>Ga0164241_10007110_pt1 | contig 10095 bp, 9 predicted proteins | sample OricomyardsoilBY_FD_108780 | JGI IMG/M metagenome (GOLD analysis project Ga0164241, IMG submission 108780) | Backyard soil microbial communities from Emeryville, California, USA - Original compost - Back yard soil (BY) | ecosystem: Environmental > Terrestrial > Soil > Unclassified | place: USA... | reverse complement strand
CTCACCGCAACGAGAAAGGCGAAGCCCCGTGAAAAAACCAACTGCTTCTCGAGTCGTCGCTTTCTGAAAACCTTCTTGGAAGGGGTCGAGATCACAAAGCTCTTTGTACATCTTCCAGGCTTTAAGAGGACGCTGGAAACCCCGGCGCTCTCCAGCTTTATCGGCGCCGTGCCGCGGACCGATTGGCTGCCCAAAGAAATCGAGACGGACTCTTGGGGGTTTATTCGCACCGGTCCGACCTTGACGCAGTCGCTTTGGGCTGCGCGGCGTTCGCCGTTTTCGCTGGAGACGAGCTGTCCCCGCGTATTCGCTGCGGGAGATGTTCGATCGGGTTCGGTCAAGCGCGTCGCCTCCGCCGTCGGCGAGGGGGCGATGGCGGTGGAGTTTGTGCAAGAGTATTTGAAGGAGATGTAGGAAAGATCGGTTTCACGGGGGGGGTTAATATCAAGCGAGAATACTGGAACCCCGGATCTGAAGCACCTGCGGATTTGCACTTTCGTCTATCCGGTCCGGTGGTGGCTCATCTTAGCGAAGTCTTTGCAGACGATCGGCAGTTCACGGCGAGAGAAGCGCTCCGTGGTGAAAAGTGGTTTCCGACGCTCCCGCTCTGCGATGGAATGCTTGCCCGAGGCGTCGAGGCCGGACCGGACGAAAACTTTGAACGACTGCGGAATGTTGTCACCGCATGTCCGGGCAGAAAGTCCGCCTCTCCGAAATAGACGCCGATGAGACGGCCGGAATGAGCAAGGAAGAAGCGCTCCAGCAAATCGGGCAGTTGCGGGAAAAGGTTAATGAACTGCAGCAAATCTTGTATCCGGAACACCGGCAAAGCTTACTCATTGTTTTTCAGGCAATGGATACCGGAGGGAAGGATGGAACGATCAGGAAATTGCTGTCAGGAATCAATCCCGCTGGCATCCGCGTGACTTCTTTCAAAGTGCCCTCGCGTCAGGAACTCGACCACGATTTTCTCTGGCGGACGCATAAGGCCACGCCGCCCAAAGGATTGATTGGCGTTTGGAATCGCTCGCATTACGAAGACGTGCTCGTCGTGCGCGTCCACAAGCTGGTCCAAAGGGATATTTGGAAATCGCGATTCGATCAGATCAACAGCTTTGAGAGAATACTAACCAGCAACGGCACGACTATCGTGAAGTTCATGCTCCATATCTCCAAAGAGGAGCAGGAAAGGCGCCTGCAGGCACGCTTGGACAACCCGGAAAAATGGTGGAAGTTCAGCCCTTCCGATCTCAAGGAGCGCGCTTTTTTGGGACGATAATCAGGAGGCTTACGAGGAGGCAATCAAACGTTGTTCGACCGATTTTGCACCGTGGCATGTCGTCCCGGCGAATCGCAAATGGGCGCGCGACCTTGCGGCTATCGAACTCCTCTTTCGAGTTCTAAAAAGGATGGACCCACGCTACCCGAAGCTTACATTTGATCCTAAAGCGGTGACGATCAATCCAGCAAAGTGAGAATGAGAGCTTTGTTCCCAGGATGGCGCCTCAGGGCCGACAAATGGGCGAGCCTCACGTTCTACCAGCGGTTTGAAAGTCTGACGGCTTTCATCCTCACGCTTGTCATCACCCTCGTCATCCTGGTGGCTCTCTACCGTTTGATCGCAGAGGTGCTCGGGGCGCTGGTGTTCGGAGCCATGAATCCGCTTGAGTATAAAGTCTTCCAAGCCGTCTTCGGTCAGATAATGACCGTGCTGATCGCGCTGGAGTTCAACCACACCCTGCAATACGTCGTCTCCCGGGAGCAGAGCATCATTCAGACCAAAATCGTCCTGCTCATTTCGCTCCTGGCCCTCGCGCGCAAGTTTATCATTCTGGATTTCAAAGAGACGGCTGCCAACGAGCTGTTGGGCCTAGCAGCCATCACCTTGGCACTCGGAATTTGCTATTGGCTAGTGCGCGAACGCGACGATCGTCTCCAACTACAGACGAAAGGGCAACCCGAAAGAACACCCGTTTCAAAGCCACCAAGGTCTTCCCGTCCTCCCACACATTGAGCATCTCTCGGAATCATTTCGCTCAAGACGCACCGCGAGTTTTTCGGCAGCGTGACGCATGGGGAGGAAGGCGAAGAACCGTGGCCGATCGGGTTGGCGCTTGCCACACTCGCGGCTGTCACGGTGCTGGTGACGCTGGTGAGCGAGATTTTCGTCGAATCGGTGCAGGAGGCCGCGGTGGCGTTCGGGATGTCGCAGGCCTTCGTGGGCTTCGTCGTTGTCGCGCTGGTGGGCGGGGCGGCGGAGATGGGCTCTGCGTTTTCCGGCGCACGCAAGAACCGGTTGGATCTCAGCATAGGCATCGCCCTGGGGAGTGCGTCGCAGATTGCGCTGTTTGTCGCGCCGGTGCTCGTGCTCGTGAGCTACTTCATCGCGCCATCGCCGATGGACCTGCGGTTTTGGCCCGGGGCTGTGGTGATGATGCTCATCGCCACCATGACCGCCTCCCTGGTGACCAATAGCGGACGCTCGGCGTGGTTCGTCGGCGTCCTGGTGCTGATGGTGTATTCGATTTTCGCCATGACGCTTTACCTCCTTCCACCCCAAGCCCGATGACTTCACCGCCATCAACTCTTCTCGCAATCGGACTTGCTAGCTTACCTCGCTGGGTTACACGCTCGAGGACTTCAAAGTCGGGCCGCTGAAAATCATGACATCATCCGCCACCAATCGAGTTCGGGTCCTCAATCCGCTCGAACGCTTCTCGGAGATCGTCTTCGGACTCATCATGGTGCTCTCATTCACCGGCGCGTTGAGCGTTGCGGAGGTCGGGCGCGAAGACATCCGCATCATGCTCCTCGGCGCGCTCGGCTGCAATCTCGCGTGGGGAATCATCGATGCAGCGTTTTATCTCATTAATTGTCTCGCCGAACGTGGGCGCAACGCGACCATTCTGCGCAGCGTGCAGCGGGCAACCAACCCCACGCATGCGCAGCACCTCATCGCCGATGCTTTGCCCGAACCAGTCGCGACCGCTTTGCAGCCCGCGGACTTCGAGCGCGTGCGCGAACATTTGAGCAGGCTACCCACGCCAACCGACCGACCGCGGCTCACGGCGGAGAATTGGCGCGGAGCCATCGGCGTCTTCCTGCTCGTCTTTCTCTCCACGTTCCCCGTGGTTGTGCCGTTTCTCTTCATGCAGGACGCCAGGCTGGCGTTGCGTGTCTCAAATGTCGTCGCCATCGCGATGCTCTTCGGTGCGGGCTGCCTGCTCGCCAGCTACGCCGGCATGCGCCGCATCCGCACCGGCCTCGCGATGGTCGGCATCGGCGCCGTGCTGGTGGCGCTCACGATTGTCCTCGGCGGCTAATGTTTTCCACGTAACGACGCTGAGCCATGCCTACCTCGACAAGCTCAAGAGCATCTATACCAGTCCCACCTATCAGGACTCGGTCGAAGCGCACCCGCTGCGTGAAAAGGAGCTCAAGAAGGGAAACCGTGCGCGTTCGCTGAGAACAATTCAGTACCAACGAAGTCGGGCGAACCAGAGGATTCAACGTGTAGCATCCTAATTAATAACCACTTCCAGAGTATTGAAGTGGTTGCGGGGGTAGGATTCGAACCTACGACCTTCAGGTTATGAGCCTGACGAGCTACCGGGCTGCTCCACCCCGCGGTAGAAGTCGAAAGCTACGCGTTTAGTTGTCCGGCGCAAGAACTATTCGCCGCAATCCACAATTGATTGGGACGTGACACGGCTTTCAGTGATGCCTTCATCGATCGGAGATTGATTGTGAAATCAATGTCTACGCCACGGAGGCACGCGGCACGACCGAAAGCGGAGCTGGAGGGATTTCGAAGGGGTTCACCGCGGTTCGCCGCCGGGATATTGTCGATGCGGAGGTCCAGAAATTGTTTGATTGTCGAAGGCAATCGTCATAAGCGGCGGACTGCAATCTATTCGGCGCGCTTGAAGGGCTGTGTCGTGATCAGGACTCTGGCTCCGACTCCCACGGTGTCGTAAACAGCTATCACGTCGGTCGAGCGCATCCGAACACATCCATAGCTGGAGGCGACGCCGATATTGCGCTCCTCAGGGGTGCCATGGATGTAAATAAATCGCCCGTACGCGTTTCGATTCTGGGGTTCGAGACCTTCCAGCCAAAGGATGCGTGTGACAATGGGGTCACGCCCGGGCGCGTCTACGGGAAGAACTTCTCCGGTGAGGCGCCGCGATTTGAAGACCGCTCCCGAAGGAGCATTTGTTCCGATCTTTTTGCGAACTTTCAGAGCTCCGGTTGGCGTGGCGTTGCTATTTAGTGCGTCTCCGACTCCGAACTTGGAGGTTGAGACAGGGAATTCCGCGATCTTGATGTTGTCGCGGAGGAGTAACATGCGTTGATCTGCGGTGCTGACGAGGAGGACATGCCGGGTGTCCTTGGCGCAGCCTCCCAGTAGCGCGAGCAGCACGACAAGGATTGGACGGATCTTCATGCCACAGAACGGGGTGGATTCAATGCGGCAAGCTGCTGCATCCAGAATCCGACGGACTTCGAAGCGACGTAGGTGAAACCCCCGAGGAAAATCAATAGAAATGGCACAGAGAGCCAGTGGCCCATTTGGGCGGCATTCCACGTGCAGTAGCCGAAATAGAATGCAAAGATCAGCTCGACGAGCGGAAGCCAGGATTTTAACGGGACGTAACGAACACGATGCATCGGCACGCGATCGCCTTGGATGCCATATTTGGGCGTACGGCTGAACTCCGAACGGTAGTTCAGGATGGCTTCGACTACGCCGAGTGCATTGTTGACAGACATTCCGGTCGCCAAGGCGAGCGTGAGCGGAAACATCCAGAGCTCGCGGAACCAACCGCGCGGATTCAGGTGCGTTTGCGCCACGATGTAAAAGAGCGCAATGGAAACGGACGTGGCGAAGAAGATGGGCAGGTCGACCAGCCAGGCGTAAAGCGCGCCGTGCGTGCTGAACGATTGAGGAAGGATCAGGACGCAGAGAAGAACAAGAAGGAGGTATCCGAAGTTGGAGGTCAGATGTGCGGTCGCTTCAAGCTTGATCAAAAGCGGAATGCGCGAACGCCAAATGTTTGGCAGAAGCTTCTTGCAGGTTTGGATCGATCCCTTCGTCCATCGGTGTTGCTGTGACTTGAAGCCGTTCATGTCGACGGGCAGCTCCGCCGGAACGACGACATCCGGCAAGTAAACGAACGACCAGCCCCGCATCTGCGCGCGATAGCTCAGGTCCAAGTCCTCGGTAAGCGTGTCGTAGTGCCAGCCTCCGGAATCGCAAATGCAGGACTTGCGCCAGATACCAGCAGTGCCATTGAAATTGAAGAACCGTCCACTACGGCTTCGGGCCGTTTGTTCGAGGAGGAGATGCCCGTCTAGAAAAAGGGACTGAACTCTCGTAAGCAGCGAATAGTCGCGATTCAAGTGGCCCCAGCGCATTTGAACCATGCCCACCCGGGGATCGGTAAAGTGGTCGATCGTGCGCTTAAGCGTATCGGGCGCCGGGACGAAATCGGCATCGAGTATGAAGATGAACTCGCCCTTTGCGTGGTCCAGACCAGCCGCGAGCGCCCCGGCCTTGAAGCCTTTTCGGTTGTCACGATGACAATAGTCGATGTCAAAGCCGTTGGCTTTGAGACGGGCAACCTCGCTCTCCGCGATTTCGCGCGTTTCATCCGTCGAGTCATCCAGAATCTGGATCTGAAGCTTCTCGCGCGGATAGTCGAGCCGGCTGACCGCTTCAATGAGTCTTCGGATCACGTAGTATTCGTTGAACACCGGCAACTGAACGGTGACGGTGGGAAGGTCGTGAAACCTCGTCGCCGGCTCGATGTGTTTTCGGCGATTCTTGAGGAACAAGTAGATGATGAAGTAGCGGTGAATGCCAAAGGCTGAGAGTCCGAGAAGAACACTCAGATAACAAAAGTTCCAAATGACGTGCTGGAAAATCGCTTGTAGCGATTCGCTCATCAAAAGTTTCTCCTCTTCGTTGGAATGCCGCGCTATCAACCCACACTCGAACGTTCCGTCAAGCGTAAAAAACCCCTGCCAAGATCCTGGCATCTCGCGTTGGGGCGCCGGAGCTGATAATCTCTGACCATGGATCAGTCAGTGACCCGCGACCTTCAAGAACAGGACCGGAAGTTTTTAGTGCATCCCTTCACCGACCACGCTCAACTGCGCGAGTCGGGAACGCACATTGTCCTTGAGGGGAGGGGCTGTTATTTTCGTGACGAATCAGGGCGCGACATCCTCGACGGGCTGGCGGGGTTGTGGTGTGTAAATGTCGGCTATAGCTCAAAGGCGATTGCGCGAGCCGTGAGCGAACAACTCGAGCGACTGCCGTACTATCCATCGTTTTTTAATTCGACCACCGAGCCAGCCATCCGCGTGGCGAAATTCCTCGCTGAAAAGGCGCCGACCCGCGTCAACCACACGATCTTCTCGAATTCAGGTTCGGAAGCCAATGAAACCGCTCTCAAAGTGATTCGCGCTTATTGGAAGCTGAAAGGGCACGCCAGCAGGAAGAAGGTTCTTTCGCGAACCTTCTCTTACCATGGCGTGACGCTGGCTGCGGCAAGTCTGACCGGCTTGCCAAATTGTCAGCAACCGTTCGACCTTCCTCTGGCAGATTTTCTTCATGTGCCAGCCCCTTACGCCTATGGAGCTAAGACGGAGTTGGGCGAAAATGCCTACGGTGAGTGGTGCATCGACGAAACGCGCCGAATGATCGCGGATCAGGGCGCCGAAACGATTGCGGCGTTCTTCGTTGAGCCCATCCAGGGCGCGGGTGGAGTTATCATCCCGCCCGCCGGATATCTTCGTGCCCTTAGGAAGCTTTGCCGGGAAAACGACATCCTCTTTGTCGCCGATGAGGTGATCACGGCCTTCGGGCGCCTCGGCGACTGGTTCGCGAGCAACCTTTGGAACCTGGATCCTGACATCATATGCGTCGCAAAGGGACTCACAAGCGGCTACCTTCCGCTAAGCGCAACCATGCTCTGCGACGAAGTTGCCGAAACAATTCTGACGAGTGGATATTTTGCCCATGGCTTCACATACAGTGGCCACCCTGTCTGTGCCGCGGCCGCCCTGGCTAACCTCGAAGAAATCGAGTCACTTGGGCTTATCCAGAACGTAATGAACGATCTAGGCCCGTATTTTCAACGAAAACTATGCGACATTGTGGACCATCCGGCGGTGGCTGAAGTGCGTGGCTGCGGACTCATTGCTGCTATCGAGCTCATTCCCCGAGGCGGCCGCGGTGCTCTCAGTCCTTCAAGCATGCTTGGACTAAAAGCTTGGTCGCTCATCCGCGAGGAAGGGGCTATGGTGCGCGGGATTAGAGACCTCATAGCGATTTCACCGCCGTTGATCATTTCACACCAGGAGATCGACAAACTTTTCGATTGCATAAGGCGCGGACTAGACAGACTCTGGGAATGACGGAAGCTTGCTAATGGCGTCGACTACTGAGAGCCCGACCGAGGTGGCACCCGAGGTCGAGGTGCCCGCGCAGGAGATCGCGCCTGCTTCGGCGGGGCAGACCTCCGACAGCGTTCGCAGTTTCTACCGTCTGGCGGGTGGGCGTCTGGTCTCCTGCGAGCCCAACGAAGCTCAGATCATCGCATTTGTTTCGCCTACGATTGATGACGAAGCCGACCTGCAGGAGCACTACAACATCGACTACCATACGCTGCAGTCGTCACTCGATCCGGATGAGCTTTCGCGGTTGGAACTGGAACCCGACCACGCCGCGATCATCTTCAAGCGCCCCAAAAGCTTCTGTGCCGACGACAATTTCCTGATGAAGCTGACATCAACGGGAGTTTTTGTTTACAAGAACTATCTGGTTATCGTGATGGCGGATGACTCGCCGATTTTCGAGGGTCGCGTCCCCTTTCCGGTTGAGACAATCCATGGTGTTATTTTGCGCTTGCTGTATCAGGCCACCATGCACTTCGAGGGGCATCTCAAGGCCATCAACATGCTCTCGGACTCTCTTGAGCGCCGCATCAACATATCCTTGGAGAACAAGTATCTCCTGAACATGTTCGCGCTCGAAAAGAGCCTCGTTTATATCGTGAACTCAATCACCTCGAACGGTTCGCTGCTCGAGAGAATGAAAGCGCTTTCCGAAAAGCTCGGTTTCGACGGCGACCAGGTCGGCGTTCTCGAGGATCTCATTATCGAGAACCAACAGTGTTATCGGCGCGCAGACATTCACACCCAGGTTCTAAGCAATCTCATGGGGACACGCGCGTCGATCGTGAGCCACAACCTTAATCAGCTCATCAAGAAGTTCACCATTTGGACAGTGGCGATCATGCTTGCGAATCTAGTAATAAGCGTCTTTTCGATGAATGTAGCCTTGCCTCTCCCAATGGAAGAGGCGTGGTGGCCCTTCGTGGTCATCAATGTTCTGGCTGTGATCGCGGGAGGATTGATTTTCTGGCTGTCGCGGTGGAAGAAGTGGTGAGATCGTGCCCTTCGGGTGGTCCGTAGTCGTCTTCGTTTCGCGCTGAGGGTACGCAGGGTTACCAACCGGCCTGCAATTGACAGTTCCCACCAAAAGCGCAGCTGCGTTTAGTTCCTTTCCGGGTCGTCAGGCGCCTCGGCCAGGAGCTTCATCAACGGGCCGGAGCTGCGCATGATTTGTCGCCAGGCGTTTTCTGGCTCGTCCATCTCGATGAGCTCACGAGCTGGGGGAAGCACGAGCCACGCCTTCTGGCCAATTTCCCCTTCCAGCTGTCCCCGGCTCCATCCCGCGTAACCGACAAAAGCGCGCAGGCCCAGTCTCCATTGCGGTTCGATGTAAACGTCTTCGATGTTGCCCATGAAACTCTGAAAAGCCACCGAGGCGGGATCCGTCCGCCATTGCAGGCTGGCGAGAGTGAGGTGGTCCGCCGCGACCGGGCCTCCATAGTAGAGTTCCACATCCTTGAAGGTCTTCGAAATCTTCTGCGCCGCGACCTCCCCGAATGTCTTTCTTAGCGGGCGATTCAGTATCAATCCGATTGCGCCGTCCTCTGCGCTATGATGAGAGAGAAAGAGAATCGCTCGACGAAAATTCGGATCGAGGAGCCGAGGATGAGCGACAAGCATTGTGCCTGTGAGATTCTCGGGAATCGAAGCTTCCGAACTCATCGAACCTAGTATTCACCGTGGCCATTCGGTAGGCAAGCAGCGGGTGCCCGCTTTAAGCCTCGTCGCCGCAAAATGAAGGAAAATCGAAAATTTTTCGGAAGCTTTGCCCTTGGGAATGGAGGTCTTCGGCGGGAGAATCGGACGACTACCAGTCCTGTGGTTCGAGAAAGCCTTCGAGTTGTCGAATTCGGGTGGGATGGCGCATCTTGCGGAGCGCCTTTGCTTCGATCTGCCGGATGCGCTCGCGGGTGACCTTGAATTGACGGCCCACTTCCTCCAGCGTGCGGCTGTAGCCGTCCACCAGGCCGAAACGCTGCTCAAGTACCTGGCGTTCGCGTTCGGTCAGCGTGTCGAGGACGTCTTTGATCTTGTCCTTGAGCAGGACAATTGCGGCTTGGTCCGCGGGGTTTTCCGCTCCTTTGTCCTCAATGAAATCGCCGAAACTGGTGTCGTCGGAGTCACCCACGGGCGCTTGCAGAGAGATTGGCTGCTGGGCCATTTTGAGGACAGCGCGGACGCGTTCGACCGGAAGTTGAATTTCTTCCGAAATCTCCTCAGGGCTGGGCTCGCGACCGTATTCCTGCACGAGTTGCTTCTGTACGCGGATCAGCTTGTTGATCGTTTCGATCATGTGCACGGGAATGCGAATCGTGCGCGCCTGGTCGGCGATTGAACGAGTGATCGCCTGGCGAATCCACCAGGTGGCATACGTTGAGAACTTGTACCCTCGACGGTATTCAAACTTTTCGACCGCCTTCATCAGGCCCATGTTGCCCTCCTGGATGAGGTCAAGAAAGGACAGGCCACGGTTGGTGTATTTCTTGGCAATGGAGATGACCAAGCGCAGGTTCGCTTCGACCATTTCGGTCTTTGCCTTGAGAGCCTTTCGGTGCCAGCTCTTCAATCCCCGGTGCCTGTCCACCAACTCTTCGGTAGTCATCCAGTTCCGCAACTGCATTTCCCTGATCT
>Ga0164241_10007109_pt1 | contig 10096 bp, 4 predicted proteins | sample OricomyardsoilBY_FD_108780 | JGI IMG/M metagenome (GOLD analysis project Ga0164241, IMG submission 108780) | Backyard soil microbial communities from Emeryville, California, USA - Original compost - Back yard soil (BY) | ecosystem: Environmental > Terrestrial > Soil > Unclassified | place: USA... | reverse complement strand
CCGCCCTGCCGGGGTGGGCCCTGGCCCAGCAGCCCCAGCGGCCCGTGCTGCCGCTCGACACACCGGGCCTGGATCACCTGGACGTGCTGGTGCCCGATGTGGAGAAGAGCGCGCGCTTCTACATGGGCCTGTTCCGCACCACCTTGCATGCCCAGCCATTCCAGGGCGCGCAACGCTATTTCGTACTGCTGGGATCGCTGCCCGAGAACCGCGCGGTGGGTTACATCGCCGTTGGTGCGGCACGCGGTCGCCCCACCGCCATCGGTCACTTCTGTACCTCCGTGGCGAACTGGCGCGAGAACAGCGCGCCGGTCTTCGCGCAGATGAAAGAGCAGTTTCGCGCCGCCGGATTCGGCGATTTCCCCGGTTCGACCGGCTTCGGCGGCATCTTCAACGACCCGGACGGCATCGAGATCCAGTTCCTGCCCTCACCCGACACGCTGGTCACCGCGGCGGTGCCGTCGGACCTGGTGCCCTCGCAGCAGGGACTGGTCGTGCCGCAACGGGTGGACAACGTGCTCGTGCGCGTCAGCGAGCTTGGCAAGGCGCTGGCGTACTACCGCATCCTGTATGGCAAGGAAACGCGCAGCGATGCGCGCACCGCGCTGTTTACCTTCCGCAACGGTTCACGGCTGCAGCTGGAAGAGATTTCCTACATGTATGGCCAGGGCACGCCGCGCATCTCGCGCTTCGGCATCCTGGTAAAGCCGTTCGATCGCGCCGCGGCCGCAACGGCCATTGCCAGCCTCGGCGGCAAGGTGGTCATGGACGATGGCAAGGTGCTACGGCTGCAGGACCCGGACGGCATCGAACTGGAGCTGGTCTTGACCCAGGGTTGACGCCGGGCGGCCACGCCACGGCCGGGCCAACCCATCCCAGATCATGGGGAGTCCTGCGGCACCCATCACGTATCATCCGCGAAACGAATGGGGAGGGGCGCCGATGAAGCGCATTGCAGGACGCTCTGTGATTGCCGGGATTTCCATGCTGGCCCTGGCTTCGGCATGTTCGCGCCACACCAGCGACGCGAAGTTCGTCAGCGTTGGCCGGGGCGCGCCGGTCACGCCCGCCCTGCCCTCCACCGGCCGTAACCCTGCCGAGCTCTACGATTTCGACCAGTCACTGGCCGTTGGCCCCATCGAGCTGGCATTGCATGGGCCGGACGGCAAGATCACGCGCACGGTGCGGGTCGGCTCCGCCTTTGACGGCAATGTGCCGGAGGGCGTGCAGCCGCTGCCCGTGGACCTGTTCACGTCGAAGGATTTCTACGCCGATCGCGAACTGTGGAGCGACCCGCGCTACTTCCGCTGCAACAGCCCCATCGCGATCGAGATGCAGTGGGGCGCGGGGCGCGGCGCGAATCGCGCCGGCGTGGGCATCGACCCGGTCAACGGCGCAAACCCGCCGCTCACCTCCGCGTGGGGATACTGCAACCACGACTATCCGGTGAGCGGCATCCTGAGCCCCTACCCATTCAAGACCGCGCAGGAACACTACGAAGCGTTGCTGGCCGAGACAAAGCAGCGCGGCGGACCCACCCGGTACACCTATGCCACCGTGCCGGGCGAATGGAGTGGCCGCTACGAGTGGCCGTCGGCGGTGACCGAGAACTGGTACTCGTTCGCGCTGTACAACCAGGTACCGACCTTCCTGTCGCTGCTCACGCCCGAATACCAGACGCGCATGGTGCAGGAGCTCTACCACGAGGGCCACGACAACGCGCCGATGTGGCCGGCGACGTACTGCTGGCCCGAAGGCTTCATGCGACGCTGGCACCTGGTGGCCGTGACCAGCACGCCGCACACGTTTCTGGTGACGCCCGACCTGGTGCAGATCCGCGTCGGCAGTGCCGACAACTTCATCACCGAGATCCACATCGGCCGCGAGTTCAACATGACGGGCAAGGTGCCGCGGCTGGGCGCGGAGGTGCCGCGCTGGTATGGCGAGACCATCGGCTTCTGGGATGGCGACGCGCTCGTCACCTGGACCTCCAACATCCAGGGCTGGAAGGTGCACGGGCTGTTCGAGTTCTCCAGCCAGATGCAGACCATCGAGATCTACACGCCGAACCGCGATGCCGACGGCAAATTCATCGGCCTGCACCACGAAGCCATCTTCTACGACCCGGAAGCACTGGTGAAGCCGGTGCGCATCACGCGCAATTTCCAGAAGCTCTCCGGCTTCGACCAGGGCGCGCCGCAGGATTTCATCCGCTGCGTGCAGACCATCTTCCCGATCAACGGCCAGCCCGTGTCGAAGACACCGGGCAGCGTGTTTCCGTACGAGATGCCGGACCTGTACGGGCGCCCCTGGGCCACGTACTGGCGCAAGAACTACGAGAAGAACATGAAGGTTCCGGAATCGGACGACCTCTTCGACTTCGGAGATGCGCAATGAAGATCGCCGCCATCAACCGCTGGCTGGTTCCGCTCGGCCTGGCCGCCTGCCTGGCTTCCGCCTGCACATCCGGCACCGGCGATGGCGCCGCGGCTGCACAGCGACTCCAGGATCGTGAAGCCATCGACGCCACCATGCATCGTTACCTCACCGGGCTCGATCATCTCGACCGCGAGCTGTACGCCGGCACCTTTGCCGAGGACGCCGTGCTCGACATCGATGGCAAGCAGACCAATGGCCGCGACGCCATGCGCGGTGTCATCGACAACGAGATCGAGTACCGCAAGGCGCAGCAGGACCGTGGCGATACGCCGCGGGTGCTGTTCCACATGGAAACGAACGTGAATGTGACGTTTCCCGATACCGACCACGCGGAGCGCAGCGCCTACTGGGTCACGTACATCCGCGAGGGCAAGGACCCGGAAGGCCTGTCGGCCCTGGGCGTGGGCACGTCGGTCGATGAGCTGCGCCGCATCGGCGGGCAGTGGTTGATCGCGCGGCGGACGATCAGCCTCGACCCGTAGCCGTTGCCAGACAGGGGCTGGGTCGGCCTAACGGCTGACCTGCAGACTGCCTCCACCACCCCGGCCGCCATCGGCGGTCGAGACAACCTTCACCCACAGCGCATCCTTGTCCTTGTAGTACGAGGTCGCGCTCGCCTTGCGCAGCGCATCCAGGCTGTTCTGCTCCGCACCCGCTGCCGCGGTGGTGAACCCCGGCAGCTCGAAGACCACCCACGAGCCAGGATCCAGTTCCGTCAGCGTGAGCGACACAGTCGGCCTTTCAGTGGCCACCTTGATCTCGGTACCGGCTCGCACAGTGGTGGCGGTCAGTTCGTATTCCTTGCCATTGCGGCTGAGAACCACCGGCGGCTGAGCTGCTCCACCGCCACCAAAACCTCCACCACCACGGCGCGCGGGAGCTCCACCGGGAGCTGCAGGCGCACCCGCACCGCCCGCTCCGGCACGCGCGGGACCTGCGCCCGGACCAGCTGCGCCGGGACCGGCACCACCGCCTCTCGGGGCACCACCACCACGAGCGCCGAAACCACCAGCGCCGCCGGGGCCGCCGACACTCAGGCGCCCGACATCACCCTTGCACACGGTGGCATTCCACTCAGGCTTGAGCTGACAGGCCTGCGAGTCGATGGCGATGGTGTCGATGACGCCGTCGTCGATGAGCACGTAGGAATCGGGAGCCCCGGTGAGCGAACCGTCCTTGTCGCGGATCACCGCGGTCTTCCAGGCCACGCTGCTGCCGTTGTCGCTGGCCCACTTGGCATTGCCTTCCATCGGCGGGAAATACACCGGCTTGGCATTGACGAACTTCACCTTCTCGACGGAGTTGTTCGAGGTGACCGCAAAGCTGGTGTACATCAGATACGAGAGCGCGCCGGTCTTGCGCGTGGCGTTGTCCTGGAAATTCACGAAGGTGGTGTTCACCACGTCATGGCGCAGGTCGTAGTACTCGTAACCGCGGATCGGGAAGTCCGGCATCATCGGCTTCGGCAGGGTGCGGCCATAGGCCTTCTCCGCGTCGGTCCTGGGGTTGCCGATGTTCTCGGTCTCGCCCACGAACAGCGAGTCCTCCACCCTTGAGGTAAAGGGGTTGCCGCCGCCGAAACCCGCCGCATGCGTATAGCCCATGGCGCTGTCGGCCACTTTCACGTTCCTGAAGATGTGCATTTCACCGCGGCCCCAGATGCCGCCATTGCGGTTCTTGTAGGTGGTGAGATCCTCGAAGAGCGTTTCCAGCGGCTTGCTGTTCGCGTCGGCCGGGTTTTCACGCGCCCACAGCGAGTCGCCGGTGACGCTGAATGTGTTGTTGGCGTTGATGTTCCGGTCGAACATGAACGAGTCGTAGTTGGAGTGGGCCACATTGCCCTTGAACTGCCGGAACCGCATGCGGCGCGGCCAGGTGGCCTTGCTGGCATCGGAGTCTTCAAACGCACCGTTCGGGTGCTCGGGCAACGAGAGCCAGAAGCCGTTTTCGTCGGAGCCGGCGGCCACGTTGTCCACATAGCTGTTGTCCGGATTGGTGATCCAGAACGCCGCCACGGTGTTGTCGGACGGGATCAGCACATCCGGTGATTGCTGGCCATTGGTCCTGACGGCCTGGCGATCATTGAAGTTCGGGCTTTCTCCGGCGGCGGCGAGGTTGGTCGGGACGCAGGGCCTGGACGTGTGGCACTTGATCTGGATCGCGAGGTTATGCACGAACTCGTTGCCGTGCTCGATGCCGTCTTCCATGAAGAAGCAGTGACCGACGATGTTGTAGGTCACATTGTTCTCGACGCGAACGAAATTCGTGCCATGCACCGTCACGCAACGGTTGTAGGTGTCGTGGATCGCGGCATTCTTGATGTACTGGCCCTTGGCGTCACCCACCAGATGCCAGTGGATGGGATAGCGCGCAAGTTCCAGGTTCTGGCCCATGCGATTGAGCTCGACGCCGTCGATAAACATCTTGCTGGTGACCATCGCCATGATGTGGCCGCCGAAGAAGGTCTGCGCGGCGTCCTCCGACGCCTGCACCTTGATGTTGCGGCTCAGCAGGCCCACTTCACCGCGCTCGTCCACGCCGAAGGTGATCTTGCCGAAGTGCATGTAGTCCAGCTTCTTGTCGAGCGTGATCGTGTTGCCGCTGATGGCGGAGATGGTGCGACGTTCGGCCTGCCGCGGGTCGAAATCCGTCGAGGCGAGGACGATCTCATCGCCCGGCCGCCACTGATCGGCGTTCAGCACCTGTATGGAATTGCTTCCAGCCTCGGCGGTCTGGGACAGCTTGGTCCAGGTGTTGGTGCGGTTGCCGTGCAGGTTCAGGGTGCCGCCGGAGAGCATGATGCCGCGATCACCCATGCCCATCATCTGCTCGTCTTTCACGTTGTCGGTGAGGGTGATGGTGGCCTTGTGCGTGTAGGGTTTGGCTTCGGTGCCGATCGCCAGCTCACCGTGCACCATGATCCACTCGGTGCTGAGCGCAAGGTCAGATTTGTCTGCGAAGCTGAGCTTGCCGTTGATGGTCAAGCCGTGCAGCGCGGGCGGGCTCACGTCGAGGATCACTTCCTTGCCGCTGGCGATCTCCACCTTGTCGCCTGCCGCCGGCACCTTCTTGTTGGGCCAGCTGGCCGGGTCGGACCAGTTGGTCGGCCTGGACGACCCGGCATTCTGGGCCTGCACGACAACGAACACGCCGCCGAGCAGAAACGCTGGAACCAGTGACACAAGAAGTACCGAACGACTTTTCTTTCTCACGACATCAATCCTCTTACCGGCTTACCGTCATGGTGGCTTGGGCAACCAGCCGGCCAACCGGTTCAACAACGGGGCCCTGAAAGTCGGCATCGGTGACCACCAGTTTGACCCAGAGCCCATCCTTGTCCTTGAAGTACGAGGTTTCGCCCGCCTTGCGCAAGGCGTCCAGGCTGTCCTGCTGTTTCCCGGCGGCTGCGCTGGTGAAACCCGGCAGTTCAAACACGACCCATGAGCCCTGGTCCATTTCCCTCACGCTGAGAGAAATCTGCTGCCGGTCGGTGTTCACCAGGATCTCGGTACCGGAGCGCACATTGCTCTGGTTGGCCGTGATCTTGTGATCCTTGCCCTTGCGGCGAAGCGTGACGGGCGACCCGGCAGACAGATCAGCCATGCCGCCACCGGGCTTGTTGAGAAACAGGCGCCCGATATCACCCTTGCACACGGCGGCGTTCCAGGTTGGATGAAGCTCGCAGGTGTCATCCGTGGCGACGCTGTCGTTCTCGCCGTCATTGATCAGGACAAAGGAGTTGGGGATGCCACCGACCGAGCCGTCCAGGTCCTGGAACCCCGCGGTCCGGTAGGCCACACCACCCCGGTTGTCATTGTCGAACCTTGTGTCGATCTTCGGGAAGTACACGGGCTTGGAATTGACGAACTTCGCGCCCTTGATGGTGCTGGTCGTGGTGACCCCGGAGCTCGTGAACAGCAGCCAGGAAAGCCCACCTGATCCGCGCTGCTTGTTGTCCTGGAAATTCACGAAGGTGGTGTTGACCACGTCATGACGGTAGTCGTAGTACTCGTAGCCGCGGATCGGGAAATCCGGAATCGAGCGCTTCGGCAGGCTGCGGCCGTAGGCCTTTTCCTCTGGTGTCACGGGGTTGCCGATGTTGTCGGTTTCGCCCACGAACAGGGAATCAACCACCAGTGAGGTAAATGGGTCCTGGCCGGCCGAACCGGCTGCATGCGTGTAGCCGATGGCGTTGTCGGCCGACTTCAGGTTCCTGAATACGTGCATCTCACCGCGGCCCCAGACGCCGCCATTGCGGTTCTTGTAGCTGGTGAGATTCTCGAAGAGCGTCTCCACGGTCCTGCTCTTGTTGTCAGCCGGGTTTTCCTTGGGGATGTGCGAGTTGCCGGTCAACCCGAACGTGTTGTCCGCATTGATGTTCCGGTCGAACATGAACCCGTCGAAGTTGGAATGGGCAACGTTGCCCCTGAATTCCCGCAAGGCGGTGCGGCGTGGCCAGGTGGCCTTGGCTGTGTCCGAGTCTTCGAACGCGCCGTTCGGGTGCTCCGGCAGTGACATCCAGAAGCCGTTCTCGTCGGAACCGGCCGCCACGTTATCGATGTACGAGTTGTCCGGGTTGGTGAACCAGTAGGCCGCCACCGTGTTGTCCGAGGGCAGCAGGGTGTCCTTGCCGTGAAAGCTCTCTTCCCTGACGGCCATGCGATTGGCGTACGTATAGTCGTGCTCACCGTTTGCGGCGAGATTGGTCGGAACGCAGGGCTTGGTCATGTGGCACTTAACCTGGATGGCCAGGTTGTGCACGAACTGGTTGCCATGCTCGATGCCGTCTTCCAGGAAGAAGCAGTGGCCGACGATGTTGTAGGTCACGTTGTTCTCGACCCGCACGTCGTTCGTGCCGTGCACGGTCACGCAGCGGTTGTAGGTGTCATGAATGGCTGCGTTCCTGATGTACTGACCCTTCGCATCACCGACCAGATGCCAGTGGATGGGATAGCGCGCAAGTTCCAGGTGCTGGCCCATGCGGTTGAGCTCGACGCCCTCGACGTACATCTTGCTGGTGACCATCGCCATGATGTGGCCGCCGAAGGCGGTCTGCGCGGCGTCCTCCGATGCCTGGACCTTGATGTTGCGCGTCAGCAGACCCACTTCGCCGCGCTCGTCCACGTCGAAGGTGATCTTGCCGAAGTGCATGAAGTCGAGCTTCTTGTCGAGTGTGATGGTGTTGCCATTGATCGCGGCGATGGTGCGGCGCTCGGCCTGCCGGGGGTCGTAGTCCGTCGAGGCGAGGACAATCTCGTCGCCCACCCGCCACTGATCGGCGTTCAACACCTGAATCGAGTTGGCGCCTGCATTGGCCGTGCTGGCCAGCTTGGTCCATGTGTTCGACCGGTTGCCATGCAGGTTCAGCGTGCCGCCGGAGATCATGATGCCGCGGTCACCCATGCCCATCATCTGCTCATCCTTCACGTTGTCGGTGAGGGTGATGGTGGCCTTGTGCGTAAACGGCCTGGCCTCGGTGCCAACCTGCAATTCCCCGTGCACCATGACCCACTCGGTGCTCAGTTCAAGATCCGATTTGTCTGCAAAGGTGAGCTTGCCGTTGATCGTCAGGCCATGCAGCGCCGGTGGGCTCACGTCCAGGATCACTTCCTTGCCGCTGGCGATCTCGACCTTGTCACCTGCGGCCGGCACCTTCTTGTTCGGCCAGCTGGCGGGGTCGGACCAGTTGGTGGGCCTGGCCGCACCCGCATTCTGGGCCTGCACGACAGCGATTGCGCTCACCAGCACCAGCGCTGGAACCAGCGACATGAAAAGGAACGAGCGGTTCCGCTTGCTCATGACCAACCCCCCGCTTACCGGCTGACCTGGAGGGTCACGCCACCGCTGTGGCCACCGCGCCCGTCGTCACCGGGAGAGACCAGCTTGACCCACAGCTCGTCGGGAGACTTGTAGTACGAAGTGGCAGTGGCCTTGCGCAACGCGTCCAGGCTGTCCACCGAAGTACCGGCGGATGCCTTGGTGAATCCCGGAATCTCCACGATCACCCACGAGCCGGCATCCAGTTCAATCAGGTGCAGGTCCATGCTCGTGCGTTCGGTGGTCGCCTTGAACTCGATGCCGGCGCGCACATTGGTGCCCACCGGGATGCTGATTTCCTTGCCCTTGCGACTCAGGATCACGGGCGGCTGGGCAGCCCCTCCCCCGCCAAGGCCGCCGCTGATCGCGTCAAAGCCAAGGCCACGACCATTCACGAAGCTCATGCGCCCGACATCGCCCTTGCACAGCGCGGCGTTCCAGGTGGGCTTGATCTCGCAGGCTTCGTCATCGACGGCGATGCTGTCATTGACGCCGTCATGGATGACAACAAAGGAATTGGGGCCCAGTCCGAGCGAGCCGTCCCGGTCCCGGAACACGGCGGTCTTGTAGGCCGTGCTGCCTGAACTGTTGTCGTTGCCCCACTTCTTCTCCATCGGCGGGTAGTACACGGGCTTGGCATTGATGAACTTCACGTTCTCGATGGAGTTGTTGGAGCTGGCCCCGAAGCTGGTGTACAGCAGGTGCGAGATCGCGCCCGTCTTGCGGGTGGCGTTGTCCTGGAAGTTCTCGAACGTGCTGTTCATGACGTCATGCCGGTAGTCGTAGTACTCGTAGCCGCGAATCGGGAAATCCGGCATCGTGGGCTTCGGGAAAGTGCGGCCATAAGCCTTCTCGGCATCCGTAGAAGGGTTGCCGACGTTTTCGGTTTCGCCCACGAACAGCGAATCGATCACCCGTGAGGTGTACTCGTATCGACCCCCGCCGGCGGCATGGGTGAAGCCCATTGCGTTGTCGGCGAACTTCACGTTGCGGAACAGGTGCATCTCGCCGCGGCCCCAGATGCCGCCATTGCGGTTCTTGTAGGTGGTGAGATTCTCGAACACCGAAACCACCGGCTTGCTGTTCGGATCAGCGGGATTCTCATGCGCGGTGTACGAATGGGCGGAGACCGTGAACGTGTTGTTGGCGTTGATGTTGCGGTCGAACATGAACCCGTCGTAGTTCGAGTGGGCCACATTGCCCTTGAACTCACGCAGTGGTGTGCGAATCGGCCAGGTGGCCTTGCTGGCATCGGAGTCTTCAAACGCACCGTTCGGGTGCTCGGGCAACGAGAACCAGAAGCCGTTCTCGTCGGAGCCGGCGGCCACGTTGTCCACATAGCTGTTGTCCGGATTGGTGGTCCAGTAAGCGGCCACCGTGTTGTCCGAGGGCAGCAGCACATCCGGGGAGTTCTGGCCATTGGTTCTCACGGCCTGGCGATTGTCGAAGTTCGGGCTTTCTCCGGCAGCGGCGAGGTTGGTCGGGACGCAGGGCTTGGACGTGTGACACTTGATCTGGATCGCCAGGTTATGCACGAACTCGTTGCCGTGCTCGATGCCGTCCTCGAGGAAGAAGCAGTGGCCGACGATGTTGTAGGTCACGTTGTTCTCGACGCGGACGAAGTTCGTGCCATGCACCGTCACGCAGCGGTTGTAGGTGTCGTGGATGGCCGCGTTCCTGATGTACTGGCCCTTGGCGTCGCCGACCAGATGCCAGTGAATGGGATAGCGCGCCAGCTCCAGGTTCTGGCCCATGCGATTGAGCTCGACGCCGTCGACATACATCTTGCTGGTGACCATCGCCATGATGTGGCCGCCGAAGAAGGTCTGCGCGGCGTCCT
>Ga0164241_10007108_pt1 | contig 10097 bp, 16 predicted proteins | sample OricomyardsoilBY_FD_108780 | JGI IMG/M metagenome (GOLD analysis project Ga0164241, IMG submission 108780) | Backyard soil microbial communities from Emeryville, California, USA - Original compost - Back yard soil (BY) | ecosystem: Environmental > Terrestrial > Soil > Unclassified | place: USA... | reverse complement strand
TCCGTGGGCCGATTGGTTTCGGGATATACCGATGCGGTGGGAGCGGGTACCGGACGGGACCGGGGCGTGGGTATTCAAGGCCGGTCCCGGCGTGCTCACCTCCCCCACGACGCCGAGCGACCTTGCGCGCCACGTCCAGCTCTGCGGGTTCCGGCGTAACCCGGCCGATGCCAAGGTCAAGAGGATCGACCCGGTCCGGGGAGGGCGGAGTCTTACCTCCCCGGGGATCTGGCTGGATGCCACCGCTCCGGAGCCGGAGGGTAGCCCGGTCCACACGGTTGTGGCCACGGCAGCCGGCCAGAACATGACGGCCGCCGAGCTGGTCCAGGCCGCCGATGCCCTGCGATCAGCAGCGGAGACGATGTAACCCGAGAAGGAGCACACCGCACATGAGCACAGTGATCGACACGGCCGGTTTGGCCGACCCTCAAGGGATCAAGGACGCCGGCCACGCCGGCCTCGTGGCCTACGTGTCACCGAGCCGGCCCGGGTCCAACTTCGCCGGTAAGCCGATCCAGGCCGACTACGTCGACCGGCTCCAGGGCCTCGGTCTCGACGTCGCGGCCAATTGGCAGTACGGCAAGCCGGGAGGCACCGCGCCCAGCGATTGGCGCAGCGGGCGCGACGGGGGCCGGCGGATGGCCTCCGAGGCCAGAGAGCGGGCTTTCGTGGCGGGGATGCCCGGATGGTGCCCAATCTTCTTTTCGGTGGACGAGGACGTGTCCCTGGCCGATTGGAACGGCGCGGCGGTCGAGTGGTTTCGCGGGATCAACGACGTCATCGGCGTGGAGTGGACCGGAATCTATTCGCACTCCCGGGCCGCGGCGTGGGCTATCGAGGACGGCGTCATAGGCCGATCCACCACTCCGGGCAAGTTCTGGATCTGGCAGACCCGGGCCTGGTCCGGTGGCGAGATCGCGGCCGAGGCCGTTCTCTATCAGCGGGTGATCGACACGCCGAGCAGTCCGGGGCCGATTGTCGGCGGGACCCGCGTGGACGTTAACGACGTTCTGGCCCCGGATTGGGGACAATGGTCACTTGACCGTAGCCCGGGAGTCATCCCGGTTACGCCGCCTAACCCAGGAGGTCCCGTGGACGCCGGAGTAACTGTCCAGATGATCGGCCGCAACAAGAGCGCGCGACACGCCTACGACTACATCGTGATTCACACCCAGCAGGGCGGCCGGGGTGACGCGCGCGGTCTGGCGAACTACTGCAACGGGACGAGCGGGGCTTCGGCCGTGTCCTACAACGTGGCGACCGACGACGTCGACACGGTCCAGATCGTGGAAGATCACATGGCCCCGTGGTCGGCGGCCGAGGCTAATCCCATCGGTCTACACGTCTGCCTGGCCGGCAGTTACGCGGAGTGGCCTCGGGGCAAGTGGCTGGAGACCGATGCCTCCGACTCTCTCAACGAGTCCGCCATGCTGGACAGGACCGCACGGTGGGTGGCCGCCAAGGCCCAGGAGCACGGAATCCCGGTGGAGTACGTCGGGGACGGAGGGCAAGCCGGCTGGCCGCGGGCGCCGCGCGGGATCTGCGGGCACATGGACTTCGGCCGGCGTGGCGGAGGGCATTGGGACCCGGGCCATGAGTTTCCGTGGGACGAGCTCCTCAAGCGTGTGCTCGGCCATCTGGCTCCGCCGGCCAATCTCATCGACCAGGCTGCCGAGATCGCCAAGGCCTGGATCGGCCGACGTCTCACCGAGGGGGAGCACCATCTCGACGCCGGGGGCCGGTGGGCGGACTTCGAGAACGCGGCGATCTACTGGACCGAGGCCACGGGCGCGCACCCGGTACCGCGCGGCGGCCTCTGGGAGGCGTGGGCGGAATATGGCTGGGAATCCGGCCCGCTCGGATACCCGGTCCGGGACCACGCGGTGGTGGAGGGCGGCGGCGTGCAGGCGTTCCAGGGCGGCGTGCTGTACCGCCAGGACGGGGCCGAGCACGGTTTCTACGTCCACGGGGCCATCGGGGAGCGATACGCTCGGGAGGGCTATGAGCGAGGTCCGCTCGGATGGCCGATATCGAACGAGTACGACACCGCGACCGGCGGCCGTCGACAGGACTTCGAGCACGGGATCATGTTCTGGGACCCGTCCGGAGTCGTCCAGGCCCTATCCAAGGAGTGAGCAATGTCCCGACCGATCCCCGAGCCGCTACCCGTAGACCCGGGCGCGCAGGTTCTCATCGACAGAGTCCGTAGCCAGATGGAGGCCCAGACGTGGTATCAGAAGTTCTCCAATACGGCCACCACGGCCGCGGGCGCGGTTCTCCTTGCGCTCTGGTACGCGGCATCCTTGGGCCTGGACGTGCCGACCGACGTGTCCGAGCCGATCTACGTCACTATCGGGACCCTGACGGTTCTCGGTGTGCTCAAGACGCCGAACGGGACCACGCCGAAAGTGGTGGAGAATCTGGAGCACCTGGCGCCGACGCCTGGAGAGGTTCCGGGCAGCCGCTGAGTTTCCGGGCGTCGGCCCGGCGCTCGCTGCGCTACAACGGCCTCCAGCTCATCACCGTGGTCACCGGGGTCATGGCGCTGTTGGTGGGCCTGGTCTTCTTCGGTCCCGAGGAGCTTTTCCGCTGGACCAATCAAGGCCCGCAACAGACCTCTATCGTTCTGCTGGTCCAGCGCATCGGTCCGATCTGGTCGTTCCTGTTCACGGCCATGGGGGTGGCCTTGATCGGAGCGGCGACAATGCGGCGGTGGACCATCCACGCTCACGTCCTGGCCGTGTTCGGCTGGCTGTTCTACGGAACGTCCATCCTTCTCGGCTCCGCCCTGTCCGAGCCTCCGGCCCCGATAATCTCCGGCGTCATGGCCGCGGGCGTGGCCGGCATCCATTACGCGCTCATCCAGGCCCACCAAGAGGCCGGGAGCACATGAGGGGGGTCTCATGGACGAGGGTATTAGATGAGCGGAGACAGCCTGGGCGTCGTCCTGGCCTTGATCGTGGCGTTCGGGACCGCCCTGGCTGGTGCCATCACAGCGTGGCGTCGGGCGCCCAACGATAACGTCGGGACCCTCTCCCAACGTGTCTCCACCCTGGAGAAACGGGTGGAGAAGCGGGACCTCGTCATCGACCACCTATCCTCATGGCAGGTTGCCGCGCGGCTCTACATCTTGACCTTGCGCGGGGCTTTGGCGGACCGGGGCATCCCTTCTCCGGTACCGCCGGAGGAGCTGGAGATCTGGCGCGAGGAGGTGGCCGAGGATGACGAGTCCTGACAATGCTCCCCTCCCCGATCCCGGATCGGGCTGGGACGGCGTCGGAATACCGGACCTCGGCTCGTTCCTGCTGGAGCAGATGGTTGTCCGTCCGTTGGCTCAATTCCTGGCCTCGGTGACCGGCCGGCCGATAGGCGAGTATGAGGACCTGCTCGGCGTGCTGGCCGAGAAAAACTCCATCATCACGGGCATTCTGGATTGGGTCCTGGGACTGATCGGTCTCGACGCGGTCCGCGGCGAGGTGGCCGACGCGCTGGAGGCCTTGGCCAATGCCGTGGCGGGCACTCCTCTGGTCGGCGGTCCGCTGGCCGCGTTCGTGAACGGCGTGGCGGACTTCGTCCGCGGCACCGATGCCACCGCGACGTCGGCCGCGGCAACGGCGAACACAGCGGTGACCAACGCCGCGACGGCGCAGAGCACCGCGAACACTGCGAACACCAACGCCGGCAATGCCGTGTCCACGGCCAACTCCGCACAGACCGCGGCCAGTGGTGCAGCCTCGGTGGCTGCGGCGGCTCAAGAGACCGCGGACGTGGCCTATGCCAACGCCCAGAACGACAAGGATGAGTTTGCCGTGTCGACGGCCGCGGTCCTGCTCGGCAAGAACGAGGAGATTCTCGGCCCCGTTCTGACCCAGCCTCCCGGCCGTATCCGAAAGATCACACGATTGGTGTACTCGCTGGAAGCCAACACCGGGACATTGACCGTGCAGCTTATCCGTGTGGCCCTCAACGGCACTCAGACCGTCGTACACACAACTAACATCTCCAGCGCCGCGATAACGTTCCCGGACAACACAATCGACTACCAGATTACCGACCTGGACCACTACCACTGCAATGTCACGGCCGTGGGCGGGGTGGCCACGGCGCTGCACTGCGCCATCGAGTCCGTGCTCCTGGAGGCCTAGATGGCCTGGCTACTCAAGAGGAGCCGGCCCCGTGTACTGGCCGGGTGGGAGGATTTCACGGCGGCCCGGCCCCATGCGAACGAGAATCCGCTCACCAAGCCTTGGGCGCAATGGGGTACGGCCCTCGGAGCCCAGGCATTGGGCAACGAACTTCGGTTCGACCCTCATCCTGGCGGCCTTGGCGGTACCAACATCGGCGGATGGGGCTACGAGCATCAGCCCTATACCAAGTACTGGGGTGCGGAGTACGACTACAAGACGGCGCTCAACTCCGGAGGGGCGACCGACAGCATGACCTATGCGATCATCGGCGCCGGGTGGCCGGCACGAGGAGTGGTCAATTTCTTCTTCCCCCCGGACAGTTTGAAACTACAACTATTCCATCGGAATCCGTTGGCTGGCACCAAGGACGTGCTCCAGCTCGTCCGGATCAACGCCAACTCCACCGAGACCTTGATAAAGGAGGAAAACCTCCCCGGCGGGTCGGCGTGGTGGGGCAACTGGCACAACTTCAAGACATGGGTGGACGATGATCGGAACGTCCGGATCTACCACGACGGAGCGCTCATGCTCGTGGCCGAGATCCCGTCGAACGTACGCCCAAGCCTCTATTACCGGGCATTCAACTTCCTTCACGGTGTCCAGAGCCAGTACGGATATCTGCGCAACTTTCGGACCTACGACCGTGCCCACGATCTGGCGTGGTCGCTCATCTTCGCGGAGACGTTCAACCGCGCGAACGGGGCCGTGGATAACGGCTGGTCCCAGCTCGGTTCGAACGCGGGAATCGTAAACAACTCCTGGTCCACGACCGGCACCTCTGACGGGGGGCGCGCTCTCCTTCGGGACACGGGAATAACCTCCGGGTCCTGCCGGATAGAGGGGATCATCGGCGGCAACATCGGCGTGGGCAGCACCCAACACAGTGACCTCCTGCTGTGCGCCAACGGGACCACGGGCACCCAAGCCATTGTGGTCCGCCTCAACAATTCGACCATCTCGATAGGCCGGTACTCCGGATCGTTCACCGGGACCAGTCCGTCGTTCACCGAGTACCGGAATTTCCCGTACTCCCCGAGCAACGGGGATATCGTCGGCGCCGCGCTCAAGAACGGGACGATCATTGTCGACTTGAACGGGGCGTACGTCGGGTTCGCAGAGGGCGTACACGACGTCGTGCCGGCGTCTAATTCCTGGTACGGCTTACGGGTCAAGCGACAGACGTTCGGCAACTCGTTCTCATGGAACGACTGCAACATTTTCCAGGCCGCGGCCTGAGATGGGAGGTGACGACATGGGCTTTATCCAGATCCTCCTTGCGCTGTTCGCAGCGCTACAGCTCCTCGGCGTTGTCTGATATTCTCGGGGCGTTCGCGCATCGGGTTGGGTGGACAGTCGCCAAGGCCCCGGCCTCCTGGACAAGGAGACCGGGGCCTTGCTCGTGCGGTCCTACCTGCCGAGTAGGTGCTGGATCACCTGGGCGTAGAACTGGATGAGACCGGGGATCAGCTCGGGGTTACCGAGGACTTTCAGGAAGTCGATCATTCCGCGGACCCCGTCCCGAGCACCTGCTGAGTCCGGAGCCACTCCGCAAAGTGGTTCTGGAAGAGATGCTCGGCCAGGGCTGCGGCTCCTCCGTCGTCGTCCCCGTAGTCACCGAGGCCGCAGACCGGGCACGAGTCACTGACCTGTACGACGGCCGGCCCGGGCGCCGGGGCCGCGGTGGCGACACCCGTACCGAGCACAGCTCCCGCGGCGACGGCCGTAGCGGCCACCGCGGTCTTGAGGGTCTTGTTCATTGTTCTCCTTCTCACACTGGAGGCCATACCCGCGGGATGCCTGGAAGGAAGTTGATCCAGACGTCCAGCAAGGTTATGACGATGGGTAGTTGGGGCATTGGTCCCTCTACTTGGGCGGGTAGAACGAGTCGATTCCCGGCAAGATGTTGAAAATGACTGTCAGGACGTGGAGCTGGAGGATAGATCCCCAATCCATGGCGTACCTCCTCTCTCGGGTCTAGGTGGGACAGGGGTCCGAGGCCTAGCAGGCCCAGGGCATCACGGCACAGCGGTTGGTGGCGGCCAGGATCGCGGCCCACAGCAGCTCGTAGCCGGGGCCGGGGTAGCGAACCTCCACGTTCTGGAGACCGGAGATCGGCTCGTTCGGATCGTGGTCGATGATCGCCTGCCAGATCAGGAGCAGGTCCTCGTCGGTGAGCACGTCCAGCCACGGATCGGGCACGTCGGCCGCGGGGATGGAGGAGCCGGTGGCGGGCTGTGCCGAGGCCTTGGCGGCCATGAGCGTGGCGCCTCCTGCCAGGAGGATGACGAGGGCCGCGACGACGGCCAGGACCCGCGCGCGCAGTGTCACCGGGCGCAGACCGCCGGCCATCTCGTCGGCGAAAGTGGTTTCGGGCATAGAGCTATCTCCTTGCGTTGTGAGGGGTGGAGATCCGGCGGGCCTGGCGGCATTGGCAGGCCCGCCGGAGTATCAGATCCAGCCGTTGGCCGAGGCGGCCTGGCGGGCCAGCACGAGGTGCTCGTCCGTGGGCTGGCCGAAGATGAACGGCGCAGACTTCCCGGGCTTGGCCTGGCCCTGGCCGAGGACCGCGACGAGGAACGGTTGCGGGCCGACGAGCACGGCCTTGAGGTCGCGCAGCAACGGGGCGTTGAACACGAGTGCATTGTTGCGAATGGCCCCTTGATTCGGACCCGTGAGAACGATCCAATCCACGCGGACCGCGTCCGTGGTGCCGATGTTCGTGCTCATCTCCGGCACGTACTCGAGCGGCCGGAGCAGGAGGGCCTGGCCGAGGTCATCCTGGATGCGGCTCCCGTCCCCTTGACCCGCCGGCACGCCGAACGGATCGGTGGCCGCGGCCGTCGACGCCGGAGCCGAGAAACCGGCCTGAGCGGCCGACGCAGCGGCCGGAGAGGGTTGCTGGGCCTGGGGGGCGGCCGGCGGTTGCTGGTCTTGTGGCGGCCACGGTGGAGGCTGGGGAGGAGGGTTCTGTGCCGGTTGCTGGGGAGGCTGGCTCGGCCACGGATTGGCCGGCGGCTGTTGCTGCGGGGGAGCGGCCGGGGCCGGCTGGCCCTGGAGGAACGGGTTGGTCATCGGGGGATTCACTTTCGCGTGTGCGGATACGTTGACTTGCGAGGTTGACGCTATCAGATGAGAGGCGGCGGTGACTTCACCTCCTGGATTGCCGTGTAGAGGTTCATGATCTCGGCGCGTTCGTTGGCGCGCTCGGCCGTACGTGCGGCCGTGTCCAGGTCCGCGAACGGGTAGCGCTTGCCGTTGTCGGCGTCCACCACGGCGGGCTTGTCTCCGGTCTCGTCCACGGTGAAACGGTTGTCGGGCATTACTTCTCCTTCGGTTGTGGCGATTGAAACGGGGCAGGGATATGGGACAGGTCCCTGGTCAGTCGGCGCCGGAGCAGAGCGATCCGGACCAGCATGTAGAGGAGAAACCCTCCGGTGAGCACGATCAACGACAAGACGTCTATGGCCTCCTCCCCGGTGGCCAGGCACCACGCCAATGCCGCGACCGCGAACGCGAGGACCGCTATCACGGCATCGGCGCGGCTCTGGATCTTGAACGCGGTCGCGGTGCGCAGGGCATCCCGCTGCGCCGCGGCCCGGATCTGCTCCATGTCGGTCATGCCTGCCTCCTGGCGAGGATCTGGTTACCCAGCTCCGTGAGCTCCGGGGTCCAGTGTGCCGAGTAGGCCTCGTAGGTCTGGACCAATTGCTCCCGCGACGTGCAGGTCTGCACCAAGGCCCGCAACGAGTGCAGTTGTTTGCGAGGGAGGACGGAGACCGGCAGCGGTACGGCCTTGCGGGCCTCGGAGCGCATTTGGCGGACGTGCAACGAGGCCGCGGTGGCCTCCCGGCCGGCGGCCAGGTTGATCGGCACGAGCGATGCCCGCGCGGGGTCGGCGTTGCTGGGGACGTGGGCCACCACGGCGAAGTCCTGGCGCACCTCGGGCATGGGTTCCCACGCGGTCCCGTCCAGGGACAGGATGAGGTCGGCCTCGGCGTAGTCGCAGAGCTGGACCGCGATAGCCAGCCAGGCCCATTGCAGATCCTTCGCGGTTTTCACGTCCCCGATGCACAAGGACCCGTCCCCCAGCACATAGATCCTGTCGAACGTCCCGACCCATCCTGTCATCGAGTTGTAGACGATCCGTTCGATCATGCCCTCGGCAGAACAGATCCCGTACTCCGCCAATGCCTTGCCGTAGGCGAGGCAGAACGGGACGAACTCCGGCGGTACGTCGGCCATGGTGACCTTGAGACCCTCCACGGCCTCCAGCCACGCATGAATAGCCGTGCCGAACTCCGAGGCCCATTGGCCGCCGGCCGCGACGTGGGCACGCTCCGAGGCCCGCTCCAGGTCCTTCTTGATCTGGTCGTCGGGCGCCAGGAGGTCGATATCGTCCAGGAGCTCGGGGTGGAGGCGGAAACCCTGGGTCACGCTCCGGATCTTCCAGGCCTCCAGCTTGGACGTGTCGTCCAAGGTCTTGGCCCCTGTGGTGACGCGGGTGAACGGCGTAGTGCCCTTGGTCTCCGGATCGGGGAGGAGGTAGCGGCCGTACCCGTCGTAGGACGGCCGGAACTCGCGCAGCTCCGGGGGGAGGGGCAGGTTGTGGTGCTCGGTGGCCGCCGGCCCCGGGATCCGGCCGGCCATCGCGAACGGATCGGAGGTCACCGGATCTCCTCCACGGCATTACGGATAGTGCCGAGGATCGACCGGAGATACTCGATCTCCGCCAGCATGGCCGGGACGTCGTCCACGGCCAGATCGTGGAGGGCGTTCTCATGCGGGGAGTCTCCGCACTTGCATCCTGACCTCGGTCCGGTAAACCTCTGGTCCAAGGCCCCGGTCCGGGCCAGGCGGAGGCCAATCTCCTCCAGGTCCACGGGTTCGTAATGTTCGTAATTGGTCATACGTCCAACCTCCTGGTAGCTAGCTTTATCGAGATCTCGTCGGCCACACGGCCCTTCGTCATGAACTCCGCTCCGTGGATCCCGAGGGACCGGCAGAAGCCAAGTTGGCCCGGGGACGGGGATTGGGTGGAGGTCCTCCACTTGGCGGAGCGGGCGGGGAACTTGCCACCGCGCGCGGCCCAGATCTCCGCGGCCTCTATCGCCTGCTCCAGCGTGCCGATGGCACCGTTGCCGAGCCAGCCTCCCGACACGGCGCCGCGGATGGAGATATGGCCGACCTTGACCATCTGGCCATCGTCCAGCTTGCCGGGGTCTAGGGTCTCGTCGGCGGGCCATAGGAAGATGAGCTCGGACTGAGTGTCCAGGAAACGGACACCCTTGGCCGTGCGCAGCCAATTGGCATCGGAGGATGCCAGCAGGTCCCAATCCTCGAGCTCGAGGACTCCCTCCCGCTCCTGGACCGGGACACGGACCGCGATCTCCGCGGCCGGCTCCGGATCGGGCAGAACTCCACCCTCCGGGTCCACGCGCTCGGTCTTGGCCTCGGCGTGCAGGTCGGTGAGCGTTATCAGGCTCATGTCCCGTGCGGCCCCGGTCAGATCCAGGACAAGAGCGTTCTCCTTGCCGGGGTAGGGGCGTAGCGCGCGGCCGACCATCTGGGAGTAGAGGCTCTGGCTCCTCGTCGGCCGCGCCATGACGACGGAGTCGCACCGCGGGAAGTCTGCTCCCTCGGTGAGGACCTGGACCGTGACGAGGGCCTGGAGGCCTCCGCTGTGGAAGTCTCGATAGGCCTCGGCGCGGTAGGCCCGGTCATGGCCGCCGGTTACGTCGGTGGCCAGTATCCCGTGGGCGGTGAGGGTCTCGGCCAGCAGCGCGGCGTGCTCCACCGAGGAGGCGAACACGATCATGGTCCGCTGCGAGGCGTGGGACAGGATGGAGGAGACCGTGGACCCGATGGAGGCGGCCATGACTTCGGCCAGCTTGCCTTGGTTGTAATCGCCGG
>Ga0164241_10007107_pt1 | contig 10098 bp, 10 predicted proteins | sample OricomyardsoilBY_FD_108780 | JGI IMG/M metagenome (GOLD analysis project Ga0164241, IMG submission 108780) | Backyard soil microbial communities from Emeryville, California, USA - Original compost - Back yard soil (BY) | ecosystem: Environmental > Terrestrial > Soil > Unclassified | place: USA... | reverse complement strand
GCGCTGCGCGGCCGCCGTGAAGTCGCCCGGAGGGCCGTAGCCCAGCTCGCCGGAGTCGAACGTCACGTCACCGTCGGCGAGCGGGTAGGCGATGCCCGTCGACTTGTTGCAGGGCTGCTTGCACGAGGTGATCGTGTGGTAGATCGGCAGCTCGCCGCCGGACTGCCCGGTGAGGCTGCCGGTCAGGCCCTTCGGCGCGTCCTTGTTGACGAACGTGAACGTCCCGCCCTGCGACACGACCGGCGGGCGGCCGGCCATGCCGGTGCCCGTGAGGTTGCCCTGCTTGTAGATGAAGCCGTCGATGAGCACCTGCTTGCCCTCGACCACCGGGCCGTTGAGCAGCTTCACCGGATTGGGCAGGCCGATCGGCTGGCCGCCGTGGTTGCGGTTCTCGGCCAGGGGGCCGTGCGTGATCTTGCCGCGGGTCTCGACCTTGCCGGTGAAGGGATCGGTGCCCGAGTGCCCCTCGGCCACGCCGAGCGGCATGATCCCCATCGACTCGTACCAGGAGGCCTTCGTCGTGTCGTACGTCGCTGACGTGGTGACCACGTCGCCGCGCTGCACGTTGACCTTCCACGTCTTGGGCGGGACGGTCATCGACACGTCCCACGAGACGGCGCCGGCCGGCTCCCAGTACTTCGCCTCGGAGCGGAAGAGGAGCTTGGTCACGCCGTTGCGGGTGATCTTCAGGTCGTTGTAGAGGCCGCCGGGATGGAGGTGGCCGAACGTGCCGACCAGCGTCTGGTCCCGGTCGACGACCCACCGGTTGCGGACGTTGCCGTCCTTCTTGTACGCGTCGGGCTGGTCGTCCGGGAACGTGAACCGGCGCTTGGACTTGGGGCCCTTGCCCGTGCCCTTGATCGCGTCGAAGACCGGATAGCCCTTGCCGCCCTCCACGTCCATCCACTGGGTGCGGACCCCGGTGATCTTGCTGGCCTGCGGCGCGGACTTGGGCACGAAGTCCATGTCGTAGGTGATGTAGACCGTCTCCGGCGACGGCGTGAGGTCGTGGATCATGTGGTTCATGAGCCACTGGTCGCTCGTCTTGTACGTCCAGCCGTAGCCGGGCGCCAGGGTGGCGACCGTCTTCTCCTCGCCCGAGGCCCACGTCGCGTAGGAGTTGACCGCCCACACCGCGTGGTGCAGGTGGATCACGTCGACGCGCGGGATCGTGCCGTCCTCGAGGATGAGGTTCGGGGCGAAGTTCATGATGAAGCCGTCGACCTTGGGCTTCAGGTCGTTCGGCGCGAGGAAGATCGAGTTCTGCCCCGGGGCGATGTGCACCGGGCCGTAGACGTAGTGCATGTGCTGCACGCCGTTGGCGCCCTTGGTGATCGTCGTCTTGGTCGAGAGCTTCACCTTCGCGCTCGTGCGCTTCGGCGTCGACGCGGCCTGGGCCGGAGCGGCGAACGCGAGCGCGGCGACCAGGGCGCCGGCCAGGACGGGAAGGCGAACAGACATAGGCCGAGTATGACACTGGTCACACATCGAGCGCGCCGGCGTTTGCGACCGAAGGCCCGGAGCGGCTATTCCGCCGAGATGAAGGCGAGCGGCACGGTCGAGCCGGCCTCGCGGCGCACCGTGGCGATGCGGCGGCCCGGCTGCACGGCGTCGCGCGGCCGGCCCAGCAGCGCGCCCAGGGCCGCGCCCGTCGCGTCGAGGTCCCGGGTGACGCAGACCAGGCCCCAGAACGCGGCCGGTCCCGCGCCGGAGCCGCCGGGCTCGCCGACGACCTCGACGATCACCTTGCCGGCCCGGTGGAACCCCTGCTCGAGCGCCCGTCCGCCCCGCTCCGGCGCCGCCACGTGCTGGCGGACCCGCCGCAGGCCGAGTCCCGCGGCGTCGAGGATCGCGGAGGTCCGCTCCCGGTCGGGGGTCGCCACCACGACGTGGTCGACGGACACGGCGCCGTTGGGATGGGTCACCACCGGGCCGGCCGGCTCGTCGACCAGCGTGGTGGGCAGGCCGTCGAGGTCGGCGATCGTCCCGTCGCGCAGCGACCAGCCGACGATGCCCTCCCCCGCTCCGGCCCCGACCGGTCGGATGCCGACCGTGCCGACCCGCGCGACGCCGTCCGCCAGCACGAAGCCCAGCGCGCTCCACGTCGCCGGATCGTCGGCGACCCGCAGCTCGGCGACGGCGGGGCGGGGCGCGGGCGCGCTCACTTCTTGCGGTTGCGCTTGCGGGCCTCGCGGGCCCGCTTGTCCTTGGCCCGCTGCTGGCGCTTCTTGGGGTGCGGCGTCTTGATCGAGTCCTCGTCGTACGGCGTCTCGTTCTTCGCCAACGGCGCGCGGCGCTTGGCGTCCCGCCAGATCGCGTAGATGATCAGCGTGAGGACGATCACGCCGCCGCCGAACAGCAGGATCTCGTCCGTGGTCGACAGGTCGCCGTTGCTGGTGGTCGAGTTCGAGGCCACGGTCTGCACCGGCGCCTGCTCGGGCGCGGCCTGCGGAATCGGCTGGAACGGACTGGCCTGGGCCATCGCCCCGGCCGGCGCGAGGAGCCCGGCGGCGACCAGCGAGAGGACCAGGACGGAGAGGGGGCGGCGGAGACGGGACATAGGCGCGGGCATGATGCCATGCCCAGGCACCGCGTGTGTGAAAGATGTTCCGGTGACCCGTCGCACGCGGCCACGGGGGCGTGCGCGGTAGATTGCGGGCATGCCCCCCAAGCAGCGACAGGTACGGATGGAACAGCGCGGCGCCATGGCCGCGATCGAGGCGCTTCAGACGAAGCCCGACGAAGAGCTGGAACGCGAGCAGAAGTTCAAGGCCGCGGCGCTGGCGATCCTCGGTGCGCGGGCGGCCGAGAAGTACGACGCGAAGGCGGCCCGGGCCTACTTCCAGCGGGCCATCGCGGCCGCGCGGCCGCAGGAGCGGATGCAGATCCGCCGCATGGCCGACGCGTCGCTGGCGCTCGCCGAGCGCCGCCCCGGCGACCTCAAGCAGGCCGTCGAGCGCCTGGGCCAGGAGGCACCGTCCAGCCGTCAGCTCTTCATGCTCCGCCTCGTCGGCCTCGTCGCGCCGCCCAAGAGCGCGGGCACGATGGCCCGGATGCGCGGCATCGGCCTGATCATCCTCATCATCGCGACGCTGCTCGCCATCGCGCTGGGCATCGTCGAGCTCATCTCGCTGGCCACCGGCACCGTCGGCATCGCGCAGGCCCTCATCTACGCGATCCTGCTGCTCATCGCCGTCCTCGTCGTCCTGATCCTGGTGGGACGACGGCGGCAGGCGAAGATGCAGGCCGGGCGCCCGGGCTGACCGGCGCGCGGCGATGTGCGGGCGGTTCACCCTCACGGCCTCCGATCCGACCGGGTTGCGCAACCGGTTCGGCATCGGGGAGTCGCTGAGGATCGAGCCGCGCTTCAACGTCGCGCCGAGCGACGACGTCGTCGCGGTCACCACGGACCGCGAGGGCGCCCCGCGCGGTGAGCTGCTGCGGTGGGGCCTGGTCCCCCATTGGGCCAAGGACCCGTCGATCGGCGCCCGCATGATCAACGCGCGCGCCGAGTCGGTGGCCGAGAAGCCCGCCTTCCGCGACGCGCTCAAGACGCACCGCTGCCTCATCCTCGCGGACGGCTTCTACGAGTGGCAGCCGCGGGAGGGCGCCCGCAAGCTGCCGTGGTGGATCACCCGCGCCGACCAGGCGCCGTTCGCGTTCGCGGGCCTGTGGTCGACGTGGCGGCCGGCGCCGGACGTCGAGCCGCTGCGCTCGTGCACCATCGTGACGACCGCGGCCAGCACCTCGCTGGCGGCGATCCACCCGCGGATGCCCGTCATCCTGCCGCCCGAGGCCGAGGCCGCGTGGCTGGCCCACGACACGCCCCGGGAGCAGCTGCTCGACCTCCTCGTCGCGGTGCCGGACGCGGGGACGGCCGCGCGGCCCGTGGGCTACGCGGTCAACGACGCCCGCCACGACGCGCCCGACTGCCTCGACCCTCCCGTGGAGGAGGACGAGGCGCCGGCGCTCTTCTGATCCGCTACTGGACCTTCAGCGTCGCCTTCTCGATGAGGACCGGCTCGAGCGGCACGTCCGAGCCGTCCTTCTCGACCTCGGAGATCTTGGTGACGGTGTCGTCACCCTCGGTGACCTTGCCGGCGATGGCGTAGTCCGGCGGCAGGCCCACGTCCGCGCCGGTCACGATGTAGAACTGGCTGCCGGAGGTGCCCGCGGGCTCCGTGCCCGTCTTGGCCATGGAGACCACGCCGCGGGTGTACTTCGCGTCGGCCGGCGGATCCTCCTGGACGGACCAGCCCGGGCCGCCGTCGGGCGCCCCGCCCGGGGAGCCGCCCTGGATGACGAACTGGTTGTCGGGCGTGCCGGCGATGCGGTGGAACGGCAGGCCGTCGTAGAAGCCCTTCTTCACGAGGTAGGCGAACGTCGACGCGGTCTTGGGCTGGTTCTTCGTGTCCAGCGTGATGACGATCGTGCCGCAGGAGGTCTTCATCGTGACCGTGGCCTTCGCGCCCTTGGCCAGCTGGTCGGCCTTGCCGGGCTTCTTGACCGTGCGGTCGGCCGTGTCCGGCGCCTTCACCGTCTCGCAGCCGCCGGCGTCCGGCGCGGTGGTGTCGTCGGTCTGGTTCTCGGGGAGGTCCGCGGCCGGTGTGGTCGCGTTGGTCTCCGCCGAGGCGGTGATCCCGCCGCTCTCCGAGCCGTCCGGGGCGGACGACTTCGTGGCGTCGTCGCCTCCGCAGGCGGCGAACGTCACGGCCAGCAGGGCGGTGGTGAGCAGGGCAAGGAGTGCGCGCATGGGTTGGGCAGGATAATCACCTCGCGATGCCCTCCACACCGCTGCCGACGCTGAAGCCCTTCATGGAGGACTACGCCAACGTCATCCTCGACCTCGACGGATGCCTGTGGATCGGCGACGAGGCGCTGCCCGGAGCCAGTGAGGCGGTCGACGCGCTGCGGGCCGCGGGCAAGGGGATCGCGTTCGTCACCAACAACGCGATGCACAGCGAGGAGGACTTCGTGCGGCGCCTGTGGGGCCACGGCTTCCGCGCCTCGGTCGACGAGATCGTCACGCCCGCCACCGCGGTGCGCGCGCTGCTCTCCGCGGAGGACGACTGGCAGCGTGCGCTGGTCGTCGGCGCGCCCGCGCTGGTGCGCGCGGTCGAGGCGGCGGGCGTGCGGGCCTACGTCCCCGATCCCGCGGACGTCGAGGCTCCCGAGGACGTCGACGTCGTCGTCGTGGCCGCCCACGACGACCTGCGCTTCCACGACCTGCGCCTCGCCGCCCACGCGCTGGCCGCCGGCGTGCCGTTCGTCGCCACCGACGGGGACACGTCCTATCCCCTGCCCGGCGGGCCCTGCCCCGGCACCGGCGCGGTGCTCGCGGCGCTGACCGCGGCGACGGGCGTGCGGCCGCGGGTGCTCGGCAAGCCGCACCCGCAGCTCTTCCGGGTCGCGCTCGACGGGCTCGGCGCCGGGGCCACGCTGGTGGTCGGGGACCGGCTGGACGCGGACGTCGCCGGGGCCCAGGCCACCGGCCTCGACAGCGCCGTCCTGCTCACGGGCTCGTCGACGGAGGAGGACGTCGCCGCGTGGTCGCCGCCCGTGACGTACGCCGCCCGGGGGCTGGCCGACCTCGTGCTGGCCGAGACGGCAAGATAGCCCGATGTCCGACCGCCGCATCGCCCTGATCGCCAACCCCTCCGCCGGGGGCGGCAAGGCCGGAAGCGTCCTCCCCGTGGCCCAGGAGCACCTGGCCGGGCGGGGCCTGGCCGTGCACACCGTCCTCACCACGAGCCTGGAGCACGGCCGCGAGGTCGCGGTCAACGCCGCGTCGGAGGGGGCGATCCCGGTGATCCTGAGCGGCGACGGCCTGGTCGGCGCCGCGGCCGGAGCGCTGCGCGACGTCCCCGGCGCGACGATGGGCATCGTCCCGAGCGGCCGGGGCAACGACTTCGCCCGCATCGTGGGCATCCCGTTCGAGACGCACGAGGCGTGCGACGTGATCGCCGACGGCCAGGCGCGGCCCTTCGACCTCGGGGTGGCGGACGGTGCGGCGTTCGTGGGCATCGCCTCGCTCGGCTTCGACTCCGACGCCAACCGGATCGCCAACGAGGCACCGAAGTGGCTCGGGGGCGCCGCCTACGCCTACGCCGCGCTGCGCGCCATGGCGGGCTGGCGCCACGCGCGCTTCACGGTCGACGTCGACGGCGACGTGCGCACGTTCAGCGGCTGGTCCGTCGCGGCGGCCAACTCGCGCGCCTACGGCGGCGGGATGCTGATCGCCCCGAACGCCGATCTGCACGACGGCCAGGTCGACGTGATCCTCACCCGGGCGAGCTCCAAGCTCGCGTTCCTGCGCGGCCTGCCGAGCGTCTTCAAGGGGACCCACGTGGAGAAGGACCAGGTCGAGGAGCTGCGCGGGCGCTCCGTGCGGATCTCCGCCGACCGCCCGTTCGTGGTCTACGCCGACGGCGACCCGATCGGGGAGCTGCCGATCACCGTCACGACGCTCCCCGGGGCGATCCGGGTGCTGGTGCCCGCGGGCGCCGGGGCGGGAACCGCGGCGTGAAGGCCGGGCTGCGCGGAACCATCGCCCGCACCGCGGGGCGCGTGTCGCGCGCCGGCGGGCGCGGCGGCACGTCGATCCCCGGCAAGGTGCTCCTGCGCCTGCATCCCCACGCCATCGGCGCGATGGCGGGGAAGCTCGCGCACGGCAACGCCGTCATCTCCGCCACGAACGGCAAGACGACCACGGCGGCGATGGTCGCGGGCATCCTGGAGCGCGGCGACGCCCAGCTCGTCCACAACCGCGCCGGGGCGAACATGGCGGGCGGCATCGCGGCCACGCTGCTGGAGCAGACGGGCGACACGGGGCTGTTCGAGGTCGACGAGTTCTGGCTCGGGCAGGTGGTCGAGGAGCTCCGCCCCCGGGCCCTGCTGCTCGCCAACCTGTTCCGCGACCAGCTCGACCGCTACGGCGAGCTGGACATCATCGCCGACCGCTGGGCGGACGTGGTCGCGGCGCCCGCCAAGGCCGGCCGGGCCGGGCCCGCGCTGGTCCTCAACGCCGACGACCCGCTCATCGCCGACCTCGGGCGCGACGACGCCGGGGCGATCTACTTCGGCGTGCAGGACACGTCGCTTGCGCTGGCGGGCATGCAGCACGCCGCCGACTCCAAGCACTGCCGCCGCTGCGGCGCGCCGTACGTCTACGACGCGATCTTCCTCGGGCACCTGGGCCACTACCACTGCGACGCGTGCGGGGCCCGGCGGCCCGAGCCGTCGGTGGTCGCCGACGAGGTCGTGCTGCACGGCGTGCGGGGCGCGACGTTCACGCTGCGCACACCGGCCGGCAGCGAGCGCATCGATCTCCCCCTCCCCGGCCTCTACAACGTCTACAACGCGATCGCGGCCGCCGCACTGGCCCTCGCGCTCGATGCGCCGTTCGCCGACGTGGTCGCGGGGCTGCGCGACGTGGCGCCCGCGTTCGGGCGGGCCGAGACCGTCACGGTGGCCGGCCGCCCCATGTCGATCATGCTCGTCAAGAACCCGGCGGGGGCCAACGAGGTGCTGCGCACGCTGGCGCTGGAGGACGGGCAGCACGACGTCTTCTGCGTGCTCAACGACAACATCGCCGACGGCCGCGACGTCTCCTGGGTGTGGGACGCCGACTACGAGATCCTCGCCCCGCGGATCCGCCGGGCCGTCTGCTCCGGCACGCGCGCGGCGGAGATGGCCGTGCGCCTGAAGTACGCCGGGGTGCCCCCGGACCGCCTCGTCGTGGAACCGGGGCTCGAGGCCGGGCTGGACCGGGCGCTGGCCGCCTCGCCGGCCCCGGACCGCCTGTTCGCCCTTCCCACCTACACGGCGATGCTGGCGCTGCGCGAGAAGCTCGTGGCGCGCGGCGTGGCCGGGAGCTCGTTCGGATGAGCGGGGACCGCGTCGCCCCGGGCGCCACCGCGGCCGACCGCCCTCCGGCGGAGCTGGGCGGCACCCGCGCCTGGAGCGAGGTGCTGTGGCACGACATCGAGTGCGGCGCGTACGTCGCCGACCTGCCGGTGTGGCGGTCCCTGGCCGGGGACGCGGGCGACGGCCCGGTGCTCGACGTCGGCGCGGGCACGGGCCGCGTCTCGCTCGACCTGGCCCGGGCCGGCCACGTGGTGGTGGCCAGCGACCTGGACCCCGACCTGCTGCACACCCTGGCCTCGCGGGCCGCGGCGCACGGCGTCGCCGTGCGGACGGTGGTCGCCGACGCCCGTGCGCTCGCGCTGCCCGGCGAGACGTTCCCGCTGATCCTCGTGCCCATGCAGACGATCCAGCTGCTCGGCGGCGCCGAGGGCCGCGCCGCGTTCCTGGCTCGGGCCCGGGCGCTGCTCGCCCCGGGAGGCCGGATGGCCATCGCGCTGGCCGACGCCCTGGACGTCTTCGACCTCGACGACGGCGGCGACTGGGACGTGCTCCCGGACATGCGCGAGCTCGACGGCGTCGTCTACGCCTCGTGCCCGCGCGCCGTGCGCGACCGGGGCGACCACGTGCGTCTGGAGCGCTCGCGCGAGACCATCCTCGTCGACGGCACCCGTGAGGTGGAGGACAACGTGATCCTGCTCGACCGGCTCGACCCGGCCGTCCTGGAGGCCGAGGGGCAGGCCGCCGGCCTGCGCCCCCTCCCCCGCCTGATCATCCCCCCGACCGACGAGCACATCGGCTCCACGGTGGTGATGCTCGGTGGTTGACCGGACCCTGCGCGTCTGCGCGCTGTACCCCGACGTGATGAACATCTACGCCGACCGCGGCAACCTGCTGCTGCTCGAGCGCCGGTGCGCGTGGCGCGGCATCGGCTTCGCGGTGACGGCCGCGGGGTTCGGGACGGCGGTCGATCCCGACGCCCACGACCTCTTCTACCTCGGGGGCGGCCAGGACCGCGACCAGGAGCTGTGCGCGCAGGACCTCGTGGAGACCAAGCGCGACGCGCTGCACGCTGCGGCGGACCGCGGGGCGATCGTCCTCGGCGTGTGCGGCGGCTACCAGCTGCTGGGCCACTCCTACGAGTTCGGCGACCGGACGATCCCCGGCGTCGGTCTGGTCGACCTCCATACGGTCCGCTCCGACGGCCCGCGGCTGATCGGCAACGTGGCGATCGAGATCGACCTGCCCGCGCCGGCCGCGGGCGGGGCGCCGGCCCGTGGCGTGCTCGCGGGCTTCGAGAACCACGGCGGCCGCACCCACCTGGGCGCCGGCGAGCAGGCGCTGGGCCGGGTCCTGCGCGGGCACGGCAACACCGGGGAGAGCGGCCGGGAGGGCGTGGTGCGCGAGCACGTCATCGGCACCTACCTCCACGGTCCGCTGCTGCCCAAGAACGCGTGGTTCGCGGACTGGCTGATCGCCACCGCCGTCGGCCTCGACGCGCTCGAGCCGCTGGACGACGCGCTCGAGGACGCGGCGCACGCCGACGCCCGCCGCGCCGCGGGCCTCGACTGACTCCGGGGTTGCTTTCCCACTGATCTGGTGGGGTAATCTGACACAGTGCCGTACGCGCCGACGATCCGAACACGCCCTCCGGCCCGTATAGGCTTTCGTCACCGGCCCGTCCGGACCTCGTCGTGACCGATTCCAACACCGCCCAACCTGAGGGGCCGCACCCCAACCGCCACGCGGCCACGCTGGAGTTCGCCCACGTCGCGAAGACGTACCCGGGGACGGACGAGCCCGCGATCCACGACCTGAGCTTCACGGTCGAGGCCGGCGAGATCTGCGTGCTGGTCGGTCCCTCCGGCTGCGGCAAGACCACCGCGATGCGGATGGTCAACCGGATGATCGAGATGTCCGCGGGCGACATCCTGCTCGACGGCGCGTCGGTCAAGGGCCGCGACACCGCCGCCCTGCGGCGCGACATCGGCTATGCGATCCAGCAGGTCGGCCTGTTCCCCCACCTCGACGTGGCCGGCAACATCGCCACGGTCCCCAAGCTGCTGGGCTGGTCCAAGGATCGCATCGCCGCCCGGACCACGGAGCTGCTCGAGCTGGTCGGGCTCGACCCGGACGAGATGCGCTCCCGGTACCCGTCCCAGCTGTCCGGCGGCCAACGCCAGCGCATCGGCGTGGCCCGCGCCCTGGCCGCCGACCCGCCGCTGATGCTGATGG
>Ga0164241_10007106_pt1 | contig 10098 bp, 10 predicted proteins | sample OricomyardsoilBY_FD_108780 | JGI IMG/M metagenome (GOLD analysis project Ga0164241, IMG submission 108780) | Backyard soil microbial communities from Emeryville, California, USA - Original compost - Back yard soil (BY) | ecosystem: Environmental > Terrestrial > Soil > Unclassified | place: USA... | reverse complement strand
GTTTCGTGCTGGAAGAAACTGATAAGGCGATAGGCAAGCTGTACAGTATTGGCTTCGTATCCGCCATGCATGCCGCCAATAAGCACCAGATGCGTGGGACCCTCGCCAAAGCTGTATCCGATGATCGGCTGCATTTTGTGCGAATAGCCGATATGGATCAGGTTGGGGGTGTTCACATGCAGCGTTGTGGTACTTTTTGCTGTGCAGAGGTATAGGAAAGATCCGATTGCAACAAACACAAGCGCGAAAGAAATTGTCTTGCGTATCATTCTTCCATTGTACAAGCAAAAAGCCCCGGCTAAGGGCTTTTTGCTTTTGTGATGGGAAATAGCGGAAATTACTCCTTGTATTTCCACATAGCGTAATACCTCCGCTACGTGTGTAAGTATATCACCTCGTTTCTGAGAAAGTGAAGGGTGTATAACGTGTGCATAAGAAAGGGCCGCGCTTCTGCGCGGCCCTTTCTTAATGTAGAGAGTGATTACTTCACTGCATCCTTCAATGCTTTCGCAGCGCGGAACTTTGGTACGCGCATTGCTGGCACTTCAATGGTCTCGCCAGTGCGAGGGTTGCGAGCTGTTCGCTTGTTGCGCATCTTTGCTGAGAAGATACCGAGTCCTGCGATCGATACTTCCTGACCAGCAACGAGTGAATCAACAATGCATGAGAGCATTGTCTCAACTGCGCGCTCCGCATCAGCCTTTGTGACACCGAGTTCCTCGTGCACCTTGTTGATGATATCTGCCTTATTCATATAACTCCATGATTATCTAAATGGCGAATAATGTTTCGCATCAGCTCTTCAATCACTGATACCGTGCCTAATTAAATGGCTTGAAACAATTATATAGCAACGTTTTACCCCTGCAATGACTTGTAAAGATGTGTTTGTGTGTTGTAGTGAAACCCTCTTTTGGCTGCTGTGCTATGATTCTGTGTCTATGAAGATCGGTGTAATGGGAGCGCACGGCAGCTTCTCAGAAAAAGCTGGTGAGCAGTACATATCGCAGCAGGGGATCGGCAACGCAGAGATCTTGCCGCTTGTCAGCGCTGAATCAGTTTTGAGTGCGGTTGAAAATGAGGCTGTAGATAAGGGTATTTTTCCAATCGAGAACTCTAACGGAGGCATTGTCATCGAGGCAGTCCACGCTATGGCAAAACATCGTTTCTCTATTGAACGCATGTTTGAACTTGATGTGCACCATATGCTTTTAGTCCAAAAAGGCGTTACTGCAGCCCACATTACCGCCATCTCTTCGCATGATCAGGCTTTAAAGCAGTGCAGGATGTATCTCAAGCGCGTATGGCCTCACGCAGATATTGCTCCGTATGCAGATACTGCAAAAGCGGCTGAAGACCTCTCAAATGGAACATTGCCTGACACAACTGCAGTGATAGCGCCGCGCGGGTGTGCATCGCTTTACGGCCTTGATATATTAGAGGAGTCTATTCAAGATCTTAAGTTCAACTACACAACCTTTGTGGTCGCCACTAAACTTGCGCAGTAGGAAAAGAAAAACGCCGGGCCATATGGCCCGGCGTTTTTTCTATCGTGCGTAGGAGATGACACGGGTCTCTCGTATCACGTGCACTTTGATCTCTCCTGGATACCGTAATTGCGACTCAATAGTTAGTGCAATGGTGCGTGCAAGTTCGTTGCTCTGGAAGTCTGAAAGTACTTCTGGGTTGACCAGAACGCGGATCTCGCGTCCTGCTGCTATTGCAAAGGCCTTTTCAACGCCTGCAAGATTGGTTGCGATGGCTTCTAGCTCGGTCAAGCGCTTGATGTAGTTCTCGATCGAATCGCGACGTGCGCCGGGGCGTCCGCCTGAGATAGCGTCAGCAACCTGTACGATGATAGATTCGGGTGTTTCGTACGGATATTCCTCATGGTGCGCGCGCATTGCAAGTATGACCTTCTCATCCACTCCATACTTCTGAAGAATGCGAATGCCGATCTCTACGTGCGTTCCTTGCACTTCGTGGCTGACCGTCTTTCCTATGTCATGCAATAAAGCGCCTGCTCTTGCAACTGCCACATCCGCCCCCACCTCCTCTGCGATCATGGCTGCAATATGGGCCATCTCAACTGAGTGCCAAAGCACATTCTGTCCATAACTAGTTCGGAAGTGCAATCGGCCGAGTATGGTAACCAGATCAGGGTGGAGATTCGGCACATTCGCGTCGTAGGCTGCCTTCTCTCCCATTTTCCTGATAGTTCCGCTGACCTCTTTTCGCGCTTTTTCCACCAGCTCTTCGATCTTCGCAGGTTGAATGCGCCCATCCTTAAGCAGCGCCTCCAGCGCTGTGCGCGCGATCTCGCGGCGGATTGGATCAAAGGAGGAAAGGGTGATATAGCCTGGGGTCTCGTCAATGAGCACATCAACACCTGTTGCGCGCTCAAACGCCCGCACATTGCGACCCTCTTTTCCGATCACTTTGCCCTTGAGGTCATCGCTTGGCAGCTCGACGTTCGCGGTCATGATGTTGGTCGGCATGTTGTTGCCTACGCGATGGATCGCCGCGAGCAATATATTCTGAGCCTTCTCCTCGTAGGCCTCGTCGCTTTGCAGCGAAAGTTTTGCAATGCGCGAGGAGAGATCCTCGCTGCGCTCTGTCTCCATGCGCTGCACGACCAACTCATATGCTTCCTCCCTGCTTAAAGAGGCGATCTCTTCAAGCTTTGCGTCGATCTCTCCCTTGCGCTCATCAAGTCGCGCTTTGATCTCTTTGACCTCATCGATCTTTGCGCGCACGGCCTCTTTCTCAGAATCTAGAGTGATCTGGCGCTCATCAAGAAGCTCCTCTTTCTTTTCGAGTCGTTCCTCTTTGCGTTTGAGATTCTCCTCTCCTTCCTTAAGAACCTTCTTTGCTTCCTCTTGTAGTTTCTCAGCTTTCGCCTCAGCCTTTTCTACGATCTTGAGCGCCTTTTCCTCTGCTTCAAGCGCTTTCTGTTTAATGTCGAGTTCAACCGACGATTTTTTCGAAAGTGCGTGCAAGTAACGCAGGTAGTATCCAGAAGCGATGCCAAGTGCGAGCGCTGCGGCAAGTGCCGCCAGCATGATCAAAAGTGGCATACGGTTATCCTATTGTAATAATCCAGTCTGCAGTCGTGTGCGGAATACTGTTGAAAGCTACAGTACCAGAAGAGTTAGTGGATGGGAAGACCTAAAAGCCGCTGCAGCTATCGCTGCAGCGGCTTTTAGGCTCGTTTTCTATTGATCTGTTCTACTTATGAACATCGTCAATCAGGGTCAAGTTTCTAACTATAATTGTTCGCATTGCTCCAATTCTAGTAAGAACTTTCTCCCCGGGCTCGCTGGTTTCCTGCTCTGGGAATGAGCAGGAAACATCGCTCCGCCTTTTAATTGATGAGGTTCATGGCAAAAGCCTATTTATGAACATCGTCAATCAAACCGTATTTCTTTGCTTCAACAGCATCCATAAAGAAGTCGCGGTCTGTATCCTTCTCGATCTGCGAGAGCGGCTTCCCGGTTGCTTTGGAGAGCATCTTGTTAAGACGGTCTCGCGTCTTAAGTATATGTCGTGCTGTGATCTCAATATCGCTGGCCTGTCCCTGTGCTCCCCCCCACGGCTGATGGATCATGATCTCTGCGTTTGGCAACGCAAAACGCTTGCCAGGGGCGCCTTGGCTAAGGATTATCGATCCCATAGAGGCTGCCATACCTACGCATACTGTAGATACGTCAGGTTTTATATGGTGCATAGTATCGACAATACCGAGTCCGGCAGATACACTGCCTCCGGGCGAGTTTACATACAGCGAGATGTCCTTCTTGGGATCCTCTGCCTCCAGAAACAGGAGCTGTGCGACGATGAGGTTTGCCATGTGGTCCTCGATCGGTCCAGTGACAAAGATGATTCGTTCCTTCAGGAGCCGCGAGAATATATCGAAAGCTCGTTCCCCTTGCTGAGTCTTCTCGACCACCATTGGGACGAGAAAGTTGTTCATAAATGATTCTTTTTCCATATATTTGATTTAACTTCCGTAACTGACTTCCGTACTCTAGCAGAAAGAGCCCTTCTTTTAAAGTTTCTCTATTTCTTTAAGATCCTTATCGGGTATATAGAGGATAGCGAGGCCTATGATGATGCCTGCTACTGCTGAGTAGATGTGAGCTCCATCAAACAAATAGGTATCAAACTCATCAAGTACATACCAGATCCCGCGCCAAATAAGGACAAGTCCGATCACTACGCCGAGATTTTTAGCAAAGTACCTGATCGTACCCAGCTTTGTTCTTTTTGTTTTCATGTGTGTATTCTACCTTACCAATAGAGCTTGCAATGCAAGAGCACACAAAAGCGCGTCTTTGACGCGCTTTTGTGTGTAGATCTGGCGTTTCTTATTTTTGTTCTTCGAGCATCTTCATAACCGCCTCATTCTGCATGACCGATGCAACGTAGATTCGTACGCGGCTTTCGTCTGCATCCTTATACTGTGAGAGCAGCTGCTCTACCTGTGCCTCAAGCTGTGCCTTGTCGGGTTCGGTCTTTTCCATCTTGGCTATCTCATTAAGTACCAACTGAAGCTTGGCGCGCTTCTGCGCTGCCGGCTCCCATTCCTTCTTGAGTTCTTCCTGCGTCTTCTTGATATGCTGCAGATAATCTTCCATCTTAAGATTTGCTCTAGAGAGGTCCTCATTCATCTGTGCGAACATTTGCTCTATCTCGGTATCAACGAGCACTTGGGGCAGTTCCATCTGCGTTTTTTCAATGATAGCGTCAGTGATCTGCGCTCTGTGGCTGGCTGCTACGTCTTGCTTCTTCTGTATTTCCACATGCTCTCGTATCTTTGCTTTGAAATCAGAAACTGAAGCGAACTGCCCAGCTTGTCCAAGCGTTTGGACGTACTCATCTGTAAGTTCGGGCAAGGGCTGCTCCGCCTCCTCCTCTTCAAGCTCGTGACCTTCTTCGTCGTGGTCTGGACCTTCGTGCACCGTTCCATCAGCATGCGTATGTGTCTGCCCAGCTTTGTTTTGCAAACGCTCGTATCCGAGTTTCTGGCGGAGAATATCCTTGATCTGCGCATCAACCTCATCATCTGTCACTTCCTCTGAAGGGCGCTTCGCATTCATTTCCTTTGCTACTTTCTTGTAGTCAGGGAGCGCGATCTTTGGCAAGACAGCCACAAGCGCGCTGAATCCCAAAGGGTTCTCAGGAGCTATCTTAGTAATGGAGATCTTTGGGTATCCGATCGCATCGATCTTATGCTCCTTTAGTGCTATGGGGTAGACCTCTTCAAGCGCGCGCTCTGCCATATCAGAAAGGATCGCCATCTCACCTACTTGTGCGATGATCATCTTTTCAGGAACACTGCCTTTGCGAAAACCGGGCATCTCGAGGTTTTTTCCAAGTTCTGCAATAGCCTTGCCTCGATGCTTCTGAAGCTCAGAAAAGGGAATCTCCCCCTCGATCTTCACTTGAGAATCAGGTTCTTTTGTTACGGTGAATGTTGCAATAAAATCCATATGTTGCGCGCTAAAACTAATAGGGGCTAGTGTACCTGCCGCAACAGAAAATGCAAATAAATGGGAGAATTCACCCGCATTAGCGAGCAAACTCGGCTTCAATTGCAGTCATATCGGCATCGAGGGTCTCAAGTATAACTGTGCTTTGCAGGTCAGTGTTGATCGTATCAAGTTCATCTGAGGTGCTCATAGCGCCAATATTCTCCACCTCAGCTTCGGCATTGGTGCTCTCGGGCTCATTGTTCTCCTCTGCGGTGGGGCGCTGCACGCGGTTCTGTATCTCAGAAAGCGCTTGCTGCTGCTTGATGAATTCCCCCCATGCATAGAGGCCTCCAAGGATCAGTATCAAACAGACAATGAGAATGCCGATGATGACGCCTTTGTGCGACGGACGGATCTCACTTACACCGAAACGCTCTTCGGGCATCTTGAGTTCGCTTTTAGGAAATCGTGTCTTAGGGCTCATAGTGTTTCAGTTGTAGTTGCAGCTGCGTCTGGGGTTGATGATGACGCATCTTGGGGGACCCCTGACCGTATGTCCTGTATCTGTACCCGATACATTTCGTCAACAGCATTCACTAGGTGCGCTTTGGCTGCTTCAAGACCGCTTTTCCCTCCCACGAATGCGTTCCGCACTCCTTCCCAGGCACTTTGATACTCAGCAGAGGTAACGAATTGGGACACGAGCACATCAATGCCTTGAAGCGCATCGCGTGCTTCTTGCAAGGAACCTCGAGCTTCAGAGAGGTAGTTTCGAATATTGCTGACCTCATAGCCCTCTGATTCGAGCTTCTGCATGCGCGACTCAGCCCGGTCTGCAATGATGCTCAGGCGACTCGCGTATGCCTCGCTTTTATTGCTTATATTGGCAGCCAGATTAATGATCCGCAGTTGGCTTTCACTTGAAAGCGCCGCTAGCGCAGGCACGCCTTCTGTACTTGAAGCGGCTGGGCTTAATTTATCGGTTGAGGTTGCTGTTGAGGTGCTCTCCTGAAGTAGGACTGTGCTGCTCGCGCTTGAGCTTGAGGTGTCCTGAGTTTGTGCAAACGTAAAAGAAGCTGCTGCAAGAAACGCAACTAGAATGGCTCCAGAGAAAAAGAACGTATATATACGTATGTGCATACCTCGTTGTCCCTTAGTATAACAGCCCTATGCGAGACTCTCGCATAGGGCTGTACACATGATGCAGCAAGCTACTTCTTCTCCTGATACATCTTTCGGCTGCGTTCAAATGCCTCGTGTGCCTTGTCTGCCCCATGCCACTCTCCGACGGTTACAGACTTGTTCTGAACCTTCTTGTAGGTCTCAAAGAAGTGGCTCATTTCTTTTATAAAGTGCGGGTTAAGATCGGCGAGGTCCTGCACATTGTCGAATCGAGGATCATCAATAGGTACAGCCACCACTTTGTCGTCGCGTTCGCCGCCGTCAATCATTTCCATGATCGCTACAGGACGCGCTTTCACTAAGATGCCCGGCGCAAGCGGATAGGTAGTCACGAGCACTACGTCGAGCGCATCCCCATCGTCAAAAAGCGTCTGCGGGACGAATCCGTAGTCAAAAGGATAGTCCTGCGCTGTGTGCATGACACGGTCTAGGCCAATGATGCCCGTTTCTTTGTCGATCTCGTATTTGTTCTTGGAGAACTTCGGGATCTCAATGATGACGTTCATCTGTTCTGCGCTTCCTGCGGGGATGTCGTGAAGTAGATTCATACGTTATATGCACTTACAAAATAATTCAGAGCATACCATATCAGGGGAATGAAAAGAACTGGCCTTGCCAGTTCTTTTCATCGTGCTATTTCTCTTCTTTTGTATCCTCAGAGAGCGCAGCTTCAGCTTCCTCTGGAGTGTCTACTTCGCTTGTTTCCCCCAAGCCGAGAGCGTCTCTGTCTTGAGAAGCCTCGTCTGAAAGTTCAAGCTCCGGCTTGCTCGTGGTCGCCTCTTCCTCCTCAAGAACCGCCTCGTCTTCGTTTGGCGCCTCTTCCTCCTTAGTGCCAGCTGAGACGATGTCGATCTTCCATCCGGTTAGCTTTGCAGCGAGGCGAACGTTCTGACCTCCTCGGCCGATCGCAAGCGATTGTTGGTCGGGCGACACCTCCACCCGTACGTGTCCGCGGACATCATCACCGTCAGGACCCTCTCCGGGTTCAGACTCAACGTGTACGCTCAGAACCTGTGCTGGAGAGAGGGCGTCTTCGATGAACACAAGCGGATCCTCAGACCATTCGATAATGTCGATCTTCTCACCGCCAAGCTCGCTCATGACCGTTGATACGCGTACGCCGCGCTGGCCAACCAATGATCCAACCGGATCGATATGCTCATCGTGTGCGTACACAGCGATCTTTGATCGCGCGCCGGCTTCGCGTGCCACCGCCTTGATCTCTACCGCTCCGTTTTGAAGCTCTGGTGTTTCCAGCGCAAATAAGCTCTTGAGAAACTCAGGATGCGAGCGGGAGAGCTTAAGGAAGATTCCGCGCGGAGTTTCATCAACCATCAACAGCAAGGCGCGAATGCGCTCGCCTGGTTTGAAGCGTTCTCCCGGAATCTGCTCATCGTACGGCATAACACCAGTAACGCGACCGAGGTCAACATAGAGGTTGCCCCGCTCAAATCGCTGCACATGTCCAAGCACGATATCGCCCTCTTTCTGTCCGAATTCAGAAAGAGCTGATTCCTTCTCTGCTTCGCGGATCTTTTGGATGATGACCTGCTTTGCAGTTTGGGCCGCAATTCGTCCGAAGTCATCCTTGCTTTCAAGCGGAAAGACAAGCTCGTCGCCGATCTGTACGTCCTTTTTAATGAGCTTCGCATTGTCGATCATGATGTGCTTCTCCGGATCGAAGCGCACCTTGCGCTCCTCCCCCTCTACGGGAAGCTCTTCTTCGACCTCTCCTTCCTCATCTTCCTCGTCTTCGCTTTTAAGCATAGACTCGTCAACAACGATCTTTACTTGTTCAAAGACGGTCGTTCCGGTTGCAAGGTCAAATGACGCACGCACGATCTGTCCGCGCTTTCCGTACTCCTTCTTATATGCAGTTGCGAGTGCCTGTTCAATGGCGTCCATCATCTTCTCTCGGGAGATGCCGCGCTCTTCTTCCATTTCACTCAGAACTGAGTTGATCACTTTTAGGTCAAACATGTAATTGTGAGGTATTCCTCTTAAATGACTAATGTTCTTAAAAGAGAGCGCGGCCTTGGAGGCCGCGCTATCAGTAAGTGGTCGTACTCTACTCCCTTGCAAGAAGTTTGTCAAAAAAGAGATGCAATGTGTATTGCTATTGTGCGAATGCAGTGACGCATACTGTATACTTACGTATAAAGCAAACCCGTGGAGGTCTTTTATCTATGCGCATACAAGATGAACAGCTCAAACGATTCGTCACCGACGCCAGTTTAGTTCCTAAGGCTGAGTTGGCTGCTGCAGAGAAGATCGCAAAGGAGGAGAAGCGCACACTTGCTGAGGCTTTGATCGCTGCAGGGCACATGACCGAAGACGATATGCGCAAGGTCGAGTCCTACGTTCTCGGGATCCCATTCGTTTCCCTTAAGGGTACGAAGATAGATTTTGATATCCTCTCGGTCATTCCTGAACCAGTAGCGAGAAACCACAATATTATCGCCTACAAGAAGAACAGCGACTCTCTAGAGGTTGCCATGCTTGATACAGCTGACCTGCCCGCCATCGACTTCATCAAGAAGAAGGTTGGATTGAAGATCTATCCACGCCTGACTGACACTGAATCAATGCGCGAAGCGCTGCAACAGTATCAGAAAACGCTCAAGGATGAGTTTGGCGACATGATCATGAAGGAGACTTCAGCGCTGAAAGTGATCCAAAGTGAAACGGGGGAGGAAGCTTCAGAGGCGGATCTTAAGAAGATGGCAGAGGATCTGCCGGTTGTGCGCATTGTCGACACGCTCTTGCGGCATGCGATCATCCAAGGTGCGTCGGACATTCATATCGAGCCCATGGAGAACGAAGTGCTCGTACGCTACCGTATCGACGGTATCTTGCATGATGCAATGACGCTTCCAAAGCATGCAGCGCCGACCATCGTCGCGCGCCTGAAGGTGCTTTCTAACCTCAAGCTTGACCAGAAACGCCTTCCTCAAGACGGACGGTTCAAGATGGAGCTCGATGGTCAGAAAGTCTCGTTCCGCGTCTCAGTTTTGCCGATCTTCTTTGGCGAGAAAGTGGTGATGCGCTTGCTGCGCGAGAACCGCTCTGGCTTTACGCTTGAAGGCATGGGTTTCCATGGAAGAACGCTCGAGCGCATCCATGATGCGATGAAGCAGACAACCGGAATCATCCTCGTAACGGGCCCAACCGGATCAGGAAAGACCACGACACTCTATACCATCCTCGACCTTTTGAATACGCCTGAGGTCAATATCTCGACCATCGAAGATCCGATCGAGTACCAAATGCCGCGCATCAACCAGACACAGGTGAAGCCAGATATCGGTTTTACATTTGCCTCAGGACTGCGGTCGCTTATGCGACAAGACCCCGACATCATCATGATCGGAGAGATCCGCGACCAGGAAACTGCGAACCTTGCGATCAATGCTGCGCTTACCGGCCACTTGGTCTTGGCAAC
>Ga0164241_10007105_pt1 | contig 10099 bp, 10 predicted proteins | sample OricomyardsoilBY_FD_108780 | JGI IMG/M metagenome (GOLD analysis project Ga0164241, IMG submission 108780) | Backyard soil microbial communities from Emeryville, California, USA - Original compost - Back yard soil (BY) | ecosystem: Environmental > Terrestrial > Soil > Unclassified | place: USA... | reverse complement strand
CATGATTGCATCTTTTAAAAGAACTTTGCTCTTCCCCGTCACGGTTCAGATTTTATAGTTTATCGTTATTGCAACGATCACTTTTTCATTATTTTTAAACCGAAAATCGCTTTCGGCTTTCGCTTGTTTTAGCGCCCCTTTCTTTTGGGACTGCAAAGGTACAAACCTTTTTCACTTTAACAAAAAATATTAAAACTTTATTTTTTGTGTTATTATCAGTGTGTTTTAATGAACAACCGCTTCCTCATTTGCGGGCTGCAAAGGTACGTAGATTTTTAGCTTATGCAAACAATAGGCATAAAAAAAGCTTAGTGTAAAGTTAACACGCTGCATATGAGGGTAAAAAAATGCACCTTTAATCTTAACCCGTTATCCAAACATACCAAACCGGGCGGATTAAAAGCTTTATATTATATATATAGCAGTAACCATCAATAAAATCAATAACACCGCACAGGTACATTTATATACTATTAATACGTTAAAAGATGTTAAATGGTGCCATATAGCGTATTTGCTATTACTCAGCCCCTTATATTTACAGGCTACAAATAAAAAATTGATTGACTTTGTATTATTATTTATCTTTGCAAAATGTTTAAAAAACAACGATCAGTAGTTGGGGGGCTTTTAATACTATTGCTTGTTGCGGCCGGAAGCTGTAAAAGCAAGTATGAAAAGCTAAAAGCCAGCAATGATAACACTAAGAAATTTGCGGAGGGCAAGCGGCTTTATGAGAAAAAGCAGTACAGCAAGGCACTGGGGCTTTTTGAAACATTGCTAGTGCGTTACCGGAACCAGGAAGGTGCTGAGGAGCTTTTTTATTTAAATGCGATGACCACCTATAAGTTAAAAGACTATACCGCGGCATCTTTTTATTTTAAAGATTACGCCAAAGACTTCCCCTCAAGCATACATGCAGAAGAGGCGCGTTTTTTAACGGCTTATTGCTTATATCTTGAGGCTCCTATTTTTTCGCTTGATCAGGCCAACACCTTAAAATCAATTGAGGCCATGCAACTTTATATTAACCTTTATCCAAAAGGCGAACATGTTGCGGAGGCTAATAAATTGGTTGATGAGCTGCACGGCCGGCTTGAAGAAAAGGCTTTTGCCAATGCGAAACTATACTACGTTACAGGTAATTATCAGGCCGCTGTAATTAGTTTTGGCAATACATTGCGTGATTATCCTGATACAAAATACGCTGAAGAAATTGAGTATCTTAATGCAAAGGCCCAATTTCAATACGCACGTAACAGCCGCGAAACAAGACAGGAGGAGCGTTTTGAGGAAGCTAAAAACCTTGCTGTTGGTTTTGTTGAGAAATATCCAACCAGCAAATACCTTAAAGAAGTAAACAACGTGAAAGAGGATAGCGAAAACGGCATTGTGGCCGTAAGGCGTATTATAGCTGCTGCCCTAAGCGATGAAAAGCTGGCCAGAAAGCTGGCCCGTAAGGATTCTGTATTAAATCAAACGCCATCAATAAAGATGGATATACATAAAAAAATACCAAACTAAAAAAATGGATATGAGTGCAACTGTTAATAACAAACCGGCTGTAGCCAGCAGCACAGTAACCCGCGACTTGCGCGAACTGGATCAGGAAACCGGCAATATTTATGAGTCGTTAGTGATAATGGGTAAAAGAGCCAATCAGATATCTAACAACATAAAAGAAGAATTGCATCAAAAACTTTCTGAATTTGCTTCATCAAATGACAATTTGGAAGAGGTATTTGAAAACCGTGAGCAGATAGAAATATCTAAACATTACGAAAAACTGCCAAAACCATCATTGGTAGCAGTTCAGGAATTTTTAGACGGAAAGATCTACTATCGCAATCCTGCTAAAGAAGTTTAAGCCCCCGCCCCCCTGAAGGGCGAGCAAGGATATTTAAAATACTAAAACTCCCTATGGGAGTTTTTTTGTTAATTTACTTTATTATTCCTCCGCCTTTTTGGCGGAGGTTAGGGGGCAATATGCTGGAAGGTAAAAATATAGTTTTAGGCGTATGCGGCAGTATAGCGGCTTATAAGTCGGCCACTTTGGTTAGACTGCTTGTTAAAGCAGGTGCCAATGTTCAGGTGGTGATGACGCCGGACGCAGTAAACTTTATTACGCCCTTAACCTTATCCACCCTCTCAAAAAAACCTGTACTTACCGACTATTTTAAACCCGAAACCGGCGAATGGAACAACCATGTTGAAGTAGGCCTTTGGGCGGATTTAATGATAGTTGCTCCCGCAAGTGCCAACACGCTTGCAAAAATGGCCGCGGGCCTTTGTAATAACTTGCTTACAGCTATTTACTTATCAGCTAAATGCCCGGTTTACTTTGCCCCGGCTATGGATCTGGATATGTGGAAGCACACATCAACCACACAAAATGTGGCTAAGCTGCAAGCCTTCGGAAATGTATTGATACAACCCGGCAGTGGTGAACTGGCCAGTGGTTTACACGGCGAAGGCCGCGTGGCCGAACCGGAAGAAATAGTAGATTTTTTAGTAAACGATATTAAAAAGAATCTTCCGTTAAACGGGCAACAGGTTTTAGTTACCGCCGGGCCCACTTTTGAAGCTATTGATCCGGTACGTTTTATAGGCAACCATTCATCAGGTAAAATGGGATTCGCTATTGCTGATGAACTGGCAAAACTGGGGGCCGATGTAATATTAATTTCAGGCCCATCGGCACAAACGAGTAAACAAAGATCAGTTAAACGTATTGATGTAACATCAGCTGCCGAAATGCTGGAAGCTTGTTTGCACTATTTTGAAGGATCAAAAATTTGCGTAATGAGCGCTGCCGTAGCTGATTACACGCCGGTTACGGTTGCATCTCAAAAAATAAAGAAACAAGATACGGGGTTGGTCATCGAAACAAAAAAGACCACCGATATATTAAAGAAACTTGGCAGCCTGAAAAAGCCGGGGCAGTTATTGATAGGCTTTGCCTTGGAGACGGACAATGAGGAAGAACATGCTATAGGCAAGCTAAAATCTAAAAATCTGGACCTGATCGTATTAAATTCTCTTAAGGATGCAGGCGCAGGTTTTAAAGGCGACACCAATAAAATAACTATAATTGACAGTGATCTTGCCAAAACCACTTTTGCCCTTAAAAGCAAGGAGGAAGTGGCCCGTGATATATGCGCTAAAATAGTGACGCTGTTATGAGATCAATATTCCTGTATATAGCCTTATGCATTTTTGTCGTAAAGGTATCAGCGCAGGACCTGAACGCGCGCGTAACCGTGTTATCGCCAAAGATCCAGACCACCAACAAACGAATGTTTCAATCGCTGGAAACAGCTATGAAGGATTTTTTGAATGGGCGTAAATGGCTAAATGACCCTATTCTGTCTCAAGAGCGCATAGAATGCAGTTTTGTTGTAAATATCACCAACTGGGATGGCAGCAGCGGCTTTAACGCTGAACTGCAGGTACAGTCAACACGACCGGTATTTAACTCCAATTATACCACCAGCCTGTTAAATATAAACGATAAAGATTTTGACTTTACCTATACCGAAGGGCAAACCATAGATTACTCTGATCAGAATTTTCAATCAAACCTGGCCTCGGTAATGGCTTTTTACGCCTATATAATAGCCGGGGTTGATTATGATAGTTTTTCACGACTGGGCGGGACTCCCTTTTTGCCCGTGCGCAAAACGTAATGACCATTGCTCAATCATCATCTTATAGGGGCTGGAAAGCTTTTGACAGCAACACCAACCGCTATTGGCTGATAGAAAACCTTAACAATAAAGTATACGAACCGTTACGCGTATTTATATACGATTATCACCGTAACGGAATGGACGTGATGGCTGATAACGTTGGCAGGGCACGTAAAGCGATAAATAGTTTTTTACCCGCATTGGCCGAGGTAGACAGGCAGCGCCTTGGCGCAATGTTACCGCTGGTGTTTTTTGCTGCTAAAAGCGATGAGTTGGTAAACCTTTATGCAACGGCCCCCGCGCAGGACCGTGTACAGGCGTTCAATATTTTAATGAAAGCCGATCCGTCAAACGGAATAAAATACCAGGCTCTCCAAAAATAAAAAACTGACCGCCTCTTAAAAAGGAACGATCAGCCGTATTTAACATTCACCATTATTTTTTGTCGTCGTCCGCATCCGGAGCAGGCACGCTTATTATCTTATAAACTTTTTTGCCGTTCTCATCAAGTGCATCCTGCAAATAATACCCACTTGGCGTTACATAATATTTCTCGCCATTCAGGTTTATCTTACGGTAATCTTCGGGTAGATTGTCTACCAGATCGCCTACCTGTATAGGTGGGGCTTCCTGCGCATTTACGTCATCCGTATTCAATTCACCATCTTTCCCGGCTATCTGGTAACTAAGTGTCCCATCGTCCTTAGTTATAGGCTGATAGTAAACTCCGTTAAGTTCATAATACTGTACTCCGTTTATTACAATTGATTGCGCATTATCCGGCAATTGCTTAACCTCGGCACCTATAGGCGGTTCAACTACTGTAAAAGTGTTATCAGTTTGCTGATAATACATGCCGCCACCATAATAATAAAGCGAAGGGCCATAATAAAAAGGATAATAACCGTAAGGCAATACATTAACACTTAAACCTATGCGCGGAGCATAATATGATTCATAATAACCGTAATGATTGTAGTAAACGCCCTGCGGCCTTACCGAAATATAATTGCGGCCATATGGCAAACCCTCCCATACCCGATAGACACGGTTAGAACCTGCCAGCTGGCGCGTAGACGGCCTGCCGAACGTGCCACTGCCACGGGCAACGTTTACATCGGTGCCTCTACGAGGCGTGCCTGGATAGGTATTAGTGCGCGGCGGATAATTATTAGGCTGTCTGCCGTTAACTGTACCCCCCTGCTGATTTGGTGTAGCAACAGTAGTATTACCACGGCGTGGGTCGGTGTAGTCACGCGGAGGTTGGGCATTACCCGTACGGGGCGGCGAATAGTTTTGCGGCGGAGCGATAGACGGCTGTGGCCTTGCTATACCCACGCCCTGTGAACCACCCTGCGACGGACTTGCGCTGCCGGTAGTGCCCCTACGTTGCGCATCTGCACCGACTGCTAAAAACAGCGCCACTAACAAAGTGGTTCCGGCTAATTTTATATGATACTCTTTCATTATAATTTTATCTATGTTGTTTTCAAAACGAGCAACAACTTATTTTTTAGAGTGAAATAATATTGGATAGTTTAATCCCAACACCACTCATACAACAATAAATGTACCCGAAATTAATCGATAAAATGTCCCGGAGGATCAGATGGTTTCTGATATAAAAATAAAGTCTTCGGCAAACGCCAGCTTTATAACGCCATCAGATAAGGTTTCGTACTTTCCGGAGCCTATTGAGGAGAGGCCATTGCTCAACAAACTCTGAGGCTGAGAATGTAGCGTAATTACCTCGCCGGCGGGCAGCCATTTGGTAAAGCCGGAGCTAATAGGGTAGGTTTTTTGTTGTTGATGGAGTATGACAAGGTTAATGTCAGGCACAAACGGAACATAATCATCCAAATTGAATTCATCCGTCACAATGTTAACTGCGCCGTAATTTTCGGCTAATAAAAGCTTAAGAGCAGCTTCCGCAGGAGGCAGGTCATCTGTTGGAACGAATTTAAGGTCTGATTGAAATGCATCTCCTTCGTTACTACCAACGATACGGTCCACCTTTATGCCGAGTGAGGCAAGTTTTTCAGCGGTATCAGGCGTAGCAATAACTGTTGGGCTCCATTCCAGTAATTGTCCAAGCAACTCAGGATCAAAGTTGTCCATGCCTAGTATCAGAATAGCGGGTTCTTGTTTTTCGCGGACGATGTGATGTGATGACATACCCCTAATTATTTTGATGCTATTGGGTGTCCCTCTGGGCTTGTCGAAGGGGGGCGCGTAAAGGCCCATTCACTATGGTTCGACAGGCTCACGATGATACCCCCTCTTATAACTTGACGATCCTACTTAATAACCTCGCTAATTGCCGTCCCAATATTGCCATTAGGTGCCTGTATATGAAGCAATGCCGCCACAGTTGGTGCAATATCAGTCATGTTAGTAGCGCGTACGGTGCTGCCATGTTTAACCCCCCAGCCCATAAAAACCAGCGGAATGTGGGCGTCGTAAGGATTCCATGTTCCGTGGCCGGTACCCGTTGGCGAATTTTGACCCAACCTGCGACCACTTAACCAGGCGGGTTGCAATATTACCTGTATTACCCCACTGTTTTGTCTGCTGTATCCGTTTATAATACGTGTACGTAAAGCTTCGGGCACATTTGCATCCGAGGCCTTTTGCATATCTACGGCAAAAGCAACGCCGGGCTGTTTTTCCAAAAACTTAATACAATCTGCCTTTATGGCGGCTTCATCCAGGCCCGCTTTTGCTATAGCAGCATAATTGAGGTTAAACTGATAATTGGTAAACGAGAGCACAATGCGATCGGCCTTGTATTTATCCAACAACATTTTATTCATATCGCGCATGGCAGCACCATTATCCCAAACGTCCGATGGGATGTTATTATCACGTAAAAACCCGGTGTTATGCGCCGCGCCGTGGTCGGCAGATAAGAATACCGTGTATTGCCCTTTACCCACTTTGTTGTCCAGATAAACAAAAAAATCGCTGAGATCTTTGTCAAGCCTCAGGTAGGTGTCTTCAATTTCAACGGCGTTTATACCAAACTTATGCCCAACGTAATCGGTTGAAGAAAGGCTTACCGCCAAAAAGTCGGTAATCGTGCCTTTGCCCATCGCTTCATTTTCAATAGCGGCTTTGGCCAGATCAAGCGTTAGGGTATTGCCATAAGGTGTGTTTCGTATAAGGTCGGCATTGCGTTTATATAGCTCTGATGTTTTTATGGGGAAACTTGTTGTTGAACCTCCCGTAAACTTGCCTTCGTATTTGCTTTCATCAGGCAGGGTTTGCACGTATGTATTAAGCGGATATAAGGTATTCCAATCTTTTTGAAGATAGGCATCGGGTAGTTTTCTGGCGTTAAAATCCTTTACCCATTGCGGCAGGTCCTTCATATAATAGGTGCTGGTTATCCAACTTAAGTTTTTATCGTCAAACCAATAGGCCGCGTTGGCGGTGTGCCCTACAGGTAAAATGCCTCCACGATCTTTTAACGCTATACCTATAACCTTTGAACGGAAGTTAGTTGCCAATCTCAGCTCATCTGTAACGGTGGTAACCAGCAGGTTGCGGGGCGACATTTTCCCGGCATTGGAAGTACTGCCCACGGTTTGTACAGTACTGTCATCTGCACAATACATTGATTTGCCTGTTGCCTGCACAATAAAATCATTGCCGGCTATGCCGTGTAACGCCGGTACCGAACCGGTATATATGGTGCTGTGGCCAATAGCTGTAACGGTAGGAATATAGTCAATATTTGTATTCTCGCAGGTAAAACCCTCGTTAAGCATGCGCTTAAAACCTCCGCTGCTATAGCGGTCATAAAAGCGATAAAGGTAATCCCAGCGCATTTGGTCAACCACTATACCTACAACCAGTTTGGGACGGGGAAGCGGGGTTGCAGTAGCGGTGCTTTTAGTTTTACTTTGGGCAGATACGTTTAACACGCCGCATACAAAAGGCAGCAAGAACAGTAGTTTGATCTTCATTTTTTAACAGGGTTATCATTGCAAATATCAATATTACAAATAAAACCTTACATGAAGTTTCTGTTAAGGTAACAATTAGGAAACGGTATTTATTTCTGCAAACGCAAAGAAGGAACTAAGCCTTCTTTGCATCCAGCAGTTTGTGGTAGTAAATATAAGATCCGACTACCAGCACCAAACCAACAAGCATAAATGCTACATCAGCAATCGGAGTACCTATAATTAAAAACGCGTAGGTGGCACCTATAAGATCAAACGTGAAGCCGGCGTATGCCCATTCTTTTAAACGGGGATAGCCCGGCACTAATAGCGCAATAACGCCCAGAACTTTGGCAACAGCAAGAAGGTGCAATACGTTATAGGGGTAACCAATGGCTTTCATCATGGCTTCGCCCTGCGGGTTAGGAAAGAAACTGCCTGCAGCAGAAAACAACATTAGCGCTATAAGCAGCCCTGTAAAAATCCAATAAATAATTTTCATGATTGTGGTGAGTTAAAGTTTGTAATAAATATGGTTATAATTATTTGATCATCACAAATATACTCGCTCCCCGCCTGCGGCGTAGGTTGTAAAAGCGACAAGTTTAGGGGGCGATTGCTTCATTTTTCAACCCTTGATCAGCAATACAGATATCCCTTTAAAATATATTATTCGTGTGCTAAAACATTCCTTATTCCGCATAGTTGTAATTGTATATTCTACTTCTAATTAAAAAAGTTTCTAATTAAAAAATCTACTACTATGTTTCATCATGTAAAAGACTTACAATTTAATGCGAGGGTTTCGCGCCCTGACCCTCGTTTCGCTAACCTGTTATTAGAGCAATTCGGCGGCGAAAATGGCGAGCTGGCCGCAGCCATGCAATACTTTACCCAGGCATTCGGAGCAAAAGTTCCACATCCTGATAAGTATGATATGCTGATGGACATAGCTACCGAAGAGTTTAGCCACCTGGAGATTGTTGGAGCAACCATTCAAATGCTGCTAAAAGGCGTAAACGGTGAATTGAAGAATGCTGCCGATAGTTCTGAAATAATGCAGGTAATGGAGGGCAAGGCGGCTAAGGAAAACATTATTCACCAGGCGCTAACCGCTAACCCGCAGTTTGCTATAATTACAGGCGGCGGGGTAACTCCTCGCAATAGTCAGGGCATACCATGGTGCGCATCATATGTAAACTCAAACGGTGATCTGACCGTTGATCTGCGCACAAATCTGGCGTCTGAGTCAAGGGCCAAACTGGTTTATGAGCACCTGATGAAATTTACAGACGATCCGTACATTCATGAAACGCTTTCCTTTTTAATGACCCGCGAGGTGGCGCATTATAAAATGTTTGAGGCAGCATTAAACAGTATTGAAAATAATTTCCCTCCGGGCGTATTGGCTGCCGATCCAAGATATACGCAACAGGCTTACAACCTATCTGCGGGTACCGTGCGTGGCCCGTGGAACGAAGGCGAAATGCCAGGCATGGGTAAAAACTGGGTTTATATTGCTGACCCAGTAGCGCAGGCCAATGAAACAAAAGGACACACCGTTTTGCCTGATGATTTTAGCAAAGAACTAAAAGAAACAGAGAAACTGGATAAGGAAATGAGCAAAATAAAAAGCCAGGAAGTAAAAAAAGGAGAACCAGAGGGCGTGGCACAATGGAGTGACTACAAACCGGTTAAAAATTAATCCCGACAACGTTTTAATATTAATGGCCTTGCCCTTTCGGGTGAGGCCATTTTTATTATCTAAAAACAGAAATTAACAACATATTTTGGCGCGCAGGGTGTATACAACCTGTGGTTGTATGGCGGTATTTTTATAAAATTTACATCAATTAAAAAGCAGAGCAATCGCACTAATCTATTGCTTTATAGCTCATTATACAATAATTGTGTAGCCATATTCAGCCGACTTGATCGCCTGTATACGGCTACACCTTGATGATCTTATCCGGCCAATTCTGCCCATAATTACTGCATTTGCGTTATTGCCCTCACCCTGCTAAAAGCGGTGCTTTACATAAATCATTTTAAACAACAAAAACACATGAAAAAAGCATTTATCTTAGTAATTACTCTTGCATTCTTCGCAGCCGGATGCAAAAAAAGCGATGTTTCGGCATCAGTTGACAGCAGCTGGACGCTGGGCACAACAACGTACAAAGCTGCATTATCTAACAAAGGCACCACAAGCGGCGGTTCATCAAACACGCTGCTTAGTTTTTGGGATGCTGTGCCTGTAGGCGCAAGCCCGACAGTAAATTCTATAAACTTTACATTTCTAACTTCGCCAACAACAAGCGGCTCATATGAGCTGGTTGGTTTGGGAACAGCCTTAAACGCAAATAATTTTCAAATGTCAGCCGGTGGCCCGGCCGGTGTTTATGCTTATAATAGCGTAGGCGTTAAGGTACAAGTTACCGTTACCGGCGGAAAGTTAAAAAT
>Ga0164241_10007104_pt1 | contig 10100 bp, 9 predicted proteins | sample OricomyardsoilBY_FD_108780 | JGI IMG/M metagenome (GOLD analysis project Ga0164241, IMG submission 108780) | Backyard soil microbial communities from Emeryville, California, USA - Original compost - Back yard soil (BY) | ecosystem: Environmental > Terrestrial > Soil > Unclassified | place: USA... | reverse complement strand
GGTCGCTGGGAGCTGATCGTGCCCTATGTGGACGCAACCGAACTGGTGATGGACCTGCTGCGGCATGCGGGGCAGGTGGAGGTGGTGGCACCCGCGGAATTGAAGGCGGCTTACGCAAAACGCTTGCGCGAAGCCGCCGGCATGCTCACTCCTGCTGGCGTTTGAGTCGCTCGCTTTGCCAGTAGACATCGTCTCCACCCAGGCCGTCGAGATTGGCCCGGTTGAGTACGCGGGCCAGAACGAAGAGCAGGTCGGAGAGGCGGTTCAGGAAGAGCCTGGGTGCGGCATTGATGGTCTCGCTGGCTGCCAAGGTGATGACGGCACGCTCGGCGCGGCGGGCGACCGTGCGGCCCACGTGCGCAATGGCGGCGCTGCGCGTGCCGCCGGGCAGGATGAATTCGGCCAGGCGCGGCAGGGCGGCGTTGTGGTGGGCCAAGGCCTCGTCCAAGCGGGCCACGGCTTCGTCCTTGAGCAGGCTGTAGCCGGGCATGGACAACTCGCCGCCGAGGTTGAACAACTCATGCTGGATGGTCAGCAGCAGATCGCGCACCTCGTCGGGCAAAGGTTCTGCGAGCAGGACGCCGAGCTGCGAATTCAGCTCATCGACATCGCCGATGGCCTCGATACGCAAATGATTCTTGGGAACGCGCGAACCGTCGCCGAGGCCGGTGGTGCCGTCGTCGCCGGTGCGTGTCGCGATTTGAGAGAGTCGGTTGGCCATGAGGCCACTGTACCTGCGGTGCCTAACCGCGGCGCCCTGAGCGATGGATGGCGGGCTTGTGGTGGACCGTTTGTGCCAGGCGCTCGTCATGCAGATGTTTGGGCGCGTTCAGGTGCTTCACGGGCGGCGGCGGCTCCTGCTTGGGCATCAGCATCGCACCGATGCCGGCGCGCAGCGCATCCCACCGCAACGCGCCGATCAAGGCCAGCAGCACCACCAACAGCAACAGGGCAATCGACCATTCCATGATGGACCTCCTGCGGACAACTGTGCGCCAGGCAGGCCAGGCCGTCAACGCGTGGGGGCGAGCACGTTCCAGCGGCTGGTCACTTCGCCCTGTTCGTTGACGGATTCCAGTTGCACGTCGAAGCCCCACAGGCGCGCCACATGCTTGAGCACTTCCTCGGCACTGTCGTGCAAGGGGCGGCTCATGTGCTGGGTGTGGCGAAGGGTCAACGAACGATCACCGCGCAGATTGACGTTCCAAACCTGGATATTGGGCTCGCGGGTCGAGAGGTCGTATTGCTTGGAAAGCGCCTGCCGCACATGCTGGTAACCGGCCTCGTCATGGATGGCGGAGATCTCGTATTCGCTCTGGTCCGCGTCGTCGAGGATCGAGAAGAGGCGGAACTCGCGCATGAGTTTCGGCGACAGGTACTGGCCGATGAAGCTCTCGTCCTTGAAGTTGCGCATGGCGTGGTCGAGCGTGACCTCCCAATCGGTATCGACCAGGGCCGGGAACCAGCGGCGATCTTCCTCGGTCGGGTGCTCGCAGATGCGCTTGATGTCGGTGTACATCGCAAAACCCAGGGCGTAGGGATTGAGGTTTTGCATGGGCGCCTGGGCCACCACATTGGTGTGGGACTTGAGCCATTCGATCATCATGCCGTCGGCCAGATAGCCGTCGTCGTACATGGTGTTGAGCAGGCGGTGGTGCCAGAAAGTGGCCCAGCCCTCGTTCATGACCTGCGTTTGCCGCTGTGGATAGAAGTACTGCGCCACCTTGCGAACGATGCGCACGATTTCTCGTTGCCAGGGCTCCAACAGCGGCGCGTTCTTCTCGATGAAGTACAGCAGATTTTCCTGCGGCTCTTCGGGGAAACGGCGCACGGCGCTGTCCGGGTCTTCATCGCTTTCGGCTTTTCTGGGGAGGGTGCGCCAGAGGTCGTTGATCTGCCGCTGGGCATGTTCCTCACGGTCGATCAGCTTGGCTTTCTCCTGCGCCAGAGAGAGCTTGCTCGGCCGGCGATAGCGATCTACACCGTGGTTCATCAAGGCGTGGCAGGAGTCGAGCAACTCTTCCACTTCGTCCACGCCATGCCGCTCCTCGCACTCGGCCACGTAGTTCTTGGCATAGACGAGGTAGTCGATGATCGACGAGGCATCCGTCCACATGCGGAATAGATAGTTGCCCTTGAAGAAGCTGTTGTGGCCGTAGCAGGCGTGGGCAATGACCAGCGCCTGCATGGTCAGCGTGTTTTCCTCCATCAGGTAGGCGATGCAGGGGTCGGAGTTGATGACGATCTCATAGGCCAGGCCCATCTGCCCGCGCTTGTAGTTGCGCTCGGTGGCGATGAACTCCTTGCCGTAGCTCCAGTGCCGGTAGTTCACCGGCATGCCGACCGAAGCGTAGGCATCCATCATCTGCTCGGCGGTGATGACCTCGAGCTGGTTCGGATAGGTGTCCAGGCCGTAGCGCTCGGCCGTGGCGCGAATCACCTCGTGGTACTCATTGATCAGCTCGAAGGTCCAGTCGCTGGGCGAAGGCAAAGGCTGGGCGGGGCGTTGCTTCAGTGGCTTCATGTCGGCACCCCCGCCTTCTTGAACAGCTCGCGGAAGACGGGATAGATCTCGGACGCCTCGACCGCCTTCCTCATCGCGAAGTGTTTGGAGGTCTCCGAGAGCTTGCCGTATTCCTCCCAGAGGTTTTGTTCGGCCTCGGCCACCTGCACATAGGCGAAATAGCGGCAAAGGGGCAGCAGTTGCTCGGACAGGATCTCGCGGCAGCGGCCGCTGTCGTGGTGCCAGTTGTCGCCATCGCTGGCCTGCGCGCCGTAGATGTTCCATTCGCTCGGCGAATAGCGCTCGCGGATGATCTCCTCCATCAGCACCAGGGCGGAGGACACGACGGTGCCGCCGGTCTCGGTGGCGTGGAAGAAGTTCTGCTCGTCCACCTCCTGCGCCTGCGTGTGATGGCGGATGAAGACCACATCGATCTTCTCGTAATGCCGGGTGAGGAAGAGATAGAGCAGGATGAAGAAGCGCTTGGCCAGGTCCTTGCGCGACTCGTCCATCGAACCCGAGACGTCCATCAGGCAGAACATCACCGCCCGGCTGGTGGGCACGGGCGTGCGCACGCGGTTGCGAAAGCGCAGGTCGATGGGGTCGAGAAAGGGAATGCCGGCGATGCGCTCGCGCAGCAGCTGGATGTGGGCCTCGGTCTCCAGGATCAGGCGCTGGATTTCGTGGTCGTTGGGGTCCAGGGCTTTCAGTTCAGCCAGCCGGGCTTCCAACTCGATCACGTCGCGCCGCTTGCCCATCGCAAGCGCAATGCGCCGCCCGAGGGCCCCGCGCATCGAGCGCACCACATGCAGATTGGTCGGCGTACCGTCATTGGTGAAACCCGCGCGGTGGCTTTTCCACTCGGGCGTTTCGGCCAGCTGGGTGCGTTCCATATTGGGCAGGGCCAGGTCGTCGAAGAAAACCTGCATGAACTCTTCCTTGCTCAGGTGGAAGACGAAGTCGTCCTCACCTTCGCCGGAATCACTGGCCTGGCTGCCGCCCTGTCCCTGCCCGCCGCCCGGTGGCTTGGCGATGCGGTCGCCCTTCAGATGCTCGGCATTGCCGGGCCGCACCACCTCGCGCACGCCGCCCTCGCCATGGCCGAAGACGGGCTCGGAGAGGTCCTTCTTGGGAATGCGAACCTCTTCGCCCTTCTCCATGTCGCGGATGCCGCGACCATCCACCGCGCGACGCACGGCCTCGCGGATCTGGTCCTTGTGGCGACGCAGGAACCGCTCGCGATTGCCAACGGACTTGTTCTTGCCCGAGAGCCGGCGGTCGATGATTTGTTGCAGCATTCAAACTCCTCAGCTGCTTTTCCTAACCCTCAGGTACCACTCACACAAGAGTCGAACCTGCTTGCCCGTGTAGCCCTTTTCCACCATGCGATTGACGAAGTCCTCGTGCTTCTTGGCCTCGTCGGCGCTGGCCTTGGCGTTGAAGCTGATGACGGGCAGCAACTCCTCGGTGTTGGAGAACATCTTTTTCTCGATCACCGTGCGCAGCTTTTCGTAGCTGGTCCAGGCCGGGTTCTTGCCGGCGTTGCTGGCCCGCGCGCGCAGCACGAAGTTGACGATCTCGTTGCGGAAATCCTTGGGGTTGCTGATGCCCGCGGGCTTCTCGATCTTCTCCAGCTCGCCGTTCAGCGCCGAGCGGTCAAAGACCTCGCCGGTGTCGGTGTCGCGGTATTCCTGATCCTGGATCCAGTAGTCGGCATAGGTCACGTAGCGGTCGAAGATGTTCTGGCCGTACTCGGAATAACTCTCCAGATAAGCGGTCTGGATTTCCTTGCCGATGAACTCGGCATAGCGTGGCGCCAGCGACTCCTTGATGTAGCCGATGTACTTCTGTTCCAGGTCGTTCGGGAACTGCTCGCGCTCAATCTGCTGCTCCAGCACGTACATCAGGTGGACCGGATTGGCCGCCACTTCCGCGCTGTCGAAGTTGAAGACCTTGGAGATGATCTTGTAGGCGAATCGGGTGGAGATGCCACTCATGCCTTCGTCCACGCCGGCGTAGTCGCGGTATTCCTGGTAGCTCTTGGCGCGGGGGTCGGTGTCCTTGAGGTTGTCGCCGTCGTAGACCTGCATCTTCGAGAACAAGGATGAATTCTCCGGCTCCTTCAGGCGCGTGAGGATGGCGAACTGGCTCATCATCTTGAGCGTTCCCGGCGCGCATTTCGCGTAGGCCAGGCTCGAGCCGCGGATCAGCTTCTCGTAGATCTTCACTTCCTCGCTGACGCGCAGGCAGTAAGGGATCTTGACGATGTAGATGCGGTCCAGGAAGGCTTCGTTGTTCTTGTTGTTGCGGAAAGTCTTCCACTCGCTCTCATTGCTGTGCGCGAGCACGATGCCGTCGAACGGAATCGCACCGAAGCCTTCGGTGCCCTTGTAGTTGCCTTCCTGCGTGGCCGTCAACAGCGGATGCAAGACCTTGATCGGCGCCTTGAACATCTCCACGAATTCCAGCAGGCCCTGGTTCGCCAGGCACAGGCCGCCGGAATAGCTGTAGGCGTCGGGATCGTCCTGTGCATAGGTCTCGAGCTTGCGGATGTCGACCTTGCCGACCAGGCTGGAGATGTCCTGGTTGTTCTCGTCGCCCGGCTCGGTCTTGGCCACACCCACCTGCTTGAGGACGCTGGGAAAACGCTTGACGACCTTGAAGCGGCGGATGTCGCCGCCGTACTCTTCGAGCCGCTTCACAGCCCAGGGCGAGAGGATGCGATTCAAGTAGCGGCTCGGGATGCCGAACTCGCTTTCCAACACGGGCCCGTCTTCAGCTGCATCGAAAAGGCCCAGCGGCGACTCGTTCACCGGCGAGCCCTGCAGTGCGTAGAAGGGCACGTGCTCCATCAACTGCTTGAGCCTCTCGGCGATGGAGCTTTTGCCCCCGCCCACGGGTCCGAGCAAATAGAGGATCTGCTTCTTTTCTTCCAGCCCCTGCGCGGCGTGGCGGAAATAGCTAACGACCTGTTCAATCGCATCCTCCATGCCGTAAAACTCGGCGAAGGCGGGATAGATCTTGATCGTCTTGTTCGCAAAGATGCGCGAGAGCCGCGTGTCGTTGCGGGTGTCCACCGACTGCGGCTCGCCAATGGCCTGGAGCATGCGCTCGGCCGCGGTGGCGTAGGCGAGGGGGTTGCGTTTGCACTCGACGAGATAGTCTTCCAGCGACATCTCTTCGACGCGGGTGCGCTCGTAGCGCGCGGCAAACTTGCTGATCACATCCATGGCTCGACCTCCGGCAATGTTCCTGAACTCAAGCCCGCGCGCGATTTGCGGCGGGTGGATCAGGGAAGTTGTGATGGCACCCGACTGGCTTTGAACCGAGGTGTCATCAGAGCTTTCCGGCGGGGCGGGTGTGTGGCTTCAGCTTCTTTGTTTGTGTGTCAGACCTATCGACGGAAAAGAGCGGCGAAACGAGCGTTTGCTCCTTCAACTGCCGCATCGGCAAGACCGTTGACACCACTCTACGCCGATCAAGCGCAGCGTGGATGTGCCCAACCCCTGCATGCGAGTGTCGGGAACTGCGTAGCGTTGAGCTTAGGCATCGACGCGGCCGTTGGGTCGATGCAAAAGAAAAAGCCGTGAACGATGCACGGCTTTAGCCTTGTCAACGCGAGACGGTGTTAGGCCTGCGGGCCTCGCAGCTTGTCGATCAGGCCACTCAGTTCATCAAGCGAGGCAAACTGGATCGTCAGCTCGCCCTGTTCGCCGCGCTTGGTACGCTTCTTCACATGGATCTCGACCTGGGCCGCGAGTACATCGGACAGCTCTTCTTCAAGACGCAACACGTCGCGGCTCTTGTCGTTCTTCACGCGCAGCAGCGGCTTCTGTCGGCCTGCGCCGTTGCGGGCCACGAGCTTCTCGGCCTCGCGCACTGAAAGCTTCTTGGCCGCGATCTCGGTCGCCGTGGTGATCTGGTGCGCACCATCGAGCGGCAGCAGCGCGCGCGCGTGACCCATGTCCAGATCGCCGGCCATCAGCATGCCCTGCACGGGCTCGGCCAATTGCAGCAGGCGCAGCAGATTGCTGGCAGCGCTGCGCGAACGGCCGACGGCCTGTGCGGCCTGTTCGTGAGTGAGGCCAAACTCATCGATCAGGCGTTGCAGGCCTTGAGCTTCTTCGAGCGGATTGAGGTCTTCGCGCTGGATGTTCTCGATCAGCGCCATGGCCGCGGCCGCATTGTCCGGCACGGGCTTGACCAGCACCGGCACCTCGCGCAGGCCGGCCAGTTTCGCGGCGCGGAAGCGGCGCTCGCCAGCAATGATCTCGTAGCTGATCTTGCCGTTCGGCGTGATCGGCCGAACAAGAATCGGCTGCATGATGCCTTGCGACTTGATGGACTCGGCCAACTCGTAGAGCGAGCCTTCGTCCATGCGCGTGCGCGGCTGGTACTTGCCGGCCTGCATCTGTTCGAGCTTGAGTGAGCTGGGTTCGCCGCTGGATGTCGCGGGCGCATCGACGACTTTGGGGCCGAGCAGGGCTTCGAGGCCCAGCCCCAGGCCCTTGGGTTTTTTGGTGACCATAGGGGCGCGATTATCTTCTTTGAATCAGCTCGTTCAGCAGCGACTGTCCTTCGGGCCAATGGCCCAGGCCCGATTCGCCATTGATGTGGCCACGGGCGCCGAGCACGAAGATGCTGGCGCCCCAGTCGGCGGCCATCTCGGTGGAGCGCTCCGGCGTGCAATAGGGATCGTCGGTGCTGATCACCATCAGGGCCGGGAAGGGCAGGCGGCTGCGGCGAATGGGCTTCCAGTTGTGAAGCTGCGGCGGCAGACCCTCGCGCTCTGTGTCCGGCGGAGCCACCAGCAGCGCGGCGTTGACGCGGCCGGTGTGCTGTGAATGCTCGGCCCAACTCGCCACCAACTGGCAGCCGAGCGAGTGGGCCACCAGCACCGCGGGGCGCTCGTCGGCCAGCAGCACTTCGTCAAGCCGCGCCATCCAGTCCCCGCGACGCGGCCAAGCCCAGTCGGCCTGCTCCACGCGCTCATGGCCTAACGCCATCTCCCAGCGGCTTTGCCAGTGTTCGGGGCCGGAGTTCTGCCAGCCAGGTAGCAGCAGAAATCGGATTGGGCTTACGATGCTCATCCTTTGGAATCTAGCAGGAGTAAGGGGCATGGCCTTCAAGGTGTATGTGGATGGACAGGAAGGCACGACGGGCCTGCGCATCAACGAGTACCTGGCCGCGCGCAGCGATATCGAGGTGCTGCGCATTGACGCCGACAAGCGCAAGGACGCCGCCGAGCGCGCGCGACTGTTGAACGCTGCCGATGTGGCCTTCCTGTGCCTGCCCGACGCCGCCTCGCGCGAAGCGGCGGCGATGATCACCAATCCCAACACCTGCCTGATCGACGCCAGCACAGCCCATCGCACGGTGCAGGGCTGGGCTTTCGGCCTGCCCGAACTGGCCCGGGGCCAACGCGATGCAATCCGCGCGTCCAAGCGCATTGCCAATCCAGGCTGCCACGCCAGCGCCTTCATCCTGGCCGTCCGGCCTTTGGTGGATGCCGGCCTGCTTGCGCCCGAGGCCCTGGTCAGCGCCACTTCCATCACGGGCTACAGCGGCGGTGGCAAGAGCATGATTGCCCAATACGAGACGGCAAGTGAGCCCAAGCTTACGTCGCCGCGCCCCTATGCCTTGGGCCTGGCTCACAAGCACCTGCCCGAGATGATGGCCCACACCGGCCTGAAGACGGCGCCCGTGTTCATGCCCATCGTCGGTAATTTCTACAAGGGCCTGGCGGTGACCGTGCCCCTGCATCTGAGCCAGTTGAAGGCGGGCGCGCGCCCTGAACACCTGCACGAAGCCTTGAGCGCGCACTACGAGGGCGAGCGCTTCATCCGCGTGATGCCGCTGCGGGATCCGGCCACTCTGGACGAGGGCGCCTTTGACGTGCAAGCCTGCAACGACACGAATCGGGTGGACCTCTTCCTCTTTGGCAGCGAGACGCAAGTGCTTGTCATGGCCCGGCTCGACAACCTCGGCAAGGGCGCCAGCGGCGCTGCCGTGCAATCGATGAACGTCCACCTGGGCGTCGAGGAATCGCTGGGGCTCTGAGCTTCTATTCCTCGGCGGCGGCGGGATCGTCGCTGCGGTAGTGATAGCGGTAGCCGAACTGGAAGCCGAGACGGGCATAGAGGCGCTTGGCCGCGTGATTCTCTGTGCCCACCTGCAGATAGGCTTCCACCGCGCCCTGTGAGCGAGTCCGCTGGAGCAGGGCGCGGCACAGGGTTTCGGCATGGCCCTGACCGCGCAACTCGGGCGGCGTGAAGATGTCGTAGAGCCCGACGATGCCGCCCTCGACCACCATCTGGCCGCAGGCCAACAACTCGCCCCTCGCGCCCTCCAGCACAAAGCCCTGGTATTCCACGGCGGCGTGAAGCATGCGTTCGGCGTGGGCGTTGATGGCGCCGGCGCTGGACCCGCGCAGCTCCCCGATGACCCGGGCGTAGTGGGCCGCGTCCACGTGGCGCAGTTGGCCACCCAGGCTGCCCCACTCGGTCATGCCGTCCAGATCAGGCCTGAGCAGGACATCTGCGAAATCGAAGCTGAACCAGCCCATTTCTGCCAGTTGTGGATCCAGGTCGGTGGGCTGGCTGAAGGGCGTGACGCGGATGATGAGCGGGAGTCCGGCCGAGCCAAAGGCGGGGCGGCAGCGGGCGATCAGGTCGGCCAGCGGCAGGGTTCCGGCGGCCAGGGCATTGACGCAGCGCGAGCGCTTGGCCTTGCCCGGAGACAGCCGGAGCAACCAGCCGTCAACCTCGGCCTGCTGCGGTGGTGCGCTGGCGTTCAGGCCAGCAAGTTCGGCGCGGCGGGCCAGCTTGTCCATCACATGGACTTGATGCGCACCACCATCTCGCGGGCGAAATCCACGAAGGCCTGGGCACCTTTGGATGACGGGTCGAAGACCACGCCGGGCAAGCCGTAGCTGGGGGCCTCGGCCAGACGCACATTGCGCGGGATGACGGTGTCGAACACCTTGTCTCCGAAGTGGCTCTTGAGCTGCTCGCTGACCTGGCTCTGCAGGGTGATGCGCGGGTCGAACATGACGCGCAGCAGGCCGATGATCTGCAACTCGGGGTTCAGGTTGGCATGGACCTGCTTGATGGTGTTGACCAGGTCGGTCAGGCCTTCCAGCGCAAAGTACTCGCACTGCATGGGCACGATCACGCCGTGGGCCGAGCACAGGCCGTTGAGCGTGAGCATCGACAGCGAAGGCGGGCAGTCGATGAGCACGAAGTCGTAGTCCGCGGCGGCTGCAGCGATCGCGGTCTTGATACGCTTCTCACGCCGCTCCAGTTCCACCAGTTCGACCTCGGCGCCCGCCAGTTCACGGTTGGCGCCGAGCACGTCGTAGCCGGCTTTTTCGCTGCGAGCCCGGGCCTCAGCAATCGTGGCCGACTCCAGCAGCACGTCATAAACGGTCAGCTCCAGCTTGCGCTTGTCGACGCCCGAACCCATGGTGGCGTTGCCCTGTGGGTCCAGATCGATGACCAGAACGCGTTGCCCGATCTGCGCCAGGCCGGCTGCCAGATTGACGGTGGTGGTGGTCTTGCCGACGCCACCTTTCTGATTTGCAACGCAGAAGATTTTG
>Ga0164241_10007103_pt1 | contig 10100 bp, 7 predicted proteins | sample OricomyardsoilBY_FD_108780 | JGI IMG/M metagenome (GOLD analysis project Ga0164241, IMG submission 108780) | Backyard soil microbial communities from Emeryville, California, USA - Original compost - Back yard soil (BY) | ecosystem: Environmental > Terrestrial > Soil > Unclassified | place: USA... | reverse complement strand
CATACCAGTTATTATCTTGCTGGGCGCGTGCCGGGCCTGTATAGCTGTAGCCTAAGCCAATTGCCAGTAAATCGTTGTTATCTACGTTGCCACTATAGTCGGCATCGCCGGGCCACACACAAGTATCAGGGCAACCTGCAAATACTGCGCTATCGGTAACCATGCAGGCATTTGCATCGGTTACTGTGTAACCATACGTACCAAATTGCGATACTACTATATCCTGTACAGTTAACGAATTGCTCCATAGGTAGTTATAGGGGGCTGTTCCGCCTGTTGCATTTAAGGTAAGTGTATCGGGCAATATACCATCTACTTGTGTTGATATAACGGTAACAAGCATCGCGGCAGGCTCGGTTAATACTACTTGTGTTGCACCGGTACAGCCGTTACTGTCATTTAATAATATTGGGTACGTACCGGCAGTTAAGTTTAAAAACTGCGCAGTGGTGTTATAGGTTAATCCGCCATCAATACTATATTGATATGGGCTTGTACCGCCCGATGCATTAATAAATATACTACCTGTATTGCCACCATTGCAAAGTATGTTAGTAGTTGAAGTATTAACGCTTAACGATGATGATGATTGGGTAATGGTATGAGTACTACTGATGCTGCATCCGTTTGCATCGGTTACTGTTACGGTGTATGTGCCGGCAGGTAAATTAACAGGGCACTGTATTGTTTCGCCATGGCCCCATAAATAAGTATACTGAAATGTACCCCCTGATACATGCAGGCATATACCGCCATTGCTATTGCCCGAACAGGTAGCATTGGTTATAGTTGCAGAATCAATAACTAATAGTGATGGCTCATTTAATATATAAGACCCCGTTGCGCTGCAACCGCCTGCATCGGTAACGGTTAATGTATATGTGCCTGTCGGTATATTAGTATTGCATAAAGTATTTTGTGCGTTATTCCACGCATATACATAAGGCGAAGTACCACCTGAAATATGCGGACAAATACTTCCGTTAATGCCCCCGTTGCAGCTAACGTTTACTACCGTGGCAGAATCGATAGTTAAGGTTGAAGATTGTGTTAGCGTATAACTTTTTACAATGCTGCAACCATCGGCATCGGTAAGGGTTATTTCGTAAGTGCCTGCTGGTAGATTTTGGGCGCATTGGGTGGTTTGTAAGTTGTTCCACAGCCAGGTATAAGGCCCGTTTCCACCAATGGGGGTTACACAAATTGAGCCGCTGTTGGGGTTACCGCAAGCAGGTTGCGTTATTGTAGCATTAAGTGTAGTCATGCTATCAGTTATAGTAGCGGCACCAAAAGTCATGCAGCCGTTACAATCCCCTAAGTATAGTATGTATCTTCCGGGGTAGGTGGTAATGGGTGATACAGTTTGCCCATCACTCCAGGCATAGGTATATGTTCCGCATCCCCCGCTTACTACCGGCGTAATACTTCCCTGCAAATTATTGCAACTTTGATTTACTACCAACATCGTGTCGATGGTTGGTGCGGTTAAAGTTGTATTTACATCTACGGTAAATGAATCGGTAGTTGAACATCCGAAATTATCGGTTACGGTTAAGTAATAAGTTGTAGTATCGGTTACTGTAGCTAAAACTTGGCTGGCAGTAGGGTTATCTACAGCTGCAGGGCCTGTAGCGGGGCTCCATAATATGCTGTAGGTAACCGGCGGCGGGTTGCCATGTGTAATCCTGATATTGGGCCTTTCGATGGATGTAGCGGGTGTAATTACCGTACCGCATATATCACTTGCCGAGGTTTGATAAATATAACTGGTGAATGTGGGAGTGTTGGTGCATTGTGCTTTGTTAGATAAGTTGCCGCTTGTTGAAGGATTATAAGTGCAAATTTCAACTACTAAATTGGATACTCCGTCCCAATAGTAAGGCGTTTGTAAATTAAAGGTGTTCCATCCGCTATGCGGTGTGTAGGTGCCTAAAACACAATAGGTGTTTAAGCCCGTAACAAAACCATTATCTAACCCATTGGCAAAGGTGCAGCCTATTTTAATGCGTACGTTTTGTAAGGTGGCGTTTGAGTTGAGCTGGGCAATATTAAATGCCAACGCAGTAATTGTTTGCTCGCCGCCCGTTATACCTGCAATTTCATTGGAGTGGTAAATCATTTGCTGGCGCGAAGCCTTAGTGTTATTACTAAGTATGCCTAATTGTAAAGGCGATGATGCTTGTGTTATAGTGCCCGTGCCAATGGTACCTGTAGCTGTATTGGTAATGCTGTAGGTAACACCGCAAGGCCTGAAATTGCTGTTGGTTGCAAGTAATACCTGCGAGCCGGAACACACATTGGTTGTGTTAGCGCCAATATATGCATTGGGGTTAACGCTGGTAAACCCAACATTGGTAGTTGCCGATGCGGTACAATTATTGGCGTCGATAATGGTAAGCGAATAAGTGCCATATTGAAGGTTATTAATACATCCGGGATTGGTTGCACCAATGTTCCATAAATAGGTATAAGCAGGTGTGCCACCAGTTACCTGTGCACATACGGCGCCTGTGGCATCATTGGTACAGGTTACGTTAGTGGCGGTTAGGTTAAGTGTTATAGGGGTAGGTTGGGTTATTATTGCACTATCAACGGCTATACAGCCATTGGCGTCTGTAACGGTAGCATGGTAAGTACCTGCAGGTAAGGATATACAATTATTTAATATAGCTTGCCCATTACTCCATGCGTAGTTATATGGTGCAGCACCACCCGTTACCGATAAACATACAGACCCATCGGAAAGGCCATTGCAAGTTACGGGTGTGGCGTTTACGGCACTAATAACCGGGCTTGGCAATACGGTTACCGTTGTTTGTGCAGTTGCCGAGGTGCCTGCATTGTCGGTTACAGTTACTGTATAAACGGTAGTACCGGCGGGGTTTGCAATGGGGTCGTATACGGCAGGGTTGTTTAAGCTTCCCGGAGGACTCCAAGCATACATAAAGGGCGGCGTGCCCGATTGTACCGAAACATTAAGGTGAACTGTGTTGCCACTGCATATTATGCTATCGGCGTTAATGCTTATGGTAACCTGCGCTTTTGTGCCGATAATAAATGCCAGCATAAAGCACATGGTTAGCAATGCTAAACGTACATGGGTGGGGTACATTTTCTTCATAGGTTGCGTGAAATTATATAAGTTTTTCATGTCTATAGTTTTTGACAGTACAAACATGCAACTATCAAAGCCCATAAAAAAGAACATTTAAACCTTTAAATACAGTACATTTTTTAATTGTGTGCCGTAATAATTTACTATTTTAGCTATAAATATGGTTGCTTGTTTTTTAGGTTAAATACGGAATATTTTTTTTGACTGGAAATAAATTATACGATTATTTAGAACGGTTAACTGCCTACCAGCTAAACCGCTTCTACAAGTATGTATGCTCGCCATTGTATAACGATGATGAACGTATTATGCGGTTTGTACAGGCTATATTGCCCCATGCGAAAGGTAAAACCTTAGCTGTTGCCGATGAAAAGCAATTATGGAAACAGGTATTTAACAATGCTAAGTATAACCGCCCCAAGTATGTACGCTTATTATCCGACACGGTAAAAAAGGTAGAACACTTTTTGGTGATTGACCGTTTTAACCAGCAAAAGCAGGTGCAGTACGCCTACCAGTTAGAGGTAATGAATGAGTATAAATTAAATGCGCATATACCCGAGCTGCTCACCTTCAGTTTTAAAAAGCAGCAAGCTGAACCCCTGCGCGATGCTGCGTTTTATTACAACGAATTTCAATTGCAACAACAGCAAAATTTATTTATTGAAAATAAAGACCAGCGCCAAGCCGAGAAAAATTTGCAGGATGTAGTAAGCACTTTGGATAATTATTACCTGTATCAAAAATTGAAATACACAGCAGCTATGCTGCACTATCAAAACTTTTTAACGTTGGAAGCCGAAATGCCTTTGCTGAACGAGATATTGCAAATGCTTGAAACCAAACCCAGCCAGCTGCCCGGCATACAAATATACCGCTACATTATATTGGCTTACACCCAACCCGAAAACGAAGCGCATTATTATAACCTGAAAGCCCTGCTTGTTGCTAATACTAATTTGTTTAATAGAGAAGAAGTGAAAAGCATGTTTGTATTTGCTATGAACTACTGTATTAACCGTATTAACTATGGTAATGCCGAATACCTGAATGAAATATTGGGGCTTTATAAATACGCCCTGCAAAACAACTTGTTGTTGGAAGATGGAATGCTATCGCAATGGGAATACAAAAACATAATTACCGTTGCGCTTAGGTTAAAAGAATTTAAGTGGGCCGAAGGATTTATGAATGATTACAAAGCCCTGCTGCCAAAACCCGACAGGGGCAATGCTTACACCTTTAATTTGGCCCGCTACTACTTTGCCACTAAAAAATATGACGAGGTATTACGTTTATTACAAGATGTGAAGTACAACGATATTTTTTACCAATTAGATAGTAAAACTACTCTGCTTAAAACGTATTACGAGTTGGGCGAGTGGATGCCTTTGTACTCGCTGAAAGATAGCTTCAGGGTACTGCTGAGGCGCAAAAAATTAATAAGCGAGCAACAGAAAGATAACTACATGAACCTACTAAAGCTATCGCTAAAGCTGTTTAAGGTTGATGTAAAAAATAAGGCAGCCATGAAGGCTATAAAAGCCGAAATTGAAACCACCACCAACGTAGCTGATAAAAGCTGGCTGAACGAAAAACTGCATCAGTTGCTATAAATAAAAAAGCCCCGTTACTTCAATTTGTAGCGAGGCTGTTCTTAAATCATTCTATATAAAGCTTAGCTATTATAAAGCGGTAGCACCTGCTGTTGCAACAGTATGGTCGTCTTCAACCGTACTGCCCGATACGCCAATGGCACCAATTATTACACCTTTATCGTTCGTAATTACTACACCACCGGGGAAAGTAATTAAACCGCCGTTTGAGTGCTCGATATTATAAAGCGGTTGGCCCGGTTGTACCAATGGGCTAAGCGCGGCAGTATCCATAGTAAACCATGCTGCTGTTTTCGCTTTTTTCTGAGCTATATCAGCCGATCCTAACCATGCTCCATCCATACGTGCAAAGGCTACTATGTTTGCACCTGTATCAACCACGCAAATGTTCATTTTAGTATTTATTTCAGTTGCTTTATTAAAGGCTGCTTCAACTGCTTTTTGTGCTTGTGCTAATGTAATATTCATACAATCTGTATTTATGGTTTTAAAATATTGGTTCGCAAAATAGAATAAAAAAACAGGCGGCCTGTTGGGGCCGCCTGTTTATATTTAATTGCAGTAATTAATTATTTACCTGCACCTTTTTCAACACGTTTAAAGTCGGTAACGGTAAGGCCACTTTCGGCACCACCTAATACTTGTTGTACGGTTTTGCTGCCGTCTTTAACAAAAGGCTGGGTTAAAAGGGTATTCTCTTTTACATAAGTGTTTGCAGCGCCTTCAGCTATTTTATCTAAAATGTTTTCAGGTTTGCCTGCTGCAACTGCTTTTTCGCGGGCTACAGCCTTTTCGCGCTCAAGTACCTCGGCAGGTACGCCGTTTGTATCAACAGCTACCGGGTTCATAGCTGCAATTTGCATAGCTACATCTTTACCTACTGCTGCTACTGCTTCGTTCAATGGTTTGTTAAGTGCAACCAGTACACCTATTTTATTGCCCATGTGGTTGTAAGCAACTACGCTTTCGCCCTCAACGCTATCAAACGCCGATACGGTAATTAACTCGCCAATAGCCGATACTTTACCTTGTAAAACTGATTTTACATCGGTACCATCAATAGTAAGCGCCAATACTTCGTCAACAGTTTTTACACCTGCTGCTAAGGCTGCGTCGGTAATTGAGGTAGCTAATTTTACAAACTCTTCGTTTTTAGCCACAAAGTCGGTTTCGCATGATACGTAAACCACTACCCCTTTTTTATTATCGGTTGATGTTTTAGCTATTACTACACCTTCAGCTGCTGCCCTGCCTGCGCGTAGTTCGGCCACTTTAGCGCCTTTTTTGCGCAGGTAGTCAATTGCTGCCTGTACATCGCCGTTAGCTTCGGTTAATGCTTTTTTACAATCCATTAAGCCTGCGCCCGTAAGGTTACGCAGTTCGTTTACTTGTGCTGCTGTAATTGTCATGATTATTTGATTATGTTTTATTGATAGTGATTTAATTTACCTGCCTGTTTTAAACAAAAATGAGATGCCGACTTAACAAGCCCCGCATCTCACATCTGCACTTGGTTAAGCTATTTAATTTTCAATTATGGTTTTTTAGGTCCACCGAAACCTTGACGGTTGCCACCGCTACCACCGCTTTTACCGCGGCCGCCTGCACCTGCGCTACCACCTGTACCGCGTTTTTTAGCTGTACGGCCTTTGTCTCTGTCGCCGGTGTTACCACCGCCGCCGCCTTCTTCTTCGGCAAGCTCAGCTTCGTAACGGTTCCTTTCAGCAATTTCCTCTTCAGTTTCGCCATCAATACCTTCCTGGCCTGCAGCGCGCTCAGCTAAACCTTCGGCTATAGCATCGGCAATGTAGTTGGTAAGTAATGATATTGATTTTGCCGCATCATCGTTACCGGGTATGGCAAAGTCAACTTTAGTAGGGTCGCTGTTGGTATCAACTATACCAAAGGTGTTTATGTTTAAACGTTGTGCTTCTTTAAGCGCAATGTTTTCGTGCATAATATCAATTAAGAATAATGCAGCCGGTACGCGGTTCATGTTTGCAACACCACCCAGTACTTTTTCCATTTTTTCTTTCTCGCGGGTAAGTACCAACTTTTCCTTTTTGGTTACGCTTTCTAAAGTACCATCAGCAAGCATCTTTTCGATGGTTTGCATTTTCTTGATGCTTTTGCGTATTGTAGTAAAGTTGGTAAGCATACCACCCAGCCACCTTTCGGTAACAAAAGGCATATTAACACGCTTAGCCGCTTCTTTTACTACTTCTTTAGCTTGCTTTTTAGTGGCCACAAAAAGAATTTTGCGTCCGCTGCGGGCTATGCTTTTGGCAGCTGCTGCAGCTTCTTCAAGCTTATCAGCAGTACGGTTAAGGTCAATAATGTGTATACTTTTCTTTTCGCCGAAAATGTACGGCAACATTTTTGGGTTCCATTTTCTTTTCAGGTGACCGAAATGAACCTGGGCTTCCAAAAGCGATTTATGATCAAGTCTTTCCATATCTTTTTGATTAATTGAGTTATACCAAGATTAACGTTTAGAGTACTGCTCTCTTTTACGGGCTTTACGTAAACCAGTTTTCTTACGTTCCACTTTACGAGCATCTCTGCGTAACAGTTTTGCTTTTTTAAGTGCCGGCCTTTTTTCAGGGTTATCGTTTATTAACGCCCTTGCAATAGCTAATGATATAGCTTCGGCCTGGCCTTTAATGCCGCCACCGTAAACGTTTATTTCAACATCGAACTTGCTTTCGCTATCCGATGTTTTTAAAGGGGCTTCAACTTTATTTTGTAGGTATACCAACGAAAAATATTCGCGGTAGTTTTTGCCGTTTACGGTAATATCACCGCTGCCGGCTTTAATACTTGCACGTGCAATTGAAGTTTTTCTTCTTCCTACTGTTACCTTATCCATATAAGTACTTGGATTTTATTGTGGTTTGGAATGATTATAATAATTCTTGGGGCTTTTGAGCCAAATGCGGGTGCTCGGCACCTTCGTAAACAAATAATTTGCGGAACATTTGTTTGCCAAGCGGGCTTTTAGGTAACATACCTTTTACAGCATGCTCTATTAACTTATTGGCATTTTTTTCAAGCAAATCTTTAGGTGCGGTTAAACGCTGGCCACCCGGGTAACCTGTGTAACGTACTAAAGCGCGGTCGGTAAGTTTGTTACCGGTCATACGTACTTTAGCCGAGTTAATAATTATTACATAGTCGCCTGTATCAGCATTAGGTGTAAAAGTTGGTTTGTGCTTACCCAGCAAAACCGACGCCACCTTGCTTATCATACGGCCTAATGTTTTGCCTTCTGCATCAACAATATACCAGTCGCGCTTTACTTCGTTCGAGGATACTGCTTTTGTACTGTAGCTACGTGATTTCATTTTGTATAAGTTTTAATCTCTTTTCTTCCTGTTTTTCTAAAACGGAGCGCAAATGTAGATTTTGAATTGATGAATACCAACATTTAGCGAAGAAAAAAGCAGGCATGTATTATAATTGATTGATAATGAGGCTAAAAATTGCACAAGTAAGAATACAGCATTTTCGGTAATGGAAAAATTGAGCCTTTGCCACAGCTTTGAGGACTTTTGCAACCGTTAAACTAAAACAAATTTAAAACCATGAAGAAAACCTCTACAACCCTGTTAATTGCGCTTAGCGCCTTTGTAATTTCATTAAGCAGCTGTAAAAAAGATGATGACAGTAATACCAACACCAACCCAACACCGGTAAGCACTACCGACTTGTTTGATTTTTCAGATTCGTGGGGTTTGTTGGCGGGTGTTAAAACCGTAACCTTTCAAACCATACCTGTAATTGGCGGAACACAGGAAATTGACCTTGGTACAGCCGTAGTTGCCTTTAACGATGCTGCGGGCAGCAATACCTATTTAGATGCAGGTACTGCTAAGTGCAATACTAAAACGCTTACTAAGCAATCGAACAATTCGTACGTATTTCAACCCAGCCAAACTGATATTACAGGTATTGATTTTTCATCGGGCTCGGACTGGGAAGTAACCGGTGCGGGTAGCATACCTGCCATTACCCATAGCTTTAACACTTTTCCTACTACACCTACTATAACCAGTAATAAGGAAACTGTAACGCGTGCCAACGGTTATACTTTTTCAACTTCTTCGGTATCGTACGCCGATTCGGTGTTGTATGTTATTTCATCGGGCAATAACTATGTTAAGAAATCGGTAGCGGGTAATGTTAGTTCTGTAACTTTTACAGCATCTGAACTTTCAACGCTTGATGCTTCAAGCTACGGCTTAATACAGGTTACACCGTATGCTTACCAAACTAACACTACGGTAGTACCCGGTAAAAAAGTATACTTTGTAAACCAAGTAACAGTTTCAGATATTGTTGAGGTGCAATAAATAAAAAAGCCGCCTTACGGGGCAGCTTGTAATTAATTGACAATATACTTTATTATAATTTGCTAATTACAAACAGGGTTACCGTAGCGGTAACCCTGTTTTGTTTTTTTACCTTACAATTAGCTTTTCAGTATGCTTATCGTTCGGCGTAGCTATACTTACAAAGTATATACCGGGGGTTAGTATTTGTTGCAATGGTATTTGTATGTTGTTGTTACCATTTTGTGCAGTATAGTTATTGGCAAATACCGCTTGTCCGTTATAGTTATATATATCAACTTTTACTTCGGTGGTTGCGCCGGCTGCTACTTGTACATTTAATATATCGGTAGCCGGGTTAGGGTATACGTTATAAGTAGTGGTACCGCTGTTTAAATTAACTACTGCTAAATGCGAGTATGATGTAGTACCGTCGTAATCGGTTTGGCGTAAGCGGTAGTACGATGTACCCTGTAATGGTTGTTCATCGGTAAAGTTGTAACCGCGCTGTACAGTGCTGTTGCCGCTGCCTTGTATAGTACCTACTTGTGTAAACTCAACACCATCGGTGCTTCTTTCAACTGTAAAGTAATCGTTGTTTATTTCAAGTTCGGTTACCCAGGCAGTGTGTACGGTACCTTCGGCAGTAGGGTTTGCAGTAAACGAAACCAACTTAACAGGTAGTGCCTGGCCCGAGCTGCCAAAACCAAACGGACTGAATGTTTTTACATAACCTGTAGTAGTAATGCTACCGCTACCTGTGCCTGAACATACCGAAGCGCCATCGGTGGTTGCTGTTTCTTCCTTCCATGCGCCGCCTGTGTAATGGGCCATAGTAAGGCCATTGCAATCATATATTGAGCTTGCAGTAGCGCTGTTCCAATACAATGTTATTTTAAGCGAATCGGAAGTAACCGTACGGTTTATATCCCAGTATTCAAGGCTGCTAACTTGTGCTATTGAACCTGAGTACTTCGCGTGGTCGCCTTGGTCGGTATTAAAGTATTCGGCTGTTAGTTCGGTATTAGCATGTTGCAT
>Ga0164241_10007102_pt1 | contig 10102 bp, 7 predicted proteins | sample OricomyardsoilBY_FD_108780 | JGI IMG/M metagenome (GOLD analysis project Ga0164241, IMG submission 108780) | Backyard soil microbial communities from Emeryville, California, USA - Original compost - Back yard soil (BY) | ecosystem: Environmental > Terrestrial > Soil > Unclassified | place: USA... | reverse complement strand
GGGGGCCGCGCCGTCGCAGGCACCCGCGGGTCCGTCGACACGTGGACGGCGTCCGCCCAAGCAAGTCGATCACCGCCTCGAGGGCGTGACCGGCCCCCGGCCACCGGGCCCTTCGGCCGATCGCTCGGGGCAGCCACCGCAGCGCTCCGGCCCACCACCCGATCGCTCGGGGCCTCCACGCGATCGCTCCGGTGCGCCGCACGATCGCTCGGGGCCTCCACGCGATCGCTCCGGCCCACCGCCCGATCGCTCGGGGCCTCCACGCGATCGCTCCGGCCCACCACCCGATCGCTCGTCCCATCCGCCGCAGCGCTCCGGCCCACCACCCGATCGCTCGTCCCATCCGCCGCAGCGCTCCGGCCCACCGCCCGATCGCTCGCCCCATCCGCCGCAGCGCTCCGGCCCCTCACCCGATCGCTCGGCCCATCCGCCGCAGCGCTCCGGCCCGCCTCCCGATCGCTCGTCCCATCCGCAGCGCTCCGGCCCACCTCCACAGCGCTCGCACGGCCCCTCCGGCGCGCCCAGTGGCGGCCGCCACAAGCGCTGACCGCACCCGCCTCCCTCCCCGCGCCTCCCGCGCGCGTCCACGTTCACGTCCACGCGCGCGCCGAACGTGGAGGTGGACGTGGACGCGCGAGCGGTCCGCGCCGCGGGAGCGGGGAGTGGGGAGCCGAGGATCGTGCGCGCCGAACGTGGAGGTGGAGGTGGACGCGCGAGCGGACCGCGGCGCGGGTGCGGAACCAGGGGAAGGGCGCGCGCGCGCAGTGCGCATCGTGCCGGTGCGGGTTCGTGCGGCGTAACGGTTCCCTAATGGACGTTGCGGACTTACCTGCCTCGGGTGGCAACCCCGACACGCATCGCGCTCATGCTCACGCTCGCCGTCGGGATCGCCGTACCGGCGTCCACCCGCGCCGACGACCTCGTGTGGCACGACGAGTGGCGCCGCGTGGGCTGGCCCGAGGGCGTCGCCGCTGGCTCGCTGGTCGTCGGCAACCTCATGCTCGGCCTGTTCCCGCCGGAGACCCGGACGTCGGGGGGCCGCGGCATCCTGTTCGATGACGCGGCGGCGCGCTTCTTCGCGGGTGACGATCCCGACTGGCGGCGCTTCGCGCAGGGCGCTAGCAACTACCTCTGGTACGGCCTCGAGCTCTACCCGCTGGTCATCGACGCCGGCCTCGTCACGCTGCTCATCCGCCAGAACCCCGACGTCGCGCTGCAGCTCAGCGTCATCAGCTTCAACTCGCTGGCGCTGACCGGCGTCATCACGCAGACGATGCACCACCTCGTCGCGCGCGACCGTCCGATCGGCCGCGCCTGCGTCGGCGGCGACGACGACCCGTCCGCGTGCCACGCGGTCAACCGCTTCCGTAGCTTCTGGAGCGGCCACACCGCCTTCGCGTTCACGGGCGCGGGGCTCGTGTGCGCGCACCATCGCCAGCTACAGCTCTACGGCAGCACCGCCACGAGCATCGTGGCCTGCGCCGGCACGCTCACGCTCGCGACGCTCACCGGCATCTTCCGCATGGTGAACAACAAGCACTTCGCGACCGACATCCTCGCGGCTGCCGGCATCGGGCTGCTCGATGGCTACGCGATCCCGACGTGGCTCTACTACTCGGGCGACGCCAAGGACCCGACCGGCACCGCGCTGCGCCTCGCGCCGCTGGTCGAGCCCGACACGATCGGCCTCGCGCTCAGCGGCATCTGGTAGTCGCGGCGCGGCGGACCGCTTTCGCTCGCAATGCCGCCGAGCGGGCGTATATTGCCGCGCTATGACCGCAGTCGCCGCTCCGAACCTCTCCGATGATCGCATCCGGCTTCGTGTGCTCGACGCCATCCGCGATCTGAAAGGTCCTTTCACGATCCCCGACCTGGTCGCCAAGACCGGGCTGCCGCCCTACCAAGCCGAGGCCGCGCTCACGCAGGTCGTGAAGGACTACCAGTCCGACATCGACGTCGACGAGCAGGGCAACCTCGTCTACCGCTTCGACGACTCGCTCAGCGCGCGCCCCGACATCGTCAAGGCCGACGCCGGGCGCCGCAGGAAGGAGGCCCTCAAGCGCGGGCTCATCGCCTTCTTCAAGGCGTGGACCGTCGCGATGGTGGTCATCTACTTCCTCATCTACGTCGCCCTGATGATCGCCTTCTTCGTGGCGATGTCGCAGTCGCGCCGCGACGACAACCGCTCGAGCAGCCGCGGCCGCGGCGGCGGCTTCGGCGGCGGCAACCTGTGGCTGTGGTCCTGGGGCGGCATGTGGGGCTCGAGCGGCTACGGCAGCTCGAGCTCGTGGCGCGCGCGCCGCGACACGCGCCGCTGGAACGAGGAGACCGAGGGCAAGCTGCGGCGCGGCGAGGACCCGTACGTCATGAACCAGCAGGCCCCGCTCGAGAAGCCGAGCCTGAAGGAGCGCACCTGGTATCACCTGTTCGGCGCCAAGGGCATCGAGCAGAACCCGCTCGAGCGCGAGAAGGAGCTGCTCACCTACCTCCGCGCCAAGAAGGGCTTCATCACCAACGCCGACATCATCGCGCTCTTGGGCGTGACCTACGAAGAGGCCGACCAGATCGGCACGCGGCTCGTCGCGACCTACGACGGCGAGATGGACCTCACCGACGACGCCATCGCCATCTACCGCTTCCCGAACCTGATGCTCACGGGCGCGCCCGAGGTGGCCGATCAGCCCGCGCGGCTGGGCTACGTGTGGCAGGCGCTGCGTAAGGAGAAGGCGCTGCGCGACAACCCGTCGCAGGCCATCCCCATCGTCAACGGCATCAACATCGTGCTCGCGTTCGCGACCTACTTCATGTTCATGCCGAAGCTCCACATCACGGGCGTCGCGGCGACCATCGGGCTGGTCGTCTTCCCGCTCTTGTTCTCGTTCGTGTTCCTGGCGCTCGGCCTGATGCGCAAGGCGCGCGAGGCCAAGAACCAGTCGAAGTTCGATCGTGATGTGGTGCGCGCGGCGATGATGCAGCTGCTGTTCACGCGGCGCACCGCAGTGAAGATCCCGGGCGACGCGGCGGCGCTCGAGCGCTCGGGGCTCGGCGAGATCTCGATGGCGAAGATGAAAGAGCTCGCGCCGGCCATCGCCAGAGAGCTGCGCGGCGAGGCGGTCGAGGTCGCAGGCGGCCTGGTGATCCAGACCCCTCGCCTCTTGGCCGAGCTGGCGACCGTCGACAAGCTGCGCGCCTCGGCGACGAGCGCGAAGAAGGTCGGCAAGACGGTCTTCACGACGCGCGACCTGCCGAACACCAACCTGGCCGGCGACGTGGTCGAGCCGGGCCAGCCCGAGCGCAAGGACGAGGCGCTCGCCGCGGAGATCGCGAGCCTCGAGAAAGAGCTCGCCGAGTAGCGCGCGCGCTACTCGAGGTCGGAGCGCGGCACGGTCACGCGCACCAGCTCCAGCAGCTCGGTGCGCGTCGCCACACCACACGCCTCGTAGACGCGCTTGATGTGCGTCTTGATGGTGTTCTCGCTGGCGCCCGCGGCCCGGGCGATCTCCTTGACCGTCGCGCCCGCGGCGGCCATCTCGGCGACCGTGCGCTGCATCGGTGGCAGCGCCAATAGCGACGTCGCGAGGATGCGCGTCGGCCGACCGATGCGCACCAGCCACGCCAGCCCGTCCACCCCGTGCATGCCCGTCGCGGCGTAGACCGCGCCGTCGATCCAGCCGTGGCGCTCGCGCCCGGACGTCGGCGGGCCGAGCTGCAGGGTGATGGCGGCGACGCGCTCAGGCACGAGCCAGGGCGCCGCGTCGGCGTCGCTGAAGATCACCTGAGCGTCGCGCACGATGAAGCTGCCGGTCTTGCCCGGCAGCTCCTGGTTGTCGAGCTGGCCCACGCGCGCGAGCAGCGCCTTCGGTCCGGGCCGCGCGCTCTTCTCGTGCGCCTCGCTGTAGTCGGGCTTGCCGCGGTCACGCCAGCGCAAGACGCCGATCCAGCCCCACACGCGGCCGCCCACGATGGCCAGGCAGCCGAGCTGCGAGCCGATGCCCAGCGCGTCCCACACGCGCTCACCGAGCCACGCCGAGCTCAGGTTGCCGCGCGCGCGCACGTCCCACTTGTTGATGGGTGGCAGCCGCCCGACGCTCGGCTCGAGGTTGCCGTACGGCATGCCCTCCATACGCGCGCCGAGCGCGGCCACGGCGGGCGCTCCGTGGATGTGGATGCCGACGCAGCGCACCTGGCGATCGGGCGCGATGATGACGCGGAACGCCGCCGCGAAGTCGCCGTCGTTGGCCGTCACCAGCTCAGCGAGCAGCGTCGAGAGGTCATCACTCACGGGCCGAGCGGTAGCACAGAATGGCGCGGCGATGGTACGCGTTGGCCGGCCCATGGTTCGTCGCGCCCTCATCGCATCGCTGCTCGGCATGACCACGCTGGTGGTCAGCGCGCACCTCTGGGTCGGCGCCGCGGGCCCCATCGTCACCGAGCTCGAGGCCGTGCCGAGCCGCGGCGTGGTCATCGTGCCAGGCGCGCGTGTCGACGCGGACGGGCGCCCGAGCTGGATGCTGGCGCGTCGCCTCGACTCGGCGCTGGCGCTGTATCGGGCTGGCAAGGTGCTCAAGGTGCTCGTGTCCGGCGACCACGGCGCCGCGGCCTACGACGAGACGAACGCGATGCGCCGCTACCTCGTCGAGCGCGGCGTGCCGGCGCGCGACGTCTTCATGGACCACGCTGGCTTCCGCACGCGCGACACCATGGAGCGCGCCGTGCGAGTCTTCGGCGTGCGCGACGCGGTCATCTGCACGCAGGGCCTGTACGCCGCGCGCACCGCCTTCTTGGCCAAGCAGGCGGGCATCGACGCGGTCGTCCTGGTGAGCGATGGCGACCGCTGGCTGAGCCTGGGCGCGTCACTACGCGAGCGCGCCGCGACCGTCGTGGCCGCGTTCGACGTCGTCGTGGGCACCGAGCCGCGCTTCGTCGGCCCGGCCATCGACATCGCCGGCGACGGCACCGTCACGCAGGACCGTCAGCCGGTCCCGTAGCGTTTGATGGGCTCGTATGAGGGCGTGTCGCAGTGTCGCTGAATGGTTGGGCTCCCAATGATTGGGATCCCAACCATCAGGAGTGACCATGAGCTGCCGAGCGCAGATCTCCCGAGCATCGACAGCGCGGCGCGCGCGTGCCGCTGTCTGGACGGAGCCGCAGCGAGCGCAGCGAGCGGAGGCGCAGGAAGACAGCGGCGAAAGCCGCGCGCGCAGCGCACGTGGTAGTAAAAAAGCCGAGAGCTCGACCAGCCCCCGCGAGCCCCGCCTCGGCGGGGAGCGGGCCTTGACGGCAACTGCTCGATCAGCTCGAGAGCACGACCGCGGGGTCGAGCTTGGCCGCGCGGCGCGCGGGGATGAACGCGCCGATGAGACAGAAGACACACGCGAACGCGATGCCGCCGAGGATGACCCGCCAGTCGTACGCGAAGAACTCGTCCGGCTTGAATGGGATCCCGGTGAGGTACTTCGCCGCCACCCAGTTCACGCCGCGCGACACGCCGAAGCTCAGCAGGTTGCCGACCACACCGCCGAAGATGCCGAGCAGCAGCGCCTCGGTGAGGAACAGCCGGCGGATGTCGGCGCGCGTCGCGCCGATGGCCCGCATGATGCCGATCTCGTAGCGCCGCTCGGTCACCAGCGTGAGGAACGTGTGCATGATGTTCACGCCCGCGACGAACAAGATCACCAGCGAGATGAAGCTGAAGACGACCGTCAGGATGAACAGCAGGTCGGCCGCCTTTTGCGCGTCCTGCGACTTACGCGACAAGGTCATGCCGTATTTGTCAATCTCGGCGATGAGGCGCGACACGTCTTCGTTGCCCTCGGTCTCGAGGATGAACGTGTCGTAGGTCGCGGCCGCGCTCGTGCCCTTGTAGCGGGCGTTGAAGCCGCGCACGTAGGCGAGCGGGAAGGTCACGCCGAAGTCCAGCGCCTTACTGGAGAATCCCACGATCTCGACGCGCTTGACGGCCTGCTTCTCGGGCGGCAGGTCGGCGGCGAAGTAGCTGTTGCCGAGGTGCATCATGAACTGCATCCCGAGCATCGCCTCCATGCCGTCGATCTTCTGCATGCCGAGCGAGACGGCGGCCGACGAGTTGAACAGCTCGATCAACAGCGGCGAGAGCACCGCCGGGATCGGATATTCGCAATATCCGTCCGCCTGCACCGCGCTCTTGGGCGCGCAGTAGGTCGCGGGTGGGCACGCCGCGCGCTCGCACGCCGGCGAGTCGAACGCGACGCCGTTGCTGCAGCGGCCGGTGAGCTGGCCGGCGAGCTTCACCGGCGAGTCGATCATCTGGTCTTCGGGCTTCGCGAGCTCACACGTCAGGCGGCGGCAGACGTGCTCGCGCGCGTCGCACGCATGCGTCGGCTCGCACTGCGCGTCGCTCTGACAGGCCGGCTCGCACGCGCCGAGCGCGCTGCAGACGCTGCCCGCGGCGCACGCCGTCTGGGCGTCGCAGGCCTGCTGGCAGAGGCCGCCGCGGCAGCGCAGATCGGGCGGGCAGCCGTTGTCGTCGGCGCACACCAGCGCGGTGCCGCGATCGGTGAAGTGGGTCCAGTACTCGACCGCGCGGCAGGTACCGCCGGCGTCGCACATCTCGCCGAGCCGGCACTCGTCGTCGCGCTTGCACGGCTCCGGCTTCCGCTTGGCCTCCTGCACGCGCTTCGCGTCGACGCGCTCGAGCGTCTGCAGCTCGTCGACCAGCAGCGCGGGCTCGAGCCCATCGAAGAACGCCTCGGTGCGCGCCGCGTAGCCGAACAGCGCTTGGCCGCCCCACAGGCGCGCCTGCAGCTTGCTGCGCAGCTTCGCGAACACGCGCGTCACGTCGGGCAGCTTCTCGAACTCGCTCACCAGATCCTCGCCGAGCCGCGACTGCTCGACGACCTCCTGGCGCAGGCCGGCGATGCCGACGGTCTTCGGCTCGACCTCGATCTGGTTGACGGGGAAGATCTTGTTGAGCACGCCGGCCTGGATGCCCATGCCGAGGTGCACGAAGAACGTCAGCGTCGCGACGCCGACGATGAGCCCGATGGAGCTCAGGACGAACGAGCGCCGGTTGCGCACGACGTTCTGCCAGACCGCCCTGAGGACGCGCCAGAAGCTCACGGCGCACCTCCCACGTCATCCGCGACGACCCGCCCATCGACCAGCGACACCCGCCGCGGGCAGCGCGTCGCGATGTCATTCTCGTGCGTGACGACCACCACCGTGAGGCCGCCGATGCGGTTCAGATCGACGATGAGGTCGAAGACCTTCTCGGTGGTGACCGAGTCGAGCGCGCCGGTCGGCTCGTCGCACAGGAGGATGCGCGGCTTGTTGAACAGCGCGCGCGCGATCGCCACGCGCTGCTTCTCGCCGCCGCTCAGGTGGCTCGGGCGCGCCGCGACCTTGTGCGCGAGGCCGACCTTGGCGAGCGAGTCGACCGCCGCCTGGTGCAGCTCGAGCTTGCCGCGCTCGGGGTCGAACCAGCTCGGCAGCATCACGTTGTCGAGCACGCTGAGGTGCGGCATCAGGTGGAACTGCTGGAAGATGAAGCCGACCGTGCGGTTCCTGAAGCGCGACAGCGTGTTGTCCTTCATGGTGCTGAGCGACACGCCGGCCACGCGCGCCTCGCCGCGATAGGTCTGATCGAGCCCACCGATGATGTTGAGCAGCGTCGACTTGCCGCTGCCCGACGCGCCCGTCAGCGCCACCATCTCGCCGCTCGCGACCGTGAGCGACACGCCGCGCAGCACGTGGTTCTCGGTGTCGCCCGCGCCGTACGTCTTTTGCAGCTCGATGAGCTCGATGGCCGGCGGCGTGTCGCTCATCGCGCCACCTCGAGCGCGAAGGTCACGCGCTTGGGCTGCGCGTCGATGGCCATTCCGACCAGGCGCAGCTCGTTGAGCATCTTCAGGAAGTAAGGCGGCACGCCCTTGTCGGCGAGCTCGCGGGTCAGCCGCAGGAATCCGAGCGACAGCCCGAAGGCGGTGCCGCCGCCGAGCGGCTCGAGCCCGAGCGCCTCCTTCATGGTGCGGTCGAAGCCCGCGCCGTAGGCCGCCAGCGTGGTCGCGCGGCCGTCGCGCGCGGTGATGAAGTTGTCGACCTCACCCGGCCCGACGATGAACACGATGACGTCGGCGCTCATCAAGACCGAGTAGCTGGTGGTGCCGCGCAGGAACGTCCAGCCGCTCCAGCCGGCCGCCTTGGCCGGGTCGATGTCGGCCACGACCCAGCTCGCGTCGCGCATCTGCTGCGCGATGTCGCCGAACGCACGCCGCATCGCGTCGACGTCGTGCACCCGCGCGATGAGCGCGACGCGGAACGTCTCGAGCGCGCGCTGGCGAATCTTCGCCACGCTGGTCAGGCCGGCGAGCGTGGCGTTCGGCTCGACGCCGAGCAGCGCCACGCCGATGTCGCCGGTGAGCATGCCGATGAGGTCGGGCAGCGCCGGGATCGGCAGCATGTCGAGCCCCGGGATCTGGTCGGGCACGAGCTGCTCGAGGATGAAGCTCGGCATGCGGCGGAGCTTCGCCAGGTCGAGGCGAAAGCGCGCCATCAGCGTCGTCGTCTTGGGGAGCGCCTGGGCGATCACGTCGGCGCTACCCTCGGGCGCGACCCACGACGCCAGCGGCAGCTCGCCCTCGCCCGTGTAGTCGGCGGCCATACGCAGCGCGAGCCGCTCGCCGTCCATGACCAGCCCGCCCTGCCACTCGCGTAAGCCGGAGCGCACGTCCTCGACCAGGCCCTTGGCCATGCCGAGCCCATCGGGCACCGCCGGCAGCACGTCACGCGCCACGATCCAGGCGACCGCGCCGTCGCCCGCGGCGCTCTTGGCCTTCGCGAGGCGACCCGCCGTCTCGCTTGCCAGGCCGCCACGCTCGCCGAGCGCGCGCTGGTAGGTGGTCTCGGGCGCGACGTCCGGGCCATTGAACGCGACGATGCCGATGCCGTCGTCGCTGACTCCCCAGGCCGCGCGCCAGGCGGGCTCGGGCGTGCTCGCGCCGGGCGGGACGGGCCCATCGTAGATACGTGGCGCGGCCCACGCCTCGGGGGTGGTGCCCTTCATGGTCGCGCCCAGGCCACGCACGAGGCGCGTGTCGACGAGCGCGCCGAACGCCTTCGCGTCGCGCACCGGCACGGCGACCACGACGGCCTGGTCCTTGGTCCACACGACCGCGCCGTGGGCCGGGTCGAGGCCCGCGGCGGTGAGCCCGTCGGCGGTGCGCAGATCGATGCTGTACTTGTCGGCGAGCAGCTCGAGCACGCCGCTGGCGCCCTCGAGCGTGCCGAGGAACGCGAACGTCTGCTGCTGCAGCGTACCGATGGATGGCACGATGAAGGCGCCATCGACATCGATCGGGATGGTGCGCAGCGGGTCGCCAGCGTCGTGCGTGTCGCCGCCGCAGCCGCCACACGCCGTGAGGTTCGACAGGCCGCAGAGCGCCGCCAGAGCGAAGAACACGAGGCGCATGGAGCGGGTGTGGAGGCGCACGAACACGGCGCTGGGATTTAGCGTGATTGCCCTGGTCCGTCCACCGCTGCTACATCGGCCCCCATGAGCAGCTCGACCCACGACGACTCGACCCCGATCGCCCCTCTCGGCCTCGGCACCCGCGCCATCCACGCCGGCCAGGAGCCCGACCCGACGACCGGCGCCATCATGACGCCCGTCTACCTGACCAGCACCTACGTGCAGTCGTCCCCGGGCGTGCACAAGGGCTACGAGTACAGCCGCACGCACAACCCGACGCGCACCGCGCTGCAGGCCTGCGTGGCGTCGCTCGAGGGTGGCAAGCACGGGCTCGCGTTCGCCAGCGGCTGCGCGGCGGCCTCGACCATCCAGCACCTCCTGTCGCAGGGCGATCACGTCGTCTGCGGCGACGACGTCTACGGCGGGACGTTCCGCCTGTTCGACAAGGTCTGGAGCCGCGCCGGCATCAGCTACACGTTCACCGATCTGACCGACCCCGACGCGCTGCTCGGCGCGCTGCGCCGCGAGACGAAGATGGTCTGGCTCGAGACGCCGACCAACCCGATGCTCAAGCTGTTCGACATCCGCGCGCTGGCCGAGCGCCTGCGCGGCACGGGCGTGCTGCTGGTCGTCGACAACACCTTCGCGACGCCGATG
>Ga0164241_10007101_pt1 | contig 10103 bp, 7 predicted proteins | sample OricomyardsoilBY_FD_108780 | JGI IMG/M metagenome (GOLD analysis project Ga0164241, IMG submission 108780) | Backyard soil microbial communities from Emeryville, California, USA - Original compost - Back yard soil (BY) | ecosystem: Environmental > Terrestrial > Soil > Unclassified | place: USA... | reverse complement strand
TCAAGGCCGCCGTCAGTCCGGACGAGCCTGTGCATCTTGTTGGGCATGACTGGGGGTCCATTCAGGCTTGGGGGGCGCTTGATCCGGCCCTCTTTCGCTCCTACACCTCCATCTCCGGGCCCGATCTCGATCAGATCAATACCTGGATGTCCGGTTGGAAGCGGCGGCCGCTGAAGGTCATCCGGCAGGTGTTGCACTCGTGGTACATCGCCGTCTTTCAGTTGCCTCTCCTTCCGGAGTTGGTGTGGCGCAGCAGGCGGTTGCGGGCGAAGTTTCACGCCGACTATCGGGATGCGCGTAATGGGCTTGGTCTCTACCGGGCCAACATGATGAAGGCTGGTAGGTCGCCAAAAAAGATCATGCTTCCGGTGCAGCAGGTGGCGCTCACGCAGGATCCCTACGTCACCTCGCCGCTGCTCGACGTCGCCGAGTCCTGGTGTCCCCAGCTCTGGCGCCGGGAACTCGCCGCCGGGCACTGGGCGCCCCGCACCCACCCCGACGCCGTCGCGCGGCTCATCAGTCAGTTCATCGATCACGTGGACGGTGCGCCGGCGCCCCGGGAACTGAAGCGGGCCAAGCGGGGCTCGGTCGGCATGGATGGGCAGCTCGCTGTCGTCACCGGGGCCGGGAGTGGGATCGGGCGGGAGACGGCCATCGCCCTTGCTGCGGCGGGGGCGGACGTTCTGTGTGTGGACATCGACCTTGATGCGGCCAAGGAGACGGCCGCGCAAATCGGGGGCACCGCCTACGAGCTGGATGTCGCCGACGGGGCGAGTAGCGACCGGCTTGCCGCGACGATCGAGCGCGACCACGGCGTTCCGGACCTCGTCATGGCCAACGCCGGCATCGGGGTCTCCGGGACCTTTCTCGACACCTCCGTCGACGACTGGCGGCGGGTGCTCGACGTGAATTTGTGGGGCGTCATTCATACGCTCCGCGCCTTCCTGCCCGCCATGGTCGAGCGCCGCGAGGGCGGGCACGTCGTCATCACGTCGTCCGCTGCCGGGTACCTCGCCACGCCCTCCCTGCCCGCCTACAGCACGACCAAGGCCGCCGTCCTCATGCTCGCCCAGTGCCTCGCCGGCGAGCTCGACTCGGCCGGCATCGGGGTGAGCGCCATCTGCCCCGGCTTCGTGCACACGAACATCACCGCCACCACCCGCTTCGCCGGCGCGACCCCGGACGAGGAGCGCGCCCACCAGCAACGCGCGTTCGCGCTGTACGAGCGGCGCGGCTACGGGCCCGAAAAAGTTGCCAGGGCCGTGCTCGCCGCGGTCCGGGCCGGGCGGCTCGTCGTGCCGGTCACACCCGAGGCCCGGGCCGGCGCCTTTGGCGTCCGGTACGCGCCCGCCACCACCCGGGTCATAGGGCGCTGGATCGCCGCTCGAGGACCGAGCTAGGGCATTGAAAGTATGCGCATGTGACTATATGTTGGCCCGGTCGACGACGAGAAGGGAGCCGGCATGGGCCACGGGCACGGTCACGCGGGCGCGTCCGGCCGCCACCTGGGCGCGCTGACCGGCGCTTTCGTGATCACGGCCGCCTTCATGGTGGTCGAGCTCGTCGCCGGCATCGCCACGTCCTCGCTCGCCCTGCTCTCCGACGCCGCGCACATGGTCACCGACGTGGTCGGCCTCGGCCTCGCGCTCGTCGCCATCCTCGCCGCCCGCCGCGCCCACCGCACCGCCGAGCGCACCTTCGGCCTCTACCGCGCCGAGGTGCTCGCCGCCCTCGCCAACGCCGTGCTCCTGTTCGGCGTCGCCGCCTACGTGCTCATCGAGGCCGTGACCCGCATCGGCGACCCGCCCGCGGTCCCCGGCGGCACCGTTCTCGTCGTCGCGCTCGTCGGGCTCGCGGCCAACGTCGCCGCATTCCTGTTGCTGCGCAAGGGATCCGCCGAGAGCCTCAACGTCCGGGGCGCCTACCTCGAGGTGGTCGCGGACATGGTCGGCTCGCTCGGCGTACTGCTGAGTGGCGCGCTCACGCTGCTGTTCGGCTGGCGCTACGCCGACGCCGTGCTCGGTGTCGCGATCGGGCTGTGGGTGCTGCCGCGCACCTGGACGCTGGCCCGCCGCTCGCTGCGCATCCTCTTCCAGCACGCCCCGGAGCGCGTCGACGTCGAGCGGCTCACCACCTCGCTGCGCACGCTGGACGGCGTCGACGAGGTCCACGACGTGCACGTCTGGACGCTCACCTCGGGCATGGAGGTCGCGTCCGCGCACCTCACCGTGCGGCCCGGCGCCGACCAGACCGCGGTACTGAACCGGGCGCAGCACACGCTGGCCGACGACTATCAGCTCGAACACGCGACCCTGCAGGTCGAGGTCGGCGCCGCGACGGCTCGCTGCCGCGCGCTGCACTGGTGATCAAGGGAACGGCAGCGGCTTCGCGCCCCGCTGAGCGAGGTACTGGGTCATCAGCCGGATCTCGTTGTCCTGGCTGGAGACCACCTTCTCCGCGAGGTTGCGCACATAGCCCTCGCTCGCGTGCTCCGCGGCGTACTGGGCCATCTCCAGCCCGCCCTGGTGGTGGCGCAGCATCAACTGCAGGAACAGCACGTCCAGCTCCTTGCCGGAGAGCTTGCGCAGCTTGTTGATCTCGTCGGTGGTCGCCATGCCGGGCATGCGGTCGACCGGCGCGGTGGTCCGCCCGCCCGCGCCGTCGCTGTGCTCGTGCGTGCCGCCCTCGGACATCCACGCCATGTGCTTCGCGCCGGGGGCGGGCAGGTCGGGCTGGCCCCAGACCGTCAGCCACCCGGCCATCTCGCTGAGCTGGGTGAGCTGCGTGGACTCGATGTCGAACGCGATGCCGCGCAGCACCGGGTCGGTGGTGCGGTCGCGCTCGAGGCCGGCCATCGTGACCGCCTGCATGTGGTGCACCCGCATGTCCTGGGCGAACCCCACGTCGACCGACTGCGCGTCGGGCGGCGCGTCGGACCCGGTCTTCGACAGCGTCACCAGCATGCCGACCGCGGCGCCGACCAGCAGCAGCACGATCGCGGCGGCGGTGAAGACCAGGATCCGGCTGGACCGGGACGGCTCGGCCGGGCCGTCGAACTCCTCGGAGTCGTCGAAGGAGTCGTCGGACTCCTCGGCCGGCTCCTCGACGTCCACCGTCGAGGAGTCCGGCTCGGCCGGGCCCTTCCGCTCGCTCACTTGCTAGCCGGTGCCGATCCGGCCGGCGGCTGGGTGGCGGCGCCGGACGCGGGCGGCGCGGTCACCGGCGGCTGGCCGGGTGCGGCGTTCTCGTCGGCGTTCTCGATCGCGCCCTTGCCGTCCATCGTCACGGCGTCCTTGCCCGGCTTCTCCGCCACGAACGGCGGCGGGTTGGTCGGGTCGAAGCCCGTGCCGTCGGAGTCACAGCGGCCACCCGGCTCGGGGTGGGTGTACTGGTTCTCCCGCAGTGAGGTGATGAAGTGGTCGACGCGCTCGTCGTCCGCGCTGTCGAGCTTGAGCTGGTGGCCCCAGGACTGCAGCGAGATCGGCTTGTCCAGGCCGGGGTAGGGCGACAGCATCATGTAGGGCTGGCCGTCGACCTTCTTCTTCAGCGTGTCGAGCGCGCCGCCCTTGATCTTGTCCGGGTTGTACGCGATCCAGACCGCGCCGTGCTCCATGGCGTGGACCATGTTCTCGTTGCGGACGGCCTTCGGGTACACGGTGCCGGTGCAGTTCGCCCACACCTGGTCGTGCGGGCCACCGAACGGCGGGCTCTGGTCGTAGGCCACGCGCTGCTCGGCCGTGACGTGCTGGGCGCCGTCGTAGGTCACCTTCTTGACGCCGTCGATCTTGTCCGACGGGTCCTTGTTGTCCTCGGCGGCGACGTACTTTTCCTTCTCGTTGATCTGCATGAAGGCGTACGTGAACACCCCACCCGCCATCAGCACGACGACGATGACGCCGATGATCATGCCCCAGGGCTTGGGTTTCCCCGCGCGGGAGACGGCGTTGCGCGACGAGCGCGCGTTCTTGGTGGAGCCGCCCTTGCCCTTGGGCTTGCTCGAGCCCTTGCTCTTCGTCCCGCTCGCCATGCCGGTCTCGGACCTCGTCTCATACACGGAAGACAGACTGCAGCCGCCAAGTGTAAGGAACGGGGGTGTGGGGTCGGTGTCAGGGCCGAACTGTCACGGGACCTGGACGGGAAACGCGTCCGGTCCCGGCGGGCTCGGGTCGAACGGCGGCGGGTTCGCCGGGTCGAACGAAGCCGGGTTGGTTTGGCACGGGGCGCCCGATTCGGGCGTTGTGTAGGGGTTGCCGCGCAGCGCGATGATGAACTGGTCGATCCGCTGGTCACCCGCGTCGTCCAGCTTGAGCTGGTGGCCCCAGGACTGGATCGAGATCGGCTTGTCCAGGTTCGGGTACGGCGAGAGCATCAGGTACGGCTGCCCGTCGACCTTGGCGGCGAGCGACCGGACGTCCAGGCCGCTCACCTTCTTCGGGTTGTAGGCGATCCACACGGCGCCGTGCTCCATGGCGTGGACCATGTTCTCGTTGCGCACGGCCTTGGCGTAGACGGTGCCGGTGCAGTTCGCCCAGTACGGGTCGTGCGCGCCGCCGTAGGGCGGGGCCTTGTCGTAGGCGACCCGCTGGCCCGGGTTGGCGTGCGAGGGCTTGTACTCGGTGAACACGACGCCCTCGATCCGCCGGGACGGGTCCTTGTTCTTGTCCGTCGGGGTGAACGCGCGGGTGTCCACCGGGGTGGGGTCGGACTTCCCGGGATCGCCCGCCGACCGGGTGCTGCAGCCGGCCAGCAGCAGGAGGCCGGCGGCCGCCACCACGAGTCCACGACGCGGATACGACATGCGGCACAGCCTATGGGCGAGGCCGCTCCGGCGGGGTGAAGCGGCGTACCTAGACTTCTCAGGGTGACTCCCGCCGCGCTTGCCGACCTCGTCCGCGCCGTCGCCGTGGACGTGCTGACCAGCCGAGACCTCGATGACACCGCCCTGCCGCCGGCGGTGACGATCGAGCGCCCGAGAAACCCCGAGCACGGCGACTACGCGACGAACCTGGCCCTGCAGGTGGCCAAGAAACTCGGCGTCGCGCCCCGCGACCTCGCCGGGTGGCTCGCTGAGGCGCTCACCGGCCGGGACGGCGTGGCCGCCGCCGACGTGGCCGGGCCCGGGTTCATCAACCTCCGCCTCGCCGCCGACGCCCAGGGCGAGATCGTCCGCCAGGTCCTCGACGCGGGCGACTCGTACGGCCGCGGCGCGGCGCTCGCCGACCGGAACATCAACCTCGAGTTCGTCTCGGCCAACCCGACCGGCCCGCTGCACCTCGGCGGCACCCGGTGGGCCGCGGTCGGCGACGCGCTGGGCAGGCTGCTGGAGGCGCAGGGCGCGAGCGTCGTCCGCGAGTACTACTTCAACGACGCCGGCGCGCAGATCGACCGGTTCGTGCGGTCGCTGATCGCGTCGGCCAAGGGGGAGCCGCCGCCCGAGGACGGCTATGCCGGCACCTACCTGTCCGACGTCGCCGCCGAGGTCCTGCGCACCGAGCCGAACGCGCTGTCGCTGCCCGCGGACGAGTGCGCGGAGACGTTCCGCCGGATCGGCGTCGGGCTGATGTTCGACCAGATCAAGCAGAGCCTGCACGAGTTCGGCACCGACTTCGACGTCTACTTCCACGAGAACTCGCTGCACGCCTCCGGCCAGGTGGGCGAGCTCGTCGAGGAGCTGAAGACCAAGGGCCACCTGTACGAGGCCGAGGGCGCCTGGTGGCTGCGCTCCACGGAGTTCGGCGACGACAAGGACCGGGTGGTCATCAAGTCCGACGGCGCCCCGGCCTACATCGCGGGCGACATCGCCTACTTCCGGGACAAGCGCCGCCGCGGGTTCGACCTGTGCATCTACATGCTCGGCGCCGACCACCACGGCTACATCGCCCGGCTCAAGGCCGCCGCGGCCGCGCTGGACGACGACCCGGCCGTGGTCGAGGTGCTCATCGGGCAGCTGGTCAACCTGGTCAGCGACGGCAAGCCGGTGCGGATGTCCAAGCGCGCGGGCACCGTCGTGACGATGGAGGACCTGGTCGAGGCCGTGGGCGTGGACGCGGCTCGCTACGCACTGATCCGCTCGTCGGTCGACGCCTCGCTGGACATCGACCTCGACCTGTGGAGCAGGCGGACCAGCGACAACCCGGTCTTCTACGTGCAGTACGCGCACGCACGGCTGTCCTCGCTGGAGCGCAACGCCGCCGAGCTGGGCATCAAGGTGCCGACGACCGCGACGGACGTGGACCTCGGCCTGCTCACCCACCAGCGGGAGGGCGAGCTGATCCGCACGATCGGCGAGTTCCCGAGGGTCGTGACCACCGCCGCGCAGCTGCGCGAGCCGCACCGGATCGCGCGCTACCTGGAGGAGCTGGCGGCCGCGTACCACAAGTTCTACGACAGCTGCCGGATCCTGCCGCAGGGTGACGAGGAGGCGACCCCGCTGACCACCTCCCGGCTCGCCCTCTGCGCCGCCGTCCGTCAGCTCCTCGCCAACGGCCTGGCCCTGCTCGGTGTCTCCGCGCCGGAACGGATGTAACTGATGAGAGCGCATCCGGCTGGGCCACTGCACGCCGACGTTCTGCCGCCGGGCAGCACCGCCGGTCCACGACCGTCCACTGCGGACGAGCTGGACGAGCTGCTGCCAGCCGTCTGGCCGCGGGGCGCCCGCCGCGCCGAGGACGGGGTCGTACACCTCGCCGGGGTGGACGTGCGGGAGCTCGCCGAGGAGTACGGCACGCCGCTGTTCGTGGTGGACGAGGCCGACTTCCGCGCCCGCTGCGCCGAGCACGCGCGCGCGTTCGGCGACCCGTCGCTCGTGCACTACGCGGCCAAGGCGTTCCTGTCCGTCCAGGTGGCCCGCTGGGTCGCCGAGGAGGGGCTGTCGCTGGACGTGTGCAGCGGCGGCGAGCTGGAGATCGCGCTGCGCGCAGGCTTCCCGCCGGAGCGGATCGCGTTGCACGGCAACAACAAGTCCGCGAGCGAGCTGGCCGCCGGGGTGGCCGCCGGCGTCGGCTCGGTGGTGCTCGACTCGTTCTACGAGATCGCCCGGCTCGACCGCATCGCGCGCGACCAGGAGCGGGTGCAGGACGTGCTCGTGCGCGTCACGGTCGGGGTCGAGGCGCACACCCACGAGTACATCGCGACCGCTCACGAGGACCAGAAGTTCGGCTTCTCCCTCGCCGGCGGCGCCGCCGAGGAGGCCGTGCGCCGGGTGCTCGGTGCGCCGGGGCTGCGGCTCGTCGGCCTGCACAGCCACATCGGCTCGCAGATCTTCGACGCCAACGCGTTCGAGCTGTCCGCGCACCGGGTCATCGGCCTGCTCGCGGCGCTGCACGACGAGCACGGCGCCGACGCGCTCGCCGATCTGTCCACTGTGGACCTCGGTGGCGGGCTCGGCATCGCCTACACCGCCGCCGACGACCCGCCGCCGCCCGGATGGCTCGGCGAGCAGCTGCGCACGATCGTGGCCAAGGAGTGCGAGCGGGCGGGCCTGGAGGTGCCGCGGATCGCGGTCGAGCCGGGACGCGCGATCGTCGGCCCGGGCACCGTGACGCTCTACCAGGTGGGCACCATCAAGGACGTCGAGCTGGGCCAGGGCGCCGCGCGCCGCTACGTGAGCGTGGACGGCGGGATGAGCGACAACATCCGCGCGGCGCTCTACGCCGCGGACTACGACTGCCGCCTGGTGTCGCGCTTCGCCGACGAGGGCGGGCGCGGCGGCGAACCGGTGCTGTCCCGGGTGGTCGGCAAGCACTGCGAGTCCGGCGACGTCGTGGTGCGGGACTGCTGGCTGCCGGAGAACCTCGCACCCGGCGACATCATCGCGGTGGGCGCGACCGGCGCGTACTGCTACGCGATGGCCTCGAGCTACAACCGGCTGCCGCGTCCCGCGGTGGTCGCGGTGCTCGACGGGCAGGCCCGGCTGCTGCTGCGCCGCGAGACCGTTGACGACCTGCTGCGGTTGGAGGTCTCATGATCCGCGTGGCCATGCTGGGGTGTGGAACCGTTGGGGCACAGGTGGTCCGGCTCCTGCGGGAGCAGGCGGGCGACCTCGCCGCGCGCGTCGGCGGGGACATCGAGCTGGCCGGGATCGCGGTGCGCAGGCCGAACCGGCACCCGGACGTGCCGCAGGAGCTGCTCACCACCGACGCCGCCGCGCTCGTCGCGTCCGATGTGGACGTCGTGGTCGAGGTGATCGGCGGCATCGAGCCGGCGCGGGCGCTGCTCACCGATGCGTTGTCGGCCGGCAAGTCCGTGGTCACCGCGAACAAGGCGCTGCTCGCCGAGCACGCCGCCGATCTGTTCGCCGCGGCCGGCTCGTCGGGTGCGGACCTGTACTTCGAGGCCGCGGTGGCCGGCGCGATCCCGCTGGTGCGCCCGCTGCGCGAGTCGCTCGCCGGCGACCGCATCACGCGCGTGATGGGGATCGTCAACGGCACCACCAACTACATCCTGTCCGCAATGGACTCTTCCGGCGCCGGTTACGCGGAGACCCTCGACGAGGCGTCCCGGCTCGGTTACGCCGAGGCCGACCCGACGGCCGACGTGGACGGCTACGACGCCGCGTCCAAGGCCGCCATCCTCGCCTCGATCGCCTTCCACACCCGGGTCACCGCCGAGGACGTGTACCGCGAGGGCATCACCGCGGTCACCCCGGCCGACATCGCGGCGGCGCGGGCGCTCGGCCGCACGATCAAGCTGCTGGCCATCTGCGAGCGGACCGAGTCCGGCGTCGCGGTGCGCGTGCACCCGGCGATGATCCCGCGCACCCACCCGCTCGCGGGGGTCGGCGGTGCGTTCAACGCGGTGTTCGTGGAGGCCGAGGCGGCCGGGTCGCTGATGTTCTACGGCCAGGGCGCGGGCGGCGCGCCGACCGCTAGCGCGGTGCTCGGCGACCTGGTCGCGGTGGCCCGCAACAAGGTCGTGGGCGGGCGCGGGCCGGGGGAGTCGTCGTACGCGGCGCTGCCCGTGCGGCCGATCTCCCAGGTGGACACCCGCTACCACATCAGCCTGGACGTCGCGGACCGCGCGGGCGTGCTGTCGTCGGTGGCGTCGGTGTTCGCCGAGCACGACGTGAGCATCGCCGCGGTCCGCCAGCAGGGCCGCAGCACCGACGCCAGCCTGGTGATCGTCACGCACTCCGCCCCCGACGCCGCCCTGAGGTCCACAGTGGACAAGATCGCGGGCCTGCCGGTGGTGCACGAGGTCGTCAGCGTCATGCGAGTAGAGGGTGAAGAACCATGACAAGGGCAGGTGTGCGCGCGGGCTGGCCCGGCGTGATCCAGGCGTACGCCGACCGGATCCCGCTCCCGGACGGCGCGAAGGTGGTGACGCTGCAGGAGGGCGGCACGCCGCTGCTGGAGGCGCCGCACGTCTCCGAGCGCACCGGCTGCCGGGTGTTCCTCAAGATCGAGGGCGCCAACCCGACCGGCTCGTTCAAGGACCGCGGCATGACCGTGGCCATCACGCACGCGCTCGCGACCGGGGCCACCGCGGTGATCTGCGCGTCCACGGGCAACACCTCCGCCTCGGCCGCCGCGTACGCCGCGCGGGCCGGCCTGACCTGTGCGGTGCTCGTGCCCAGCGGCAAGATCGCGATGGGCAAGCTGGCCCAGGCGGTCGCGCACGGCGCGCGGATCCTGCAGATCAGCGGCAACTTCGACGACTGCCTGGAGCTCGCCCGCAAGACGGCCGCGCAGTACCCGGTCGAGCTGGTGAACTCGGTCAACCCGGTGCGGCTGCTCGGCCAGCGCAGCGCCGCGTGGGAGATCTGCGACACGCTCGGCCGCGCGCCGGACGTGCACTGCCTGCCGGTCGGCAACGCCGGGAACATCACCGCCTACTGGCAGGGCTACAACGTCTACGCCGAGGAGGGCGTCATCGCCGCCCGGCCGCGCATGTTCGGCTTCCAGGCCACCGGCGCGGCGCCGATCGTGCGTGGCGAGCCGGTGCGCGACCCGGACACCGTGGCGACCGCGATCCGCGTGGGCAACCCGGCGTCGTGGGCCGGCGCGGTCGGCGCGCGCGACGAGTCCGGCGGGCTCATCGACGCGATCACCGACGAGCACCTGCTCGAGGCCTACCACCTGCTCGCGAGCCGCGAGGGGGTGTTC
>Ga0164241_10007100_pt1 | contig 10103 bp, 6 predicted proteins | sample OricomyardsoilBY_FD_108780 | JGI IMG/M metagenome (GOLD analysis project Ga0164241, IMG submission 108780) | Backyard soil microbial communities from Emeryville, California, USA - Original compost - Back yard soil (BY) | ecosystem: Environmental > Terrestrial > Soil > Unclassified | place: USA... | reverse complement strand
CGTTCCGCGATCAGGTGGTAGCCGTCGGGGCCTGGGTGGAGGTCGTCTGCGTAGAGAGCTCGGGCCTCGTCGGTGGTGAGGATGGTGCGGCCGTCGATCACGTGTACGGCGGGGTCGATGCGGGCTCCGAGTTCGACGCAGGTGCGGACGTCGTCGAGGGTGAGGCCGACGGCGTTGGGTTTGCCTTCGCGGTTGGGGGCGAGCAGGGGAGTGATGACGACGAGTGGGGTCTGCGGATGGCCGGCGCGGACGGTGGAGACGAATGACTCGACCTGGCCGGGGAGCGTGCGGCCGCCGAAGGTGGCGCCGCCGTAGATGTTGATGCCGAGGCAGAGTGAGATCAGTCGCGCGGGGGTGTCCCGGATCGTGCGGGCAGCGACCGGATCGAGGTGACACTCGCCGCCGAAGCCTAGGGCGACCAGGTCCCAGTCATGCCGGCGTGCGATCAGAGCCGGCCAGGTCTCGGACGGGCCGTAGGCGCCGCTGCACTGGGTGATCGAGCTGCCGTAGGTGATCCAGCGCGGACCTGTCGGCGCGACCGGCTCGGTGTCGGCGTCGAACTCGAGTCCGCGCAGGCCGATCATCCCGGCCTGCGGAAGCCAGATCTCCACCTCCGCCGGGCGGCCCGGCAGCGCGACGGCGATGGTTTGCTCACCGTCGCGGATCTCGCAGCGTTGGTGTAGTTCGCCGTCGACCAGTACGTCGAGTGGCGCGAGGGTGGTGTAGATGCTGCCGAGGGAGGCCCGGATCTCCAGTCGGACGCAGGAGGCCGCCGTACGCCAGAGGGCTCGGACACCGGCGGGGGTCGAGGCGCGGTCCCAGAGGCGATGGCCCTGACGGTCCGGGTCGGCGGTCCAGTCGTTCAAACGGAAGTCGTGGCCGCGCGGGTCGAGGCGCCAGAACGTCGTCCAGCCGTCGGCGTCGATGTCGCGGTGCTGGAATCCGGTCCACAGGGCCTCTGTCACGAGCGGCCTCCTCGGATGCCTCGGAGTGAGCGGGCGACGGGCTGTGCTGCGGCGGCGGTGAGGCGGGCGACTGCGCGCGCGCCGAGGCTGGCGTCGACGTGGGCGAGCATGACCGCGGCGGCTGTGTCGGAGTTTCCGGCTGCGATCGCGTCGACCAGGGCGAGGTGCTCGGTGTGGGTGCGGTCCAGGTCCTCCTCGGTCCGGCCGTCTTCGAGAGCAAGCCTGCGGTACCGATCCGCTTTGTCCCACAGCCCGTCCAGGGTCTGGACCAGCAACTGGTTGTGCGAGGCCGTGTAGATCGCGACGTGGAACCGCCGGTGGGTGGCCAGCGCGACCGGACCGGGATCGGTGCGCAGCGGCAGCAGCTCCTCGGCCGTGGAGCGGATCAGGGCGAGATCGTCGCGGGTACGGCGCTCGGCCGCGAGGCCGGCCGCCAACGGGTCGAGCGACCGCCGGATCTCGACCAGATCGCGTGCTTCCTCGGCGGTCAGCCGGGTGACGCGGGCGTCGCGGTGCGCGTCCAGCTCGACCAGGCCCTCCATCATCAGCCGGCGCAGGGCCTCGCGCAGCGGCGTCGTGCTGATCCCCAGGTCGCGGGCCAGGGCGGCCTGCTGGATGACCGATCCGGGCACCAGGTCGCCGCGCAGGAGCTGGTCGCGGACGAGCTCGTAGGCAACCTCGGCCTTGGTCGCGGACTTGGCCTCGGGCACAGGCAACCTCCCTGGTTATAACAGCGGTCAGCAGAGAATACCTTGAGATCAAGCCTTGAGACGATAGTTACGGAGCCCTTGACGCAGAAGGTTATAACGACTCACACTCCTGGACATGACAGATCACTACCGGCTGGGTGTGTTGTCCGGCGACGGCATCGGGCCCGAGATCGTGCCCGCCGCCGTCCAGGTGCTCGACGCTGCGCTGGCCGTCGCCGGTGCGGCGCCGGTCGAGTGGGTGTCGCTCCCGGTCGGTGCGGCGGCGATCGAGACGCACGGCAGCGCGCTCCCGGATGTCACCGTGGCGACGCTCGACAAGCTCGACGGCTGGCTGCTCGGCCCGCACGACAGCGCGGCGTACCCGGCGGAACACAAGGCGCAGCTCAACCCGAGCGGTTTCCTGCGCAAGCACTTCGACCTGTTCGCGAACATCCGCCCGGCCAAGGCCTTCGAGGGGACGCCCGCCCTGGTGCCCGGTCTCGACCTGGTCGTCGTCCGGGAGAACACCGAGGGCTTCTACGCCGACCGCAGTACCTACCGCGGCACCGGTGAGTTCATGCCGACGGCGGACGTTGCGATCGCGATGGGCATCTTCACCCGGCCCGCGATCGAGCGGATCGCGCGGCAGGCCGTCGAACTGGCGAGCCGCCGGCGCCGGCACTTGACGATCGTGCACAAGGCGAACGTGCTGCGGACGAGCACCGGCTTCTTCCTGGAGATCTGCCGCGAGGTCGCGGCCGACTATCCCGGCCTCGAGGTGGACGACTTCCACATCGACGCGATGACCGTCCACCTGGTCCGGCACGGTGCCGACTTCGACGTCCTGGTGACCGAGAACATGTTCGGCGACATCCTGTCCGACCTGACCGGCGAGCTGGCCGGCTCGCTCGGCATCGCGCCGTCCATCAACGCCTCCCACCACCGCGCGATGGCACAGGCCGCGCATGGGTCCGCACCCGATATTGCCGGCCGCGACCTCGCCAACCCGACCGCGATGATCGCCTCGGGCGGGATGCTGCTGGACTGGCTCGGCAGCGAGGAATCCAAGCAGGCGGCAGTGCTGGTCGATCGCGGGCTCCGGGCAACGGTTGCACGAGGCATCCGTACGGCGGACCTAGGCGGCACGGCTGGTACGGCGGAGTTCACCAAGGCCGTCGTCGCCTCGATCAACGAGGTGGCATGAACGACCGTCGGCTGCAGCCACTCAAGGGGATCGCGCCTGATCACCTGCCGCGGACGCTGCGCATCCTCCTCGAGAACGCCCTTCGCCACGGTACGGCGAGCGACGTACTGCGGGACTGGAAGCCGGGCGCGGTCGGTGAGCTGGAGGTCCACCCGACGCGGGTGTTCCTGCACGACACCAACGGCGTACCCGTGCTGGCAGACCTGGCCGCGATGCGCGACGCGATGGTGGCCATGGGCAAGGATCCGGCGTTGGTCGACCCGCTGATCCCGGCCGAGCTGGTGGTCGACCATTCGGTGATCGCGGACGTGTTCGGCCGGCCGGACGCGCTGCGGCGCAACGTCGCCCTGGAGTATGCGCGCAACACCGAGCGGTACCGCTTCCTGCGCTGGGGCCAGCGCACCTTCAAGCAGTTGAAGGTGGTGCCGCCGGGGTCGGGGATCATGCACCAGATCAACCTCGAGCACCTGGCCCGCGTGGTCGAGGAGCGCGACGGCTGGGTGTTCCCGGATCTCTGCCTGGGCACGGATTCGCACACCACGATGGTCAACGGCCTGGGCGTGCTCGGCTGGGGGATCGGTGGCATCGAGGCCGAGGCCGCGATGCTCGGGCAGTCGGTGTCGATGATGCTGCCGCCGGTCGTCGGCGTCCGCCTGTCCGGTGCGCTGCCGGTCGGCACGACCGCGACCGACCTGGTGCTGACGATCACCGAGACGCTGCGCTCGCACGGCGTGGTCGGCAAACTGGTCGAGTTCGGTGGTCCTGCGCTGGCCGGGCTGCCGGTGCCGGACCGGGCGACGATCGCGAACATGAGCCCGGAGTTCGGCTCGACCGCGGCGTACTTCCCGATCGACGACCGCACGCTGGAGTACCTGCGCTTCACCGGCCGCCCGCCGGCGAAGGTCCTGCTGGTCGAGGCCTACGCGAAGGAACAGGGCCTCTGGCACGACCTGTCGGTGGAGATTCAGTACGACGAGTACGTCGACGTCGACCTGAGCGCCGTGGTCCCGTCGATCGCCGGTCCGCGGCGGCCGCAGCAGCGCGTCTCGCTGGCCGACGCCAAGCAGGCCTCAGAAGCGGAGTTGCCGGAAGGTCCTCGGACGACGGATGCGCCGGGGCACGGCGCCGTCGTGGTCGCGGCGATCACGTCGTGTACGAACACGTCCAACCCGTCGGTGATGGTCGCGGCCGGACTGCTGGCCCGGAACGCGGTCGAGCGCGGTCTCGCCAGCAAGCCGTGGGTGAAGACGACCCTGTCGCCCGGTTCGCGGGTGGTGATGGACTACCTCGGCTCCGCCGGACTCACGCCGTACCTGGAGAAGCTGGGCTTCCACCTGGCCGGGTTCGGCTGCATGACCTGCATCGGCGCGTCCGGTGCGCTGATCGACGAGGTCGGCGCAGCCGTTCGTGAGCAGGACCTCACGGTCGCGGCCGTGCTGTCGGGGAACCGGAACTTCGAAGGCCGGATCCAGTCCGACGTGAGGCTGAACTATCTCGCCTCGCCGCCGCTGGTGATCGCGTACGCCCTCGCCGGCCGGATGGACATCGACCTGCTCACCGAACCCCTCGGCACCGACCCCGCCGGGCAGCCGGTCTACCTCGCCGACCTCTGGCCGCAACCGGCCGACATCGACGAGGTGGTCGGTACGACGCTCACCCCCGACCTCTTCGACCACGCGTACGACGATCTGTTCGCGGGCGACGACCGGTGGCAGGGACTGGATGCGCCCGCCGGTGACACCTTCGCCTGGGGCGACTCGAGGTACCTGCAGCAGCCGCCGTACTTCGGGATGACGCCGAGCCCGGGTGACCTGATCGGCGCCCGCGCGCTGGTGCGGCTCGGGGACTCGGTGACGACCGACCACATCTCACCTGCTGGTGCGATTCCCGCGGACAGCGTCGCGGGTCGATATCTGATCAACGACGGTGTGCCCCGCGACCAGCTGAACACCTACGCGTCGCGGCGGGGCAACCATCTGGTGATGATGCGTGGCGCCTTCGGCAACATCCGGTTGCGCAACCAACTCGCGCACGGCGCCGAAGGCCCTGGCACGCGCGGGCCGGACGGAGTACTGACCTCGATCTACGCGGCCGCCGAGGCCTACCGCTCCGCCGGTGTACCGGTGGTCGTTGTCGCCGGCAAGGAGTACGGCACGGGCTCGTCGCGGGACTGGGCGGCGAAGGGCCCGGCCCTGCTCGGGGTGCGCGCGGTGCTGGCCCAGTCGTTCGAGCGGATCCACCGGTCGAACCTGGTCGGCCTCGGCATCCTGCCGCTGGAGTTCCTGCCTGGTGAGGGCGACGACCTGACCGGCGACGCTCCGATCGACATCCGGCTCGGCGAGGACGGCTTCGCCACCGCGCGTTCCGCCGGCAAGAGCTACCGGCTGCGGGTGCGTCTCGACACGCCGCGTGAACGCGACTACTACCAGCACGGCGGTGTGCTGCCGTACGTGCTGCACCACCTGAGCGAAGGGCAACCCCAGTGATCGCCTCGATCAACCCGGCCACCGGCGAACAGCTCGCCACCTTCGACCCCTACGACTCCGAGCGCGTCGACCACCTGCTCGCGGCCGCTGTGGTTGCCCAGAGCAACTGGCGGTGGTCCGAGGTCCGGCAGCGCGCCGAGCTGCTGGAGTCCCTGGCCGCCACACTGCGGGCACGCAAGGCCGAACTCGCCGCGCTGATCACCAGCGAGATGGGCAAGCCGCTGACCGAGGCGGCCGCCGAGATCGAGAAGTGCGCGATCACCTGCGAGTACTACGCGACGAACGCCGAGGGATTCCTGGCCGCGGAGACGGTCACGGCCCAAGGCCGGATCGAGGTCGAGCCTCTGGGCGTGGTCCTCGCGGTGATGCCGTGGAACTACCCGTTCTGGCAGTTCTTCCGGTTCGCCGCGCCGGCCCTTGCTGCGGGCAACGGCGGCATCCTGAAGCACGCCAACTCGGTCCCGCGCTGCGCACTGGCGATCGAGTCGGTACTGCGGGACGCCGGAGTGCCGGCCGGACTGGTCGGCGCCGTCCTGGTCGAGACCGAGCAGGTTGCCCGGCTGATCGCGGACGACCGGATCGCGGCGGTCACCTTCACAGGTTCGACCGAGGTCGGCAGCATCATCGCCGAGCAGGCGGGCCGGGCGCTGAAGAAGCAGGTGCTCGAGCTCGGCGGCTCGGACCCGTTCATCGTCCTGGCCGACGCCGATCTGGACGCCGCCGCGACGACCGCGGTCACTGCGCGCTTCCTCAATACCGGGCAGAGCTGCGTGAACGCCAAGCGGTTCATCGTCGAGGAGTCGGTCGCCGACGAGTTCGTCGCCCGCTTCACCGCGGCGGTCGACCGGTTGGTCCTCGGCGATCCGGTCGACGAGGGCACCACGATCGGCCCGCTGGCCCGGGCCGGTCTCCGCGACACCTTGCACGATCAGGTACGTCGTACCGTCGACGCGGGAGCGACGCTCGTGCGCGGCGGCGAGTCGGCCGACCGGCCCGGGTACTACTACCAGCCGACCTTGCTGGACCACGTGGTGCCGGGGATGGCGGCGTTCGACGAGGAGACCTTCGGTCCGCTCGCCGCGATCACGCGTGTGAGTGATGCCGACGAAGCGATCCGGCTGGCCAACCAGACCGAGTTCGGGCTCGCTGCGTCGTTGTGGACCGCGCAGGACCGGGCGCCGGAGCTGATCCGTCGCATCGACGCCGGCGCGGTGTTCGTGAACGCGATGGTCGCCTCGGATCCGCGGCTTCCGTTCGGCGGGATCAAGCGATCCGGCTACGGGCGCGAGCTCGGGGTGCACGGGATGCGCGAGTTCATGAACGTCAAGACGGTCTGGTCGGCCGACCCGGCGCCCCGGCTGGTGATCCGGCCGGACGAGGTCGAGGTCTTCGACCGCGGCAGCGGTGTCCGGACCGTCCCGTACGTCGGTGCCTGGAACAACGAGTCGAACAAGATCACCACCGGTACGACGGTCTTCGCGGTCGGCACCCAGATCCCGCTGCACTCCCACAACGTCGAGGAGTCGGTGCTGATCTTCTCCGGCCGGGCGACCGCGGTGATCGGCGGCGAGCGGGTGGACCTCGAGGCCGGCGACGCCACCTGGGTTCCGGCCGGGGTGCCGCACCAGTTCATCAACCGCGGTGACGGCGAGCTGATCATCTACTGGGTCTACGGCGGCCGCGCCGTGACCCGGACGATGACCTCGACCGGCGTCACCGTCGCCCACCTGTCCGCTGCCGATCGCGGCGCCGTTGCCGCGTCAGGAAAGTAACGAATAGACTGATGTAACAGGTGATGCACTTTAACTAAGGTTACGCTCACCTCAGTCGGAAGGAAGTAGTCAGATGACCGCGGAAGTTGCGGAGAAGGCGGCCGAGATGCACCACTCGCATCGCGACGTGACGGGCGGCTGGCTGCGGCCGGCGACGTTCGGCGTGATGGACGGCCTGGTGTCGAACTTCGCCCTGGTCGCCGGTGTGGTCGGCGGCGGTGCGACCGGCAAGGTCGTGATCATGACCGGGCTGGCCGGCCTGGTCGCCGGCGCCTGCTCGATGGCCTCGGGCGAGTTCACCTCGGTCTCGTCGCAGACCGAGCTGATGAAGGCCGAGATCGAGGTGGAGCGGCGCGAGCTGGAGATCCACCCCGAGGAAGAAGAGCGCGAGCTCGCGATGATGTACGAGGCGAAGGGCCTGCGCCCGGAGCTGGCCGCCCAGGTGGCGCGCGAGCTGACCGTGAACGCGGACGTCGCGCTCGACGTGCACGTCCGCGAGGAGCTCGGTGTCGACCCCAACGACCTGCCGTCGCCGTGGGTGGCCGCCGGATCGTCGTTCGCCGCGTTCGCGATCGGCGCGCTGATTCCGCTGATCCCGTTCCTCTTCGGGGTCGGGTCCGTGCTGCCCGCGCTCGTGCTGAGCGCGCTCGGCCTGGTCGTCACCGGCGGGATCGTCGGCCGGATCACCGCCCGCCCGTTCTGGTACGGCGGCGGCCGCCAACTGCTCCTGGGTGGTCTGTCGGCCGTGGTCACGTTCGTGATCGGGCTTGCGGTCGGGACCGGGCTGTCATGAACCTCCTCGTCACGGCCCTGGTGAAACAGGTGCCGAAGGGCGATCACAGTGGACGCCTCGACGCCGACGGCCGGCTCGAACGGGCCGGCGCGGTGACCGAGATGAACCCCTGGTGCCGAAGGGCCGTCGCGCAGGCGGTCCGGCTGGCGCAGGAGACAGGCGGCCGCAGTACGGCGATCACCATGGGTCCTCCCGCGGCGGTCGACGTACTGCGGGAGGCGCTGGCCTGGGGTGTCGACGTCGCGGTGCAGCTGTCGGATCCTGCACTGGCCGGATCGGACTGTCTTGTGACGGCACGGGCTCTCGCGTCGACCGTCGCCCTGCTCGACGATCAGCCGGACCTGATCCTGGTCGGAGCCAGTTCGGTCGACGGCAGCACGGCTGCCGTCGGCGCGATGCTCGCTGAGCTACTCGGTCTTCCGTTCACCGGTCCGGTCCTCTCCCTGGAGCCGGACTCGACCGGTAAGCGACTGCAGACCACTGTTCAGTACGACACCGGCACCGAGTCGGTGGTCATCGACCTGCCCGCGGTGGTGGCGGTCGCCGAACGCTCCTGTGATCCGTGCAAGGCGCCGCCAGAGACCTGGCCGGCTGTCGACGCGGTCCGCCGGGTCAGCACCGCCGACCTGAAACCCGGTGAGTGGGGTCTGCCCGGCAGCCCGACCAAGGTCGCCCAGGTCCACCCCGCACCACTGACCCGTGATCCGGTGATCTTCCGCGGCAGGCCCCAGACCCAGGCCGGCCGGGCGATCACCGAACTCCTCGCCCGAGGCTGCTTCGAGGCGCCGGTCGCGCAGGCAGCCGAGGTCGTGCCCACCCCGCGCTCGGCCGGCTCGGAGATCGTGGCCCTGATCGGTCCAGGACCTGTCGCAGGCACCCGTGCCCTGCTCGGGGCCGCCGCCGCACTCGCCACCGAGGTCGGCGGAACCGTGACCGCTGTAAGAACAGCGCAGAGCGACGACGACCTCGCCCGCTGGGGAGCCGACTCGGTGGTGACGCTGAGCGGCGACGAACCGCGGCCGGTCGCTGCGGCGCTGGCCCGGTGGATCAGCGAACGATCGCCCTGGGCGGTCCTGGGCGCCGCCCTGCCCTGGGACCGCGAGGTGCTGGCCCGCCTGGCAGTGGCTTGCGACGCCGGCCTGATGTCGGACCTGGTCAGCCTGAGCGTCACCTCCGGTACGACGCCACGCCTGGCCGGACTCAAGCCGTCGGGCGGCGGCACTCTCGCGGAGATCGTCAGTCACGGCTCGCCGCAGATCGCCACCCTCCGGACCGGCCTGCTCCCGCTCCGCACTCCGCGGGCCGCTCAGGCCCTCGAGGACCAACTGCTTCCCGTCGGCGACGATCCAGCGCTCCGCCGGGCAGAGCGTCGTACCGGGAACGAGGGCGACGCACTGGATCGCGCCGAAGTGGTGATCAGCGTCGGCAGGGGAGTGGCGCCGGAGATGTACGCCGAGCTGGAGCCGATGCGGGTCCTGCTGGACGCCGAGCTGGCGGCGACCCGGAAGGTCACCGACCAAGGCTGGTTGCCGCACGGGCGGCAGATCGGCATCACCGGACGAAGTGTCGCGCCGCGGATGTACGTCGCGGTCGGACTGTCCGGGAACCTGAACCACCTGGCCGGCGCGAGCCGCGCCGGGACCGTCCTTGCCATCAACACCGACCCGGCGGCGGAGGTCTTCGCGCACTGCGACGTCGGGCTGGTCGCGGACTGGCGGGAGGTGATGCCGTACCTCGTCGAAGGGATCCGGAGTCGTGTCAGCGGATAACCTGTCTCGCATGGCGACCCGTCGTACCAAGCCCAAGCCCGCACCGGACAGCTGGCTCCTGCTCATCTACAAGGTGCCGAGCGAGTCCTCGCGGGCCCGGGTGGCGGTGTGGCGCGAGCTCAAGCGGCTCGGCGGGTTCTACGTCCAGCAGGCGGTGTGTGTGCTGCCTGATCGCGACGAGCTGCGCGCCGGCATGGAGAAGGTGCGGGAGAAGGTGACCGAGCTCGGTGGCTCGAGCGTCTTCCTCACCCTGACCGATGTCGACGACGACGCCCGGGAACAGTTCGTGGACGGCTTCCGCAGCCAGTCCGCGAAGGAGTACGCCGAGATCGTCGAGGAGTGCGAGACCAAGTTCGTCAAGGAGATCGAGTTCGAGCGGTTCCGGGAGAACTACACCTTCGAGGAGGCCGAGGAGATCCGCCAGG
>Ga0164241_10007099_pt1 | contig 10104 bp, 8 predicted proteins | sample OricomyardsoilBY_FD_108780 | JGI IMG/M metagenome (GOLD analysis project Ga0164241, IMG submission 108780) | Backyard soil microbial communities from Emeryville, California, USA - Original compost - Back yard soil (BY) | ecosystem: Environmental > Terrestrial > Soil > Unclassified | place: USA... | reverse complement strand
GAGCTCCTGGGCCTCGGGGCGCATTAAGGCCCGATGCAGCAGGCGGATGCAAGGGTAGATGTACAGGTCGGCCGCCGACACCGCATCGCCGACGATCCAGTCGCCCTTCGACAGCCGGCCCTCGATGGTCCGCGCTTCGCCGGCAACGTAATACATGGCCCGCGTCAGCGCCTCGCCGAAGCTCGGCGTGGTCGCGTGCAGCTCGCGCACGATGCGCAGCAAACCCTCTTCGGTATAGGCCTGAAACTCGTTGATCACGCGCATGATCACCGCGGCCTCTTCAGGCGAGTGGCCGAATATCGGTGGCGATCGGAATTTCAGATCGATGTAATACAGCACGGCAAGCGTTTCGAACACCACGTAGTCGCCGTCGCGCAGCACCGGCAGGCGACCGCGCGGATTCATCGCCAGCATGTGCGGCGCCTTGTGCTCCTGCAGATCGGTGTTGAGCAGATGGCCGCGCCACGGCTGGCGCTTGATGTCCAGCGCCAGCAACACGCTCCAGCAGTGGGGACTGCCACTGGCCCAGTAGACGTCGATCAATGCGCTTTTCCCGCTTCGATTGCCGGCCGGAATTGTAGCGGCGATGATGTGCGCATGGCAGAACACGCTGCGCTGATCAAAGCCCGCGAGCTGGCGCCGCTCATCGGCGCGCCGGACCTGCTGCTGCTGGATTGCCGGCACGACCTGGGCAAGCCGCAATGGGGCGCCTCGGCCTATGCCGAGGGACATCTTCCGGGCGCGGTGCTGGCGTCGCTGGATCGCGATCTTTCCTCACCCATACGGCCCGGCACCGGGCGTCATCCCCTGCCCGCCCCGGTCGACTTCGCCCGCACGCTGGGCCGCTGGGGCTACACATCGCGCACACGGGTGGTGGCCTACGACCAGGGCCCGGGCGCGTACGCCGCCCGGCTGTGGTGGATGCTGCGGGCGGTGGGCCATCGCGCGGTGCAGGTGCTCGATGGCGGCCTGGCCGCCTGGCTCGCCGCAGATGGAAAACTCGATACCGCCACGCCAGCCATCGCGCCGCGCGAAGTGGCGCCCCGTGAATTCGCCAGCGTGCTGACGAGCGCCGAAGTCGAGCGGGAGCTGGCCGCGCGCCGCATCACGCTGGTGGACGCGCGGGGCGCCGATCGATTCGCGGGCCAGAACGAGATCATCGACCCCGTGCCCGGTCGTGTGCCGGGCGCCATCAACCATCCCTTCACGGACAATCTCGGCGCCGCGCAGCAGTTTCTGCCGCCCGGGGAGCTGGCCGCGCGCTGGGCCAGCGAGGTTCGATTGGCGCATGACGCGCCGATTGTTGCCATGTGTGGATCAGGCGTCACCGCCTGTCACAATCTGCTCGCGCTGGAGCTGGCAGGCTATGGCGATGGGCGTTTGTACGCCGGCAGCTACAGCGAATGGATCGCCGATCCGCGGCGGCCCGTGGCCACAGGAGTCGAGTCGTGAAATCCGCAGCTCCCCGAATTGAAGGCGCACCGGCCGGCAGCTGGAGTATCGAGGATTCGCTCGATCTCTATCAGATCCCGGCCTGGGGCAAGGGTTACTTTGGCGTGAATGCGGCGGGCCACCTGGTGGTGCGTCCCGACACCACGCTGGGTCGCGAGATCGATCTGCATGAAGTGGTGCAGGGCCTGTCGGCACGCGACCTTACAGCGCCCGTGGTGATCCGCTTTTCGGACATCCTCGCGCATCGGCTGAAACATCTGCACGATGCCTTCGCGCAGGCGATCGCGGAAAACGAATACCGCAACCGTTACGCCGCGGTGTTCCCGATCAAGGTGAACCAGCAGCGCCTGGTGGTCGAGGAGGTCTATCGCTACGGCAAGGAATTCGGCTTCGGGCTGGAAGTGGGCTCGAAACCCGAGCTGCTGGCCGTGATGGCCATGACCGAGGATTCGCCGGACCGGCTGATCGTGTGCAATGGCTTCAAGGATTCCAGCTACATCGAGGCGGTGATCCTGGCCACCAAGCTCGGGCGCACCATCATTCCGGTGGTGGAAAACTTCTCCGAGCTGGCCCTGATCCTGCGGCACGCGCAGGCCTACGGCGTGCGGCCCCGCATCGGCGTGCGCGTGAAGCTCGCCAGCGAAGGCTCGGGCCGCTGGCGCGAATCCGCCGGCGACCGCTCGAAATTCGGCCTGTTCGTCAGCGAGATTCTCGAGCTGCTGACGGTGCTGCGTGACAAGAACATGCTCGACTGCCTGCAGCTGGTGCATTGCCATCCGGGCAGCCAGCTGCAGGACATCCGCCGCGTGAAAGAAGCCATCAACGAGCTGGCGCATGTGTACGTGGAGCTGTGCCGCCTGGGAGCCGGCCTGAAGTACATCGACGTGGGCGGCGGCCTGGGCATCGACTACGACGGCAGCGGCACGAACTTTCCTTCATCGATGAATTACACGCTGGCCGAATACGCCAACGACGTGGTGTACCGCATCGCCAGCGTCTGCAACGCGCGCCAGATCGAGCATCCAATGATCGTCAGCGAATCCGGCCGCGCCATCGCCGCGCATCACAGCGTGCTGGTGTTCAATGTGCTCGGCCGCTCGGCGCTCGATGGATTCGAGATCGCGAAGGCGGATCTGGAACGCAAGCCCCTGCGAGAAATGCCGCAGCCGGTGCAGGATCTGGCCGACGCCTGGCGCTCGGTCTCCCCGCGGCGGCTGGTGGAGTGCTATCACGACGCCACCACGGCCAGGGACGAAGTGCTGCAGATGTTCAAGCTGGGCCTGCTGTCGCTGGAACACCGCGGGCTGGCCGAGCGCCTGTACTGGGCCACCTGCGCCAAGGTGCGCGACGCGGCCCGCAAACTCGATGAATGTCCCGAGGAACTGGCCGATCTGGAAGGCGTGCTTTCCGATACCTACTTCTGCAATTTCTCGGTGTTCCAGTCGCTGCCCGACAGCTGGGCCATCGACCAGCTGTTCCCCATCGTGCCCATCCACCGACTCGCCGAACTGCCGACGCGCAAGGCCGTGCTGGCCGACATTACCTGCGATTCGGACGGCAAGATCGACAGCTTCGTCAGCCTGCGCGACGTGAAACGCACGCTGGAACTGCACCCTCTGCGCGAAGGCGAGGACTATTTCCTGGCAGCCTTCCTGGTGGGCGCCTATCAGGAAACGCTGGGCGACCTGCACAACCTGTTCGGCGACACGCATGTGGTGCACATCCGGCTGCACGACCAGGGCGGCTGGTGGATCGAGGAGATCGTCAAGGGCGACACCGCCAACCGCGTGCTGGAATACATGGAATATGACGTCGCCGAGCTCTATCCCGCGCTGGCCCGTGACTGCGAGCGTGCGGTACGCGATGGCAGAATGACGGTGGCCGAGAGCCAGTCCATCAAGCGCTTTTACGAAAACGAACTGAACGGTTACGCTTACCTGGAACCCTGAGCGGAGAACTGCGATGCGTGTCCGCGCGCGAATTGCCCTGGCAACCATCGCGATACTGGCCCTCGCCGATTGCGCCTCGATGGCGACGCGCGGCGCCGTCACCACGCGGCTGGACCGCGCCATCGCCGACTCGCATCGCCCCACCGCCGAACGCGCGCGCGACGTGTATCGCCATCCACGCGAGACCCTGCTGTTCTTCGGCCTGCGGCCCGATCAGACGGTGGTGGAGATACTACCCATCGGCGGCTGGTACACCCGCATCATCGCGCCGGTGGTGCGCAGTCACGGCCGCTACATCGCGGCCATGCCGCCCGCGACGCCGGGCAATGCAAATGGCGAGAACAGCCGTCAGGCTTATCTGTCGATACTGTTCGGCGCACCGCTGCTGGACAAAGTGCAGGTGGTCGACTTCGATCCAGGCGCCGGGCCCATCGTGGCTGACGGCACGGCCGACATGGTGGTGACCTTCCGCAACATCCACAACTGGATGAGTACCGGTCGCGCGGAGGCGGCGTTCCGCAACATGTACCGCGCGCTCAAACCCGGCGGAATACTGGGTGTCACCGAACACCGCGGCAACGAAGCCGTGCCGCAGGATCCGCGCGCGCGCAGCGGTTACGTGAACCAGTCCTATGCCATCGGGCTGATCGAGGGCGTGGGCTTTCGACTGGTGGGCACGTCGGAGGTCAATGCCAATCCGCGCGACACCAAGGACCATCCCGGTGGCGTGTGGACGCTGCCCCCCACACTGGCGCGGGGCGAGGTGGATCGCGCGAAATATCTGGCCATCGGCGAAAGCGACCGCTTCACGCTGAAGTTCGTGAAGCCGCGCTGACAGCGATTCGCCGCGAGCGCGGCTACCACATATCCTTGAGCTTGCTGGTGGCGTCGATGGCGATGGGCTCATCGGCGCGCGCCAGCCGCGAGTCGTTCACATGCGTGCCGGTGTAGCCGGACTGCTCGAAACACTTGAGCACTTTTTCGGTGATGAAGCGGCTGCGGCCGCCGTACACATGCGCATCGCCGCGCGGCGACTGCTGAGTGAGCGGAAACTTCAGCGGCTGCATCAGCACCAGCTCGTTGCGGGCGCGCGTCATCGCCACGTACAGCAGGCGGCGTTCTTCATCGACCAGCTCCTGCTTGCTGGTGGCGAACTCATTGGGGAAGCTGCCATCCACGACGTTCAGCACGAACACCGTGTCCCATTCCATGCCCTTGGCCGAGTGGATGGTCGACAGCACCAGGTAGTCCTCGTCCTGGTGCGCCTTGCCCGACAGATCGCTGACGGCGTTGGGCGGATCGAGCGTCAGCTCGGTGAGGAAGCGTTCGCGCGAGGGGAACTGCTGCGAGAGCTGCTCGAGCTGGTCCAGATCGCCGATGCGCGTGTGAAAGTGCTCGAAGATGCGTTCCAGATGCGGTTGGTACCACTCGCGCACCAGACGCAATTGCCCGGGCCATGGACGGCCCGGCTCGCATAGCGCCTCCATCAGTTCGGCCAGGCGCGCGTAGTCGCGCTCGCTCTGGGTATTCACCTTCACGCTGCGCATCGCCTTGATCGACCCGCCGGCCTCGGTGATCGCATCCAGCGTCCAGCGCGCATTGACCGGACCCATGCCGGGCAGCAGCTGCAGCACGCGGAACGCCGCCAGCGTGTTGCGGGGATTGTCCGCCCAGCGCAGTACCGCGACCATGTCCTTGACGTGCGCGGCTTCGAGAAACTTCAGCCCGCCGTATTTCACGAACGGGATCTTGCGCCGCGCCAGCTCGACCTCGAGCAGGTCGCTGTGGCTGGCGGTGCGGAACAGCACTGCCTGCCGGCGCAGCGCGATACCGGCTTCGCGCCGCTGCAGCACCTGTTGCGCGACGTATTCGGCCTGCGATTCCAGATCATCGACGCTCACATAGCGCGGCACCGAGCCCGCGCCGCGCACACCCAGCAGGTGTTTGCGATGCTGGCGCGGCGCCTCGGCCATCAGCGCGTTGGAGGCGTCGAGCACCGCCTGCGTGGAGCGGTAGTTCTGGCCCAGCGGCACCACTTCGGCGTGGGGCGTATAGCGCTGCGCGAAGCCGAGAATGTTTTCGACGGCGGCCGCGCGGAAGGAATAGATGGCCTGGGCGTCGTCACCCACCACGGTGAGTCCGGCGCCGTCGGGCTTCAGTGCCTCGAGGATGCGCGCCTGCAGTGCGTTGGTATCCTGGTATTCGTCGACCAGGATGTGGTCGAAATGCGCGCTGACGTGCCTGGCCAGCTTCGGCTCGGATACCAGCACCTGCCAGTACAACAGCAGATCGTCGTAATCGAGCAGCCCCAGCTTCTGTTTCTGTTCCACATAGGTGCGGAACAGCTTGGTGAGATCCTGTTCCCACTGCTGACACCAGGGAAACTGCTGCTGCAGCGTCTCGGCCAGCGGCCTCTGGGTGTTGACGCGATGCGAATAGATGGCAAGACAGGTGTCTTTGCGGGGGAAACGCTGTTCCTTGCCGGCAAAGCCCAGGTCGGTGCGAATCTGATCGAGCAGGTCAGCCGCATCGCTGCGATCGATGACCGTGAACTGCGGATCGAGTCCGAGCTGTGGCGCGTAATGGCGCAGCAGGCGGTTGCCCAGCGAGTGGAAGGTGCCGGTCCAGGTGAGCCGCTGCGCGATGGATTGCGACTTGCCGCCAAGCGTGTCGTTCAGCGCCTTGCGCAGGATCTCGATGGCGCGGCGGCGCATCTCGAGCGCGGCGCGGCGCGTGAAAGTGAGCAGCATGATGCGCGAGGGATCGACCCCGTTGATCACCAGATGCGCCACGCGGTGCGCCAGCGTGTTGGTCTTGCCCGTGCCGGCGCCGGCGATGACCAGCAAGGGGCCGGCACGCAGCGGCGCCTCGGGCACGGCCTCGCCATAGCCCGCGGCCTTGCGTTGCGCGTTATTCAGGGCTTCCAGATGCGTGACGGGACTGGACATAATCATCGACTATAGCCAATGTGCGCGCGTGCTGCGCCACACCATTGCACAGTACGGATGCCCATACGTGAACCGGATCGACACCAAATTCCGCGGCCGCGTGATCACAGTCAATGTCGAACGCGTGCAGCTTCCCAATGGCGAAACCGCCGACTACGAAATCATCCACCATCCCGGCGGTGCCGCCGTGGTGGCCATCGATGCCCAGGACCGTGTCTGTCTGCTGCGCCAGTACCGACCGGCCGCCAGCGGGTGGGTGTGGGAGTTGCCCGCCGGGCGGCTCGAGCCCGGCGAAGCGCCGGCGCAAACAGCCCGCCGCGAGCTGATCGAAGAAGCCGGTTGCGAGGCATCCGAATGGAGCGGGCTGGGCTTCATCCTCAGCTCGCCCGGGGTCTTCGATGAGCGCATTCATCTCTATCTGGCGCGCAAATTACTGAGCGTGCCGTCGCGCCATGAACGCTACGAGGTGCTGGAAGTGCACTGGGTGGATTTGCAGGAGGCCATATCCCGGGCTCTGCGCGGCGAAATCACCGATTCGAAGACCGTTGTAGGACTGCTCCGCGCTGGTGCAGGACAACCCCTGACCACGCCAAACCCGTGATGCATTCCGCAGTTTTTGATAAATCAACCGACCCATAATGGCCACATGTCCAATCGGCCACCCGACAAGTTCTCGCTAGTGGTTCCTGACGAACAGGAACCGGAACGGGAAATGCCCGAGCAGCTCGAGATCGTCGACTACGGTCGCGCACGCCCGAAGAAAAAGATGGTTGGCGGCGCCTATAACCCGTACGAAAGCACGGGCGATCCGGGCGATACCGCGCGTGCGCGCCGGCCGAGAGTGGACCTGCGCAAACTCTCGGAGTGGATCAAGACCACCCAGCAGGTCGAACAGAACAAGCAGGAAGACAGCGGCAACCAGGCGCGCGGGAAAAAGCGCTAGCCAACGCCTCTGCGCGCCAGCCAGTCGGCCGCGCGCGGCAGGCGCAGCATCCCCAGCCCCAGCAGCAACGCCGTGGCATGCACCCACCACAGACCCAGTGAGCGCGGCACATCGCCCCGCTCCAGCATCGTGCGCCCCGCGCTGAGCAACCCCGCATACACCGCGAACAACAGTACCGCCCACAGCACACGCGCGTGACGGCCCTGCCGCGGGCGCAGTCGCGCCAGTGGCACCGCCAGCAGGCCCAGCACCAGCGTGATCAGCACCCAGGAGACGCGCCACTGCAATTCGGCGAAGAACCGCGGATCGTCTGAGGCACGCAGCTCGCGCACCGTGAGCGCATCGACGCGTGGTCGTCCCGGCAGGCTGGCTTCCGGCGTGGGGATGCGAATGACCTGCTGCTCGAAGCGCATGACACGCCACTGCCCCGAGCCCGGAGCGCCTTCATAGCTTTCGCCATCCAGCAGTTCGATACGGTAGTAGTCGTTGTCGGGCGAGACGGCATAGTGCGCACGATCCGCCAGCACGATCTGCATGCGCGCAGGCGCGCCCGCCGCGGGCAGATCACGTTGCAGGAATACCCCGTGCAACGTGCCGTCGGCATCGACACCGCGGAAATTCAGCGTCACGCCAGAGCCCAGCGCGCGGAACTGTCCCGGTGCCAGGCCGCGCGTCACGGCCGTGCGCAGCGCCTCGATGCGCAATTCGGCCAGGCGCCTGGAAGCATGCGGCGCATCGGAAAAACCGATCCAGCCACCCAGCACCGCGGTCAGCAAGGTGACCACCGCAGCCGCCATGTATAGGGCGCGCGGTCGCACGCCGCAGGCCAGCGCCGCCGCCATCTCGCTGTCGTGGTACAGCCGCCCCAGCCCCATGATGGTGCCCAGCAGCACGGCGAAAGGCAGGATGATGGTGAGGTTGCCGCGCATGGAAAGTCCGACCAGGGGCAGCACGATTTCAGCGGAAATCTGGCCGTCGGCGGCGCGGCCCAGCACGAAGGCCAGCTGATAGGTCAGCAGGACGACCAGCAGCACCACCGCCACCGCGGCGGTCGAAATCGAAATGTCACGCAGTACATGGCGGAAGAAGATTCCGCGCATTACCAGGGTGCATCCGCCCGACGGACAAATCGATACCAGGGATCGGCGGCGGCGCCATACACGATGACGCCGGCCGCGTCGCGATGCTGCTCGAACAGGTTGAGCGTCTCGGCGCCGAGCTGCATGCGCTGCGTCACGCGCACGGTCTCGCCGGTGGCGCGTGAAGAGGCACGGCAGGCATCGTTCATCAGCGTGGCCTTGAAACCGTCGCCGTCGCGCTGCCACAGCAGATCGCAGCCCGGGCGGGCACGCAGATCCTGCACCAGCAAGCTACGGAACAGGTCGCGATTCCGGTGACCATCGCGCCAGCGCAGAGGCTCGTTGAAATCGAGCTGCGTGAGCACCGCCTGTTCCTTGCGGGGGATGACATTGAGCACGTACAGGCGCTGCGCCAGCACGCGCCGCAGGTCGTCGGCGGCCATCTCCTGCACATAGAACACATGATCGCCGACCAGCGGCGCCTGCACGGGCGCGATCATCAGCCGCAGGGCCGGATGCTCGGTATCGGTGCGCGACTGCGCGAGGTTGTCGTAACTGCCGGCGAGCGCGGTGGCCAGCTGATCCAGGAAAACCTCATCCTTGCGGGGCTTCGCGAGCGCCACCACGGCCAGCAGCAGCGCCATCCCCGCAAACAGGGCATTGCGAACCAGACGATTGCGTTCAAGAGCCATACATCACCCGCCACTGTGCTGGATAAGTCAGGCCGAGTTTGACGATGGAGTCGAGCAGGTCGCCATAGCTCCTGCCGGCCTCGGCGGCGGAGCGGGCGAAGTCCTCTTCCTGCGCCAGATGCGGATTGGCATTGGCTTCCAGCGCATACAGGCTGCCATCGGCGCGCATGCGGAAATCGATGCGCGCATAACCGGTGAGGCCCAGCGCGCGATAGATGCGTCGTGACAGGCGATCGAGCTGCGCTTCCACGCGGGCCGGCAGATCGCGCGCCGGCGCGCTGTCGATGCCGTACTTGGCCCGATACTTGGCATCCCATTTCACCTTGCGCGTGGCGATGGCGCTGCCATTGGTCTGCATGGTGCCGAAGTTCAGCTCCCACACGGGAAAACGCGTCAGGCGCTCATTGCCCAGCATGCCGACATACAGTTCGCGCCCTTCGATGTATTCCTCGACCAGCACGTCGGACTTGTGCTGCTCGAGCACGAACTCGATGCGCTCCTTGAGGCGCGCGGCGTCCTCGACCACCGAGGCCTGCGCGATGCCCAGCGAGGCGTCGTCGGTGCTGGATTTGACGAACAGCGGAAAACGCTGTTTGCGCGGCACCTGCACGCGCTGGCCGCGGCGGTACACCGAGAACTGCGGCGACGGGATGCGGTGAAAGGCGAACACCTGCTTGCACAGCGCCTTGTCGCGCGACAGCAGCAGGCCGCGCGGATTGCAGCCGGTATAGGGCTGACGCAGCATCTCGAGGAAGGCGATGACGTGCTGGTCGTAGCTGACGATGCCGTCGAATTCCTCGAGCAGGTTGAACACCACGTCGGGCTGCCAGTCGGCAATGGTGCTGCGCAGTTCGGTGATGCTGTCGAGCACGCCCAGCGCGCGCACCTCATGGCCGCCAGCGCGCAGCGTCTGGATCACGTCGAATTCGGTGCGCCATTCGGCGACGGCTTTCGGGTCCTGTCCTTCGAGACTGTCCGGCGGCATCAGGCTCGGATGCAACACCACCAGGACTCTGGATCGCTTCATAGATTCAGCTGCGG
>Ga0164241_10007098_pt1 | contig 10105 bp, 6 predicted proteins | sample OricomyardsoilBY_FD_108780 | JGI IMG/M metagenome (GOLD analysis project Ga0164241, IMG submission 108780) | Backyard soil microbial communities from Emeryville, California, USA - Original compost - Back yard soil (BY) | ecosystem: Environmental > Terrestrial > Soil > Unclassified | place: USA... | reverse complement strand
GGAAGGGATCCGCGGCCACCGCAGCCGCGAGCGCCACCGCCGGGCGGTCGCCCGCGGAGATCCGGTGGTGGTAGGCGACCATCGCCGCCGCGGCCGCCGCGTCGCCGACCCGGCTCGATGCCGCCACCACCGTGCGGACACCGCCGGCGAGCAGGCCGCCCGCGAAGCCGAGCGCCTCGTCGCCGGGCCGGATGTGGTTCATCGCCAGCTCGCACGCGGCCAGCACCACGTGCCGCGGCGGGCGGCGTAGCCGGGACAGCTCGTGCGCGAACAGCGGGCCGTCGGCCAGCTCCAGCCGGGAGAACATCGCGTTCGTCGGCTCGTGCTCGCCGTGCGCGGCCAGGTGCGCGATCGACGCACCGTCCAACGCGGACAGCACCGCCGCGACCGTGCTGCCCGGGCTCGCCAGGTAGATGGCGTCCGGATAGGTGGCCCGCAGCGCGGACTCCTCCGCGATCGCCTCGGTCAACCGCGGGCCGCGGGCCAGCAGCACCCGTCCGCCGTTGGTGGCGGACCGCTCGGCGGACAGCCACGCCGTCGCCGACGGCGCCACCACGACCGGCCGCCCGCACAGCGACGGCAGGCTGCCCCACGGCACCGCGTACAGCGCGCCGGTCGGCACGATCACGAGCTCGCGGCGGCCGACGAACCGCGCGAGCGGGGTGACCAGCCGGGTGTCGAGCACGTCGGCGCTGCGCCGCGCGGACTCCGCGACGACCGCGGCCACCGCGGGCGGCAGCTCGTCCGGCGCCAGCGCGTCGAGGTCGGCGTGCAGCCGGTGCGCCCACTCCCCCGTCTCCGCCGCGGAACCCAGCCGGGCCAGCCGGGTCCGCCCGCCCGCCACCACGACCGCCACCAGCTCGTCACCGGACACCGCGAACGACACCAGCGCGCGCTCTCCCAGCGCGGCCGACACCTCCGCGAGCGTCGCGACCGGGCGCGGGCGGCCCCACGGCGTGGTGTACCAGCCCTGCCGCAGCACCTCCCGTTCCAACGCCGCCGCCTGCCGCTCCTGGCGCCGCGCGGGCCGCCCGCCGACCCGCTCCAGCTGCACCGCCCTGCGCAGCGACCGCAGCGCCGAGACCTTCTCCGCGAGCACCGGGTCGTCGATGGCCGGCATCGGCTCGTACCGGTACACCTGCGCGCGGGTGCGTTCGAGCCAGCCGAACAGCTGGCGCGCCGAGCGCCGCGGGCCGTCCAGCACCAGCCGCACGGCCAGCTCGCCGAGCTGCTGGCCGTGGATGGCGGTGCCGCACACCAGCTCCAGCCCGCCCATCCGGTCCCGCGCGCGGCCCAGCTCAACCAGCCCGGCGCGGGCCTCGGTGAGCGCGCGGCGGCGCTGCCCGCGGGCCACGGCCAACTCCGCGCGGCACAGCCGAAGCAGCATCCGGTGGTCCAGCGGTGTGGTCGCGCGCCGTGGCGGCAGCTGGTCGAGGAGCACCTCCGCCGAGGCCGGGTCGCCGCGGCGAAGCTCGACGCGTACCGCGAGCAGCAGCGCGAGCCCGGTCTCGTCCTCCAGCAGCAGCGCGCGCAGCGTCTCGGCGAGCTTCACCGCGCGCACCGGCAGCCGCGGCGCCACCCGGCCGGACGCCAGCGCCGCGGCCGTCTCCGCGCGCAGCGCCGTCAGCGCGGCCACCGCGGCCCAGCGGGCGTTGCCGCGCCGGGTGAAGCTGCGTTCGGCGACCCTGGCCCGGCGCTTCGCGTCGCCGGGCAGGCCGTCGAGCAGCGACGCCGCGGCCCTGGCCAGCTCCGCCTCGGCCAGGTCCTGGCCGGCCCGCTGCTCGCGCAGCCGCGGGATCGCGTCGTCCAGCTGGCGGGCGGCGTCCGCGGCGAGGCCGGCCGCGAGCAGCGCGCGGGACCGGTCGAGCTGCAGCGTCGGCAGCACGCCGGTGCTGTGCTCGCGGTAGGCCTGCTCGGCCTCGTCGTAGTGGCGCAGGGCCGTCGGCAGATCGCCGGTCATGTACTCGACGTAGCCCAGGTTGTGCCGGGCCTTCGCGGCCAGCAGCACCAGGCCGTACTCGTCGCTCACCTCGACGCACCGGGCCAGGTCGCTCGCCGCGCCCTTCACCTGCGCCAGGTAGATGTAGGACGTGCCGCGGTTGAGATAGGCGCCGGCGAGCACGGACGGGTCGCCGATGCCGGCCCGCAGGCCGCGCTCGAGGCGCGGGATGGCCTCGTCGAGCACCTCGAGGCCCTCGGCGACCCGGCCCGCCCGGTGCAGCAGCAGCCCGCGGTGGGCCAGCACCAGACCGTCGAGTTCGGACCGCTCGGCCCCGGCGGGCAGGCCGCGCGCGTGCCGCTGCGCCTCGTCGAGCCCGTCGAGCCCGGTGGTCAGCGACTCGGTCTCGGCCGCCACGTACGCGAGGCTCACCAGGACCCGCACGCGCAACGCGGTCACCCGGTCGTCCGCACCCGCCCGGTCGAGCAGCCGCCGGGCGTCGCGCAGCAGCGCACGGCCGTGCCCGAACCGGTACGCGCCGACGGCCTCCCGCGCACGGACGTGCAGATCCTGCGCCCGGGTGAGCGGGGAGGTCAGGACGCCGCCCTCACCGCCACCCACGCTCGGTGAGTCTCAGGTCGGTCAGTTTCAGCGCGTTGCGGGCGCGCGACTGGCCGAAGGCCACCTTCGTCTCCGGGTCGCGGCACAGCGAGTCGGCGAGCATGCCGGCCACGACCGGGGTCGCGAACGAGGTCCCGGCCCACACGGCGAACCCGGTGCGCAGGTCGTCGGGGTCCGGCGAGGTGCGCATGCGGGGGCCGACGCCACCGCTGTCGAGCTTGCCGACGCCGGGGTTGGCGGCGCCCTCCCACATCGGCACGGTGCTGACGAGCGCGTTGCCCGGCGCCCAGCGCCACACCCACGGCCCGTCGTTGCTGAACGCGGCGGTGGTGAAGCCGGACGCGTTGAGCGCGCCGATCGCGGCCAGCATCGGGTTGCCGTGCGCGCCGGAGGCGTCGGCGCCGAACGCGGCGGGCAGGAACGGCCGGGTGGTGGCGTCGTTGCCGGCGGCCGCGATCACGACCACGCCGAGGTCGGTGAGCCGCTCGACGGCTGCGGCGATCTGCGCGGCGTCGGTCGGTGTCGCGGTCTCCGGGTAGAAGCCGAGCGACATCGACACGACGTCGACGAGCTGGTCGGGGGTGTTGTTCGCGATCGCCGCCTCGATGCGCCTGCGCAGCCAGTCGAGCGCGAAGAGCACCGAGCCCTCGGTGGAGAAGCCGTCGCTCTCCAGCACCCGCAGCGACAGCACACGAGCGTCCGGGCACATCTGGTGGATCAGCCCGGTGACGAAGGTGCCGTGCCCGAAGTGCGAGTCGGTCAGGCCGAGCAGTGGCTGGATGACGTCCGGCTGGTCGGCCACGCCGGCCAGCGGGTGCGGGGTCAGCCACGGCTCGTGCGCGGCGAGCGCGAGCTGGAAGTCGTCGGACACCTCGACCACGGGGTCGGCGGTGACCGGGCCGACCGGCAGCCAGTTGTGCGTGCCGATGCCGGTGTCGAGCACGGCGACCACGGGCCGGCGGCCGCCGACCAGTTCCGCGGCCGGGCGCCGCGTGGGGCGCTTGAGGAGCATCGCGACGGGGTTGCGGCTGCCGGTGTAGAGCGCGATCCGGCCGTCGGCCAGGCCGCCGCCGTGGTTGACCGGGGCGCCGTCGACGGAGCCGCCGTGGTTGACCGGCGCGCCCTCGATGGCGACCGACGCGGCGCCGACCAGGTGGTTGAGCCCGAGCCGCGCGCCACGCTCGCCGAGGGCCCGGCGGGCCCGCACCAGCGCGGTCCACGGGTCGGGCGCCCGGTCGGTGACGGCGTCGGCCCTGGTCACCAGCTGGACGGGGACGGGAAGGTCCGGGTGGGCGTTGCGCAGGTTCTCCTGCCACCGCTCGTCGCCGGAGGGACGTAGCTCCACGCCGATGGGGCCGAGCACCTCGTTGTACTCGTTCGGCTGGTCGGGGATCAGGTCGCGTGCCTCACCGGCCGGCAGCAGCAGGCTGTCGGCGCGGTAGGCGGTCGACATGGGCCAGGCGCCGTCGGGGGCGCGCAGGGCGGTCGGCGGCTCCAGCATCCTGGCGCGGTGCCGGGCGAGGACCTCGGGCGGGAGGCTGACCACCTCGGGAAAGCGGACGTCGGGCCGATCGGGACGAGGTGTGTCCCCGGTCGCGCTGGTCATGATTCACCTCAGTGCATGTGGGTTACTCGCGCACCACATACGTCGACCGTGCACCCCGTGGCGTAACGGCTGCTGCGCCGAATGCCCGTCAGTCGCTGGTCGAGGCGATCGTGGCACTGCCGATCACCACATCACCCGCGGCGTCCGGGCGATAGAGCACAACGGCCTGTCCTGGCGCGACCCCGCGCAGCTCGCCGTCCACCCGCACCACCAGCTCGTCGTCCACAATGGACATCGTGGCGGGGGCGGTGCCGCCGTGCGCGCGAACCTGCGCCACGCAGGTCAGCTCGCCGGACGGTGCCAAACCGGAGGGCGCCGAGCCGGACGGCCACACCGGCCGGGTGGCGACGATCCGGCGGACCGCGAGCCGCTCGGCCGAGCCGACCCGCACCGAGCCGGACACCGGCTCGAGCGACAGCACGTACCGCGGCCGGCCGTCGGCGGCAGGCACCCGCAGGCCCAGCCCGTGGCGCTGGCCGACGGTGAAGCCGTGCACGCCGGCGTGCGCGCCGAGAACCTCGCCGGTCTCGTCGTCGACCAGGTCGCCGGGGCGCTCGCCGAGGTGGCGGCCGAGGAATGCGCGGGTGTCGCCGTCGGGGATGAAGCAGATGTCGTGGCTGTCCGGCTTCTCCGCGACCGCGAGCCCGCGCTCGGTGGCCTCCGCCCGCACGGCCGACTTCACCGAGCCGCCGAGCGGGAACATCGCGTGCCGCAGCTGGTCTGCGGTCAGCGAGGCGAGCACGTAGGACTGGTCCTTGCCGTCGTCGGCGCTGCGGCGCAGCTCCGGCCGGCCATCCACAAGGGAGAGTCGGGCGTAGTGGCCGGTGCAGACCGCGTCGAAGCCGAGCGCGATCGCCTTGTCCAGCAGTGCGGCGAACTTGATCCGCTCGTTGCACTTCAGGCACGGGTTGGGCGTGCGGCCCGCGGCGTACTCGGCGACGAAGTCCTCGACGACGTCCTCGGTGAACCGCTCGGCGAAGTCCCAGACGTAGAACGGGATGCCGAGGATGTCGGCCACCCGGCGGGCGTCGTGCGCGTCCTCGACCGTGCAGCAGCCGCGGGCGCCGGTACGCAGCGTGCCGGGCTGCGCGGACAGGGCCAGGTGGACACCGGTCACGTCGTGACCGGCGGCGACCGCCCGGGCAGCGGCGACCGCGGAGTCGACACCGCCACTCATCGCGGCAAGAACCCGCATGAACTCAGACCTCCACGTGCCGCTGGCCTGCGGAGCGGCGCAGGCCGACCAGGCCCGCATTGCGGGCGCGCTCGACGACCGGGCCGATCGCATCGGCGAGCGCGCGCACGTCGGCGGGGGTGGACGTGTGGCCGAGGGAGAACCGCAGCGAGCCGCGGGCCAGCACGGGCTCGACGTCCATCGCGAGCAGGACGTGGCTCGGCTGCGCAACGCCGGCGGTGCAGGCCGAACCAGTGGAGCACTCGATGCCCCGCGCGTCGAGCAGCATCAGCAGGCTGTCGCCCGCGCAGCCGGGGAACGTGAAGTGCGCGTTGCCGGGCAGCCGCGACGGCGCTCCGTCCACATCGGACTGTCCGGGGTCGCCGTTCAGCACGGCGTCCGGCACCGCGGCGCGCACCGCGGCCACGAGCTCGTCGCGCAGCACGGTCAACTGCTCCGCCTGCTCTTCGCGGCGGTCCACAGCGGCCCGGACGGCGACGGCCATCGCGACGATGGCCGGCACGTCCAGGGTGCCCGAGCGGACCTCGCGTTCCTGCCCGCCGCCGTGCAGCACGGACGTGCACGGCACGTCGCGGCCGAGCAGCAGCGCGCCGACGCCGTAGGGGCCGCCGATCTTGTGCGCGGTCAGCGTGAGCGCGCTCGCCCTGCTGGCGGCGAAGTCGACCGGGATCGCGCCGACGGCCTGCACGGCGTCGGTGTGGAACGGGATGCCCACCTCGGCGCAGAGTGTGGCGAGCTCGCGGACCGGGTTGACCGTGCCGACCTCGTTGTTCGCCCACATCACGGTCACCAGCGCGACCGAGTCCGGGTCGCCGGCGATCGCGGCGCGCAACGTGTCCTCGTGCACCCGGCCGAAGCCGTCGACCTCCAGCGGCGTGACCTCGGCACCCTCGTGCTCGGCGAGCCAGTCGGCCGCGTCCAGCACGGCGTGGTGCTCGACCGCGGACATCAGGATCCGTCTGCGCCGCGGGGCTTCCGTGTGCCTAGCCCAGTAGATCCCCTTGACCGCGAGGTTGTCTGCCTCGGTGCCGCCGCCGGTGAAGATCACCTCGGACGGCCGCGCGCCGAGCGCCGCGGCGATCTCCTCGCGCGCCTCCTCCACCATGCGCCGGGCGCGGCGGCCGGAGGTGTGCAGCGAGGAAGCGTTACCCCTGGCGGGCAGCGCTTCGGTCAGGTGAGCGGTCATCGCCGCGACTGCCTCGGGCAGCATCGGCGTCGTGGCCGCATGGTCGAGATAGGTCATTACGTGGCAAGGGTAGCCCTCGGTTGGCCGGAAACCGTCACGAAGTCTCGCGTACGGGCCGGAAGGCCAGGGCGCCGCCGAGCGCCAGCGCCGCCATCAGCAGGTTGAACGGCACGATCGCGGCCGACGGGCCCGCGGCCGACGCCAACGTGGTGAGCATCACGCCGCCGAAGCCCACCATCGTCGCCGAGGTCGTCATGTCCGCCACCGTCAGCGCGGAGGAGACGAACCCGCGGTCGCGCGGGGCCGCGTAGTCGAGGCCGAGCACGCTGATCGCCGGGTACGCCAGGCCCATCGACGCGCCCGCGACCAGCCAGAACGGCAGGATCAGCCAGCCGCTGCTCCAGTGCGGGCCGGCGAGCGCGGTGCCGGCCAGGCCGAGCGCGAGCGTGGTCAGGCCGAACCGGATCAGCACCGGTCGCGGGATGCCGACGTGGCGGCCCTGCCAGTGCGACGCCGCCGCCCAACCGCACGCGCCGACGGTCAGCGGCACGCCGGCCAGCGCCGGGGAGAAGCCGTGCACGGAGGTCAGGCCCAGCGGAACGTAGGCCTCCACGCCGAAGAACGCCCCGGCGAGCACGCCGCGGGCCAGCACGGTGGCCGGCAGGCCGGGCCGGGCGGCGAACGTGCCGCGGGGCAGCAGCACGCGCAGCGCCGGGACCAGCGCCGCGAGTCCGGCCAGGCCGAGCCACAGCGTGCCGAGCGAGGGGTGCTGCGCGGCCCAGGACAGCGCGGAGATCCCGAACGCGACGGCCACGGCGGCCGGGCCGAGGCCGCGGCGGGCCGTGCTCGGGGAGTCGTCGCCGGCCGGCAGCGAGCGGATGGCGGGCACCAGCAGGAGCACGCCGAGCACGGGGAACGGCGCGATGCCCAGGAACACCCAGCGCCAGCCGGCGTGCTCGGTGATCAGCCCGCCGATGGTCGGGCCGATGAGCGACGGGATCACCCACGCCGCCGAGAGCACCCCGAACGCGGCGGGCCGGCGCGCGGGCGGGTAGACGAGCGCGACGAAGACGTAGATCGCGACGGTCTGCGTGCCCAGGCCCAGCCCCTGCAGCACCCGGCCGGCGAGCAGCATCGGCATGCCGTTCGCGAAGCCGGCGACCGCCAGCCCCGCGAGGAACAGCGCGGGCCCGGCGAACGCGGCGGGCACGGGCCCGAGCCGGTCGCTGACCCGTCCGGACAGGACGGTCGCCATCACGCTGGCGGCCAGGAACGCGGTGAACGGCCACGAGTACAGCGACTCGCCGTGCAGGTCGGCCACGATGCTCGGCATCGCGGTGCTGACACCGAGGTGCTCGAAGGCGGCGATCGTGACCAGCATCGTGATGCCGATCGTGGTGGCGCGGTAGGCACCGCTCCACAGCGAGCCTGCTGTCTCCGTCGCCGCCGTTCGCACATTCACTCGTTCATGGTGCAACCTCTACCGGGGTGGAGGTCCAGTCCATTTCAGTGGTCCTCGAGAAGAGCGCGGTCCAGAGGAAGGACTCGCCGAAGTAGCTCGACTCCGCGGGCTCGTCGCGCATGCGGCGCAGGCTGACTTCGGTGTAGTCGGCGAAGATCCAGCGCAGGTCGCCCGGGGTGAACGCGAGGCCGCCGTCGAGGCGGCCGTTGCGGTAGAACTCGGCGTCGGGCAGTTCCGAGCCCATGGCGCCGGCGGCGAAGCAGGTCAGCGCGAGGTGGCCGCCGGGGGCGAGGCAGCGGTCGAGCAGTGTGAGGTAGCTGACCCGCCGGTGCGGCGGCAGGTGGTGCAGGCAGCCGGAGTCGTAGACCAGGTCGTACGGACCGGTCAGGCCGGCGGTGAACGCGTCGGCGCAGCGGAAGGCGACCTCGACCCCGGCCGCGGCGGCCCGTTCGCGCGCCCACGCGACGGCGGTCGGCGACAGGTCGACCGCGTCCACCGTCCAGCCGGCCGCCGCCAGGTGCAGCGCGTTGCGGCCCGGCCCGCAGCCGAGGTCGAGCGCGCGACCCGGCGTGCGCAGGACCCCGTCGAGGTGTTCGGCGAGGCTCTCGTCGGGCTTGGCGGCGAAGAACGGGACGTCCCGGTCGCGGTCGGCGTAGAACTGGTCCCACCAGTCACTGCCGGCTCGCGACCACCGGTCCGCCTCCGGTGCGAACAACCCGTCGAGGAGCGTCAGGACATCGTCGATGGAGCGGATATTTCGTTGCGGCACAACGAAATTCTACCGTGTTCAACCATGTTTTCGGGCTGCAGGAAGGAGTCGACGGCGCTCTCGGCGAGCGCGGCGAGCGCGCGGCGGTCCCCCGCCCGGCCCGGCGCGATCTCGTCGAGGACGTGCACCTCGAGCACCAGCCCGCGCAGCGCGGCCACCCGGCACACGGAGTCGACGATCGCCTCGTCGCCGATGAACGCCGGTGCGGTCGTGGCCGAGCCGTCCCGCAGCCGGAACCGCAGCGCCACCGGCAGCACCGGCACGCCGCCGTCGATGGCCGCCTGGAACATCGCCGGCCGGAAGCGGCCGTGGGTCAGGCCGCACCACGTGGTGCCCTCGGGCGTCACGTTCACCATCGAGCCGCCGCTCAACGCGTCGGTCAGCCGCGCCACCGTGTCCGGCAGCGAACGCAGTCCCTCGCGGTCGACGTAGACGGACCTGGCGGCCGACACCAGCCGGCCGAGCACCGGCCAGGCGGCGATGTCGCGCTTGGCCACCGCGCGCATCGGCCGCACCGCGTTCACCGCGACGATGTCCAGCCACGACGTGTGGTTGTTGACCACGAGCGCGCCGCGGCCGCGGGCGGCCAGACCGTCCCCTCCGGACACCACCAGCCGCACGCCCATGCTCGCCAGCACGCCGCGGAACACCGCGCGCACCAGCCATTCCCGTGCGCGCTCGGGAAGGAGCGGCAGCGCGAGGAGCGCCAGCAGCGAGCCCAGCACGACGAGCACGACCGCGGTGAGCCGCCACGTCCGCCGCAGGCGCCCGACGACCGGCTCACGGCCGGGCAGGCAGCCGGGCCCGCACGGCGAGACCGGGAACCAGGCGTGCCTCATGACTCGCCGAACTCGCCGAGAAAGTAGCTGAGGTAGCGCTGGTCGATGTGCTCGAGTCCCAGCAGGACGAACAGGTCGGCGACGCCGAAGTCCGCGTCGTGCGCGGGCGGGCCGCACACCCAGGCGCCGAGCCGCAGGTAGCCCTTCAGCAGGGGCGGCAGCACGACGCGGCGGGGTGCGGCGACGGTGTCCGTATCCCACGGGCGAAGCGGCCGCACCCGGTACTCCGGTGGCGCGAGGTGCTTGTGCCGCACGGTCTCCCACACGCCCGCGGCGAGCGTGCCCCCGTCGGCGAGCGAGACCGAGGCGCAGCCGGCGAGCCAGCGGTGCCCGGAAAGCAGGAGGTAGCGGGCGATCCCGGCCCAGACGAGGCTGACGACGGCGCCGGTGCGGTGGTCGGGGTGCACGCAGGAGCGGCCGGTCTCGACGAGGGCGTCGCGCAGCCCGTCTATCGCCCGGAGGTCGAACTCGGTCTCGGAGTACAGCAT
>Ga0164241_10007097_pt1 | contig 10106 bp, 10 predicted proteins | sample OricomyardsoilBY_FD_108780 | JGI IMG/M metagenome (GOLD analysis project Ga0164241, IMG submission 108780) | Backyard soil microbial communities from Emeryville, California, USA - Original compost - Back yard soil (BY) | ecosystem: Environmental > Terrestrial > Soil > Unclassified | place: USA... | reverse complement strand
GGCCAGCGGTCCGCCGCCGCGCCGGCTGGAGGAACTGCTCGCGCTGCACCGGGCCGGAATCGTCCGGTTCGCCGGACCCGAGCTCGAGGTGACCATCGACAACGACCGGTTCGTCGCCCGGAGCCCAGGGGTGCCCGGAGAAATCCGGGCCTGCGCCTTCGTCGAGGCCCGGCTGCCGCGGCCCGACGTATTGGCGACGACGGATCCGTTGTTGCGCGGGTTGCTGGCGAACGGCGTCCTGGCCGCCGACGAACTGTTCGCCGCGGATGGCCGGAGCCTGGGCGGAGGCCAGCTCAAGGCCGACGCGCACTGCCGGGCCGTCCGGGCCGACGGCACCGTGCACCCGTCGCTGTTCCTGCTCGGTCCGTCGGTCTCCGGCTCCGCCGGCTCGTCGGGCTTCACCCGGCCGCATTTCAACGGTGCCGGCTTCCGCCAGAACGACGCGGTCGCACGGCACCTGCTCGAACTTCTCGCTCTCACCGTACGGAAGGAAGAACGCCATGCCAGTTGAGTTCCTGGGCATCGCCGGGACCAATCCGGCCAGCGAGGTCACGCCGCGAACCGGCGGCCCGCTGGACCTGGAGTACACGGCCAAGCTCGCCCGCGCGCACGAGGACAACGGGTGGGACCGGATCCTGTTCGCCTACCACTCCGGTTCGCCGGATCCCGCCCAGGTCGCGGCGTACGTCGCGGGAAAGACTGAGCGGATCAACCTGGTGGTGGCGCACCGGCCGAATGTCGCGTATCCGACACTGACCGCGAAGACGTTCGCGACCCTGGACCACCTCAGCGGCGGCCGGTTCGAGGTGCACGTGATCACCGGCGGGTCGACCGCGGACCAGGCCGCCGAGGGCGACTTCCTCGCCAAGGACGACCGGTACGGACGGACCCGGGAGTTCATCCAGATCCTCAAGCAGGCCTGGACATCGGACGAACGGTTCGACTTCGCCGGGGAGCACTACCGGTTCGAGCAGTTCCTGGCCGACATCAAGCCGCTGCAGCAGCCGCGACCGCGGATCTCCTTCGGCGGCTCGTCCCAGGCGGCGTACGCCGTGGGTGCGTCCGAGGCGGACATCTTCGCGCTGTGGGGAGAGCCGCTCGCGGGCACCCGGGAACAACTGGCCACCATCGACGCGCAGGCGGCCGCGGCGGGACGTACGGACCGGCCGGCGATCCAGATCGCGTTCCGGCCGATCCTCGCGCCGACCGAGGAACTCGCCTGGCAGAAGGCGGAGACCATCCTCGGCCGGATCAAGGACGTCCAGGCCGGTGGCCGCCCGGCGCGCGGCCGGTTCCGCGATCCGTCGAAGGCGCCGGAGAACGCGGGCTCGCAGCGGCTCCTCCAGGCAGTCGAGTCCGGTGAGCGGCACGACCGCGCGCTCTGGACCGCACCGACCGGACTGACCGGTGGCGGCGGCAACTCGACCGCGCTGGTCGGTACGCCGGACACGGTGGCGGCCGCGTTGCTCGACTACTACGACCTCGGGATCCGGATCTTCTCCGCCCGCGGGTACGACATCTACGACGACGCCGTCGACTTCGGCCGCTACGTCATCCCGCTGGTGCGCTCCGAGGTCGCACACCGTGAGACCAGGAAGGACCTGGCGTCATGACCGCCGTCTCCGAGATCGAGCAGGACTGGCACACCTGGCACGCGGGCCGCGAACGCGACCTGAACACCGACTACGGCTGGCTTGCCGTGGTCGCGTTCGACTGGCTGCCCGCGGAGCCGACCGGGCTGCCCGGCCTCCCCGGGAAGTGGTGGGCAGTCGACGGACGTGCGTATGTCAAAGCCGCGGGGGAGCTGGCGATGAGCGGCGATCCGGTGCACGGCACGACGTCGGCGACCGTGGCCGAGACGGGCTCGCTCAGTTGGCTGCTGTACGGCGGTCGCATGGTCGAACTGGTCTTGCGGGGTGGGCGGTACGCCGTGCGGCAGCGCGATCCGCAGGCCGCGACGCGTCGTGACTTCACCGGCGTCCCGACGTACCCGGTGAACCCGGACTGGGTGGTTCGAGGGCACTACTCGGCGTTCGCGGAGCCGGAGCGGGTGGAGGTCGCCACCGCCCGGAGCGACCTGCGTCAGCACATCATTGCGATCGGCACCGTCCACCTTGCGCTCGGAGGATCGGCGTACGAACTGGTCGCGACGGCCGCCGGGGACGGGCGGCTCTCGCTGTCGTTCCACGACAAGACGAACGGCGAGGAGACCGCTCCCTGGCGGACGGTGACCACAGGGGTGGTCGAACGCGACCAGTCCGTGCTGATCGACTTCAACCGAACGATCAACCTGCCGTTCGCGTTCACGGCGTACGGCACCTGCCCGGCGCCGGTCGCGGGCAACCGCCTCGGCCTCCCGGTCACCGCCGGCGAGAAGAAGCCCCGGTGAAGTTCTGTACGTACACGCTGATCGACAACTCCGCGGACCCGATCAGCGGGGCGCGACTTCAGCGGGCTTCGAGGACAGCGAGGTCGCGGGTGGCGAAGCGGTAGTGCTCGCAGGCTTCCTCCATCACGACCGCGAGGCATTCGGCGACCGGGACAGGCTCTTCGGGGTAGCCCGGTGCCGGGTTGCGCTTGCAGAGCCGGCCGAGGTCGTTGTCGGTGAGGCCGTCGACGGTACGACGGACCAGCGCCATCCGGTCGGCGTGGATCCGGAGGACCTCGGCGTACGACGGTTCGGCCTCCAGGTCGATGCCGAGACGGGCGGCGTCCGCGTCGGCGAACCAGGACTGGCTGACGCCGAGGGGGTGGTACGGGCGTTCCTGGTCGAGGACCGTGCGGCTGAGCCAGGCGTCGGTGATGAAGACAAGGTGGCGCAGTGTCTCCGTGAACGACCACTCGCCGTCGACGTGCTCGTGCCGGGCGGACTCCGGGAGGCGTTCGGCGCGCGCGATCGCGTCCGCCCAGAGTCGCTCGACGGTGTCCCACATCGCGCGGAAACCGTCGGCGTCGCGGATCTCGCGGAGCTGCACGCGTTCGGGGTGCCTGCGGTTGAGTTCGGCGTCGACGTAGTCGGTCACGTCGACGCCGTTGACGACCAGGCGTTCGACGTACCCGGAAATGTCCACGTCCACCAGACAGCCGTCGACGACCTTGACACCGGTCAGGTCGCAGTCGGTGAACCGAGCGCCCCGCAGGTCCGCGACCCGGAACTCCGTGCCGCGAAACGCGTCGGTCTCGTCGCCGCCACCGGAGAACCGATGCGGCCCGTACTGAGCATCCATCGCCACAGTCAACCACTCAGGCGGTGCTGAGCGGGAGCTAATCTGGCAGTCGACGAAGCCGGTCGCGACTGACAGGGTGGGGTGCATGGGGCGGGAGGTCCGGGCGCAGGAGGTGGTGGCGCCACCGGCGAGGACGGCGATCTTTCTGGTCCTGCGCGTGCGCCCGGGCGCCGAGAAGCCAGTGCGCGCGGTGCTGGCCGACGTCGCCGCGTTGATCCGCTCGGTCGGGTTCCGCGCACCGGACGAGGAGCTGAGCTGCGTCGTCGGCATCGGCGCGGCCGCGTGGGACCGGCTCTACCGTCTGCCACGCCCGGCCGGCCTGCATCCGTTCCGGACGGTGACCGGCGCCCGACACACCGCGGTCGCGACGCCGGGCGACTTGTTGTTCCATCTGCGCGCCCGGCGCGTCGACATCTGCTTCGAGCTCGCGCGCCGGCTGCTGGCCCGGCTCGGCGGTCACGTCGAGGTCGTCGACGAGGTGCACGGATTCCGGTACCTCGGTCAGCGGGATCTGCTCGGATTCGTCGACGGCGCCGACAACCCGGATGGTCCGGGCGCAGTCGCCGCTGTCACGGTCGGGGCCGAGGATCCGTCGTACGCCGGCGGCAGTTATGTGGTCGTCCAGAAGTACCTGCACGATCTCGACGCCTGGCAGGCCCTGCCGGTCGCGGAGCAGGAACGCGCGATGGGCAGGACCAAGCTCGACAACATCGAACTGCCCGAGGCGGTCCAGGCGACCAACTCGCACGCCACGCGGCGGGCGATCGTGCGCGAGAACATGGTCTTCGGCACGCTCGGGGCGCGCGAGTTCGGCACCTACTCCGCCGCGTACGCCGCCACCTCGGACGTGATCGAGCGGGTGCTGCGCAACAGCTTCGTCGGCGATCCGCCCGGACACCACGACCGGATCCTCGACTTCTCGACCGCGGTCACAGGCACGCTGTTCTTCGTGCCGGCCGCGGACTTCCTCGAGGACCCGCCCAGTACCGCGGCACCCGCCGCGGCCATGACTCACCCCGGACGCTCGTCGAGTACGGACGGTTCACTGGGGATCGGTAGCTTGAGAAGGAGTCGCACATGACGAACAACCTGCACCGCGAGCTCGCCCCGATCTCCGACGCCGCGTGGGTCGAGATCGAGCAGGAGGCACGCCGTACCTTCACCCGCGACGTCGCCGGGCGGCGGGTGGTCGATCTGGTCGGTCCCTCGGGCCCGGAACTCTCCGCGGTCGGCACCGGGCATGTCGAGGCCGTCGAGCCGCCGGCCGAGGGCGTGATCGCCCACCGTCGCGAGGCCCAGCCGATCACCGAGCTGCGGGTGCCGTTCTCGCTGAGCCGGCAGGCCGTCGACGACGTCGAGCGTGGCGCGAAGGACTCCGACTGGCAACCGGTGAAGGACGCGGCGAAGCGGATCGCGTTCGCCGAGGACCACCTCGTGTTCCACGGTTCCGGCCCGGCCGGGATCCTCGGACTCGCGCCGAGCAGTTCGAACGACTCGCTGCCGCTGCCCGGGGACGCGCGGACCCTCCCGGACACGGTCGCCCAGGCCTTGCGCGCGCTCCGGCTCGCCGGTGTCGACGGCCCGTACAGCCTGGTGCTCTCCGCCGACGAGTACACCGCGGTCGCGGAGACGACCGACCACGGGTACCCGATCCGCGACCATCTCGCCCGGCTTCTCGGCGACGGCGAGATCATCTGGGCGCCGGCGCTGGAAGGCGCGTTGCTGGTGTCGACCCGGGGCGGCGACTACGAGCTGCACCTGGGCCAGGACCTGTCGATCGGCTACCTGTCCCACGACGCCGAGCGGGTCGACCTGTATCTCCAGGAGTCGCTGACGTTCCTGGCACTCACCGGGGAGTCGAGTGTCGTCCTGACCCCCTGATCGGCCGGCCCGGCGTCAGGCGAGGAAGTCGATGCGGTGGTCGTGGCCGCCGAACGTGAAGGTGTCACCGAGTCGCAGTCCCTCGAGCGCGGCGTAGATCGGTGAGTCGGAGGACAGGCCTTCGTACGTCACGCCGTCACACTCGAACTCCGCCGCCACGACGCCGACGACGAAGCGGGTGCCGCCGAAGCCGACGAGTGCTCCCGGGGCCACGGCGGTCTTGGGCCCGAAGTCGAGACCCTCGATCCGGGTCAGGATCTCCTTCTGCCGATCCTCGACCGTCTCGAGCAGTTCGCCCATGTCACCCGCCTCGCCCGACTGGGACAGGTCGTCGACCGAGTCCGGCACGTCGGCGTCCAGCATCGCCGCGGAGTCCTGCTCCGCGATGCCCCCGCGCGACGACCGCAGGGCAGCCTCGGCCTGAGCCAGCAGCACGTCCTTGACCCGCCGCTTGGCGGCTCCATCCATCGCAGCCGGCTCGGTCATCGCGATTCCTCCTAGGACGACAGTCCTGCCACCGTCCCACGCAGGTCTCGCTCTGCCAACCGCCCTGGCCCCGGGCCCGACCAGTATTTTCCGCCGCGCAACGAACTCAGGAGCGGATCAGGCGTTCGCGGAGGAAGGCGAGGATCTCCGCTCGCGCGGACCTGGCCTGCGGTACGACGCTCGGCATGCTGAGGAAGGCGTGCGTGGCACCGGGGAACTCGGTCAGCACGGCGGGCGTCCCGGCCTCACGCAGGCGCTCCGCGTACCGGCGGGCCTGATCGGCGACCGGGTCGAAGGTCGGCACGATCATGAGGGCCGGAGCCAGTCCGCTGAGATCCTCGGCGTGCAGCGGCGAGAGCGGACGAGGATCCGTCCCCGACGGAACCGCGAGACGGCAGAACAGTTGCATCTGCGTCATCGTGAGGGTCGGACTGTCGGCGTACTGCGTCATCGACGCGTGGTCGAACAACGCCGGGGTGAGATCGACGCACGCGTTGACCAGGACCTGCGCCCGCAACTGCAGGCCGGTGTCCCTGGCACGGATCGCGGCCAGCGCGGTGATCAGCGCGCCGGTGCTCTCGCCGAACACGACGGCCCGGTCCGGGTCGATCCGCCACTGCGCGGCGTTCTGCACCACGGTGTGGAGTACGTCCCAGCCGTCATCGGCAGCCGCCGAGACCGGTGTCTCCGGGCTCAGCAGGCGGTGTTCGACGGAGACCACCACCGCCGGCAAGCGCGCCGCGAGGTGACTGTTCACCCAGTCGCTCTGCTTCGCCGTACCCACGAATCCACCGCCGTGGACGTGGACCACGAGCGGGAGGGCCCCGCCGCTGTCACGTGCGGGCCGGTAGACCCGGACGCGGAGCTCGCGCCCGGGCAGGTCCAGCTCCTGCCATTCGATCACCGCGCCGCGGTCCGGCAGCCCGGTGATCACCCGCGCCAGCGGGGACATCCGCTTGCGGTTCTCGGCATCGCGGAAGGCGGCGAGTTCCTCGGCCGTCATCGCCGACCAGTCCGGCTCCTTGCCCAGGGCATGTAACAGGCGGATCCCCAGCGGCGGCCGTTCGGTCACCGTGGGCGCGCTCACGCGAACTGCCCCGGCTGGTAGTCGCCGGCCGGCTCCTGATTGATGACGTTCAGCCGGTTGAAGGCGTTGATGGTGGCGATCAGGCAGAGGAGGGCGCCGAGCTGCTCGTCGTCGTAGTACTTGGCAGCGTTCGCCCAGGCCTCGTCGGTGACTCCGCCGGCCGCGTCGGCGATGCGGGTTCCCTGCTCGGTCAGTTCCAAGGCGGCGCGCTCGGCGTCGGTGAAGACCGTTGCCTCGCGCCACGTCGCGACCAGGTTGATGCGCTGCTGGGTCTCGCCGGCGTGCGCGAGATCCTTGGTGTGCATGTCGGTGCAGTAGCCGCAGCCGTTGATCTGGCTGGCGCGGAGCCTGCAGAACTCCTGCGTTGCATGAGGCAACGTGGTGGTTGGCAGGTGTCCTGCGGAGCCGAGCTGCTTCAGATTCCTGGCGATCGCGGCGTTGGTGCGAAGATCCAGACGGGCGTGCATGACTGCCTCCTGTACGGGGTTGGTGGGTACCGGAGGTTGCCTTGGGCGCCGACTCGGACGGTCGGTTCCGGTCCCGCCTGTTTGACGACCGACCCCACCCGAATGTGAGGGCCCCGGCCCGTCAGGGCCTGATCAGAGCTCGGTCCAGAGGCGGAGCTTCGCCGGGTTGCGGACTGCCCAGATCCGCTGGATCCGGTCGCCCGCGATGTCGAACGCGTAGACGGCGGCCGTTTCGCCTTCGTGGATCGCGACCAGTCCTGCCTGGCCGTTGACCGTTCGCTCCAGCAGGTTCAGGGTGCCGGCTCGCTGGGCCAGGCCGACGAAGTACCGGGCGACGTGCTCGCCGCCTTCGATCGGTTCGAGTGACGCGGCGACGACACCGCCACCGTCGGCGACCGCGACCGCGGTGGGATCGAGCAGGCCGACGAGCGCGCCGATGTCCTTGGCCTCCCACGCCTGCTTGAAGCCGCGTACGACGCGTGCGCGCTGGGCTGCCGGGGTCTCGACCGGCTGTGCCGCCCGGATCCGGCGGCGCGCCGAGGAGGCCAGTTGGCGGCAGGCTGCCGGCGTACGCCCGACCACCTCGGCGACCTCGGCGAACGGGTACCGGAAGACGTCGTGCAGGAGGAAGGTGACCCGCTCGGCCGGCGTCATCGAGTCGAGAACGACGAGGAACGCCATGTCGATCGACTCGTCGAGGGTGATGCGGTCCGCCGGGTCCGCCGTACCGAGGTCCTGACTGTCCGACCACTCGGCCGCATCGGGCACCGGCTCGGGGAGCCACTGACCGACGTACTGCTCGCGCTGTGCCCGCGCGGATCCGAGCTGGTCGAGACACACCCGGCTGACCACCGTGCTGAGCCAGGCAGGCGGTGACACGATCGCATCCCGCTGCGCCTGCGTGAGGGCGTACCAGCGCGTGAAGGTCTCCTGGACGGCGTCCTCGGCATCGGCGAGCGACCCGAGCAGCCGGTAGGCGATGTTGATCAGCCGGCGGCGCTGGCCCATCAGCATGCTCGAGTCGTGCCGGTTCTGGTCTGGTTCGGAATCGTCGGGCCAGAGGTTCATCGTGTCGGCTCTCTCGATCGCGGTGGCTACATCTTCTCTTTGACGAACCAGCGCCCGAAATGTGACATCGAGACCTGCCCGCGCGGCGACCGGCCGAGATCCGGTCTGCACGGTGCAGTTCGACAGGAGGTGTCCGGCGATCGGGCCGGATATCTGGGGGGCTCAGGCGGGGAGTGGCCGGCAGTGGGCGGATACCTCCTGTCGATCTGCACGCGGACGCCGGGATCGTGAGCCCTTCCCATGCCTGGTGGTTGTGCCGATCATGAAGTCCCACCCTCGCGACAGCGGTCGGGGTGCGCGAGGCGTGGGGCCGTGGCAGGTGATCTCACAGGTGGGGGCGGGCATGCCGGAGACAGACGAATTCGAGGGCGCCTTGGGGTTGGCGGACTTCCTGTCCGACCTGCGTGCCGAACTGGCCGAGGCCTCGCGGCGCGCCGAGGCGGAGGACCTGAAACTCGGGGTGGAGGCGGTGACGGTGTCGTTGGACGTCGCCGTCACGGTCGCGAAGAGGGGCGAGGCGTCGGCGCGGGCGTCGGCGAAGTTCTGGGTGTTCGCCGCGGCGGAGGCCGGCGCGTCGGCGGAGTACTCGACCCAGCGTGCCGCGACCCAGCATCTGACCTTGACGCTCAAGCCACGCGTCAACGAGGTCATCCTCGACGACACCGGGCGAGCGCACGTGGTTCATCGGGCTCTGGATGTTTCGGGCGCGATGGCGTCACGTGAGGAAAGTCCTGACCTGCCGAACCCCAAGGACTAGCGGTGAGTCATCCCGAGCGGGCGCGGTTGGCCGAGCTCGTGGTGGTCGGGTCCGATGGCGAACGGCGGCGCGGAAGTGGGTACCTGGTCGCAACCGGCTGGGTCCTGACCGCCGACCATGTCGTTGCCGACGCCACCGCGGTCGCGGTCTGGCTCGGTGCACCGCCCGAACTTGATCCGCGGTACGGCGCCGGCGTCGTACTGGAGAAGATCCTGCGGTCCGCGGCCGGTGATCTTGCGCTGGTGCCGATCGACCCACCGCATCCGCCGCCGGACGAGAGGGTGCTGCTGGGAGCTGTCGACCGATCCGGATCCGAACCGGTACCGGCCGTGGCCGCCGGGTGTCCCCGATTCAAGCTCCGGCCGGCGCCCGGCCGGCCGGGGGTGGACCTTCGCGAGTTCCACTACGCCACCGGAAGCATCGCGCCACCCTCGAATCCCAAGACCGGTACGTCGGAGCTCGCGGTACTGGTCGAACCACCGGCCGACGCCGATCCGGCGCATTCTCCCTGGGAGGGAATGTCAGGGGCGGCCGTTTTCGCGTCCGGTCGCCTGGTCGGGGTGGTGGGTCAGCAGCATCCGAGTGAGTCACTCCGCGTGCTGACTGTTCGTCCGCTGGCCGGGCTGTTCGAGTCGGAGGACCTGCCTCGATGGCGTTCGGCCCTTCCGCAGCTCGGCGCATCGGTAGGGGAACTGGCGAACGTCGGAGTCCCGTCGGCTCGGGAGCTCACGGCCAGAAGGGCGCAGCGTGCCGCGAAAGCTCTGGCTCCACAGGTCCTGGTGGCCCGGGACGACGACCTGGCCGAGCTGACCGGGTTCGTCGGTTCCGGTGAGCAGTGGAAGTGGGTGCAGGGCGCCGCGTTCGCAGGCAAGACCGCGTTGCTGGCATGGCTTGCCCTGCATCCGCCGCCGGACGTCGAGGTCGCGGCCTGCTTCCTGCGGCGAACCACCGGTAGCGCTACCGCGCACTATGCCCTGGATGTGCTGAACGAGCAGCTGGCGATGCATGCCTCCGGCAACTACCAGGCTGCGCAGCATCCGAACGAGAAACGCGATGACTTCTACGATCTGCTCGAACAGGCGGCCCGAGCCTGTGCGGAGCGTGGCCATCGGCTGCTCGTCCTCGTGGACGGG
>Ga0164241_10007096_pt1 | contig 10106 bp, 11 predicted proteins | sample OricomyardsoilBY_FD_108780 | JGI IMG/M metagenome (GOLD analysis project Ga0164241, IMG submission 108780) | Backyard soil microbial communities from Emeryville, California, USA - Original compost - Back yard soil (BY) | ecosystem: Environmental > Terrestrial > Soil > Unclassified | place: USA... | reverse complement strand
GTCCCCGACAGCTTCCACGACTTCTTCGTCGCCACCGCCGGAGTCGCGGGCGCGCTGATCGGGCTGCTGTTCGTCGCCCTGTCCGTCGCCCAGGAGAGCGGGGCGGACCGCAAGCCGATCCAGCGGGTGCGGGCCGGCGCGGCGATGTCGGCCCTGATCGACGCGCTGCTGATCTCGCTGTTCGCGCTCCTGCCCGACAACGACCTGAGCGCCGCCGCGACCGTGCTCGCCGTCGTCGGCCTCAGCTCCACCGCCGGCCTGGCCGTCGTCCTCCACGGGGCCCACCTGCCGGCCCGCGTCGCCCGGCGCCAGTGGGCGCTGCTCATGGGCCTGCTCGTCCTCTACGTCATCCAGCTCCTGGTCGCCCAGCGGGCCGATGGGAAGGTGGCGGACACCGACGCGGTCAACGACCTCGGCGTCCTGGTCATCGTCTTCTTCGCGATCGGCATCGCCCGCGCGTGGGAGCTGGTCGACGCGCCGGAGACCGGGCTGATCGGCACGCTGCGCAGTCGCCGCCGGCCACCGGACGAGGACTGAGCGACCGGCCTCGTAGGATCCCGCCATGGCCCTGGACGAGATCGAACGCGACGCCCTGATCGAGACGGACGTCGAGCACGTGTGGACGCTGCTGACCCACGCCGAGCACATCGGCGGCTGGTTCGGCGACGCGGGCGCTCACGTCGACCTACGGGTCGGCGGCGAGCTGGTCGTCCACTGGGAGGAGCACGGCGCCGTCCACGCGCGGTTCGAGGCGATCGACAAGCCGAGCATCCTCGCGTTCCGCTGGGCCCCGTTCGCCCATCCGGGCGGCACCGAGCCCGTGCCGGGCAACTCCACGCTGGTCACGTTCCTGCTCCTGCCCGAGGGCGCGTGCACCCGCGTGAAGGTCGTCGAGTCGGGCTTCGCCTCCCTGGACTGCTCTCGCCACGAGCAGCGCCAGCACGCCGCGCGCAACGGCGAGGGCTGGGACCTGGAGCTGCGCCACCTGGGCGACCTGGCCAACCGGGAGATCATCTTCCGGGCCAGCACCGGGCACTAGCGCGCGACGCCCGACCGCGCTCCCCTGGACAATGGAGGGGTGCCGCACGACGACGACACGGCCACCAAGCCGCCCGGAATCGACCCCGCCGACCTCGAGCACGCGCTGCGCGTGCTGGCCCAGGTGGACGACCTGCCGCTGGAGCACCCCGACGCGGTGACCGTCCAGCGCGCGACCGCCAGCCTCTACAAGACGGCCCGCAAGCGGCGCCGCGTGGAGGCCCGCAACGCGGTCGTCGCCCACGACGAGTCCGTCACGGCCAAGACCGCGACCGGCGCCCCCGGGCGCATCGACGACGAGACGCAGGGCCTGCCCCTGGTGTCCAACGCCAAGGGCGCGATCGCCGGCCACCTGCAGCAGCCCCGCTCCTGCTACGTGTGCAAGGTCCGCTACACGCAGGTCGACGCCTTCTACCACCAGCTGTGCCCCGACTGCGCCGTCCAGAACCACGCGCGGCGGGACGCGCGCACCGACTTGACCGGCCGGCGCGCCCTGCTCACCGGCGGCCGCGCGAAGATCGGCATGTACATCGCATTGCGCCTGCTGCGCGACGGGGCGGACCTGACGATCACCACCCGCTTCCCCAACGACGCGGTGCGCCGCTTCAGCGCGATGCCCGACAGCGCCGAGTGGATCGACCGGCTGCACGTCGTCGGGATCGACCTGCGCGACCCGGCCCAGGTCGTGGCCCTCGCCGACTCCACGATCGAGCGCGGGCACCTCGACATCCTCATCAACAACGCCGCGCAGACCGTGCGCCGGTCCGCCGAGTCCTACGCGCTGCTGGCCAACGCCGAGAACGCGCCGCTGCCCGAGGGCCCGCGCCCCGACATCGTCACGTTCGGCCGGGCGGGCGACACCCAGCCGACCGCGCTCACCGAGTCGACGGGCGACCACTGGTCCCCCACGCCCCACGCGCTCACCGCGATGGCCCTCACCGCCGGCTCCGCGACGTTCGACCGCGTGCGGATGGGCAACGCGATCGACGCCGGCGGCCTGGTGCCCGACCTGCACGACAGCAACAGCTGGGTGCAGACCGTCGAGGAGGTCGACCCGATGGAGCTGCTCGAGGTGCAGCTCTGCAACTCGACCGCGCCGTTCATCCTCATCAGCCGTCTGCGCGCCGCGCTGGCGGCCTCCCCCGCCCGGCGGACCTACGTGGTCAACGTGTCGGCGATGGAGGGGCAGTTCAGCCGCGGCTACAAGGGCCCCGGCCATCCCCACACGAACATGGCCAAGGCCGCGCTGAACATGCTCACGCGCACGAGCGCCGAGGAGATGCTGACCGACGGCATCCTCATGACCAGCGTCGACACCGGCTGGATCACCGACGAGCGGCCCCACCCGCAGAAGATGCGGCTGGCCGACGACGGCTTCCACGCCCCGCTCGACCTGGTGGACGGCGCGGCGCGCGTCTACGACCCGATCGTCCGCGGCGAGGCGGGCGAGGACCTGCACGGCTGCTTCCTGAAGGACTACGCGAAATCCCCCTGGTGATCCGATGAGCCCCGCCCCCGCCCGCGTCCCCGTCCAGGCCGAGGTCGTGGAGGTCACGCCGCTGACCCCGCACATGATCCGGATCGTGCTGGGCGGCGAGGGGCTCGCGGGCTTCGCGCTCGCCGGGTTCACCGACCACTACGTGAAGGTCCAGCTCCCCGACGCCGAGGGAACGCTGCGCACCCGCACCTACACGGTGCGCGCCTGGGACGCCGAGCGCGGTCGGCTGACCATCGACTTCGTCCACCACGGCGACACCGGCGTGGCCGGGCCGTGGGCGGCCAACGCCCAGCCGGGCGACCTGCTGCAGCTGCGGGGCAACACCCCGGGCGGCGCCTACGCCCCGGATCCCGCCGCGGACTGGCACCTGATGGTCGGCGACGCGAGCGTGGTGCCGGCGATCACCGCCTCGCTGGCCGCGGTGCCCGCGGGCGTGCCCGTCCACGTGCTCCTGCAGGTCGAGGGCCCGGAGGAGGAACTGCCGCTGGAATCCCCCGGCGACCTGCGCCTCACCTGGCTGCACGGCACCGACGACGAGGAGGCCCTGGAGCGCGCGGTGCGCGCCCTGGACTTCCCCGCCGGCACGGTCCACGGCTTCGTCCACGGCGAGGCCAGCGCGGTGCGCGCCGTGCGGCGGCACCTGCTGGTCGATCGCGCGATCCCGCGCGAGGCGCTCTCGGTGTCCGGGTACTGGAAGCGCACCCGGACCGAGGAGGGCTGGCGCGAGGACAAGCCGGCGTGGAACCAGCTCGTCGAGGCCGACGTGGCCTCCGCGGCGTCGGCGTAGCGCCTAGCGCGGCGGGTGGGCGATCGCCAGGCGCCTCAGCCGGTACTCCTCGTCCGAGCCGTCCCACTGCGAGGCGCCCATCTCGTAGGTGATCACCGCGGCGTAGCGCGTCTTGTCGAGCGAGAAGCACCGGCGGCCGTGCACGCCGGTGGTCGTCCAGCGGAAGCGATGACCGGTCCGGACGTCGTAGGAGCCGATGGTGCCCCCGCAGCTCGAGCCGGACGACCACACGGCCCACCCGCCGAGGATCGAGTCGGAGCCGACGCTGATCGGCCGGGTCAGGCGGAACGCGTAGACCCGGGTGAGCTCCGAGGATCCGCACCGTCCGACGTAGAACGCGCGATCCGCCCTGGGGCCGCGCCGGACGAAGACGAGCCTGCCGTCCTGCTGTCCCGCCGCCCACCGATCGTCACGCTGGAACGGGCGGCAGAACCGTCCCGCGCCGAGACCAGGATCGTCGAGGTCCGCCATCTCCTGGGTCGTGCCGGGGGTCCGCCGCTCCCCCGTGTGCCAGTTCAGGACCGTGCCGTCCATGTCCTCCAGCCACTGATCGCCCACCCACCGCCACTGCTCGGTGTCCCACGCCCCGCCCAGCCCGTCTCCCGCCGGCTGCGGCCCCCAGAGCGTGGCGCCCGTCGCGGCGTCGACGACGATCGACCCTTCGGCGCACGCGGCCAGGAACCGATCGTGCTCCGACGTCTCCCCGGCCCACACGCGACAGCCGGCCGGGAGGGTGAGCTCACGAGCGGTCAGCGTCTTGGTGTCCGCCGACCACACCGTGTGTCCGGCGAAGTGCGGCTCCCCGTAGACCACGTACCGCTCCCCCACGCTGACGATCGCGCTGAACCGCGCCGGCATGATGTGGAAGCGGGGCGACGCCACCCGCTCCCGGGCCTGCGCCGCGGGCGCGGCGGCAAGCACGAGGAGAGCGGTCAGCAGGGCGATGAGGATTCGAGGCACGCACCTCCAACGGCCGGGGCCCGCCAGAGTTGCGCGAATGCGCGGCGCTACCGCAGCCCGACGAGGTCCACGACGAAGACGAGCGTCTCGTCAGGCCCGATGACCCCGCCCGCGCCGCGCTTGCCGTACGCGAGGTTCGGCGGGATCGTGATGCGGCGACGGCCGCCGACCTTCATCCCGGCGACGCCCTGGTCCCAGCCGGCGATGACCTGGCCCTTGCCGAGGCCGAACTTGAACGTGTCGCCCCGGTCCCAGGAGGCGTCGAACTGCTTGCCGTCCTTCCAGGAGACGCCCACGTAGTGGACCTCGACGATGTGGCCGGAGGCGGCCTCGTCGCCCTCGCCGACGACGATGTCGTCGATCTCCAGCTGGTAGGACGGGTCCTGGCCGACGGGGACGTCGACCTGCGGCTTCTCGTTCGTGCTCATGCGCCGCACGATAGCGTCACGGTCCCATGGCCAAGCGCGACAACACCAAGGTGGTCTGGTCCAGCAGCGACGGGGACCTGCGCAAGGCGCGCGACCCCGCGGCGAAGGCCCGGCTGGAGGGCGACGGCCCCGTGAAGGTCCGGCGCGAGACCGCCGGGCGCAAGGGCAAGGCGGCGACGACGATCTCCGGCGTGCCGCTGGACGACGCCGGGCTGCGTGCGCTGGCCGGGAAGCTGAAGAAGCGCTGCGGCGTCGGCGGTGCCGTGAAGGACGGCGTCATCGAGCTGCAGGGCGACCACCGTGACGTGGTGGTGACGGTCCTGCGCGAGGCCGGCTACGACGTGAAGCTCGCCGGCGGCTGAGCCCGGAGGATCCTCACGGCTGCGACGTGGACGGAGCGGTCGCGCTGTGCAGGGTGCCCGCACACCCTGCAGCGCTTGTCCGTACCACGGAGCTCGTGAAGAGGAGGTGCGTCGACTAGGCGTGGACGCGGATGGCGGAGCCCATCATGCGCGGCGCGTTGGGCTCGGCGTCAGCGGCGGAGAAGACGTCGGCGTCGGCGTTGTACGTGGCCGCGTTGCGCGACGTGTCCCAGACGAGAAGGGCGAGCGGGACGAGGACGAGGAGGGAGATGATGATGAGGGCCATGGGTGCTCCTTCGGTGCGGGGTGAACTGCCGGACAATTCACATCCTGCACCCGCCAGGTCACCGTTCGGTTGGCTGAAGGTGGGAATCCGGTACGTGGCCGCGGGCGAGGCGCGCTGAGTGTCGCTGGGTGGTTGCCCTCCAACCACTCAGCGACACTCACGCCGCCGGAGGGGCGCTACTGCTCGTAGTTCTCCACCTCGGAGGCGGGGCGGATGTCCGCCAGGTCCGGGTCCTCGCCGAACTCCTCGTGGGCGCGGCGCTGGCGCAGGAGGTCCCAGTACCGGTCCAGCTCCACCTTGATCGCCCCCATCCGCGCCTGCTCCTCGGGGGACAGCCCGGATCCGTCGGAGTGCCGGCCGCGGAGCGCCTGCTCCTCGGCGACGAGCTGCTCGATGTGGTCGGAGATCGAAGCGTCTGAGGTCATGGACGAGTCATACCCGCGCCGGGGGCGCGGCGCAACCGGGCCGCCCTCACCGGCGCGTCACCGGCGAACCGAGAGGGTCGCCCGCGACGTCGTGGACGGCCCGCCCGTCACCGCGGTGACCGCACGGAGCTGGACGCTCCGTGGCCGCTTGGCGCTCTTGACCCGTACCGCCAGCGTGCGGATCGAGCCGGCCTGGAGCGTGAACGGTGCCGACCCGACCTGCCGGCCACCCGCCCGCACCGTGAGCGTGCCCGTGCAGGCGCGACCGCTCGTGGGGCAGCGCACCGGAACGCGCAGGGAGCCGGAGCGGAGCTTCAGCGGATGGGCGGTGAGCAGGCGCAGCGCGGGCGCGGCCGCCGCGGGGAGCGGCGCGAGCGCCAGGGGGCGCGAGCCGCGCGGCAGGACGCACTCCGCCGGGGCGGCCGTCGGCAGCGTCGCGGCAAGGTCGGCGACGGACCCCGCGGTCGTCACCGACGCCAGCGTCGACCGCCCGTTGCCGCTCGTCTGCAGCAACGCGGTGACCCGCCCCTGATCGTCGATCCCGAGCCCGCTGGTGCGGACGGTGAAGCCGCCGGAGGACGGGAAGGTCCCGAGCGGATGCAGCGCGCCACCGGTGTCGAGCACGACGGCCGCGGCATCCCCGACGGTCGCCGGATCGCGCGCCGGGTAGGCGACGAGCGCGTTGCCCGCGGCGTCGATCGCCGGCGGGACCGTCCGGTCGTAGAGCTGGCAGCTGCCCGCGGGGGTGACGGCCGCGCCGAACGGCCTGGCAGCCGTTCGCCGCGCGACGCGCAGGATGCCGGCGTCGGACCACGTCACCACCGCGTCCCCGGCCGCGTTGACGACGAGCTGCGGGCGGGGGCCGGTGCTGCTCCCGAGCACCTGCGGATCGCTCCACGTGCCGTCGTGGCGATCCCGCGCCGCCACCTCGCCGCCCTGCAACGACACGACGACCAGATCGCCGTGCCCGTCCATCGCCACGCTCGACCCCCAGCCGGAGGCCACGACCTCGCGAGGAGCCCAGCTCGCCGTCCCGCTCTCCCGCGTGACGAGGTACACCGGATAGCCGCTGTCGTAGGTGGTCCACGTGATCGCCGCCCGGCCGCCCACGCCGACCGCCAGCGACAGCTCGGTGGACGAGGTGGCCCCGACAAAGAACGCCGGCGTCTCGAACGCACCGCCCGGAGGCCGCGCGCTGACGAGGTAGCCGGCGATACGCCGGTCTTCCCCGCGCTTGGTCCACGCCGCCAGCGTCCATCCGTCGGGCGACGAGGCGAGCACGGGAGGCTCGAAGCCGGGGTCGGCCAGCCACGGGGCGGCGAACGGACCGCCCGCGGTCGCGGTCGCAGAGCCCACGCCCTGGTCCGACGCCCAGCCGACCGTCGTGGCGTCAGCGGTCACCGCGAGCGCGGGGACCACGGTCGACTTGCCGCCGGCGACCACGGCCGCCCCCCACGCGCCGTGCGGCGGACGCTCCGCGACGGTGGTGGGGAAGCCGGGCTCATCCGTGCTCATCCACGCGGCGACCGCGCGCCCGTCGGGGGCGACGGCCAGGGAGCTCAGGGCGGACCCCGGCCGATCGAGGATCACCGACGGGTCCCCCCACCCCGGAAGCGGCGCGCCGAACGCCCCGGGGGCGCAGGCACAGGCGACGGCGAGCGGGAGGACGGCGGCGAGGACGCGAAGGCGATGCATGCTCCTGGAAACGGACGAACCGGGAAGAAGTAGCGCACCGGGAGATCGCGTTCCGCAACTCTGGCGGGCCTCGTGCGTCTCCAGAGCATGCGCCGTCTTCTGATCGTGTCCAGCCTCGCCGTCCTGCTGTGCGTCCCGGCCGCCGAGGCCGCGAGCGTGCGCCCGGTGGAACCGGCCGTCGACGGCGTCGTCACCGACGGCAAGCACAGCGTGGCGTACAGCCCACGCGACGGCGTGGTGGCGGTCGCCCACTCCGACGGCGACACGGTCGAGGCGCCGATCCCGCCCAACTGCCTCTACGCGGACGTCGAGGGATCGACCGTCCTCTTCAGCTGCAAGCCCGCCTACCCGAACGAGACCGCACCGGACTCCGTCCCCATGCTCTACGACAGCGACACCGGCGTCGCGTCCTACCCGCCGGGCCTGGTGGAGGGCCTGGGGTTCCTGGCGCCCCTGAACGACGAGAGCAGCAGCTACGTGGAGGCGCTCGGGACCCTGTGGATCACGGGGGCGCTGATCTCCTCCCACAGCTCCGGGGCCTACACCACGCTGTACCAGCCCCGCTTCGGGACGGCCGGAGCCTCCACCGGGTACCTGCCGCCGAACACGGTGCAGGACCTCGACGCCCCCAGCCACGCGCGCAAGCTCTGCGCCCCGCTGCTCGTGCCGCTGGACCCCGAGGCCCTCGGGTCCGACGACCCGCGACGCCCCTTCCTCTACGCCAAGCCGTGGGCGCTGACCTCGAACGCCAAGCACCGCCCCGTGCTGCTCCACTGCGGGGAGAAGAAGGCCCGGCCGCTGCCGTGCAAGACCTGCGCCGGCATGACCCTCACCGGGCCGTGGCTGGCCTGGGGGGAGAAGAAGCGGCTGTTCGTCCGCGACCTGCGCACCGGCCGCACGCGCCAGTGGACCGTCCCGCGGACCGTCACCGGCATCGCGCTGACCCTCGACGCCGCCTTCGTCACCTCCCGGCACGCCGCGTCCGGGCCGCCCGCCCAGGCCTCGTTCCCCCCGGCCACGCTGTACCGCGCCGCGCTGCGCTGACCGGCGGAGCGATGAGTTCGCGGGCCGCCGGCGGTCTGCACGACATGACCACCTTCCTCCTCATCCCCGGGGCCGGGTCCACGGGCGCGCTGTGGGACGGCGTCGCCGCCGCGCTGCGGCAGCGCGGCCACGTGGCCGTCCCGGTCGACCTGCCGTGCGACGACCCGGCGGCCGCGCTACCCGAGTACGTGGACGCGGCAGCCGCCGCGCTCGGCCCGCGCGACGACGTGCGCGGCGACCTCGTCGTCGTCGGCCAGTCGCTCGGCGCGTTCACCGCCGCGGCGCTGTGCGAGCGCGTACCCGTCGACCTCCTCGTGTTCCTGGCCGGGATGATCCCCGCGCCCGGCGAGACCGCGGGGACGTGGTGGAGGGACACGCGCCACGCCGAGGCGATCCCCGACGTGCTGGCCCGCCACGGCGACCTCAGCACGTGGAAGGAGGACGCGCTCCACGACGTCTTCCTGCACGACCTCACGCCGGCGCAGGTCGAGCGATCGCTGCTCGCGGTGACGACGCAGACCGACGGGATCTTCTCCTCCCCCCTGCCCGCCGACGTGTGGCCGACCGTGCCGACGCGGGTGCTGCTGTGCCGGGACGACCGCCTGTTCCCCGCCGACTTCCAGCGGCGCCTGGCGCGCGAGCGCCTGGGCCTCATGGCCGACGAGATGGACGGCGGCCACCTGGCGATGCTCAGCCGCCCCACCGAGCTGGCGGAGCGGCTGATCGACCTCGCGACCGGAGCGCGGCCCGCCTAGGGGGCGGGCGCGGGCGGCAGCGGCGGGGTGAGCGTGCCGCTGCTGGCGCACGCGTCCACCAGCAGCGCGTGCATCCGGCGCGCCTCCTGCCGAGCGCGGACCGTCAGCCCGGCGCCCGTGTTGACGTTGACGAGGTTGAGCACCTCGTCGGGATCGTCCCGCAGGTCGTAGAGCTCGTACTCGGGCGGCACCTTGCCGTTCGGATCGAGGTACACCGCGTACTTCCAGCGATGGTCGCGCACGCAGCGCACGCGGTTCGGCTGCCCCGGCGCCTCCTGGAACGCGGTGCCCGCCTGGTGGTCGTCGTAGGTGAAGAGGATCGCGTCGCGCACGGCCTCCCGCTCGCCGCGCCACACCGGCCCGAGGTCGTGGCCGTCCAGCCGCTCGCCGCCGGCCGGCTGACCGGTCAGCCCCAGCAGCGTCGGCACGACGTCCACGAGGGAGGCCAGCGCGTCGGTCTCCTCCCCCTGCGGCACGAGATGCGGGTTGGAGATGACCAGCGGCACGCGGATCGACTCCTCGTAGGCGTTGAACATCTTCTGCCGCAGGCCGCCGTGGGACAGCCCCAGCTCACCATGGTCGGAGGTGCGGGCGATGACGGTGCGCGAACGCAGCGAGCCGGGATCCTCCGGGTCGCCCAGCGCGGTGAGCAGCCGGCCGATCTTCTCGTCGACCACACGGTGCAGGTGGGCGTAGAAGTCGACGTAGCCCTGCTGCTCCTCCCGGCCGTTGAGCGCGCCGATGTACGACATCTGGCCGAGCTTCATCAGCGACTGCACCGACGGCTTGTCGCGCAGGTCCTCGTCGATGCTCGGGGGCAGCGGCACG
>Ga0164241_10007095_pt1 | contig 10107 bp, 9 predicted proteins | sample OricomyardsoilBY_FD_108780 | JGI IMG/M metagenome (GOLD analysis project Ga0164241, IMG submission 108780) | Backyard soil microbial communities from Emeryville, California, USA - Original compost - Back yard soil (BY) | ecosystem: Environmental > Terrestrial > Soil > Unclassified | place: USA... | reverse complement strand
CGCGGCCACGGCGATCGTCGTCTCGCCCTCGGCGTCGACCTGGATCAGCGCGACGCCGGTGTGCTCGGCGCTCTGCTCGAGGCGAAGCGTCACGTCGGCCTGTCTCAGACCCTCGAGCGCCTCCTCGGCCGCCGCGTCGCGTCCAATTGCGCCGACCATCGTGACGTCCGCTCCGAGCCGCGCGCACGCCACGGCCTGGTTCGCGCCCTTCCCGCCCGGGACCTGCGCGAACGTTCCGCCGCCGACCGTCTCACCGGGCCGCGGGAGCGCGGGCACGCACACGACGAGGTCGAGGTTGATCGACCCGACGACGACGATCCGCGGCCTCATCGCGCGGCCGGGAGAGTCAGGCCGCGAGCGCGCGGAGGTCGTCGACGGTGGCAGCGAAGAGGGTGTCGCGCAGGTCGAACAGGCCCGCCCAGAGCGAGGAGCGATCCGGCTGGGCGTCGATCCGCGCCGCGTCGTCGAGCCCCTGGAGCGCCCGGACGAGCACCGCGAGCTCGAGATACACGGCTGCGACGCGATTCGGGCACGCGCCGACGCCCGCACGCTCGAGCACGGGCCGCCATTCGACGAGCTCGGCCGCGCCGGGCCCGCCGTACCAGCTCCGTCCTTCCGTGCGCTCGGGCTCGAGCTCGAGCAGGTACGCGGACAGCGGTGCCTCGAGGCCCGCGAGCGCCGTCTCGATCCGGTCGGCGGCGTGCCGGAGAGCCGCCTCGCGCGAGCCGGCCGTCGACGGGACCGGGTCGCCGCGCCCCCACCGCTCGAGCAACCGGCAGAACGCGATCGCCGAGGCCTCGCACGCGCGCAGCTGGCCGATGAGCCGGCGTGCGGTGCGCGGCGATGCCGCGTGGCACTCGATCACCTCGGCCCAGCCGCGCATCACACTAGACCTCGATCACGACCGGAAGGATCATCGGGCGCCTGCGTGTGCGGTCGTAGATGGCCTGGCCGATCGCGTCGTGAATGTGCTCCTGCACGAGCTTGATCTCGGTGACGCCGTTCGAGGAGAGCTCCGCCGCGATGCGGCCCGCCTCCTCGCGGAGCTCGTCGACGAGCCCCGTGTCCTCTCCCACGCCGCGCGCGATCAGCTCGGGCGGGGAGATCGTCGTGCCGCCGTCGTCGAGCGAGACGGTCGCGACGACGATGAGCACGCCGTCCTCCGACAGGCGACGACGGTCGCGCAGAGCGACGTCCTCGACGTCGCCGACCCCGAGCCCGTCGACGAAGGTGACGCCGGCGGTGACACGGTCGGCGATCCGGACGCCGTCGGGCGTCAGCTCGACGACGGACCCGTTCTCCGCGATCACGATCCTGTCGTCGGGCACTCCCGCATCCCGTGCGAGCTGCGCGTGCGCTGCCAGCATCCGGTACTCACCGTGCATCGGCATCACCGCTCTCGGGCGGACGAGCGAGAGAAGCGTGCGGAGCTCCTCGGAGCACGCGTGACCCGAGACGTGGACCGGCGCGATCTCCTGATGCAGGACCTCGGCGCCGAGGCGGGCGAGGTGGTTGATGGAGTCGTGGACGCGCAGCTCGTTCCCCGGAACCGGCTTCGCCGAGATGATCACCGTGTCCCCGCGCTCGACCTCGACGTTCGCATGATCGCCGTACGCGATCCGCGTCAGCGCCGACATCGGCTCGCCCTGGCTGCCCGTGCAGAGGATCAGGACTCCCTCCGGCGGCAGGTCCATCGCCTCTTTCGGGGAGACGATCGACTCGTCGGGCAGCTCGACGTAGCCGAGGTTCCGCGCGATGTTCATGTTCTTCCGCATCGAGCGCCCCACGACCGCCACCTTGCGGCCGTTCGCGATCGCGACCTCGGCCGCCTGCTGGACGCGATGGATGTTCGACGCGAACGACGCGACCACGATCCGGCCGGAGCGCAGGGGGATCAGCTGTCGGAACGCCTCGCCGACGAGGCGCTCCGAGCCGGTCATGCCCGGCCGCTCCGCGTTCGTCGAGTCGCCGAGCAGCAGGTCGACGCCGCGGCTCCCGAGCTCGGCGAGCGCGCCGACGTCCGTCTTCAGCCCGTCGACCGGCGTGTGGTCGAGCTTCCAGTCCCCGGTGTGGAGGACGCGACCCGCCGGCGTCTCCACGACGACGGCCATCGAGTCGGGGATCGAGTGCGCGACGCGCACGAACTCGAGGCGGAACGGGCCCAGCAGGAACGGGTCGCCTCCCGGTCCCACCTCCGTCAGGACGGTCGTCGCGCCGAGCCCGTGCTCGTCGAGCTTCGACTTCACGAGCGCCAGTGTCAGGCGGGTGCCGACGACCTCCCCGATCTCGAGCCTGCGCAGCGCGTACGGCAGGCCGCCGACGTGGTCCTCGTGGCCGTGCGTGAGGACGACCGCGCGGAGCGGGCGGCCTTCGAGGTAGGAGACATCGGGCAGGACGAGGTCGACGCCGAGGTGCTCGTCCCGCGGGAAGGCGAGCCCGGCGTCGATCGCGATCCGGTCGTCCCCGTACTCGAAGACCGTCATGTTCTTCCCGACCTCGCCAAGGCCGCCGAGCGGGATGATGCGCAGTGGGAAGCTCACGGTCTGAGTCTACGGACGGTTCGGCCGGATGCCGCGTCGGCGGCGCTAGGCGACGGCCGCGAGGAGCCCGAGGCGCTCGAGGCAATCGCGGATCGCCAGCGTCTCGTCCTCGTCGGCCTCGACGAGCGGCAGCCGGAGGCCGCCGACGTCGTGACCGAGGAGCTGGAGGGCCCTCTTGATCGCGATCGGGTTGGACTGCACCCGAAGCAGCTCGATCGACGGCCGCAGCTCCTCCTCGAGCATCCGCGCACCCTCGAGGTCGCCGTCGCGGTAGCGCGTGATCATCTCCTTGACCCGGGGCCCGACCACGTGTGTGTGGACGCAGACGCCCCCGACGCCGCCGACCTCGAGGAACGGGAGCACCAGGTCGTCGTCTCCGGCATACAGGTCGAGCCCGCAGGCGACGACGTGTCGCGCCGCGTCGAGGCTGGGCTTGGCCTGCTTGACGCCGCGGACGTTCCGGATCTCCGCGAGCTGCGAGATCGTCTCCGGCTCCGCATCGACGACGACCCGGCTCGGGATGTCGTAGAAGATCACCGGCTTGTCGGTCGCAGCCGCGACGGCGCGCACGTGCGCGACGATGCCGCGTTGGGGCGGCTTGTTGTAGTACGGCGTCACGACGAGGAATCCGTCGACCCCGAGCGCGTGCGCCTGCTCGGTGAGGTGCACGGAGTGGGCGGTCGAGTACGTCCCCGTGCCCGCGACGACAGTCCCGCGGCCGCCCGCGGTCTCGACGGCCGCGGCGTAGAGCGTCAGCCGCTCGTCGTCGGAGAGCGTCGGCGCCTCGCCGGTCGTCCCGGTGACGACGATCCCGTCGGATCCGTTGTCGAGCAGGTGCTCGCAGAGCGTGCGGAAGCCGTCGACGTCGACGGAGCCGTCCTCGCGGAACGGGGTGACGATCGCGGTCAGGACCTCGCCGAGCACCTCGTCGATTGTAGATGGTCGGCATTTCCGATAAAGATCGCGCCCTCACCGGCAAGCGATGACGGGAGGCAATGATGCTCAAGGAGTTCAGGGACTTCCTCTTGCGGGGCAACATCGTCGAGCTGGCGATAGCGTTCGTGATGGGCGTCGCCTTCGCGGCGGTCGTCAACTCCCTCGTCAATAATCTCGTCATGCCGATCATCGCAATGATCATCGGCAAGCCCGACTTCAACGACCTCACGTTCACGATCAACGACGCGGTGTTCCGCTACGGCGCGTTCATCACCGACGTGATCAGCTTCGTCGCGATCGCTGCGGCGGTCTTCTTCTTCGTCGTCAAGCCGATGAACGCGATCACGTCGCGCATCCGGAAGCCCGCCGAAGAGGAGATCTCCGACGACGAGCGGCGCCACCAGGAGCTGCTCGCGGCCCTGCGCGCGCGGGGATAGTCGCTAGAGCAGGCTCTCAAGGCCGACTGTGAGGCCGGGCGGCAGCGACCGCACGGCCTCCACGGCCCTCAGCACCCCCGGGACGAACGCGTCGCGCGACGTCGTGTCGTGGCGGATCGTCAGCGTCTCGCCGGGGCCTCCGAGGATCACCTCCTGGTGCGCCACGAGGCCGGGGAGCCGCACGGAGTGGATCGGCACCTCCCCGCCCATTCGTGCGGCAGTCGCCCTCGCCGTCCCCGACGGCGCGTCGACCTTCGTCTCCGCGTGGAGCTCGACGATCTCCGCGCGCGGGAGCGACCGCGACGCCTCCTCCGCGAACCGCATCATCAGCACCGCGCCAACTGCGAAGTTCGGCGCGTAGAAGCACGGTACGCCGGCGTCGCGGGCGGCCCGGTCGAGCGCGTCCGCGTCGAACCCGGACGTTCCGACGACGACGGGAACACCCGCCGCCAGGCAGGAACGGGCGTTCTCGAGCACGGCGTCGGGCTGCGTGAAGTCCACTGCCACGTTGCAGCCCGCCGGCCCGACGGCCCGTCCGTCGACAACCTCGTGCCCCGCGCGCTCGAGGGCCGGGCCTAGCGCGGAACCGACCTTCCCGCCGCGGCCGTAGAGGCAGATCCTCACGCCGTTTCCGCAAGCGCCGGGTTGAGGCGCGCCACGGCCTTCCGGAAACGTGTCTCCCGCGGGCCGATGCCCGCCGCGGAGAGCCTCGCTGGCGCGTACAGCGACCGGGCGGCCTCCGCGACGTCTTCCTCGGTGACCGCACGGACGCGCCGCAGCGTCTCCTCGACCGTGACGAGCTCCATGTCGGTGACGAGCGCCTTCCCGAGCCGGCTCATGCGGTTCGACGTGCTCTCGAGCGAGAGCAGGAGACGACCCTCGAGGTTCTCCTTCGCACGGTCGAGCTCGCCCGCGCGAAGCTGTCCCGCGGCGACGTCCTCCAGCTCCCGGGCGATCACGCCGATGCACGCGTCGAGGTTGTCCTCCCGGGTCCCGACGTAGATCCCGACCTGCCCCGTCTCGGCGTACTGCGAGCCGAAGGTGTAGACGCTGTAGGCCATCCCGCGCACCTCCCGGATCTCCTGGAAGAGACGCGACGAGGCCGAGCCGCCGAGGATCGCGTCGAGCAGCGAGACGGCGTAGCGGGTCTCGTCGTCCCGCGCGATTCCCGGTGCCGCGAGGACGACGTGGTACTGCTCCGTGCGGCGGCGGAGGAAGCGGTAGCCGGGGGCCGGCAGCCGCTTGAACGGCGAGCGGCGCGGCCCGGCCGGCGTGCCGTTCCGGCTGGGCCGGCTCCGCCCGAAGATCTCGACCAGACGCTCGTGCGAGACGTTGCCCGCCGCCGCGAGGACGATCCGCGGGCCTGCATAGGCACGGCGGTGCCACCCACGGAGCGCACGGGGCGAGACGCCGGAGATCACCTCGGCGCTGCCGATCACGGGCCGGCCCAGCGGGTGGCCGCCGAACACCGCCTCCGCTGCGAGGTCGTGGACGAGGTCCTGCGGGTTGTCGTCGACCATCGCGATCTCCTCGAGGACGACCTCGCGCTCCGCGTCGACGTCGTCGAACGACGGAGCGAACACCATGTCGGTCATCGCGTCGAGCGCGTCCGTCAGGTGGCCGTCCGGCACACGCGTGTAGACGACGGTCGTCTCGCGGGACGTCGCTGCGTTGAGCTCGCCGCCCATCGCGTCGAAGAGCTCGGCGATGCCCTGAGCGGTGTACCGGGAGGAGCCCTTGAACAGCAGGTGCTCGATGAAGTGCGACACACCGGCGCGCGAGCGAGGCTCGTCGCGCGAGCCGGTGGCGATCCAGAGGCCCAGGGCGACCGAGCGGACGCCTCGCAGCCGATCGGTGACGATCCGCTCACCGCCGGGAAGCGTCGTGATCTCGGGCTCGCGCATTCGGCCGATCCTAGTGCCCGGGCGCGCACCGCCTACGACGCTGCCTCCCTCGAATGCAGGCACCCGAACGAGGGAGAGATGTGCCGAACGGCACATGTTCGTGCCGATATCTACGACCGCAGTTCCACAGTCCTCCAATAGGAGCGGAATCCATGCGCGTCACGCACATCCTCGTGGCCTCGGCACTCGTCGCGGCTTGCGCGTCGCCCGCGCTTGCGGACAGGGGCGGCCGTCCACACGGCGCAGCCTCTGCGTCAGCGTCGTGCACCGTATCGGGCGGCGTCGTCAGCGCCGCCGGCCTTCCGATCGAAGAGGTCGTCAACTTCCTGATCACGGACGACTCGGGTACCTCGGGCTGGGTCCTCGGAATCACCGACGACGGCACCTGGAACGTCGCCGTGCCGACGAGTAGCGGCTCTGCGACATATCGGTTCGTCAGCCGCACGTGGGGACCGGACGGCAGCAAGTACGAGGTCTACGCCAGCTGTTCCGGCTGATTGTGGAGGGGGTCCCGGCGCGTCGGCCGGGACCCCCTGCATGAGGATCGTCCCTAGGGATCGATCACGATCGTGCACGAGTAGGTGCCCGGCACGTTGTTCTTGTAGATCTCGCTCGTGTCGTCGAATGCTGCCGGCGTGGTGTCGTCCGGATCGGGCGACAGGCCGGTGCAGCTGATCTTCGACGCGGTCGTACCGGCGACCTGTGGCGACACGCTGATCGTGAAGTTCGTCAGCGGCTGGTCGACGAACGTGAGGTCGCCCTGCGGTGTCCCGGCGCAGGTACTCGTCGCCGAGAGCGTCACCGTCTGGTTGGACGCCTTCGAGTACCCGGTCGGGGCGGTCTTCTCGCTCACGGTGTACGACCCGAGCGGGAGGTTGCCCACGCAGGTGACGCCGGTCGAGAAGGTTCCGCTTCCGGTTGCGGGAGTCGTCGCGACGACGTTGCCCTGGCCGTCCTTGATCTCGAAGTCGGCCCCGTTCAGCAGCCGAGTGGATGCAGCGGAGCAGGTCGTCGGCAACGGCGAGCCTGTGCACGCCTTGTCCTTGCCCGTCTTCGTGATCTTGATCGCGCCCACCGAAGGCGGATCGAAGAAGACCAGGTCGACATCGGCGTTGAGTGTCGTCCCCGTCTGGGCGAGACGCGTCGCACAGCCTGCCGTCTTCGTGACGGCGATCGACTGCGGATTGTTCGACGTCGGCAGGTCGTACCCCGGCGCAGCCGTTGTCTCTTCCACCGAGTGCGTCGACCCGCCGGAGTCGAGCTTGATGTTGTCGATGCAGTAGTAGCCGGCCTTCGTGCCGTCGGTGAACGTGTCGGATGCGTTCTCGGCGCCGTTCGCGAGCTTGCCCTTCGTGATCGTGAAGGTCGCTCCCGTCACGAGCGTGGACGAGCTTGCCGTGGACACCTTCTTGACGAGGACCGAGCCGCAGTTCGTCACGCTCACACGCTCCGGCGCAATGAAGTCCTTTCCTGCGGTCGAGTCGGTGTCGGAGGCCCGGCTCTTGAGATACGCGGACCCGAACGTCCGACAGTCCGACGACCCGAGGATCGCGCCGATGTTGATCGACGCCTCACCGAACGTGAACGCGGACTGTGCTCCGATGTCGCTGTCCGCCGCGGCGATCGCAGTCGTGTTGATCGAGCCGATCGCCGTCGAGGCGTTCAGGTCCGTCGCCGCACTCCACGCGCACGATCCTCCGGTGCACGTCCATGTGCGGTACTTGATCGTCGGGTTCGTGCCGCCGCTCGACAGCAGGTAGGTGATCAAGAGGTCGCCGGCCATCCGTGTCGGCGTCACGTGGATCGGCGTCTTCCCGCCGTTCGGCGTGTTGTCGTCGCAGGCCGAGCCGGCTGCCGTCGGGTTCGCCGAGTCGCAGAAGTTCTGGTTGAACTCGAAGTCCATGTCGGTGGTGCCGTTCGGGTCCTGCACCCTCGACCAGAACAGGTCGAGCACCGCCGGGCCGACGCTGCTCTCCTGCCAGACGCCGAACGACTTCAGGTCGCTCTTGCTCGGCGGAATCGAGCCGCTGTCGATCTTGGGCACGTCGTTGATCGCGGACCCGTTCGTGAACGAGTCGTCGCCCGAACCGCTCAGCGTGTCGTTCCTCACGGACGCCGGGCTGGGAATCACGTCGTTCCAGTCGACGCACGGCGACGTCCCGGCCGTCTTGAGGTTCGCGTTCGCGTCGATCTCGAAGTTGCTACCCGTCAGCAGGGTGGCGCCCGCCGGAGGACAGGCCAAGGCCTGCTCGGACGTTCCCTGCCGCGCAGAGGCCGACACGACGAAGAACACGAGCAGCAAGCACGCAGCCGCAACTGCGGCCGCGCCGCCCGCCCACCGTCGCCGCGGGCCCCGTCGTGGGCCAAGCACTCGTTCGGTCATTCCATCCCTCCCACCAGTCGTGCGGACGGAGGAAACCCCCCTGGAAAGCGGTCGAATCGGCCGCATCGACGACCGCCGCAGTCCACCGCATGTGCGTCTTCACGGTGGAGCGCGAGGCTGCAGATGAACAGACGACGGACGGCGTAATCCATCCCTACGGCAAACGCCCTAGGGCAGGGCTTGCAAGACGATCGATCCGGTTGTACAACCCGTTGGTCCAGGTCCGACCGGGGTGGGAGAGGAATGGGTGACTGCGGCGTCATCCTCGTAATCGATCGCGATGCGCGTTTCCGCACGCTTGCCGAGAGCGTCCTCGGGCGGACCGTGCATCCGGTGCGCACCGTCGCGACCGTGGACGAGGCCGAGCTCGTGCTCGACGAGCAGCAACCCGCGCTCGTCGTCGTCGAGGTAGAGCTGCCCGGGGTCAGCGGCCTCACCGTGCTCGCGCAGCTCCTCGAGCGGTTCGGGGACGAGCTTCCGGTGATCCTGACCTCGCGCGAGCGCCAGGCTCCGCTCGACCGCGCCGCGGGGCTCATGCTCGGTGCCGACGACTATCTCGTCAAACCGATCGATCCCGGTGAGCTCTCCGCTCGCGTACGGCGCTCGCTGCGACGATGCCGCCTGCCGGCGACGTCCGCGGCAGAGGCCGATCGCACACGCATCGACCACGCGGGTCTCAGCCCGAGGCAGCTCGAGATCCTCGTGCTGCTCGTCGAGGGCCGAACGCAGAAGCAGATCGCGGAAACGCTCGTGATCAGCCCAAAGACGGTCGGCACGCATATCCAGAGTCTCCTCGCGAGGCTGGGCGTGCACAGCCGCGCGCAAGCGGTCGCAGAGGCGTTCAGGCGCGGCCTGGTGATTCCCGACTTCGAGGGCCAGATCCTGCCGGTCGACACACTCGCGGCGGTCGGGTCCGACTAGAGGCTTGATGTGGGTTAGACGTGCGTGTCGGGGAGGGCATGCACCAAGCAGCGGGGTCGGCTCGATCGGTGTGCAGGCTGGATCGCCTGGATGCCGATCGAGCCGGGCACGATGCGCCGTGTGCAGGCCCCCAGCCGCGCGTGCGGTTAACCCACATCAAGCCTCCAGCCGGCCAGGGAGGGCGGCTCTGCCGCCCTCCCTGCGCAACCCCTCAGTCGCGCCGCGGGCCGCGGCTGCGACCACCGCGGCCGCCGCGGTCGTCACGCGGAGGACGCGGCTCGCGGGGCGGGGCGTCCTTCGCCCGCTCGACGAGCGTCTCTGGCGAGACGAGCTCGCCGTTCTCGTGCTTCGCGACGAGCTTGAGGCCGATGCGGCCGCGCTCCTTGTCGACCTCCTGCACGATCACGTCGAGCGTGTCGCCGCGGGTGAGGACGTCCTCGATGTGCGCGACGCGCCCCGGCCCGACATTCGAGACGTGGAGCAGGCCGTCCGTGCCCTTCTTCAGCTCGACGAACGCGCCGAAGTCGGTCGTCTTGACGACGCGCCCGGTGTAGGTGTCCCCCACCTCCGGCTCCTTCGTCATCGCCTGGATGGCCGAGATCGCCGCGTCGGCGTTCGTGCCCTCCGTCGCGTAGACGAGGATCGTGCCGTCCTCCTCGATGTCGATCTGGACGTCGTAGTCGCCCTCCAGCGAGCGGATCGTCTCGCCGCCCTTCCCGATCACCATGCCGATGAAGTCGGGATTGATGCGGATCGACGAGATCCGGGGGGCGTGCCCGGCGAGCTCCGCCCGCGGGCTCGAGATCGTCTCCAGCATCTTGTCGAGGATCGACGCGCGCGCCCGCTTCGCCTGCTCGAGCGCGGAGCGCATGATCTCCTGCGTGACGCCGGTGATCTTGATGTCCATCTGGAGGGCGGTGATGCCCTCGGCGGTGCCGGCGACCTTGAAGTCCATGTCGCCCAGGTGGTCCTCCGCGCCCTGGATG
>Ga0164241_10007094_pt1 | contig 10110 bp, 7 predicted proteins | sample OricomyardsoilBY_FD_108780 | JGI IMG/M metagenome (GOLD analysis project Ga0164241, IMG submission 108780) | Backyard soil microbial communities from Emeryville, California, USA - Original compost - Back yard soil (BY) | ecosystem: Environmental > Terrestrial > Soil > Unclassified | place: USA... | reverse complement strand
GGTCGGCAGGTCGATGCCCCCGGCTTCGATGCCGAATGCGCTGCGCAGCATGTCGATCTGCGTGACGAAGTGGCGATGCCGATACACCACGCCCTTGGGCACGCCGGTGCTGCCGCTGGTGAACAGCAGGCCGGCCACGTCGTCGGGTTGGGTGTCTGCGAGCTGCCGGGTTGCGTTGGCGCCCTCGCGCTCGACGTCGGCCAGCGTGGCATCGGCCAGCCATGCGCGCGAACCGGTGGTGATGCGCATGCGCGCCGACTTCGCCCAGCCCAGCAGCGCCTTCGCCAGCAATGCCAATGGAATGCCGATGAACGCCTCGGGCCGTGCCTCGTCCAGACATTGCCTCAACGCGCGCTTGTCGATGCCGGGGTCGACCAACACCGGCACCGCGCCGGCCTTGAACAGGGCGAACATGACCAGGAAGAACTCCGGCGTCGGCCGCACCATCACCACCGTGCGGGTGCCGCGGACGATGCCGCGCTGCGCCAGGCCGGCGGCGATCGCGTCGCTGCGCGCATCCAGTTGCGCATAGGTCAACGCCGCGTCGTATCGACCGTTGCGGCCGGGGCAGCGCATCGCCACCTGGTCGGGGCGCTCGCGCGCAAGGCGCGGCAACGCGGCGGCGATGTTGCTTGTTCCAGGCCGGCAAGGTTCACCCATGCCGCCATTGTCGCCGACAATAAGGCATGCCCGTCGAACATCCCTGCCTCAGCTGCGGCGCCTGTTGCGCACATTTCCGGGTCGGCTTCCACTGGTCCGAGGCCGATCCCGCGCTGGGCGGCGTGGTGCCGTTCGAACTGACCGAGCCGCTGCGCACGCACGAGCGCGCGATGCGCGGCACCTCGCAGGCGAATCCGCGCTGCATCGCTTTGGATGCGGAGATCGGCACCTACAGCCGCTGCACCATCCACGACCGGCGGCCGTCGGTGTGCGCGCTGGTGCCGGCCAGCTACGAATTCGGCGCGGCCAGCCCGCAATGCGACAAGGCGCGCATCGCCCACGGCTTGGCCGCATTGACCCCGGCCGACTGGATCGGGGTGGACGAAGCCGAAAAGAATCCGCTGCCTGCGGCCTGAGCGGCTAGGCGAACTGCTGCCAGAGCCGCTCGAACTGCAGGGCGAACACGCGCACCAGGTTGGCGTCGTCGGTGACCACCAGGTTCTCGTCGTTGTCGCGCGTCGCGCTGCGCGTCCAGTTGAAGCTGCCGTTGGCGAGCAGGCGGCCGTCGGCCAAGGCGAACTTGTGGTGCATGTGGGACGGCGCGCGGTCCAGCCGCACCGGCACGCCGCGCGCGAGCAGGCGCGCGATGTCGCTGCCGGCGTCGTACTGCTTGTCGTTGTCGCTGACCACGCGCACCCGCACCCCGCGCGCGTGGCAGTCGAGGATGGCGTCGGTCAGGCGGTCGTCGGCGATGGTGAACACGCACACGTCCAGGCTGGCGCGGCAACCGCGCATCAGGTCGGACAGGCGGCGCAGGCAGGCATCGCCGGGCGAGAAGTACGCGCTCGACACCACCGCCGCGGTTGCGTTGGCGGCGTCCAGGGTCTTCACCACCTGTTCCAGCCAGCGCAAGGCGTCGAGCGTCTCGCCGGGCGCGCGCAGCATCGCCTCGCGCGCGATGTCGAAGGCGCGGTTGCGCAGGAAGCGGATGCGCCCGGCATCGAGCTGCTGCCCGAGTGCGCGCAGTTCCAGCTTTTCGTCGGCGTCCAGCGCGAAATCCTGCGCGGTCTCGCGCAGGGCGCGGTCGAGCGCGTCGAAATCCATCACGCTCCCGTAGCCAAAGGATTGGCGTCGAGGAAGCGTCGGATCGCCGGCACCAGCACGGCGTGCTTGTCTTCCATCACGTAATGCCCCGCGTCCTCGAAATCGCGCACCATCGCGCCCGGCAACGCACGACGGAAGCCGTCGAGGAAATGCCGGTCGAACACGAAATCCCGCAGGCCCCAGCCGATGAAGGCCGGTCGGTCCGCATAGTTCGGCAACTGCGCTTCCGCCGCTTTCAGCAAGGCCCAGGCCGCATCGCCCTCGCCCAGCGGGATGTCCTGCATGAAGCGCAGGGTGGAGATCGCGTTGTCCCAGCCGGCGTACACGCCGGCGTAGGCCGCGCGCACGCCCTTCGGCAGCGAACGCTCGGTGCCGAACCAGGCCGCGCCGCGCGCGAACAGGTTGAAGCGCCGGATCAGCCAGCCACCAAGGCGCGAATCGCGGCCCATCGCCAGCCGCCTCGGGAAACGCTTCGCCGCCGGCAGCGGGAACGCCGCGGTATTGGTGATCACCAGCCGCTTCACCCGCGACGGGTCGCGCAGCGCCCAGCCGAAACCGATCATCCCGCCCCAGTCGTGGACCGCCAGCGTCACCGGGCCGTCGATGCCGAGGTGCTGGAGCAGGGCGTCGAGGTCGTCGATGCGCGACTGCAGGGTGTAGTCGTAGCGCGGCGACGCATCCGGCGCATCGTCCGGCTTGTCGCTCAGGCCCATGCCGACGTGGTCGGGCACGACGCAACGGTACTTGTCCGCCAGCGCGGACACGAGGTGCCGCCAGTAGAAGCTCCACGACGGGTTGCCGTGCAGCATGACCACGACCTCGCCATCGCGCGGCCCTTCGTCGAGGAAGGACATGGCGATGCCGGGCCGCGGTTCGAAACGTGCGGGCGCGAAGGGGTAATCCGGAAAGACGGGTTCGGCAGGCACGACCGGCGGGAGGCTCAGGCCTTCTTCACGAACTCGGATTTCAGCCGCATCGCGCCGAAACCGTCGATCTTGCAGTCGATGTTGTGGCCGTCGGCGCCGTCGATCAGGCGGATGGACTTGATCCGGGTGCCGACCTTGAGCGCGTTCGAAGCGCCCTTGACCTTGAGGTCCTTGACCACGGTGACGCTGTCGCCATCGGCGAGCAGGTTGCCGACGACGTCGCGCACGACAAGAGCGTCGGGATCGGCCGCGACTTCGCCCGGCGTCCACTCGTGGCCGCATTCCGGGCAGGCCAGCTGGCTACCGTCTTCGTAGGTGAAGGCCGAGCCGCATTGCGGGCACGGAGGGTGTGCGGTCTCGCTCACGTCACCACACCACTTCGGCCATCGAGCAGTTCAGCCCGGAGCCGATGCCGAGCAGCGCCACGCGGTCGCCCTTCTTCAGCCGGCCCATCTCGCGCAGCTTACTCAGCACGATCGGCACCGAAGCCGGGCCGATGTTGCCGTGCTCGTTGAAGATGGTCATGACCTTCTTCGGGTCGATGCCCATCGCCTTGGTGAAGGCGGCGGTATGCACCTTGCTGACCTGGTGGATGACGAACTCGTCCAGTTCCGCCGCCACCCAGCCCAGCTTCTGCTTGGCCGCCTCGAAGGTCTTGGTGGCCAGCTTGATGCCCTCGACCAGCAGCGTGCGGGTGTCGGTGATCATGCCGTCCAGGTTGCCGCGGCACAGCTTGTTCCATTCGGTGGCGGCGCGGGTGACGCCGCCCTTGTAGCGCGGCGCGCCCGGGGCCAGTTCGGCGCGGGCCAGCACCATCGCGGCGGCGCCGGAACCCAGGGTCAGGGTGGCCAGTTCGTTGCGGAAGTCCTCCTCGCTGACGTCGACGCGGGTCATGCGCTCCAGCGTCTTCTCGTAGGCGAGGTTGGCGGTTTCGCCGTCCACGATCAGCGCGTAGTCGATCTCGCCGCGCTCGATCATGCGGCTGGCGATGTCCATGCCGTTGATGAAGGCCAGGCAGGCGTTGGCGACGTCGAAGTTCTGGCAGGTGTCGGGCAGGCCGAGGTTGCCGGACACGATGGAGGCGGTGGACGGTTCCAGGTAGTCGCGACTGACCGAGGTGTTGACCAGCAGGCCGACCTTGTCGGGGTCGATGCCGGCGTCGCCCAGCGCCTTCACGCCGGCCAGCGTGGCCGCATCGGAGGCTTGCACCTCGCCGTCCCACAGGCGGCGCGCGTGGATGCCGGCGATGTCGCCGAGCACGTCGGTCTTGATGCCGAGGCGGTCCAGCGTGGGCTTGAGGCGGGCATTGATCTCGTCCGAGCCGAGGCGGCGCGGCGCATCGATATGGGCCAGGCCGGCGATGGCGACGTGTTGGAACAGCATGGGGCGCACTCGCAGATGCTTAGGATCGCATCGGAACCGCGCAGGATAGCGGTTTTCGGATCAGTACGCTGGCGTATTGGCTCGGGAACGTGAACCCCGTTCATGGCCGGCCTGCCGACCTGCATGCCGCGGGCGTTCGGGCCTCGCGGTCATGCCGCTCGAATTCCCGTTACCCACCGCAGCGCCACATCGTCCAGCGCTGCTCGCCGTCCCTCGGCGGGGTGATCGGGCTGATGCTGTCCGCGCCGACGCCCGGGGCCTCGTTGCGGGCCAGGGTCTCCAGTTCGTCGCGGACCTGCGATTCGCTGCGCTCGTACGGACCCAGCCGGTCCTTGACCGAGACCTCGACCTCCCCGCGCTTCTCGCAGGAGGTCGGCGCGGCGGCCAGCACCTTCACCGTGGTCGCGCCCGGGGCCATGTGCACGAAGGTGCAGGCGGACGGCAGCCCGGCGACGAACCCGGCGGCAAGCAGGATCGCAATCGAACGCATCGCGGATCTCCGGAAAAAAAGACGATGCCGGCCAGTGTGGCCGGCATCGCATGCGCATTGCTGAACGGATCGCCTACCGCGAGGCCACCGGCTTGCCGTCGGCATCGACCACCTGCACTTCGCCGAGCTCGAGCGCACGCACGCCGGCCTCGATCTTGGACAGGTCGCCGACGATCACCCAGGTGAGCGCATCGGGCTTGACCACTTCCCGGGCCGCGGCCTGCACGTCGGCATCGCGCTGCGCCTCGACGCGCTGCTTCAGGGTCGCGACGTAGTCGTCCGGACGGCCGTACAGCGAGTTGTCGGCCAGCGCGCCGGCGACCGCGCCGATGGTCTCGTAGCCGCCGGGCAGGCCGCGCACTGTGCTGTCCTTGACCTTGGCGATTTCGGTCGCGGTCAGCGGGCGGGCCGCGACCACCTCGCGCGCTTCCTTGAGCAGTTCGGCGGCGGATTCGGCGGTCTTGTCGGTCTGCACCGGCGCGTACAGCATGTACGGGCGCTGGCCCCTGGCGTTGCTCATGAAGCTGTAGGAACCGTATGCCCAGTGTTTGTCCTCGCGCAGGTTCATGTTGAGGCGCGCGGAGAACAGGCCGCCGAAGGCGTCGTTCATGGTCTCGATCTGCAGATTGTTCGACGCGGTGGTCGACGGCGCCAGCAGGCCGGCCAGGATCAGCGACTGCTGCGCGCCGGGCTTGTCGATCAGGAACACGCGCGGCTTCGCCTGCGCGGCGACCTGCGGGATCGACTTCGCGCCCTTGCCCGCCGCCGGCGCCTGCCAGTCGCCGAACACGGCGTCGAGCTGCCGGGTGATCTCCGGCAGGGTGGTGTCGCCGGCGACCAGGATGCGCACGTTGTCGGGGCGGATCCAGGCCGACTGCCAGCGGCGCAGGTCGGCGGCGGCCAGCGCCTTGATGTCGGCCTCGTTGCCGGTACCCGAGAACGGGATCGCGTACGGGTGGCCGGCGCCGTACACCAACGGCGGCAGCACGCGCAGCGCGAGTCCGACCGGCTGGGTCTTCTCCTGCGCGATGCCGGCCAGCCACTGCGCGCGCAGGCGCTCGAGGTCGGCGCCGCGGAAGGCGGGGTTGCGTACCACGTCGGCCAGCAGCGCCAGCGAGGGCGCCATGTTGTCCTTCAGCAGGTTGGCGCTGGCGGTGCAGGCGTCCAGCCCGCAACCGGTGGACAGGTTCAGGCCCAGGCGCTCGCGGGTCTGCGCGATCTGCACGGAATCCAGCGTCGCGGTGCCTTCATCCAGCATGTTGGTCGCGAAGCTGGCGGTGCCGAGCTTGCCGCCGGCATCGGTGGCGTAGCCGGCATCGAACTGCAGGGCCACGTTGACCACCGGCACGCTGTGGCGCTCGGCCAGGACCACCTCGATGCCGTTCTTCAGCTTGCCGCGCTGCACCGTGGGGAAGCTCAGGTCGGGGAAGCTGGCGACCGCCGGCACGCCCTTGCCGCGATCCACATCGGATGCCGTGGTGGTGAACCTGTCGGTCGGCGCGCCGGGAATGTCGGCCGGACGCTCGGCGGCGGGCAGGCCGACGATCGGCACGTCCTTCGGCTCGCCGGCGGCGGGGACCACGGTCAGGGTGAAATCGCCCCTGGACAGCCAGCGCTTGGCCGCCGCCTGCACGTCGGCCGCACTGGCGGACTGGAACCATGCGAAATCGCGCTTCCAGCCATCGGCGCTGCCCAGGTAGATCAGGCTTTCGGCCAGCCGGCTGGCCTTGCCGCCGACGCGTTCCAGGCTGCGCACGTTCGCGGCAAAGCTGGTCGCCTTGTAGCGCGCCAACTCTTCCTCGGTCGGCCCTTCGGCCAGGAACTTCGCGAGTTCCTCGTCGATCGCGGCTTCCACCCTGGCCGGATCCACGCCCTGCTTGACGTCGGCTTCCCAGTTGAAGCTGCTGACCAGCTCGAACGGCTGGATCGATGCGGACACGCTGTCCACCAGCTTGTCCCGGTACACCAGGCGCTGGTACAGGCGGCTGCTCTTGCCGCCGCCGAGCACGTCGGAAGCGAGGTCGAGCAGGACCAGGTCGCGGTCGCCGCGGCCGGGGATGTTCCACGAGCGGGTGATGCGCACCTGCGCCACCCGGTCCTCGATCTGCGTGCGGGTCGATTCCGTGCGCGGCGCGGTCCACTTGGCCTGCCGCGGCACCGGCTTGCCGGCGGGGATGTCGCCGAAGTACTTCGCCACCTTCTGCTTCGCGGTGGCCACGTCGATGTCGCCGGCCAGCACCACCACCGTGTTGGCCGCGCCGTAGTAGTCGCGGAACCAGCCCTTCACGTCCTCCAGCGAAGCCGCGTTGAGGTCCTCCATCGAACCGATGGTGCTGTGGTGGTAGGGATGGTTGGCCGGCACCGTGTTGGCCAGCTGGTAGTACTCGCTGCGGCCATAGGGTTCGTTGTCGCCCTGGCGCTTCTCGTTCTGGACAACGCCACGCTGCTCGTCCAGCGTCTTCTGGTCGATCGCGCCGAGCAGGTGGCCCATGCGGTCGGACTCCATCCACAGCGCCATGTCGAGCGCGGTGGTCGGCACGGTCTCGTAGTAGTTGGTGCGGTCGAACCAGGTGGTGCCGTTGATGTCGGAGACGCCGGCCTTCTCGAACGGATCGAAGTACTCGCCCGGGTGGTTCTCCGAGCCGTTGAACATCAGGTGCTCGAACAGGTGGGCGAAGCCGGTCTTGCCCTTCGGCTCGTCCTTGCTGCCGACGTGGTACCAGACGTGCACCGAAACCACCGGCGCCTTGCGGTCGGTGTGCACCACCACGCGCAGGCCGTTCGGCAGGGTGAACTGCTCGTGCGGGATGTCGATGGCGGCGGGCTGCGCGGCGTGTACCTGCGGCGCACAGACGCCGGCGGACAGCGCGGCGGCCAAGGCGAGCGAGAGGAGCTTGGTCTTGGGCATGACGGTCTCGAATGGAATGCGTGGTGGTGGGCTCGACACATGAAAGCCTGCGATGCCCGCCGTGGTGGCGGGCATCGAGGTTGCGATGGACTTACTTCGCGGCGGGCACCGGCTTGCCGTCGGCGTCGAGGATGACCACCTCGCCCAGGTTCAGCGCGCGGATCGGCGCTTCGGTCTTCTTGAGGTCGCCGACCACCACCCAGGTGACCGCGTTCGGGTCGATGGTCTTCGCCGCGGCGTCGACCTCGGCCGGGGTGATCGCCTCGATCGCCGCCTTGCGCTTGAACACGTAGTCGTCCGGACGGCCGTACAGCACGTTGCTGCCGATGGTGCCCATCACCGCGCCGGCGGTTTCGTACGCGCCTGGCAGGCTCAGGGTCAGGCCCTTCTGCTGGCGCGCCAGTTCCTCGGCAGTGGTGCCGCGCGGGCCGCCGAAGAACTCGGCGATCTCGCGCTTGATCTCGGCGACGGATTCCGCGGCCTTGTCGATCTGCACCGGCGCCGAGGCACGCCACATGCGCTGGCCCACCGCGCCGGCGGCGCCGCTGCGCGCGCCATACGACCAGTGCTTGTCCTCGCGCAGGTTCATGTTGAGGCGCGCGGTGAAGTCGCCGCCGAACACCTGGTTGGCCATGTCGAAGGCGATCGCGCCGGCGTCCTTGCTGGACGGCACCAGTTCGGCGGCGAAGATGTTGGCCTGCACCGCGCCCGGCTGGTCGATCAGGAACACGCGCGGCTTGCGGGCGTTGGCGACGGCCGGGATCGCCGGCGCGGCGCCGGCGGCCGCGACTTTCCAGTCGCCGAAGTGCTGCTCGAGCACCGGCACGATCTCCTTCAGGGTGGTGTCGCCGACCACGATCAGGGTCGCGCCCTTCGGCTGCATCATGCGCTGGTGGAAGCCGACCAGGTCGTCGCGGGTCAGCGCGGAAATCGCGGCTTCGGTGCCGGTGCCGGTGAGCGGATTGCCGTACGGATGGCCCGCGCCGAACATCAGCGCCGGCAGCACGCGCATCGCCATGCCGCTCGGCTGCACCTTCTCCTGCCTGATGCCGGCGATCCACTGGCCCCTCACGCGGTCGATCTCGGCCTGGTCGAAGCGCGGCTTGCGCAGCATGTCGGCGAACAGCGCCACCGACGGCTGCAGGTGCTTCTTGAGTGCGGACAGGGTGGCGCCGTTGCTGTCGAGCGAGGCGCCGGCACCGATCCGCGCGCCCAGTTCCTCGGTGCGCGACTTGAACGACAGGGCATCGAGGTCGCCCGAGCCCTCGTCGAGCAGGCCGGCGGTGAAGTTGGCGATGCCAGGCTTGCCGGCCAGGTCCGCCGAATAACCGCCGGCGAACTGGTAGTCCATCTGCACCACCGGGATGTCGTGGCGCTCGGCCAGGATCACCGTGGTGCCGTTGGACAAGGTGGCGCGCTGCAGGGTCGGGAACTTCAGGTCGGGGAAGCTGTTGGTCGCCGGCACGCCCTTGCTGCGGTCGACCGCGCTTGCGGTGGTCTTGAACCTGGCGTCGACTTGCGGCAGCGCGAACGGCGCCGGCGTGCCCGCCGGATCCTCGGCCAGTTCCTTGCGCGCGCCCGGCTTCACCGTGAACACGTGGCTGGGCTTGGTCAGCCAGGTCGCGCCGGCTTCACGCACCTGCGCCGGGGTGGCGGCGGCGACCGCCTGCAGCGAATCGCGGAAGCAGCCCGGGTCGTTCTCGTAGATCGCGCACGAGGCCAGCACGTCGGCCTTGCCGCCGAAGCCGCCGATGCGCTCGATGCCGCGGATGAAGCCGGATTCGTAGCTGGTCTTGGCGCGCGCCAGTTCCTCGGCGGTGGGGCCTTCGGCGATCAGCTTGTTCAGCTCCTCGTCGATGATCGCCTCGACCCTGGCCGGGTCCACGCCCTGCTTCACCATCGCGGTGACGAAGAAGTTGCCGCCCAGCTGCGAGGCCCAGTTGCCGGTGCCGACGCTGTCCACCAGCTTGTCCTGATGCACCAGGCGCTTGTCCAGGCGCGAGCTGGCGCTGCCGCCGAGCACGTCGGAGAACAGGTCGAGCATGTCGGTGTCGCGGGTGCCGACCTGCGGCACGTTCCACATCCGGCGCACCATCACCTGCGGGACCTTGTCCTCCAGTTCGGTGCGGCCGCCCTGCGCGAGCACCGCCACGTCCACCTTCGGCTGCGCCATGGTCGGGCTGGCCGGGATGTCGCCGAAGTACTGCGCCACCTTCTGTTTCGCGGTGGCCACGTCGATGTCGCCGGCCAGCACCAGCACCGCGTTGTTCGGGCCGTACCAGGTCTTGAACCAGGTCTTCACGTCATCGAGCTTGGCGGCGTTGAGGTCGTTCAACGAACCGATCGTGGTGTGGTGGTACGGATGGCCTTCCGGATACATCGTGTGCGAGATGATCTCGCGCAGCTGGCCGTAGTGCTGGTTCATGCCCTGGCGCTTCTCGTTCTTCACCACGCCGCGCTGTTCATCCAGGGTCTTCTGGTCGATCGCGCCAACCAGGTGGACCATGCGGTCGGACTCCATCCACAGCGCCATGTCGAGCGCGGTGGTCGGCACGTTCTCGAAGTTGTTGGTGCGGTCGGTATTGGTGGTGCCGTTCTGGTCGGTCACGCCGACCTGCTTGAACGGGGCGAAGAACTCG
>Ga0164241_10007093_pt1 | contig 10111 bp, 5 predicted proteins | sample OricomyardsoilBY_FD_108780 | JGI IMG/M metagenome (GOLD analysis project Ga0164241, IMG submission 108780) | Backyard soil microbial communities from Emeryville, California, USA - Original compost - Back yard soil (BY) | ecosystem: Environmental > Terrestrial > Soil > Unclassified | place: USA... | reverse complement strand
TTTGTCCGTGTCGTATTTTGCGCTAACCGGATCAATATAAGCCGAATCTTTAAAAAGAGACAGGAGTGCGGAAGTCTGTCCATGGGGAAAATAATCTGTACTTGTTTTTTTATCTTTTAAGCTGTAAATATTACCTTTTCTATCCAGCACGATATTTATGTACTTAGTGCCAAAAACTATTTGTTGTGCCCCAACAGAAAACGATAGTGAAAAGAAAATAGCCGTTAAAATGAGGGCCTTCATTTTTAGATTTTAATTTTAAGGAAACTTGAATGCTTATCTGTACATGCTATTATTAGAAAACTATAAAAAAGCGAGGGGCAAAATGCAGTTGTCCTAACAAGTTACCCCTCGCTTAATAGCTGTTATAAAGGATATTGTAAAACCGTTGACTTCGACCGATCGCCTAAACCGGCCACTGATCAAAATCTATTGTATCACAGGGTTAAAAGTGCCATTATCCCACCCTATAGTTTGTTCAAGATTTGTATTCTGTAAAATATATTGCGGATCTATAGGCCCGAAATAATAATAGTCCGGAATATTAATTTGGTTGGTAGCGCTATTATCAATTGGCTCCGCTACATAATCTGTAATATCCTTGAGGAAAACATCAACGTCAAAGCCTGAGGGAGGGTTCACTATAATATTGCTAAGCTGTAAAGCAATTCCACTATTACTTTGAGTAATGTCAATACCATATTGTGAAGATGCTGTCGCAGCGTCGAAATGTGGTCCATACGCATGCAGTGTCCCATAACCATTCAACACACCAAACATCCTCCTGCGACGCAAGTCCCAAAATCGTTTTCCTTCATACGCAAATTCTATTTGCCGTTCTTTCATAACAGCGTTAAGTGTTGTTTGGTAATCAGAACCCACTAATGGATCTAAACCATAGTCTCCATTTCCCAGGTCAAGATGAGCTCTCTGGCGAAGTTGAATAATTAAATTTTTGGCATCGGAAGAATGTCCCGTTTCATTAGCAGCTTCGGCAAGATTAAGCAACACCTCTGCATAGCGGATTATTGGCCAATCGAATGCCTGGTGATTCCAAGCGGTTGACCCTAAAGTGGTGTCTATTTCTTTTCTGCAATAAAAACCAGTATTATTAAAGCCTGGAGACTTATATCCATCCACGTCCCCGATTCCATTAAAGATCCATTGAACGCGCGGTGATACATCTGCGAAATCATATCGTGCACCATTATAAACAATAGCAGTATAAAATCGGGGGTCCCTGTCTTTCCAAAATTTGGTAGCGTCATATCCCGAATTAGGGTCAGAGATATCCATGCCGTTCTTCATAGGATATTCTTTCACCATTTCCCAGGTGGGTTCACACACGCCCGCCAATCCGGACGATTCGGATAAAGGCCTTTGTCCTTGCTGATGGCCATTAGTCTTTTCAGGGTAGTGATAGCGTACATATAAGACCATTTCTTTAGCTGCGTCATCTTTGCTATACCATAAGTTTTCATTTGTTTTCATGGTATTATCGGTATAGAGGCCATAGCCGTCTGCATCGAGCTCGGTTTTAGCAGTAAGCAACGCATTGTATGCATCATTCCAATAGCCTGCATTTGTGGTTTTACAGAACAACGGGCTTGCTTTTAATAAAAGTACTTCGCCTTTTACTGCCATTGCTGCTCCTTTAGTGATTCGGCCAATATCGCCGGAACCCCATGTAGGAGGTAATAAATCAATAGCGCTATCTAATTGTTTGCTTATAAAATCAAAGCATTCCAGCGTGGTATTTCTTTTCACTAACAAAGTATTAGAATCGGCAGTAGGATCCTGAACATCGGTGATGATCGGCACTCCACCTAATACTTTTACCATCCTATAATACAAATAGGCACGAAAAAAGTAGGCCTGTCCTTTCAGACTATTGTAGTCTTCCGGCGACAAAACAGATTTTCCGCTTTCAATATTTGCAAAAAAAGTATTTAAGGAACGAACAGTCGCATAATCCCATACCCGATCAGGATAGCCGGTTTGGCTCGTGATGATACCTTTCAAAAAGGAATTAAGGCCACTGCCTCCTGAACCATCACCAAAGGCTTCACCGGAAATATCGTAATCTCTGTTCCATGTAGGTAATACGGAATAGAAATTGGTTACGTAACCTTTTATAAAATCAGGACTCCCCCATTGCTGTTCTGGTGTAATCTTACCACCTGCATGTTCTACATCGAATACTTTTTTGCATGATGCAAAAACAAGTAATCCAACTAAGACGGTAAATATTTTGATATCGATTTTCATATAATGATAATTTAACTTTTTAAAATGTTACATTTAATCCAAAAGTGAATCCTGTTAATACGGGATAGGTTCTAAAATCTCCTCCCATTTCAGGATCCCAATCCTTGGTATGATTCCATTGAAATAAGTTGTCTCCGCTGAAATAGACTCTTATATTTTTAATACTGGAATTTTGTAATACCCTGGCCTGGATATTGTAATCAACTATTAAAGACTTTAGCCTTAGAAAAGCACCGTTCATTAGCCAAAAAGTTGAATTCACCTCGGCATTGGAAGTTCCCTGCCAATCATTCATAATTGCACTCGGCATAGTTGCAGCAGCCGCATTATCCGGAGTCCAGGCATTTTTCCAAACGTCCAGGTTAGCATTGCCCGGCAAAGGACGCCTGTAGTAAACGTCGGTAGGCATTACGTCGTACTTTGCCAATCCGGAGAATATAGCCGATACATTAATTCCCTTCCACCCAAGAGTAATATTAGCCCCGTAATTAATTCTGGGTACTCCATTTAAAGAAATAGGTTGTTGATCGTTACCATCAATTTTACCATCAGGGCTATCGGTGCCTAAAGGTCCGCGTATATCTTGATAGTTTAACATTCCCAACTGCGGTTTGCTTCCGAATATGGTATAATTGGCGCCATTTTTTTGTAAAATATTATCTATATCGGCTTGCGTTCTTATAATTCCTTCAGAAACATAACCATATATTACGCCATTGATGGGTTTTCCCAACAAATTTTGGTAATCACGAACAGACGCAGCCTGGTCAACTTGCAGATATTCATTAGAAGATACAGCCCAATTAGCTCCAACACGATAGAAAAAATCCCCTATATGGTTCTCATGGCTAAGTGATAGTTCAAGCCCCTTTGCTGCCGCAATACCATAGTTAACAGCCGGCAAACTTGCGCCGACTGTGCTGGGTACCGATGCATTGCGTGCCCCGAGAATGTCCGTTGTTTTTTTATACCAGTAATCGACAGTACCAGTTATAAGTCTGTTGGGCATGCCAAAATCTAAACCTATATCATAATTATGGTTTCTTTCCCAGGTGATATCCGGATTAATAGTAGCGCCCAATGATGTCGAAGGAGGAAGAGACGATCCAAGATATTGCCCTGAACTTGCATTAAAGTTATATGTCTGTTGCCATTGCCATGGCGCAGTGTTGTCAGTTCCTGTAATACCGTAAGACATCCTTAACTTCAGGAAATCAAAATATTTGGTAAGATTTGAAAAGAAATTTTCTTTCGCAATATTCCATCCTACGGATACAGCGGGGAAAGAACCCCATCTTTTGTCGGGCGGGAAAACATAAGAACCATCCTGCCGAAAGGTAAAACCCAACAGATACTTTGAGGCATAGTCATAGTCAATCCGTCCGAGGTACGAAGCATACCCCGTTGGCTGATTTATATCGCCTTGTATATACCAGTCGGTACTGTTAGGCGAGCCTCCGTTTATTTGTTGATAATTAGGATTGCTGTAGTTATCATCCCATATATTCGAATAATGTCCTTTAGATGCAGATTGCTCATACCCGCCAAAAGCCGATACATTGTGCTTGCCAAATGAGTGTTCGTAATTTAGCATCAAATCCAATTGATAATTTGATGATTGAGAATAGGACTCATTTAATTCTGTGGATGCTCCTACTCCCGCTGTCTGGGCCTGATCCGTTATTTTGTACCCACCCGAGCGTGCTGAGTCCAGCTCATCGGTTATTATATGATTATGCTCTCCGGCGGTTTTAAAATAATAAATATAAGGGGCATTGCGCCACGCTTTCGTATAATTGTTGGAGGTACTATAGGCGAAGGTACCTTTTGCTGATAATCCTTTTACTCCCGGGATCTCGTATTTCAATTGAAAAGTTGGAGAGATAATATTATTAGTAGGTTTTGTATAGCCACCATTTCCCTCAGCAAGATTAGCAGTGTTTGTATTATCAAGATTCCCAACAGGAAGTCCGTCGATAAAAGGCGGACGCCAGGGGGTTGTCATTAGAAGCCTGTTATACATGTTTGACAAATTGAAATCTCCTCCATCATAGGCCCAATAAGGCCGCGTTCCATTTCCCCATTCTCCATTGATAATTAAATCATAGCTAATCCGTTTGGTAATCTCGCCATTCAATTTTGCCATAAAATTGTATTTATCAAAAGAATTGGAAGTAGCACCCTCCTGGTGGAAATAGGCTCCCGATATGTAAAATCTTGCTTCTTTTGATCCTCCGGTCAATGATAAATTATGTGAAGTATTCCATGGATTTTGCCAGGTAGCATCTACCCAATTGTAAGAATGCGTTTTGAAGTAGTCCAATTCGTCAGGAGTATAGATACCGGGATCAGTAGCAGGTACTTTTTGCAATAATGCATTATTAGCAAAAGTAGCTGCATCAAATGCGCCCATGATGCGTGGTATAATTTCACGAGTATTCCATGTATAAGAAGCATTGTAAGATATAGAAGTCTTTCCCGCTGATCCATGTTTGGTTGTAACTAAAAGAACGCCATTCCCACCCCTTATTCCATAAATAGCAGCGGAAGCAGCATCTTTCAGAATACTTATATTATCAATGTCGGCAGGATTGAGAGAAGCGAATGTCGCGGCATCTCTTACAAAACCATCAATTACGTATAGCGGAGCAGTACTTCCCTGCCAGGTAGAACTTTCCCGGATTTTAATGTTGGAACTAGCTCCCGGATAGCTACCCTGAGTCGTAACTGTTAATCCAGGAGATAACCCCTGTAAAAGATTGGCGGGAGAAGATGCAGGGCGGTCGCTAAGGCTTGACGAATTAATAACGCCTATTGCTCCTGTAACTTTTTCTTTCTTCTGCGTTCCATATCCCACGACCACCACATCCGTCAGATTAGAAGGGTTACTCAACATTACTAAACTTATTTCGCTTCTTCCGTTCACACTGATGGTTTGGGTTTCAAAACCAACATAACTGAATTCTAATTTATCATTTTCTGATACTGTCAGGGAAAATTCACCCTTTGAATTTGTCGCTGTACCTATATCTTTACCCACCACTTTTACAGTTGCTCCTACTATTGGATTGCCCAGGCTGTCTGACACTTTTCCTTTAACAATAATATCGCTCAGATTTACGAATTGTTTGATCACAATCAAATTATTTTGCATTACACTAAACGTAAGTCCGGTATTCTCAAGCAATTTCCTGAGCAGATCCTCCACCTGAATATCTCTGGCCTGAAGCGTTATCTTACTTTTATCTGTTAAGACGAGATTGCTGTAAACAAAGTGGAAACTGGATTTTTTCTCCACCTCTTTCAAAGCCTTACTCAGTCCAATGTTTTCGAAATTAACACTGACTTTTTCTTGTGAATAACTTTTAGCCGAAACCTGCAAGGCAGTGATCAGAATAAAGAATGCAGTAAGTCTCATGATTAAAAAAATTTTTGTCCGGCATTTACTATGATGCGGACTAATAAACAGTACAGCTTTTTTCATACATTTGATTGGTTTTATTGTTATAAATGCAACAGGTTATTTTTTAACCTGCAGGTTTTTGTAACCGGAGAAACGGCTCGTACCCGTTTCTCCTTTTTTATTTTGATATATTTATTTCATTGTTTTCTATTTTATAATTAAAATGATATGCATATTGTAAAGCCTGCAACACCTCCTGAATATTTTCTTTTTCGAATGTGGCTGTAAAAGGATATTTGCCTACCGCCTCATCTTTAATTGAAATTTTCACATTAAACCACCGCTCTAATTTTTCTTTCAGTTCATAAAAGTTTTCATTTACGATTTCTAACTTGTTTTGCGTCCATGCGGTTTCTATTACCGCACTATCTTTTTGATCATAAGACAGAGGAACTAATGCCACTTGTGTATTTAATAAATGAACTGAGGTTTGTTTTTCGTTTGCCGTCGAATTATCCCTATTATTGACAACCGCTTTTTGGTTAGGGGATAAAAATATTTTCCGCGTGCTGTTAGCAAATTGTATTTCAACTTTACCTCTTATTAATGAAGTCTCACTTTGCTTATCGCCGGGGTAAACTTTGACATCAAACACGGTACCCAAATCTTTTACTTTATATTTATCTGTGTGCACTACAAAAGGAAGGGATTCATTATGAGTCACGTCAAATAATGCTTCACCGGTTAAATACACATTACGGTTTTCTTTTCCAAAACCTTTATCAACGCGAAGTTCGGAGGCTACATTTAGCGAAATCTTTGTACTATCAGAAAGGATAATCGTCTTTTTTTCACCATTAGCAGTTTTAAAAGAAAAAACGTTTTGGGATAATTTATTTGCTGCAACCTGATTTGTGGATTTGTCAGCAGCGTTGTATGAAACGCTGAATATTTTTTTTGAAATCAGCACAACGACAAAGACAGCAGCGGCAGCGGCCGCAAAGCGTGAAATCCTTTTTAGAAAAAATATTTTAGAAAAAGATTTAATTTTCTCCTCAGCTATATCCGGTGTTATTTTATTTCCGCCATACTTATGCCCCAGCATCACACGAAGGCCAAGCACTATTTTTTTTGCTTCTTCTATCACTTCTTTTTGGGAAGGATAATCGCTAATGTATTCCTCCCAATAAAAAATATCTTCTTCTTCTTTTTGAAAGCAATAATTATAAAAAGAGTCGTCGATAATGAGTTCTTCTATCGAGAGAAAGTCTGGCATAAAATCCGCATTTCTTATATAGACGGAAATACAGGGAATATTTACCAACTTTTTTTAGAAATATTTTTAAAAATAAAAACGACGTTCATATCGGCTATTATGTAAATTCTCAATTGTCGCCTTTCCCGCAAAAAAAAGGTCACAAAGCTTTTTTTCCTTTGTGTTGCGGGTACCTTGGCGGCAAGATCTTTTATGTCGAATTAAACTTGCCGTAATACCAGTGAATAAATAAAAAAAGAAAATTTTCATTTAAAGAAGAAACACTGAATTATTGTCGATATAAAGTTGATATGATCAAACAGCAGTAGCGATTACTAAACCTAAACATGAAATCAAAGCGCCAATCCGAATACCAGGCGAGATGCGATTTAACTCTTCCCGAAGTAACTTAACTCCCTCGAAAAGATTATTATAAACAGATCTTTTGGTAAGTCCTGTTTGCAGTGCAATTTGGTCTGTGGTTAATCCCTTATAGAATTTCAGGTCAATTACTTTGCGGCAACGTGTGGGAAGTTTTTTATAAGCATTTCTTAATGCATTGATCAGTTCGATATTAGATTCTATTTGCTCAAGAGTGTCCTGAATAGACGGCTCCGCATTATTTTCATGATTATCTTTTACAACCTCAAGCCGGTGCCTGCCCGATTGCCTGTAATAATCAACCAGTTTTCTTTTGAATGCGGTAGATAAATAGGCCTGGGGATTATGAATGGTTGCAGGATCAAATTCTTTCTCTAATAAATCCAAAAAAAACTGATTGATGAAATCGTGTACCTCATCCTGCCGATAGCCAAATTTCAATCCGATGCTCATAAAACTGTACTGAAATGTTTGGTACCATTTATCCAGGCGTTCGGATACAATTATATTTGGAATAGCATCCATTGTAATAATTAAGATGAATTATTCTCAAATATAAAGACAATAGTTTTCTTTGTTTCGCTGCAAACTTGTAATAAAATTACGCAATCGTTTGTGTGGAAAAAAAAGGTAAAATACAATCAGCTTATGCTAAAAGAGGCAAAGTCACACTTACCAAAAAAAATCAGAAAATTTAACGAACAAAATTTCCAAATGGACCAGGCTTTTAGATGCCGGTAATAATTTAATTTCTGCGTACCGGACCACCATAGATAAATAATACTCCCGGCCCCCTTCGATATCTTCCAGCAAAAAGCGGGACAGGCAGGATGGCATTATCTTCATCATGTCAAATCCGGAATTTTCTTTTGCCATTCCCAGGCGCTGATTACCATCTCTTTTAATCTCAGTGCGGCTTTCCATCCCAATACGTTAGCAGCTAACGATACATCGGCGTAAATGGAAGGAGCATCCCCCGGCCTCCTGTCACCAATGGTGTAATTCAGTTTTATATGATTATATTTTTCAAACGCTTCTATAATTTCCAGCACAGAAATTCCAATGCCCGTGCCGATATTAAACACTTCATAATTATTTTCCACCTTGTTGTCCAATAATCTCTCACAACTTTTCACATGTGCCTCTGCGAGGTCTGTTACGTGAATATAATCGCGCACACACGTGCCGTCGGGTGTATCATAATCATTTCCAAAAACAGTTAATTTTTCACGAATGCCCGCAGCCACCTGGGTTACAAAAGGCATCAGGTTATTCGGTGTGCCGATAGGCAATTCGCCAAGCAATGCAGAGCTATCTGCGCCAACAGGATTAAAATAGCGCAGTGCAATCGCATCTATCTTTCCGGTAGCAGCTACTTTTTGCAAAATATCTTCCCCCATTTGTTTGGTACTCCCATAAGCTGAAAGCGCGGGTTTTAAGGCCGTATTTTCTGTAGCGGGCAGTTCGTCCGGATCGCCGTAAACCGTCGCAGACGAAGAAAAAACAATGTTTTTAATTTTGTGTAATTCCATTGTATCAAGCAGGTTCACAAGAGAGAAAATATTATTCCTGAAATATTTTAAGGGCAGATCCATGGATTCGCCAACCGCTTTGGATGCCGCAAAATGAATTACAGCATCAATATTATTTTCGGTATTAAAAAAATCGAGCAGCTTATCATTATCCTTCATATCGATTTTATAAAAAGCCGGCTTTACACCGGATACCTTTTCGATATTATCCAGGATAAATAATTGCGAATTACTGAGGTCGTCAATAATCACGACTTCAAATCCCTCTTTGATCAATTCAACGGATGTATGGGACCCTATAAAGCCCAGTCCACCCGTTACTAATATTTTCTTTTTACTCATAATTATTTATTGTTGGGTGTAATGAATATTGCTTAATGATTTTAATTTCTCCGCAGCATTCTCTGCCGTGATATCTCTTTGCGGATTGGCCAGCATTTCGTAGCCTACCATAAATTTTTTAACCGTTGCTGACCTTAACAATGGTGGATAAAAATGAAAATGCCAATGCCATTCCGGATGCGGACCATCGTTCACGGGCGCCTGGTGCATGCCTGCCGAATAAGGAAAAGATATTTCAAAAAGATTATCGTACTTCGCCGTCAGTTGCTTTAATATTTCAGCAAATGATTTCTTTTCTTCATCATTAAATTGTGTAATATACTGCACCTGCCTTTTGCTTACGACCATCGTTTCATAAGGCCATACAGCCCAAAAAGGCACCAACGCCACAAAGTGTTCATTTTCTAAAACAATCCGTTCATGCTGCTTTAATTCTAAATCAACATAAGCTGACAGTAAACTTTTTCCATGCGCATCAAAATATTTTTTTTGCTGCGATGTTTCTTTTGAAAGTTCCAGCGGAATAGAGGAAGATGACCAGATCTGTCCATGCGGATGAGGATTGCTACAACCCATCAGTTCACCTTTATTTTCGAATATCTGGACGTATTTTATAGAAGCGTTTTTTGATATTTCCGCAAATTCATGTTGCCATACTTCAATCACTTTTACAATTTCGTCTACGCCCATCTGTGGTAGTGTGAGATCGTGGCGCGGAGAAAAACAAATCACCTTACAAATCCCACTTTCGCTGGATGCGACCAACAAATTTTCTTCATTCACTTCTCCAGATGGCGTATCGGCGAGCAACGCGGAAAAATCATTCGTAAACACAAACGAATCATCATAGTCAGGATTTACGCTTCCATCAGATCTTTTATTGCCGGGGCATAGATAACATTTAGGATCATATTCAGGCCTTTTGTCTTT
>Ga0164241_10007092_pt1 | contig 10111 bp, 7 predicted proteins | sample OricomyardsoilBY_FD_108780 | JGI IMG/M metagenome (GOLD analysis project Ga0164241, IMG submission 108780) | Backyard soil microbial communities from Emeryville, California, USA - Original compost - Back yard soil (BY) | ecosystem: Environmental > Terrestrial > Soil > Unclassified | place: USA... | reverse complement strand
TTGCGCATGGAATCGATCACCTTCAACAGTCCGTAAACACCTACACGGTTACCGATAAATGCCGGGGTGTCTTTACACAGTACCGTTGTTTTGCCTAAGAACAAATCACCATAGTTCATTAAGAACCTGGCGACTTCGGGATCCGTCTTGGTGGTAGGAATAATCTCCAACAACTTTAAATACCGTGGCGGATTGAAGAAGTGGGTGCCTGCAAAATGTTTTTGAAAATCTTCACTGCGTCCTTCGGCCATTAAGTGAATTGGAATGCCCGATGTGTTTGATGTGATTAGTGTTCCGGGGGTTCGGTATTTTTCAACTTCTTCGTAAACTTTCTTTTTGATGTCCAGATTCTCTACGACTACTTCAATCGTCCAGTCGTAGTTTTTGATCTTGGCCATATCGTCCGTAAAGTTTCCAAGCTTTACACGTGATGCAAATTTTTTGCTGAACAGTGGCGCTGGATTTGATGCCAAAGCTGCATCATATGAACTCTTTACAATTCTATTTTTTACAGCAGGGTGATCAAGTTCAAGGCCTTTCTTCTTTTCTTCCTCATTAAGTTCCTTGGGAGCGATGTCGAGTAACAATACATCAATGCCAATGTTTGCAAAATGACATGCGATGCGAGACCCCATTATACCTGATCCTAAAACGACAACTTTTCGAATTTTTCGATTCATATTCATTGATGTTGTGTACAGCTTTGCAAGTTATTCGCACGCTATACAAAATTTTAAACGGTTCCTTTCTGAGAAATATTATTTTTGTCAATAATCTGATTTACATTTTGAAGTACGTCAAAGAAAATTTTTAATTTATCTTCGTCAATAACTTCGCGTACGCGATTATTAAATTTCAAAACAACTTCTTTTGATACATCCTTTTTGCGCTTTCCTTCTTTGCTAAGGAAAATCCTCACTGATCGTTTGTCAGTAATGTCTGCTTTTCTATATATCAATTGCTTTTCTTCCATGGTTTTTAATAACCGTGTTAAGCTTCTCGATTCCAGACCCATCAACGGTGCAATTTTAGTGGCAGGCGTTCCATCTTCTGAATTGATATTCAATAAAACAAAACCCATCGACATGGTGATATCATGTTTGCCGGCTTGCTGGTTATACATTCGTGCAATAGCATGCCAGGCAGTTTTTATGTGATGATCTATTGTCTCCTCTCGCCTCATTTATTTTTTTACGCTGACGAAGCTATAAAAAATTTGTTATGCATGCATACCATATTAGCGAAATATTTTTCGGGTATTTCTCCCTGTATTGCTCGCCTTAAAGCCAAAAAGCGCCTCCAACGCTTACCTACGGGCTTTTTAACTTGCCTTTGTTAACTATGGATTGGTTTGAGTAAAATCGCCACGAAGTTCTCTGAACCGTTTTCGGGCTTCTGCGGCATAAACGCTGCCAGGGAATTTATCGAGAAATTCGCGGTACACTTCCATGGCTTTGGTTTTATTGTTTAGCTGACGCTCATATATTTCTCCCTGAAGGAAATAGGCGTCGTCTGCAAGAATATCTTGGCTGAAATCGGTTAAGATTCTTTGCAGAAGTACTATTGCGTCATCAAACTGTCCGCGTGTCATCTTGATGTTAGCTTCAAGCCAATAAACATCATCCAGAATAGTTTGATTTGTTTGCCCCTTTAGTTGTTGAATTCTTTCTAATGCTTCATCCGTTTTATTTTGATAAAGTAAAAGCTCAATACTTGCATATTCTTTTAACGCTTCGCCGGCAGAATCCAGGGCTATGTTCTCCTTTATACGCATGCTCAAATCCATAGCATCATTGGCAATTTCTCGCGTGGTTGCTTCTTTTAAAATATCCAGATGTTCCTGCGCGAGTTTAAAGTTCCCTTTATAATAAAAGAGCTTCGCGTTTTTTAATTTGGCCTCGTAACCGATAATGCTTTCTTTTTGTGTTTTCTCAACCTGAGAATATAACAGGGTTGATTCCCATGATTCTCCCTTTGTTAAATAAATATCGCCCAAATCTAATTTGGATTTCGCTTTGAGATATTGGGAGCTTTTCACGTTGTTTATAAGCTTGTTCAAAATCAAAATAGCTGAATCTTTTTCATCTAAATATTTCGCGAAGAGAAGCGCTTCACCTCGTGTAGCCTCCATTGCGTTCGTGTTGTCAGGATATTGGGAGATGAATTTTCTGTAATCAGAAATTAGAATTCGTACAGAGTCGCGATTTACTGGATAGCTATTTTTTATTTGCGTTTCTCTGGTTTGAATTAGTCCTAATCTTGCGATTAGATAGTTGGGTGAATTAGGATACTCCCTAATTATATAGCGATAAATTTTGGAAGCCGTTAAAACATCATCATTGTCAAGGGCGACTCGAGCAACTTCCATAGTTTTTTCTCCGTCCTTTTTATATCGCTTATCGTATGCGCGGGCCTGTATAAACGATGCATAGAAATTCTTTTGTTGGAGTGTTACCCAAATCAAAAGGTCAGTGTAAACATCTACGTCTGGTTGCTGTTGAACTTTTTCATAAAGAAGTTTTTCCAGGCTTTCTAATTCATCTGGTTTAGTGAGTAATGCCTGCATAACATTTTTCACATACTGCAGGTTTCCCGAGTTTTGCGTTACATAAGTCAGGTACTCCTGAACCATCTTATCGCGGTTGCCCTGTAAACGATATAAAGTGGCCAGTTCCGGCGCAAACATGGCAGGATTTCCTGTGGCCTGTCGCGCCTCTTGTAATGCTAAAATTGAATAGGCTGTTAAAGACTTGGAGTTAAGATAATCGGCCATCATTTTTATCCGGAAGGCATTTGATTTATTCTCCAATATTAAATCCTTAAAAACGCGGTCAGCTTTATTAAGATCTCCTGATCGGACATAAACAAACCCTACGTCAAGTTGATATTGTATGTTGTCCGAGTCTTTTTTCGAAATTTTTTTTAGGTACGACTGCGCCTCACTGTACTGGCCAAGATCAAGTAACAGGTTTATATAATTATTGTGAATAAAGGGGATATTGATTTCATCTTTTACGAGCTCTGTGTATAAGTCGTAAGCTTTTTTTCGATCGCCCTTTGATAAATACTCGCCGGCTAATTGTATTTCAGTCTGATTTTGTGTTATGCCAGAAAGAGGAGAAAGCAGCAGAAAAGAAATTAACAAAGTACCTGCCTTTAATTTTATTATTAGATTATATATATAATAACTATAATAAGCCATGTTGAAATGTGTATAACTAGTAGTTCTTTCAGCTGTTGATAATATGTTTAGATAATTTACTACTTAAATACGTTAAGTTCAACGTGTTAGATAACTATCAACAAATTTAATTTGTGTGGATAACTTTTATGTTGATATTCTAGGATGTTAATCAGTGTTGGTAAGTCTTATTTAAGAAACATTTAATACAAGCTTTTTGTTCTGACGCGTTTTTTGACGTTTTAATCTGCTTTTTTTTATAGTTATCAACACGATCTTAATATGTTATCAACAATGGGCCTAACTCCCAATTGGCCTTCAGATTTATAGAAGTATTCTTCTTTTCATTCTTGTAATAGATTATTTGTTCAGGTTCTTCTTGTTTGAAATAGTTTCCTGGATCCCAGATGCCGTTTCCGTTTTTATCAATAATCAGTCTGATCATATATGTGGCTGGTTCTAGGTTTTCGAATCTTAAACTTTTCGCATTTTTTATGGTTTCGATTACTTTACAATTCGCGGTTACCAATTGAGTTATGAAGTTTTTTTCGTCGGTGTTTATGTTAACGATTATTAAACCGGTGTCTTCGTTGCGAAGAACTTTTAGCTGTTCTGTTTTCTTTTTTGAGCTATCTTGGTCTACGCTTATGAAAGCTGAATTGCCAAGCGTTAATAAATTTTTAACTGTTGTTTGCTGGTGGTTTGATCTTTTTGGTTGTGTTTGGGTTTGAACTTTTTCTTTTTCTAGATATTTTTTGTCTAGCAATTTTTTAAGCGTGAGTGTATTTGTTGGATAATCCCACTGTGTTTCTGCTTCGGTGAATTTTAGCGTAGTTAATGAATCAGGTTGGAAGAAGATACTATCAAAGTTTATTAGCGCAATTGGTTTGTTGAATGATATTTTTGTTTGTAGGGTTCTGGTGTTTTCGATCAAACTGGAATTATCAACTGACATACTCATTTTTTCAGGATCAGTTTTTTTCTTACTGAACTTAACGTACAGTAGAGTATCGATGCTGTTACCAATGCTGTCTACGGCATTGAATTTTACTGGTAGGCTATCTGATTTTATGAAATTGTATATACGTACGTTTGAGCGATCTTCACCATATGCTGAGATAAGCTTAGTGGTGTCTGAAGATAATGAGTATGTTACTAACGGTTTACTTGCTCGTATATTGAAATAATTATTCGAGGGACGCGAAGATGTAATTTTTAATGGTCTGGCATCTAAGTGAAGTATAGGTATAGTTACATTGGTTATATTTTTAGCGAGTTCTAGTGTATCGCTAATAAAACCGTACGCTTCATTTTTGCTATCAACAATTAAATTTTTGCTTTTGTCTTCAATGGCGTAAATCTGATAGTTGCCTTTTTTGATATTTTCTATTTTAAATAACCCTTTTTCGTCAGATCGTGTTGCGTATAATGGTTTGTGTTTGAAAATGTTAAACGTGTCAGATTGGTACAAGGCAACGGTGATATCTTTTAGTTCTTTGCGCGTGATCGCATCTATTATTTTTCCGCTTATTATTAAGGAGTCTAGATAAGGTCCGGTGGCGAATGCCAAGTGTAAATTTTTTGCTGGGTTTTTTTCCGTGATATCCTGGATGGCGTCTCTGAATGTTATTGTGTAAGTGGTCGTGTCTTTAAAGTTGTTTTCGAACTCAAGTATGACGTCTTTATTTTTTGTGACGGCTTTGAAAGTCCCCGCGATTGTTGGAGTTATAAGGATTTGTTCTTTTGGATTATTTAGAATTATAGTTTCGGAGAAGGTGAGGTCAATTTTTTTAGAATTAAAATTGATTTGATGATGGGCAGGTGTTGAACTTATTAGTCTTGGGGGAATGGTATCTTTTGGACCCCCTGTCGGGTTACTTTGTTTTGCACAAGACAAGTAGAGAAATAGAAAGAGAAAAAAAAATGTAATTGTTCTTATACTGTTCATTTGCGTGCAATATAGATTAGGCTTGAAAAGTTATTACTTTGCTTTGCCTTCAGGTTAGATTTTAGTCCGATATAAAAAGCTTTAGCCATTCCGGTTAAAGTTTGCTTGTTGTTCTTATATTTTTCGCTTAGTAACGAAACGTAAAATGAATCAAGTTTCATAGGAACGATAGATTCAATCGTCAGGCAGTTTTTTATCAAAAGCGTTTCCATGCTGTTTTTATCGAAATGCCATAAATGTCGTGGAACATCAAACGCAGCCCAGTTTTGTTTGTAGTAGTGAGCATCATAACTTTCATAATTCGGTACAGCAATAAATATTATGCCGTTTTCCTTTAAAAGAGACGAGAGTTTTTTCAAAGTGTCATTCAAATCAGCAACGTGTTCAAGAACATGCCACAGCGTAATCGTGTCATATTTTTTTTGAATTTCATCTAACGATTCATGAATTAGAATTTGGTTAAGCTGATTGGCTTTTGCCCTAGCGTCTGGCGAGGGTTCTAGCCCCGATATTATCCAACCATTTGATTTACAGGCGTTTAAAAATTCACCTGTACCGCAACCATAATCTAGTATAGTACCTTTTTTCTTTAGGTTTCTTAGGATATTGATTTTTTTTCTGAGCGTATACTTGCGGGCAAGAAGGTAAATCTGGTCAATAATTGTTGATGCCTTATTAGTATGGGAAATATAGTTATCTGACTTATAGTATTTGCTTAGTTGGTGATTTTCTGGGCGGGGCGTCGTAATAACCAGATTGCATGTTTCACATTTTATTAACTGAAATGTTTCGTGTGAAACAGTATAGTCTACGCATGTTTGATAGGAAGAAAAATTTTCACTGTTACAGGATGGACATATTTTGATCTCAATCATTTTCCTAGGTATACGGTAAGTACAGAAATATCAGAAGGTGAAACGCCACTAATGCGTGAGGCTTGCCCAATTGTTTCGGGTTTTATTTTTTTCAATTTTTCACGGGCCTCAATTGACAATGCTTTTACGCGGTCATAATCGAAGTCACTTTTGATCTTGTAGTCTTCCAGATTGCCTATTTTCTCGGCAAGTTTCTGTTCCCGATCAATGTAGCTTTCATATTTTATGTTGATCTCTGCCTGTTCGATAATTTCCTGTGAATATCCATTTAGGATAGTCATGTTCTTATCTAACTGTTTTATTTGATCCATACCTATTTCAGGCCGTTTTAAAAGGTGAGCCATTGTAACTTTCTCTTTAATGGCCGACGTTGCAAAGGATATCAAATCGTCATTAATAATGGCTGGATCTACCTTTACCTTTTTTAATTGTTCGGTTAATCGTTTGATATCTGATTTTTTGTCCAGAACAGCTTCCATACGTTGGTCACTGGCCAGACCCAACTTGTGTCCTAGTTCAGTTAGTCGAAGGTCGGCATTGTCTTGGCGAAGAAGAATCCGGTATTCAGCTCTAGACGTAAACATTCTATAAGGTTCTTGTGTGCCCTTATTAACGAGGTCGTCAATTAAAACACCAATGTATGCATCAGATCGTTTTAATATAAATGCATCTTTTTCATGCACTTTATTATGAGCATTGACTCCTGCCATCAGTCCTTGGCAAGCAGCTTCTTCGTAACCTGTGGTTCCATTAATCTGTCCAGCAAAGAATAGATTTTCAATGAGATGAGTTTCAAGACTCATTTTCAATTGAGTGGGTGGAAAGAAGTCATATTCGATAGCATAACCAGGCCTAAACATTTTGGCATTTTCAAAACCAGGAATTTTCGTTAGCGCTTTATATTGGACATCTTCAGGTAGTGACGTTGAAAATCCGTTCACATAGATTTCAATGGTGTTCCAACCTTCTGGTTCAACAAATATTTGGTGCCGTTCCCGTTCGGCAAACCGATTTATCTTATCTTCTATAGATGGACAGTATCTTGGACCCAGCCCCTTAATTCGGCCTTGGAACATTGGTGATTTGTCAAATCCTTTTTGAAGTTCATTGTGAACGGCGTCGTTGGTATAGGTTATCCAACAGCTCACTTGTTTACTAAGAGATTTTGTGTCGGTGTAAGAGAATTTTCCTGGATTTTCATCGCCCGGTTGCTCTTCCATTTTTGAATAGTTTAGACTTCGCCCATCAATACGTGGAGGAGTCCCGGTTTTCATTCTACCAGCCTCAAAACCCAAACGCACTAATTGTTCAGTTATTCCGGTGGCGGCTTTTTCCGCTGTTCTTCCTCCGCCAAAGTTTTTCTCACCTATATGGATTTTCCCGTTGAGAAAAGTTCCATTGGTTAGAACCACGGACTTACCGTAAATGTCAATGCCTAAGCTTGTCTTTATTCCAATCGCTCTGCCGTCTTTAACCAGAATACCACTTGCCATTTCCTGCCAGAAATCAACGTTCGCTGTTGACTCAAGTGTCATGCGCCACTCTTCAGCAAATCGCATTCGGTCGTTTTGCGTGCGCGGACTCCACATTGCTGGTCCCTTGGAACGATTGAGCATCCGAAACTGGATCATTGACCTATCTGAAACAATTCCAGAATAACCCCCTAACGCATCTATTTCGCGAACGATCTGTCCTTTCGCTACGCCGCCCATTGCTGGATTACAAGACATCTGAGCAATGGTGTTCATATTCATAGTTACTAGAAGTACCTTTGAACCCATATTCGCTGCCGCTGCAGCCGCCTCACAGCCGGCGTGTCCAGCCCCCACCACAATTACATCATAATTCTGAAACATGATCAATTATATTAATTGTTGTTCCACGTGGAACTACGCATCTAAAACTACAGTAGGTTTCACGTGAAACGTTGATTTAAAGCAAAGATAGATAAGCATCTTCTTTTTTGCGCATCATTGTTTTTGAAGCGTTATTCTTATCGGTATATCCTATTAAATGTAATACGCCATGAATAAGCACACGATGAAGTTCATCATTAAAAGAGGTTTCGAACTTTACCGAATTTTCTTTTACCCTTTCAATGCTAATAAAAATGTCACCCAAAAGGACCTTGTCATTTTCTGATTGATCGAACGTAATAATGTCAGTTAAAGTGTTGTGTTTGAGATATTGAATATTTAACGCGAGTAGGTGTTTGTCGGAGCAGAATATGAAATTTAGACCTTCCAGTTTTTTCTTTTCCTTTTTAATTGCGGCTTTAAGCCAATTAGATGTTTTTCGTGGATGAGCAACTTTAAAAGGGATGTCTTCAGAAAAGAAGTTGATCGCTGCCATTAAGAATTAATATAGAAATTAAGCTGCACCACTTTCCCCTTATCCTTAAATTGAACCTCGTCAGACAAATGCTTCATTAGAAATATGCCTCTTCCGCCTATTTTTTCTAGATTTTCAGGTGAAGTCGGGTCTGGTAAGTTTTCGTAATCGAACCCCGGGCCCTCATCTTTTATCACAAATTGAATGAGACTATCCTTTAAAGAAAGACTTAGTGAAACGTTTTTAGATTTGTCGCCTTCATTACCATGTTTAATGGCATTATTTACTGCTTCCGTCACAGCGATCATTATGTTTCCATAGATATCATCATCCAGTCTAAATTTCTCCCTGGCGTTATCAATAAAGCTTTCGATCATTCGGATATTTTCCAGAATGGAAGGAATTTGGATGTTAATGGTATTCATTTATGGGCTCCTCTAGATTTTACTGGTCATTGATCCGCTTAAAGTATTCACCTACCTCTTTTTTATAATAGGGATATAACTTTGGTGGAACAGTTTTTAACAATTCTACTTCTTTTTCTTTTAGACGCAAATATTCTTCAAAAGCCTTCGGTATTTCTTTTTCATAATCTTTTGCAGTCTCTCCTTTTCGCTCTTCATCCATGTCTTGCTCACGGGCAGATTTCTCTGTTTCAAGTAGACGGGTTAATATCTCCTTCTGGCGTTTTATCATTTGGTCCGTCAGCTGTTTGTTTACCAAGTCCATTTCAGACTGCTCCATTTTGGCAGGTAAATCGCCACCCGGACTTTGCCCAGGATTTTTCATTTTCTCTTGCATCTCCTGCAATGCCCGTCTTATCCGTTCCTGTTCTGCGGCCATGTCGGCCAACTCTTCAGATAGCTCTCTACCCCCTTTGCCACTTTTCTTCAGTTGTTCAATCTTCTGATTAAGTTGCTGTTGCATTTCACTTAAGCTTGGCTTTTTGCCTTTCTGTTTAGATTTCTTCATTGATGGCTGAGCATTAGCCATCATTTGCATCATCATATCAAAGTGATCATCCAACATTAAAGCTAAGTTATTTATAGAGGTCATGCTCAGTTGCATTTCATTGGCAGCTTGTGGTCGCTTCCGTTCCTTATTAGCCTCTGTCACTTTATCAAGGTGGTTATTTAACTCGCCGATTTCCTTTGTTACAATAGAACCCATAAAAGGATCACGTTTAGAAATAGCTAATAGGCTGTCTTCCAGCACTTTAGCATTATCTTTGAGCTTCAATTGCTGCTGCGCAAGGGTATTAAAACGTGGATCATTCTGTTGCAAAACATTGAAATCTTTTATCAGACTTTCCTGGTCGTATGATAACTTAATCAGCCCATGAATTATTTGGCGCAAGGACTCGATATTCTGCATGTCCATCTCCATCTCCATAGCGCTTTGCATATTCTCCATCTGCTGTTGTATCTTTTGCATTTGTTTCAATGCGTTCTGCTGGTTTTGCTTTGCTTTCGATGGCTTGTTTTGTTCTAGAGATTCCTTGCTTTCTTTTTGCTCTTGCTCCACCCTATCTGATTCTTCTTTCGATGGCAGATCTTGTTTTTCCTCAAGTTGATCCTGCATCTTTTTAAGATCTTCAATGGTTTCTGAAGTTTTTTCAAAGTCTTCTCTTAATTTCTCTTGCTCTTTTGCCAGCTGCTGACTATTGGGTTTTTCATTAGTGTTCTTACGCTGATTATTTTTAGTGTCAGACTTTTCGTTTTGTTTGTCTGGCTGCGTTTTTTCGTTGTTATCAGTTTTGTTATCCTCCTCTGTCTT
>Ga0164241_10007091_pt1 | contig 10113 bp, 8 predicted proteins | sample OricomyardsoilBY_FD_108780 | JGI IMG/M metagenome (GOLD analysis project Ga0164241, IMG submission 108780) | Backyard soil microbial communities from Emeryville, California, USA - Original compost - Back yard soil (BY) | ecosystem: Environmental > Terrestrial > Soil > Unclassified | place: USA... | reverse complement strand
GAAGGCGAGCCGCTGGCCGAGCCCAACAAGCTCCGCTTCACCGCCGGACGGCGCAAGCAGTTCTGGAACAAGAATGTCGTCGCGCTGGGGCTCGCCTCGGGCTTCATGGAGCCGCTGGAATCGACCAGCATTCATTTGATCCAGACCGCGATCTCGAAGCTGCTCAACCTTTTCCCCAACCGCGATTTCCACCAGCCCGATATCGATTTCTACAATCGCTCGGCTTCAATCGAATATGAGCGGATCCGCGACTTCATCATCCTGCATTACAACGCCACCACGCGCACCGACTCCCCGTTCTGGAATCATGTCCGCACGATGGACGTGCCCGATACGCTCAAGGAGAAATATGCGCTGTGGGCGCATCATGGCCGGGTGTTCCGGATCGAGGACGAACTGTTCGGCGAGTCGAGCTGGGTCGCGGTGCTCGAAGGCCAGGGGATCAAGCCCCGTGGCTATGATCCGCTCGCCGACGCGATGGATACCGAGAAGCTTCACGCCCTTCTCCCCCGCATCCGGGCGGCGATCCAGCGCGGAGCGGATGCGATGCCGCGCCATGAGGACTTCATCGCGGAGCATTGCGCCTATGACGGGGGGGCCGCGCCGGTGAAGCCCGTACCGGGCCGGGGCCACTTCTCGCTGACCGCGACTCGCAATCGTTTCGGCGGACTGGAAGGCGCGGTGGCGCGGTAATTTCCCTCCCGCCGGGAGCGGGAGACAAGCTAAGCCGCCGCCACCTTCTTCGCCCCATAGGCATAGCCAGCGAGCGTCCCCGCCTTCATCTCGATCGAAAAACCGGGCGCCTCCGGCACCAGATACGCCCCGCCCCGCACCACGCACGGATCGACGAAATGCTCGTGAAGATGATCGACATACTCGATCACCCGATCCTCCATCGTCGCCGCGAAGCTGAGATAGTCGATCATCGCGAGGTGCTGGACATATTCGCACAGCCCCACGCCCCCGGCATGCGGGCACACCGCCAGATCATATTTAGCCGCCATCAGCAGCACGGTGAGTACTTCGTTTACACCGCCCAGCCGGCACGCATCGATCTGAACCACGTCGATCGCGCCGCGCATGATGAGCTGTTTGAAGATCACGCGGTTCTGGCACATCTCGCCGGTCGCGACGCGCATCGGAGCGACGGCTTCGCGGATCGCGCGGTGGCCCTCGATATCGTCGGGGCTGGTCGGCTCCTCGATCCACCAGGGATCGGCGAAGGCGAGATGCTTGAGGTGGGCGATCGCCTCACTGACTTCCCACACCTGGTTGGCGTCGATCATCAGCTTGCGGTCAGGGCCCAGCACGTTCCGCGCGATCGTCGTGCGGCGGACATCGTCCTCGATCGAGCGCCCGACCTTGAGCTTCACATGCGTGAACCCCTCGGCGACCGCTTCGCGGCATAGTCGTTCGAGCTTCTCGTCCGAATAGCCGAGCCAGCCCGCCGAGGTGGTGTAAGCCGGATACCCGGTCGCCTCGAGCCTCGCCAACCGCTCCGCCTTGCCGCCCGCGCGCGCCTCGAGCAGCGCCAGCCCTTCCTCCGGCGTCACGCAATCGCTGATATAGCGGAAGTCGATCAGCCCGATCAGCTCGTTCGGGCTCATCTCGCCGATCAACCGCCACAAGGGCTTGCCCGCATCCTTGGCGAGCAAGTCCCAGACAGCGTTGACAACCGCCCCGGTGGCAAGATGGATCACGCCCTTTTCCGGCCCGATCCAGCGCAACTGGCTGTCCCCGGTCACATGCCGCCAGAAGCGCGCGCCATCCTGGCGGATCCAGTCGAGGTCGAGTCCCTCGACCAACGGCGCCAGCGCCTGGATCGCATGGCAGCAAATGTCATTGCCGCGCCCGATGGTGAAGGTCAGCCCGTGCCCGTTCAGCTCCGGCCGATCGGTTTCGAGGATGCAATAGGCAGCGGAATAATCCGGATCGGGGTTCATCGCGTCCGAACCGTCGAGCCGCTCGGACGTGGGAAAACGAATATCGAGGACGCGAAGCTTGGTAATGATCGTCAAACGCTTCCCCCTTCACTCGGCAGCACCGCCAGCACCTGTTTGCAGATGATTTCAATTTTCATATGTGCCAATCGCGTCTGGCGCAAGTTCGGATATGGGTTATGAGTATCGTCGGACAAAACCAAGGGGAGGCATGAAGGCGTGGGACGGCGGCTGTGTTTCGCGCTCGATCTGATCGACGATGCGGCGTTGATCGCCGACTATGAGGCGCGTCACGCGCCCGGCGCGGTGTGGCCCGCGGTGGTGGCGCATATCCGCGCGCGCGGTTTCGAGAGCATGGAGATCTGGCGCACCGGCGACCGCATGGTGATGATCGCCGAGGTTGCCGACGATTTCCCCCGCGCCGCCGCCGACCCGCCCGAGAATGCCGAGTGGGAGGCGCTGATGTGGCGCTTTCAGCGCGCGCTGCCTCATGCGGGCGAAGGCGAGAAATGGCTGGAGATGACGCGCATCTTCAGCCTGGACGAACAGGGTTGATCACGCTCCCGAAACTTGGCTTCGGCACCGCCCCGCTCGGCAATCTCTATCGCGAGATTGCCGAGGACGATGCCCGCGCGACGACCGAAGCGGCGATCGATGCGGGGCTGACTCACATCGACACCGCCCCGCACTACGGCCTCGGGCTGGCGGAAAAGCGCTTGGGGCGAGCGCTCTCAAATACGCATTCCCGGCGCGACAATGTGGTCATCTCCACCAAGGTCGGTCGCGTGCTGCTTCCGGCGGAAGGTCCCTTCCCGCCCGAGCGCAATTGCTTCCACTCCCGGGAGCCGTTCGAGCCGGCGTACGATTATACCCATGACGGCGTACTCCGTTCACACGAGGACAGTCTGCGCCGTCTGAACCGCGACCGCGTCGATATCCTCTACGTCCACGATATCGGCCGCCTGACCCATGGCGACGCCCACCTCGCGATGCTCGCTCAGCTTTTCGAAGGCGGCGGCTTCCGCGCGCTCGAGCGGCTGCGCGACGAGGGCGCGATCGATGCGTTCGGGATCGGTGTCAACGAGACCGAAGTCGCGATGGAGGTCATGGACCGGGTGCATCTCGACGTGGTGCTGATGGCGGGGCGTTACACGCTGCTCGAGCAGGGGGCGCTCGCCGATTTCTTTCCGCGTTGCGAGGCCGATGGCACCGCGGTCGTCATCGGCGGTCCCTATAATTCGGGCCTGCTGACCGGGGGCGTCACCTATAATTACGAAGCAGCGCCCTCGGCCATGGTCGATCGCGCCCGCGCCATCGAGGCGGTGTGCACACGGCACGGCGTTGCGCTGGGCGCGGCGGCATTGCAATTCCCGTTCGCGCACCCGGCGGTGGCTTCGGTCATCCCCGGCCTGGCGAGCGTCAAGGAGGTTCAGGAAACCGTGGAGCGTTACGAGACCGCCATTCCCCCCGCCTTGTGGGATGAACTCAAGGCCGGGCGGCTGCTCGCCGCCGACGCGCCAACGCCCTTGGAAGTGCCCGCATGAGGCTCGCCGGCAAGACCGCGCTGATCACCGGCGCGGGCGCGGGCATCGGCCGCGCCGCCGCCGAGCTGTTCGCCGCCGAGGGCGCCACCGTCTGGGCGACCGACCGCGACGCGATCGAGGCGGCGGGGTGCAGGACCGCGCGGCTCGACGTGCTCGATCCGGTGCGGATCGAGGCAGTGTTCGCAGAAGCGGGGCCGCTCGACATCCTCTTCAACTGCGCCGGCATGGTCGCGGGCGGCACGATCCTCGATTGCGGCGAAGCCGACTGGCAGCGCTCGTTCGATCTTAACGTCACCGCGATGTACCGCACGATCCGCGCGGCCCTCCCCGCGATGATCGCGGGTGGCGGCGGCTCGATCGTCAATATGGCGTCGGTATCGAGTTCGATCACCGGCGTGCCGAACCGCTTCGCCTATGGCGCTTCCAAGGCGGCGGTGATCGGGCTGACCAAGCATGTCGCCGTGGACTTCGTCGGCAAGGGCGTGCGCTGCAACGCGATCTGCCCGGGGACAGTGGATACGCCGTCGCTGAATGAGCGGCTCCGGGCGACGGGGGATTACGACAAGGCGCGCGATGATTTCGAAGCGCGGCAGCCAATGGGGCGACTGGGCAAGGCAGAGGAGATTGCGGCGCTGGCGCTGTACCTGGCGTCGGACGAGTCTTCGTTCACGACGGGGCAGATTCACGTGATCGATGGCGGCTGGACGACCTGAAACTCCCTCCCCCGATGGGACAGGGAGTCAAAGCCGACTATCCCCCTCAACCAGTTGCGCCGAGATCCGCTCCGCCGATTGCCGCACCAATTCCGCCGTCTCGCTGCGCGAAACCGAGGGCTGGAGCTTCTTCAGATAGGGCACCGTCAACGCCGCCGCCGCGGCCCCGCCGCGCATCACCGGCGCGGAGATATCGGTCACGCCCGCGACGAACCGGCTCGGCGTATGCTCGACATGCCGCGCGCGCACTTGATCGGCATGTTCGCGGAACGCGGCCAATTCCGCGTCGCTCAGCGCCGGGTTGAACATTTCTTCCCAGCGCCTCCGGACATCCTCGGGCTGGAAGGCGTAGAGCACCACGCCCGACGCCGCCTGGTGCAGCGGCTTGCGGTATCCCACGCGGACCGAGAAGCCGAGCTGCTCGCTCGATTCCATCCGCGCCACGACCACCATCTCGCCCAAAGTATGCAGCGCGAGGTGGCACGCCTGTCCCACCGCCAGCGTCAATTGCCGCATCACCGGAAGTGCGAGTTCGATCAACGTCCGTGTGCGCGGCTGCTGCATGCCGAGCGAGAAGAGCCGGTCGGTCAGCCTGTACCCGTCGCTCGACACGTCCTGTTCGATATAGCCGCGGAATTCCAGCACCTGGACCATGCGGAACAGCTCGCCATGCGAGCGCCCCAGCCGGTTGACGATCCCGGTCAGCGTGACCGGCGCGCTCTCCGCCGCGAGCAGCTCGAGGATGTCGAGCCCCTTCTCCAGCGCGGGCGCGCGGTAGCGGCGTTCGCCTTCGCCATCCTCGTCGTCGATGTCCGCCACGTCTGTCCCTTCTTTGTCCCTCACCGCTCCCTTACGCCACTAAATGGCTCGCGGACAAATGTACGAGTAGTTTTCACTAGCGCATCGGTGCCGCGATGAGTGCGTCGGCGATGGCCTTGCGCATGGGCTTGGGGCTGAAATCGTCGTCATAGGGGAGCGGGCGCTTGAGTTCGCCATCGGCGCGCGGGGTGAGGCCGCGCAGCCAGCTATATTTGTCGACGATTCCCCAGAACAGGATGTCGCGCAGCGCCGGATAGCTGCACAAGATATCGAGCCACGCCTTGGCCAGATCGGCGCAGGCCCGGTCGCGGCCCGGAATGTCGGCGGGCAGGCGCTTGTCGCCCACGTCCATCTCGGTGACGTGGAGCTTGTAGCCCATGCCGACCACCTCATCGAGGAAGTCGCGCCACGGCTTTTCCTCATAGACGCCGAACGGCGAAGTCTTGTCGCTGTGGGGGTCGCCGATATGGCTCTGGATGCCCAGCGTATCGACCGGCACCCCACGCTTGCGGAACCCCTCGAGCAGTTTGAGCACTGCGGCGCGATGCACGCCCTCGTTCCGCGCCCAGCTCATATAGTCGTTATAGACGAGGTCGGCCCCCGGCGCGGCGGCGCGGGCGGTGTGGAAGGCGAGGTCCATCGTCTCGGCAAGGCCGATGGCATTGCCGATCGGATTGGCGCGGAGCTGCCCGGTGACGTGGTCGATGCCCTCGTTGATCACGTCCCAGCTGGAGATGCGGTTGCCGTAGCGGCCACAGGTCCGCACGATATGCTCGACCAGCATTCGCTCGGCCGCGACGCGCGGCTGGGGCCCGAAATCATATTCCTTGAGCCATTTCGAGGTGTAATCGGGATGCGTCCACAACAAGGTGTGCCCGCGCACCCCCATCGCATTGGCCTCGGCGAAATCGATGATGCGGTCGGCGCGGGCGAAGGCCCATTGATCGAAGCCGGTCTCGTGTATCGTCGTCCATTTGAGTTCGCTGTTGGGCACCAGCACGCCGCATTCATAGGCCATCACCGCGCGATATTGCGGATCGTCCAGCGCCGCGCGCGGATGGGGCGGATTGGGCGCCGAGATCGCCGAGCCGAAGCGCAGCCCCTTGCGGCGCGCGAGTTCGTCGAGCGAAGGGCCGATCGCTTCGCTCGCCCAGGCGGGGAGCGCGGCGAATGCTGCGATGGCGCCCAGCGCGTGCCTGCGGTCCATCAAAAGACTTCCCGCTCGGCACGGGCGAGCATGCGGTCGGGCTGGCCCGGGCTACCGAAGCTGCGGAACCCCTCCACCTGATGCAGCGAGAAGCCCGGTGCGTTGGCAGGCGTCCGCACACGGAAGCAATCGACTTGCTTCACATCCTGCATCCAAACGCCGGGGCGCGGATCGGCCGATGCGGTGGCGATCTCGACATTGCTCAGCTCGACACCTCGCATATGCCGCATGAACAGCCCGGTCGCGGGCAAATCGCCGAACATCGGCGCCTCGGGATAGCCGAGTTCGTTCTCCGGCGGCATCAGCTTCGCCATCTCCGCCGGCGCGCCGCCGGCATGGTTGAGGAAGATGTCGCTGAGCTTCACATCCTCGATCGCACGCTCGGTCAGCCCGGCCAGCACCGAGGGCAGCAGGTTCGCGCCCGAACTGACGACATTGTGGATCAGGATGCGTTTCATCGTTCCGATCGGCACGCCCTTCGGGCCGCGCATGCGCTTGCCCAGCCGCATGAAGATCGGCGCGTTGACGATCCCGCGCATGGTGAGGTTGGAGATAGTGAAATCCTCGACGATCCCGCCGTCCACCGTCTGGATCGCGAGGCCACGGCTATCCTCGAAAGTGCAGTTGGTGATGGTGACGTTCCTGAACCCGCCATTGGTCTCGGTGCCGAACTTGATCCGGCCATGGATCAGCGGCGCGAAGTCCGCCGGCATCTTCTTCCAGGTCCCGTCGAGCACCGATCCGACCTGATAATTGCCCAGCACGGTGCAGTTCGCGATCGTGATGTTCTCGGTCACCCGCGCATAGCCGAGCGCGAAGCTGCTCTTGGGGCAGATCGCGTCGTCATAGGGCGAGTTGACCGTGCAGTTCGAGACGCGGACATTCTTGCAGCAATCGATATCGAAGCCGTCGCGATTGGTGTCGCACAGGATGTTGTCGATCGTCATGTTGTCGACGCCGGTCGCCAGCAGCGCGAACCAGCCGCCCTCGAGGATCTTGAAGTCGCTGAGCGTGACGTTGCGGCACAGCTTGAGCGCGATCGCCTTGTTGCCGGTCCCCGGCCCGTTGGGGTCCTTCAGCCAATTATCCTTGCCGTCGCCGCGGCCCAGCCCCTTGCCGTGGATCAGCCCCTGTCCGGTGATCGCGATGTCGTGGAGCCCTTCGCCCCAGATCAGGCTGTTCTTCCAATGGCTGTGCCCGAAATCCTGGAAGGAGGAATAGGCCTCGTCCATCGGCTCGAAATGATCGTATCCCGCCGATCCTTCGACGAAATCGGCGGCAAGGATCGTCGCGCCATTTTCGATGTGGAGCGTGATGTTGCTCTTCAGCCGAATGGTGAAACAGGCGTACGTCCCGGGCGGGAAATAGACCGTCCCGCCGCCGCGCGCCGCGGCATGATCGATCGCCTTGTTGATCGCGGGGGTATCGATCGTCCTGCCGTCGCCCTTCGCGCCGAAATTGCGGACATCGATCCAATTCTCGCGGAGCGGCACGGCGGCGATCAGCAGCCCCGATCCTCCCGCCACGAGCAGCGAACGGCGGTCGATCATCGGTTATGCTCCACTCTGAACCAGTCCACATCCACGCTGCCCGTCTGTCCGCGCGTGCCAGAGTCTCCCTTGATGAAAGTGAACAGCGCCGGGCGAGACCCCTTCCACCACGAGAATTTGGAGAGCGCGATCCCGGCCCCGAGGGGCACGAATGTCTTGCCGTCGAGGCTGTACGAATAGCTGACGGTCTGCTCGATCCCGACTTCGGCACGCAGATCGATCGTCGCGCCGGGGAGTTCGATACCGGGGAATTCGAAGCCCTGATTGGCGAGCGTCAGCACATTCCTGCCACCGGTGCGCACAACGCCGATCCAACTCGGCCGCACGCCGAACAGGCTCAGCCCGGCGCGCTGCCCCTCTGCCATGCGCGACACGTCGATCCGCGTGGTGAAGCGCGAATGCGGACCCTGCAAAATCTGCGTCAGCGTGTTGCGCGCGGTGCTCAGCCAATCGGCCTTCCCCGCGGTCAGACGCATGAAGCCCGGTCGTGCGGCGAGACTCCACCGGCGATCGTCAGGATTGTGATTCCACGACCATTGCAGCCCGAGCCGTTTCGACGAAAACTCGTCCGAATCCTGTAGCCGGTCCTTCGTCGCGCGCGCCGGCATGGCGTAGCGCATCACCGGCTGCCCGCTCGTCCCGTTCGCCAGCGGCTCGCCCATCACCGGCCAGTCACTGACCCACTTCACCGGCTGCAAATGCACGATCCGCCCGAACGCGCCGGTGGAATTGAAATGCGCGAACCAGCCCGTGCCCTCGGGCGTCTCGACATAGCCGCCCTGATGCGGTCCCTGCACATCGGTCGAGCCCGGCTCCAGCACCACGCGCCACTCGTACGGCCCGGTAATCGCCTTCGCCCGGCCCACTGCCTGAGGCCCCGTCCCCACGCCGCCAATGGGGGCGAAGATGTAATACCAGCCATTGCGCTTGTAGAGCTTCGGCCCTTCCAGAACGGGGAGCTTCACCTTGTCCTCCGCGACCACCACGCCCTCGTCGAGCAGGGTCTTTCCGTCAGCGCTCATCCGGTGAAGGATCAGCGGCCCGGCGCCGACCTTGCCGTGGATCAGCCACGCGGTGCCGTCATCGTCCCAGAACGGGCAAGGATCCTCCAGCCCCGGCCCCGCCTTGACGGTAACCGGTTCGCTCCACGGCCCCGCCGGGTCCTTGGCGGTCGCCATGAAGATGCCCTCGTCTGGCGTCGGCCAATAGACGTAGAACAGGCCATTATGATGCCGGATGCTCGGCGCCCAGACGCCGCTGGCATATTTGGTCCCGCCGATCGGCTTCGAGATCATGTCGGTCAGCGTATGCGGCCCCGGCATGTCGTAGAGCGGCCCGTGGGGCAGCTTCGGGAGCACATATCCGATGATCGTCCAGTGGACGAGATCGCGCGACTTCAGGATCGGAATCCCCGGCGACAGATGGAAGCTCGACGAGACCATGTAATAGTCGCGCCCCACCCGGATCACATCGGGGTCCGAATAGTCCGCGAACAGGATCGGGTTGGTGTAATTCCCCTGCGCCGCCGCCGGAGCCGCGGCAATCAGGGCGAGACCAAGAAGCGCGGACCGCATCTCAAACCGCCAGCGAGTTGCCGTAGCCGATCACGACCGTCGCCAGCACCAGCAGCCCGACGCCGCCCCACACAGTCAGTTTCACCCGTGTCGCGGCGTCCTTCCACTCGCGGAAGGCGAAGCCCCAGATCGTGCCGAAGATGATGATGCTCGCCATGTGCAGCGTCCACGACGAATAGCCGTACGCGCCCATCTGGCTCTCGCCCATCGTGTAGAAGAAGAACTGGAAATACCATGCCGTCCCCGCGATCGCGCACAGCACAAGGTTGAACAGCAACGGCGCACCGGCAGCCGTCCCGCCGCCGAACCATTGCGCGCCGCTCTTGTTCTTCGCGATCAGATACGCGCACCAGACCGCGTTGGTGATCAGCCCGCCGAACATGATCAAACATAGCACCGGCAGCCCGGTCCAGAGCGGCCCCGTCCCCGCCGCCGCCGAGATCGCCTTGATCGGCTCGCCCGCCGCCAGCCCGAACGAGAAGCAGCTCGACATCACGCCGGAGAAGATCGCGACCCAGATGCCCTTGCGGAAATCGAACTCGGCCACCGCCGCCGCCTTCTGATCGGCGCTCAGCGCGCTGTCCTTCCTCGCGCCTGCCGAAGCCACCACGACGATCCCCAGCAAGGTGATCGCGAGCCCCACCAATGTGTAGTTTCCGCTCGTCGTCGCCAGCAGCTTCGATGCGAAATCGCCCTGGAAGATCGGCGGGATCAGCGTCCCGAACACGGTACACAGCCCCAGCACCACCGCCATGCCGAGCGACAG
>Ga0164241_10007090_pt1 | contig 10113 bp, 9 predicted proteins | sample OricomyardsoilBY_FD_108780 | JGI IMG/M metagenome (GOLD analysis project Ga0164241, IMG submission 108780) | Backyard soil microbial communities from Emeryville, California, USA - Original compost - Back yard soil (BY) | ecosystem: Environmental > Terrestrial > Soil > Unclassified | place: USA... | reverse complement strand
TTCGAGGGCGAGCACGGCTTCCTCCGGGCCTTCGGCGGCGACCGCGCGCCGGGTGGGGAGGGTGCACCGAGCGGCAGCGCGGTGCCGGGCGGGGAGGGCGGTGCGCCGTGGATCTATCGCCCTCGCGGGCATGGCGTGCGGGCGACGTCGTTCAAGCTCTACCCCGCGTGCCGCTACGCCCACGGCTGCGCGGATCTGCTCCTCGGCCTCGACCGCGAGGACGCCGTGCGCGTGGAGCGCGTCGAGTGCGCGATCCTCTCCGCCGGCTGGACCCTCGTCGCCGACCCGCCCGAGCGCAAGCGGCGCATCGAGAGCGTCGTCGACGCGCAGTTCAGCATGCCGTTCCTCGCCGCGCTCGCGCTCTCCCGCGGCGCCGTGCGCCTCGACGACGTCGAGCGCGCACCCGAGCTCGCCGCCGAGCTCGCGCCCCTGATGGGCCGGGTCCAGTGCGTCCACGACGCCGGCCTCGACGCCGCGTTCCCGGCCGCGTGGGGCGCCGCGATCCGCGTGACCCTCGACGACGGCACCGAGCGCATCGCGCGGTCCGCCGATCCGTTCGGCAGCCCCGCGAGCCCGGCGCCGCCGGAGCGCCTCGCGGCCAAGGTCGCCGAGCTCGCCGGGCCCGAGGCCGCGGCGGCTCTCGCCGCCCTGGCCGCCGCGCTCCGCGACGGCACCGCGGCGCGGGCGACGCTCGCCGCCGCCCGCGCCGCGGCCTGACCGCCCACCGCGCTCACACGTCCGGGACGAACAGGTCGATCGGCGCGCCGCGCGAGCCGTCGACGACGACGCGGTCACCGAGCGGCTCGTCGAGCCACACGTTGCACGGGACGTCCATCCGCTCGCCGCGCTCGCCGACGAGCGCGCAGCAGACGGTCACCAGGACGACCACGGACTCGGCGTCCTCGGCGACGTGGATCTGGTCGACGTGCTCCTCGCCCGCGAGGATCACGCGGAGCTGCAGCTGCGAGGGCTCGCGCTCCCGGCAGCGGTAGCACGGGCGGGGCAACAGCATCCGGGAGGACGTGCCGACCCAGTCGACCTCGACGTTGCCGAGGATCTCGGTGACCACCGCGATCGAGCGCTCCTCGCCGGGGCCGGCGACCGAGATCGTCCGGTTGCCGTGGAGGAACTCGTCGAGCACGACGATCCCGTTGCGGAGGAGGCCCGGACGGGCGTCCTCGATGTCAGGGGACAGGGGCTGGGGAGTGGAGATGGGCATGGTGGGGACCATGCCGTGGGGGAACGTGTGTTCGTGTCCAGGGGCGTGAATCGTCGCTGAGTTGCCGGGGAGATGCGGTCAAGCGCGCGAGCGCAGACGGACACGCCCGCCGCGGGACGGGATCATCGTCACGTTGCGATGCACCGCGTGCTCGGGCTCCGGGTCGTCGGCCTCGAGGTCGAGTCGCCGCACCATCGCCTCGAGCACCACGCGCTGCTCGGCCATCGCCAGCGCCGCCCCCAGACAGCGCCGGATGCCGCCGCCGAACGGGATCCACTCGTACGTCCCCGGCTTCGCCCCGCCCGTCCAGCGCTCCGGTCGGAACGCGAACGGCTCGGGGTAGACGTCCTCGCGGTGGTGCAGCAGCAGGATGCTCATCGTGACCGGCGTGTCGGCCTCGACCACGTAGTCGCCCAGCCGCCACGGCACGGTCACCCGGCGCCCGATCATCGGGATCACCGGCCGCACGCGCATGCCCTCGGTGATGACCGCCTCGACCCACGTCTCGGACTCCTCCGCGGAGCCGTCGCGCACCGCGTCGCGCAGCGAGGACAGCGCGGCCGGCGAGCGCACGAGCCGCTCCCACGTCCACGCCAGCGAGTTCGCCGTCGTCTCGTGTCCGGCGAGCACGAGCGTCAGCAGCTCGTCGCGCAGCTCGCGGTCGGTCAGCGCCTCGCCGTCCTCGGTCCGCGCCTGCATCAGCAGCGACATGATGTCGCGCCGGTCGTCGAGGTCGGCCGCCGCGCGCCGCGCGCGGATCACCGCGTAGGTGGGCGCGTCGAGCGCCGCGAGCCCCATCTTCGTGAGTCCGACCGGCTCGTCGCGGCCGACGTTCATCAGCTCCGCGACCTGGGCGACCGGCCACGTCGAGAGCGCCACGAGGTACTTGATCGCGGTCCGCAGCCCGTGCTCCGCGGTGCCGGGCCGCGGCCGCCCCTCGATGCCGAAGATCCCGGCCATGATCACGTCGAGCGTGATCGCCTGCATCCGCGGCGCGAGCGCGAACGGCCGGCCGACCGGCCATGTGTCGATCTCGCGCTCGGTGACGTCGGAGATCATCTGCGCGTAGCGCGCGATCGCGTCGCCGTGGAACGGCGGCAGCAGCAGCTTGCGCTGGCGCATGTGGCGCGCGCCGAGCGCGGTCAGCGTCGAGTTGGGGCCGACGATCGGCCGCAGCGGCGACTCGCCCGTGATCGAGGGAGCGAGCTCCGGCTTGGCGGTGAAGAGCGACCGCACGTGGTCGGGATGGCAGGTGACGGTCGGGCGCCCGCGGATGATCCCGTGCATCCGGAAGACGTCGCCGAGCCGGCGCCGCGCGCCGAAGACGAACTCGATCTGGCGCTGGTTGAAGCGCAGCACCTGCAGCGTGTGCGGCAGCCGGATCGACGGGGGAGGCGGCAGTGCGAGGTCGGCCTCCGACGCCGGCCCGGCCGGTGACGGCGGTGCCTCCCCGAGCAGCTCCTCCACGTACGCGACGCTCCCCATGGCCAGAACCGTGACATCAATAGATGTCAAGGTCAAGCGGGATGTGACGACACCCACACAGGTTCGCTACGCGACGCCGGCCGCCCGCACGATCCGGTCGCGGCCCGACGCCTTCGCGGCGTACAGCGCCGAGTCCACGCGCTCGAACAGCGCGGCGCCGGACTCGCGGCCGTTCCAGCAGCCGACGCCCGCCGACGCGGTCTGGCCCGCCGGCACCACCGCGCGCAGCCGCTCCACGACCTCCATCGCGCGCGCCTCGTCGCAGTCCGGCAGCAGCAGCGTGAACTCCTCGCCGCCCCACCGCGCGAGCACGTCGCGCTCGCGCAGCGCCGCCGTCCACAGCGAGGCCGCCTCGCGCAGCAGCCGGTCGCCCGCGCGGTGGCCCTCGGCGTCGTTGAACGCCTTGAACCGGTCGAGGTCGATCAGCGCGATCGTCAGCGGCCGGCCCGAGCGCAGGCTCTCGGCCATGCTCTGCTCGAGCGCGGTGTCCCAGGCGCGGCGGTTCCCGAGCCCCGTGAGCGGGTCGCGCGTCGCGCTCTCCGAGAGCCGCTGCAGCAGGTCCGCGCGCTCGATCGCGACAGCGGCCTCCGCCGCCAGCAGCTGGAGCACCTCGACCCGCGGGTCGTCGGGGCGCCGCACGCGCGTGCGCCACAGCACGCACAGCACGCCCGCGACGCGCCGGCCGCGGACGACCGGCACCGAGAGCGCCGAGCGCGCCTGCTCGCCGCCCAGCGCCGGCGGCAGCGCGCCCGCGACGCCGGCCACGTTGGGCGCGAACAGCGGCTGGCGGCGCGCGAACGCCTGCCCGATGATCGAGGCGTCGGCACGCGCGACGGTGAGGTCGCCGAGGTCGCCGCCGGCGTACGCGGTGGCGGCCAGCTCGCCGGAGGCGCGCGGCTCGATCAGCACGACGACGTCGGCCGCGCCGAGGTCGAGCGCGGCGTGCACGATCGCGTCGCGCGCGTCGTCGACCGCGAGCACGGCGGTCACCACCGTCCGCAGCCGCGCGGCGAGCCGCACCCGCTCGGCGAGGCTGCGCGCGAGGTACTGGGCCGGGAAGCCGATGATCGGCAGCAGCAGCGCCCAGAGGACCGCCGGCGCGGCGAGCTCGGAGGGGTGCAGGATCGCCGGCACGAGCAGCGCGACCAGCGTCGCCGCGAACGTCATCAGCAGCATGCGCAGGTCCTCGGCCAGCGCGATCCGCAGGACGCTGAACAGCAGCAGCACGCCGTAGATCGGCTCCTGGGTCACCGCCGTCAGCGCGCCGACCACCGCGGCGAACGGCAGCGACGGGCCGATCTGCAGCCACCGCGAGAGCCCGCGCGTCGTTGCGGTCGCGCGGATCAGCGTCAGGACGAGCAGCGCGATGCCGGCCCACGTGCGGTCGCGGACGTCGCCGGGGCCGACGGCCACGACCGCGGCGCCCGCGGCGATGATCGGCAGCACCGCGAACGAGCTCCCGACGATCCTCGACACCGCGTCGCCGCTGCCGAGAACCGCGAGCGGCTTCTCGGCGTGGTCGTGCTCGGCGTTCACCGCCTCACCCTCCCCGCCGGGGCAAGGTGTGTCAACCGGTCGAGGGAGCCGGTCCCCGGACGGAGACCCGCGCGCGGGAGAGCGCGCGCACCGCCGACAGCAGCACGAGGGCGGCCAGGAGCGCGCCAGCGACCGACGCGCCCGCGGCCGTGTGCGCGTAGTAGGAGAGGTAGAGCCCGGCGACGCCGGAGACGACCGCGATCGCCGCGCTGGCCGCGAGCATCGCGCCCATCCGCCGCGTGACCTGGCGGGCCGCGGCCGGCGGCGCGATCAGCACCGCGACCACGAGCAGGTTCCCGAGGCCCTGCACGGCGACGAGCAGCGCGAGCGCGAGCAGCGCGAGCAGCGCGAGGTCGACGACGCCGGCGGAGACCCCGAGCGCCCGCGCGGCGGAGCGGTCGAAGCCGACGATCAGCAGCCGCCCGTGCAGGAGCCGCAGCACCAGGAGCGTGGCGAGGACGAGCCCGGCCGCGAGCGCGAGGTCGGTGTCCGAGACGCCGAGCGGGTCGCCGAAGAGGATCCCCTGCAGGCCGGCCGGGGTCGCGGGCGACAGCGCGAGCAGCGCGCCGAGGCCGAACAGCGTCGTCACCACCACCGCCACCGCGGTGTCGCGGCCGATCCCCGGCACGCGGCCCGCGAGCGCGACGCCCGCCGCCGCCACGAAGATCCCGGCGGCGCCGCCGAGCAGCAGCGGCAGCCCGGCAAGCGACGCGAGCACGAGCCCCGGCAGCATCCCGTGCGCCAGCGACTCGGCGCTGTAGGAGAGCTTGTGGAAGACGACCCAGCAGCCGAGCGCGCCGCCGGCGATCCCGAGCAGCGCGATCTCGAGGAACGCCCGGCGCAGCAGCGGGTCCGCGAGCGGGTCGCCGATCGCGCTCCCGACCGAGGCGATCACGCGTGGTCCCCGTGGTGATGGTGGTGCGGCGGGACGATCGCCTCGCACGCCTCGGGCAGCGTCACGATCGCGGCGCCGTAGGTCTCCTCGAGCACCTCGCGCCGCAGCACCTCCTCGGGCTCGCCGAACGCGACCTGCCGGCGGTTGACGCACAGCACGCGGTCCCAGCGCCGCGCCTGGCCGACGTCGTGTGTCGCGATCAACAGCGCGCGGCCCTCGGCGGCGAGCGACGCCAGGAGCTGCTCGAGCTGCTCGGCGCTCGGGGAGTCGAGGCCGGTGAACGGCTCGTCGAGGAGGATCACGGGCGCGTCCTGGACGAGCGCGCGCGCGACGAGCACGCGCTGGCGCTGGCCGCCGGAGAGGTCGCCGAACGTGGTGTCCGCGCGGTCGCCGAGCCCGACGGCGGCGAGCGCCTCGACGGCCGCGCGCCGTTCCGCGCGGCCGGGGCGGCGCCACCACGGCAGCCGCGAGACCGCGCCCATCAGCGCCACGTCGAGCGCGCTCACCGGGAAGTCCAGGCGCGACCGCTCGGTCTGCGGCACGACCGCGCAGCGCGGCACGGCGACCGAACCCTCCCGCGCGTCGAGCTCGCCGAGCAGCACCCGGAAGAGCGTCGTCTTCCCGCCGCCGTTGGGGCCGAGCACCGCGACCCGCTCGCCGGCGTGCACGGCGAACGTCGCGTCGCGCAGCGCGACGGTCTCGCCGTAGCCGGCGACGAGGCCGTCGACGCGGACGAGTGCCGTGCCGCTCACAGCCCCGCGATCGCGCATCCGCGCGCGCCTCCGGTGAAGCCGCGCAGCATCGCGTCGGCGTTGTGGCGCTCCATCGCCAGGTAGGTCGCGCCGTCGGAGCCCTCCGGGCCGAGCGTGTCGCCGTAGAGCTCGTACTTCGCGGTCGCGCCGGTGCGGTCGGCGATCGCCCGCGCGAGCTTCGGGTTGACGCTGCTCTCGGGGAACACCGCCTTGACGTTCTCGCGCGCGATGACCTTCGCGAGATCCGCGATCGCGCCGGCCGACGGCTGCGCCTGCGTCGTCTGCGATGGGATCACCGCGCCGATCACGGTCACGCCGTAGCGGCGCGCGAAGTAGCCGAACGCGTCGTGGTCGGTGACGAGCTTGCGCTGCTCGGCCGGAACGCTCGCGAAGCACGCCGCGATGCCGGCGTCGAGCGCGCGGAGCTTGGCCAGGTAGGCGTCGGCGCCGCGCGCGTAGTCGTCGCGGCCGGCCGGGTTCGCCTTCGTCAGCGCGTCGCGGATCGCCGGGACCGCGGCCTCGACGTTGCGCGGGTCGTGCCACCAGTGCGGGTCGTACCTCGACGCCTCGGGGCCGGAGCTCTCGCCCGGCAGCTTCGTCGTCGCGCGCGCGCCGAGGTCGACGACGACCGGCGACCCGCCGGCCTGCTCGACGACCTTGCCCATCCAGTGATCGAGGTCGTCGCCGCTCTCGAAGACGACCTTCGCGCCGGCGGTGTCCTGCACGTCGCGCGGCCGCGGCTCGTAGTCGTGGGGGTCGCTGTTGGGCTTGAGGATCTGCGTGACGTCGACCGCCGCGCCGCCGACCTCGCGGACGACGTCGCCGAGCTGGGTGGTCGTGGCGACGACGCGGATCGCGTCCTCGCTCGTCGACGAGGAGCCGCCGCCCGACCCGCAGCCGCCGAGCAGCGCCGCCGCCAGGAGGGCGGCCGCCGCGAGCGCCGCCCGCCCTCCACGCGCCCGCAGCGCGCGGGCGATCGCCACGAGCGCGAACACCGAGCCGGCCAGCACGGCGATCGCGGCGCCGGGAGGCGCGTTGAGCCGCACCGACGCCCACAGCCCGACGACGCCCTCGGCCGCCGCGAGCGCGACGGTCGCCGCCTGCCACGCGGCGAGCCGGTCGAAGAGCAGGCGCGTCGTCGCCGCGGGCACGACGATCAGCGCGGTCGAGAGCAGCGCCCCGATCGCGCTCAGCGACGCGATCGCCACGAGCGCGACGAGCACAATCAGCACCGCGTCGGTGGCGCCCGAGCGGATCCCGAGCCCGCGCGCGGAGCCGGGGTCGAAGCCGGTGGCCAGCCAGCGCGGCCCGAGGGCGACCGTCGCGAGCACGACCGCGAGCCCGGTGGCGCCGGCCCACAGCAGGTCGGAGTCGTCGATCACCAACAGGCTGCCGAACAGCAGCGTCTCGACGTTCGCGCCGGAGTGGAAGACGTCGGAGGCGAGGATCACGCCCGCGGCCAGCGCCCCGATCAGCACGAGCGCGGTGATGCTGTCGTAGCGCTCGCGGTCGCGGCGGCCGAGGAACCCGACGCCGGCGGCGACGATCCCGGCGGTGCCGAGCGCGCCGAGGTGCGCGGAGAACGAGAGGCCGTCGGCGAGCACGAGCCCGGGAAACGCGGCGGTGCCGACGGCGTGGGAGAAGAACGCGAGGCCGCGGAGCACGACCCAGGTGCCGATCAGGCCGGCGGCGACGGACAGCAGCCCGACCTCGACGAGCCCGCGCTGGACGAACGGGAGGGTGAACGGGTCGAGCACGTCGCGCATCGTACAAGAATGAGAACGATTCTCGCTTTCTGGGTGAGCACGCCCGCGGCCGGTAGCGTGGCGCGCATGTCCACGGGCGAGGCGCACGGGCTGGCGGAGGCCATCGGCTCGGCGGCGCCGGAGCTGCTCGACGCGTTCGTCGAGAGCATCGCCGACGGCGTCTACCTCGTCGGTCCCGACGGCGCGGTCGCGTTCGCCAACCGCGCGGCGCTGGAGATCCTCGGCTACCCCGACGACGCCGAGCTGGTCGGCCGCCCGAGCCATGACGCGATCCACAGCCGGCGCCCCGACGGCAGCGCCTTCCCGGAGGAGGAGTGCCCGCTGCTGCGCCCGCGCGTGACCGGCGAGACGGTGCGGATCGACGAGGACTGGTTCGTGCGGCGCGACGGCACGATGGTGCCGGTCGCCTACTCGTCGGCGCCGGTGGGCACGGCGGACGGGCGCGGCGCGGTGGTGGTCTTCCGCGACGTCAGCGACCGGCTCGAGGCGCAGCGCGCGCGGGATCGCGAGGCGCTGGAGCGGGGCCGCGCCGACGAGATGGGCGCGTCGCGGGCGCGGATCGCCGCGGCCGCCGACGAGGAGCGCCGGCGTCTGAGCCGCGACCTGCACGACGGCGCGCAGCAGCGCCTGACGACCGTGCTGCTCGCGCTGCGCCAGGGCCACGTCGACGACGCGCTGGCCGAGACCCGCGGCGCGATCGAGGACCTGCGCGACTTCGCGGCCGGCCTGCACCCGGCGATCCTCACGCTGCGCGGGCTCGCCGCCGCGATCGAGAGCCTGACCGCCCGCGCGCAGCTCCCGGTCACGCTCGACCTCGTCGACGAGCGGATGCCGCCGGCCGTCGAGGCGACCGCGTACTTCCTGATCGCCGAGGCGCTGGCCAACGTCGCCAAGCACGCCGACGCCACGAGCGCCTCGGTGCGCACGGCGATCGCGGACGGGCGGCTCCTGATCGACGTCGCCGACGACGGCCGCGGAGGCGCCGACCCCGCGGCGGGCACCGGCCTGCGTGGCCTCGCCGACCGCGCCGCGGCCGCGGGCGGGACGCTGGCGATCGAGAGCCCGCCCGGCGCCGGCACGCACGTGCACGCCGAGCTGCCGCTCGCGCCCTAGGACACCCGCAGCAGCGTCAGCACCGCCATCACGCGGCGGTGCTCGCTCGGCTCGTGGCCGAGGTCGAGCTTCCCGAAGATGCCGCGGATGTGCTTCTCGACGGTGGCGCCGCTGACCACCAGCTCCTCGGCGATCCCCTGGTTGGACTTGCCCTCGGCCATCAGCGCGAGCACCTCGCGCTCGCGCGGCGATAGCGCCTCGAGCGGGTCGACCGTGCGCCGGCGGCCGACCATCCGCGCGACGACCTCGGGGTCGAGCGCCGACCCGCCGGCCGCCACGCGCCGCACGGCGTCGGCGAACGTCGCGACGTCGCCCACCCGGTCCTTGAGCAGGTAGCCGACGCCGCGCGCGTCGTCGCCGATCAGGTCCAGCGCGTAGCGCTCCTCGAGGAACTGGGAGAGCACGAGCACGCCGACCTCCGGGTGCTCGCGGCGGATCCGGATCGCGGCGCGCAGTCCGTCGTCGGTGTTGTCGGGCGGCATCTGCACGTCGACCACGGCCACGTCGGGACGGTGCGCGCCGACCTTGCGCAGCAGGTCCTCGGCGTCGCCGGCCTGGGCGACGACCTCGAAGCCGGCGTCGGAGAGCAGGCGCGCGAGCCCCTCGCGCAGCAGGACCTCGTCGTCGGCGAGCAGCACTCGCGTGGCCGTCACGCCGGCCACGCTACCGGCCGCGAGGTAGTGCAGGCCCGACCACGAGACTCCGGCGCGCACCCCCGCGCGCGCCTCGCGCGCGTGACACCGTTCAGGGCATGACCGAGAAGCCCCACACCAACCGATGGCTGATCGCGATGCGCTACGGACTCCCGGCGGTGATCGTGATCGGCGGCCTGATGACGATGGTCGTCAGCCCGAAGATCGACACGGCGGAGGGCGCGATGTTCATCATCGGCGCCGGCCTGTCGATCCTGATGATCAACATGATGTACCGCTTCGGCGTCAAGGGCGACCACGAGATCGACGTCGACGAGGCCGCCCGCGACTACCTCGACCGCACCGGCCGCTGGCCCGACGACGAGTGGCGCCCGTACTTCCTCGAGCACGGCCGCTGGCCCGATCCCTCCTACCATGCCGGGAGTGGCACGCAAGACCGCCGTCGAGACCTCGTGGCCTGAGCACGCGTCCGAGCAGCTCGCCGCGGCGGGCTACCGGCGCGGAGGCGCGCGCAGCGCGGTCGTCGAGCTGCTGGGCCGCCAGGGATGCGCGCTGTCGGCGATGGAGATCGAGGCGCAGCTGGGCGGCGGGGAGCGCGCCGTGGCGCGGGCGTCGGTGTACCGTGTGCTCGAGGAGCTCGAGCCGCTCAAGCTCGTCGCGCGGGTCGAGGTCGGCCAGGGCATCGCCCGGTTCG
>Ga0164241_10007089_pt1 | contig 10114 bp, 10 predicted proteins | sample OricomyardsoilBY_FD_108780 | JGI IMG/M metagenome (GOLD analysis project Ga0164241, IMG submission 108780) | Backyard soil microbial communities from Emeryville, California, USA - Original compost - Back yard soil (BY) | ecosystem: Environmental > Terrestrial > Soil > Unclassified | place: USA... | reverse complement strand
GAGCAAAAGGCCAGCACAACAGCGATTATTCAGTCCTTGAAAGAGAGGGCACTCCACTCAGAAGAGATGGGCATGTACTACAAACAAAGCAGCGGCTATTATTGGTACCAAGCCCCCATTGAGACTCAAGCACTGTTGATCGAAGTATTTGACGAAGTGGCCAACGACCAAAAAGTAGTAGAGGACCTGAAAGTATGGTTGTTAAAACAAAAACAAACCCAAGACTGGAAAACTACTAAGGCTACAGCAGAAGCTTGCTACGCCCTCTTGCGTCGCGGAACTGACGTGCTTACAAACACCCAAGTGCCAGAAATTACCGTGGGCAAAAACGTTCTTCCAAAACAAGAAGCAGCGGAAGCAGGAACAGGGTACTTCAAAACTTCTTGGAATGGCGAAGAAATAAAAGCCGATATGGCAGAAATCAAGATCAGCAAGCAAGATGAAGGAGTGGCTTGGGGAGCCGCTTATTGGCAATACTTTGAGCAGCTCGACAAAATCACTCCAGCTGTCACTCCACTTCAATTGAAAAAGCAACTCTTCCTGCAGCAGAATTCGGACAGAGGACCTGTGATTACCCCCATTAGCGCACAAACTGACCTGAAAGTGGGTGACCTTATCAAAGTTCGGATTGAACTGAGAAGTGATCGAAACATGGAATACGTACATCTCAAAGACATGCGCGCCGCTGGTCTGGAGCCCGTTGCCACCCTATCTGAATCGAAGTACCAAGACGGCTTGTGGTATTATGAAAGCCCCCGTGATCTGAGCACCAGTTTCTTTATGGGCTTTGTACCCAAAGGAACCTATGTATTTGAGTACGCGTTGCGTGTGTCCCAAAAGGGCGATTTCAGCAACGGCATTTCTTCCATCCAGTGCATGTACGCACCAGAGTTCAGTAGCCACTCGGAGGGGCTAAGAGTGAAAGTGAAATAATGGAAGTGCAAGGCTCACGTTTGGGGAACAACTCTTCAAGGGGTTGAAAACCCTTGAAGAATTTGAAAAAAACATGATAGAAATACTAACAGCTACAGAAAACGAATTGCCCATTGTTCAGAGAATTGCCAACGAGACTTGGCCTGATACCTTTGGCTCCATCCTTTCAAAGGCTCAAATCGTGTACATGATCGACCAGATGTACAACCTTGACTCTCTGGCAGAACAGATACACAAGAAAGGCCATGTGTTTTTACTTGCGAAAATGGGCGCTGAACATGTGGGATACGTTTCGTATGAACTGAATCATAAAAGCGCAGCAAAAACAAAAATCCACAAACTTTATCTGCTGCCTTCTGCCCAGGGCCAAGGAATCGGCAAGCAACTAATCTGGGCCGTAGCAGACATTGCAAAAAGGAACGGCAGCCATGCACTCTCCTTAAATGTAAATAGACACAATCCAGCAGTCCAATTTTATCAAAAGATGGGCTTTGCAAAAATAGCAGAGGAGAAAATACCCATTGGGCACGGGTATTGGATGGATGATGTGGTAATGGAGATGCCATTGAGCTCCCTATCCATTGAAGTGGTTTGAAACCCTTCAAGAGTCTAAAACCTTTTAATGCACCTGTAACTTTTCGAGGCAATGTTCCCTCTCATATCCGAACATGACTATAACCGACTACAACAAAGCTGTCGTTGATTGCTCAGGCGTGCTGCTGCGTTTTGCAAGAAAGCTTGTCCAAGACAATGCGCTAGCGCAGGACACCGTGCAAGAAAGCTTTATGAGGCTTTGGGAGCACAGGTCAAAAGTGGATGCGACAAAAGCAAAATCTTGGTTGTACACCACCTGCTATCGGGAGAGTTTACTGGTCATTTCCAAACAAAAGAAGAAGGTAAGCCTTCCCGAAATTGCCGATAGAGAAAACGACAACCCCGATCTAAAAGAAGTGATCGAAAAATGCTTGGGCAATTTGCCGGAAGTACAACGTTCCATTCTCATGCTCAGGGATTATGAAGGATATGATTACAAAGAAATTGGAGAGGTACTCTCCTTGAACGAAAGTCAGGTCAAGGTCTACCTCTTTCGGGCCAGAGGAAAAATGAAAGAACTAATCAAGGATTTGAATTTGGTGATCTAACGTGGGGAGGAAATGATACACGAAAACAACATAGAAGAACGAATCTTTGAGTACCATGAAGGACTGTTGGATGCTGCCCAAAAAGAGGAGTTGATGGCTTATCTCCACGAGCATCCGGAATGGCAGCGTGACTTTGCCATTTGGGCACAATCGAGGCTACATCCTGCAACAGTGGAAACTCCTGCCTTCCATCTGGGAATGTTGAAGAAAGGTACAGGTACTTGGTCTTGGGGGAAGGCATCTGTAGCAATGGCAGCAATTTTTTCAACTATGGCAATTTGGTATTTCTGGCCCTCCAACTCGGTGAATCCCGAAGCAGACACCCAAATAATTCCTGTCCAGCCGGATTCTACAGCAGCCGCGAAAGGCGATGGAGTGGCTGTATCGGTCGTCGATTCTGTGAAAGGCATTGTGGTTACTGCTGCTCCTTTGAAAGAGAAAACAACAACAATAAATAACCAAGGAGAGAAGTCTTCCGAAGTGATGGACAACATGCAAACCCAAGAGGAACCTCTCGCTTCTCCATTGCCAGATGAAGCACGCACCTCTATTTCTTCCGATACATCTCGTCTACACTCTCCAGCACTCGTGCAAGAGCAATCTGAAAAACTAGAACCTAAGATACCTTCCAAGCAATTATTGGCAGCCAAGGATTCTGTCTCTGCCAAGCAAAAAGACCTGGAAGTTCCTTCAAAAAAGGAGAAGAAAAAGATCAAGCACAAGTTCAGCTTAAAGCCCACATCGGATATCGTTCCTACAAACTCCAATTTTTAAGGCGATGAAAAAACTGCTTTTCCTTGGTTTATTAGTATCGTATTCGAATTCGTGGGGGCAATCTTTCTCCCAGATCAACCAGACCCCCTTATTGTATCATCCTTCCTTTGCTGGTTCTACCGGCAAAGGGCGCTTGGCTTGGATGGGCAACATGGACAATTATAATATGAAGAGCAGCTATCTCTCTTACGACAACTTATGGAAAGAAAAAGGGATCGGCTGGGGTACCTCCTTGCTCTATTCGCACCAATCGAGCGATGGTTCATTTGATATGAAAAACAACAGAATAGGGGCCAATTGTTACTTCTCTACCAAACATGTCTTACTGTATTCTATCGACGAAAAGCCCAAATACACCCTCTCTCCTTCTCTTTCCTTGGGATATACATTTGACAGAACATCTTACGACACGGACTATCTCTATTACGGAAACGACAAAATCATTTTGGACCACCAAACCTGGCAGGCTACTCTAGGCATGTTGGTCAACTCCGAGAATGGCTATGTGGGCATTACGTATAAGAATTCCCTCCGAGTGGATGATCTAAAGTACGCTGCTTACTTCGAAGCACAGAACTACCATCACACTGCGTTTCTGCCTTCCTTCTCTTTGGTTCTTGCCCAAACCTTCTTCTCACGTTCCAAATTCTTCCGCCTCACTCCCTCTGGCTATTTTCAACTTAATACTGTCTATAAAAAATCAGGAAATTACTCCTATAGCACCACGAAGGACGTTACACTTAACTTAACAGCCAACATCATGAAAATCTATCTAGGTGCTGGATACTCCTCTTTCCTGATTTCTAACCGAAATGTGTTTGCCGGTTTTCAGAATGAGCACATTCGAATGGGGGGAGGATATGGGTGGAATACCGATTATGCCGACATCAAGTTCTACGAACTTAGCTTTTCTCGTTTCTTCTAATCCGTTGAAGAACAACCAACTCCAAAAAACCATGAGATATCTGTTCTTTATGCTGCTATTGGCACAAGTCGACGCGGTGGCTCAAGGCTTCTCCCAAATCAACCAAACACCTTTGCTTTACCATGGATCATTTGCAGGAGCAACCGGAGGAGGGAGATTGGCATGGGTGAGCAATGTGACTTCCTACAAAACTACTCCCCAAACCTATCGTTCTTTCAACAGCTACCTTTCCTACGACAATCTTTGGAAGGGACTTGGGTATGGGATCTCGTTTTTGAACAATACTGCAAAAGGAACAGACCCTTTTGTTTCATATTATGGCCCAGATAGATACTTACCTAAATCTAGTTACGCTGGCAACCTACATTTGTCAACAAAACATGTGTTCTTTCACTCAAATACTGGTGAAACCAAATATACACTCTCCCCTTCGCTTTCGTTAGGATATACACAGTCTCACTCTCAAGTTGAAAATAGAGGAAGCACAAATCCTCCCTACATCACTACTCACAAAACAGCCCATATAACCATAGGTGTATTGCTGAACACCCGCTACGGTTATTTCGGAGTTAGTTATAAGAACGCGTATCAAACAGCCATTCAAAACTACGCCGTATACCCAACGTATGGTCCATGGTCAATGCAGGTGGTTTATGAAGAATCAAAGACCACAACTCTTATTCCCACGTTTTCCTTCGTCTTTGCCCAAACCCTCTCTTCTCGTGAGAAGAACTCTCTCTTTAGCCTCACCCCTTCGGGGTATATTTCCTTTGTTTCTTATTACAAACGACCTGAGAATTACAGTGGGAAAACCATTTCCTCTGGCGCATACTGTTTTAATCTAACCGCCACCATCTGGAAAATCTACTTTGGGATGGGCACTACCAATACGATAGACACCAAATACAATTTATTCGGAGGCTTTAAAAACGACCGCTTTAGGACTGGGATCGGATATGGCTGGGGAGCCTTACCTGCTCCTCAAGGTTTCTACGAACTCAGTTTCTCTTATTTTTTCAAACCTCATATAGAGAGAAACTTGTCTAAGTAGCACAGTCTTCAAGGTTTGACAACTTTTCAAAAGTTGTCAAACCTAATACCTTTGTGAGACCAATCAATTGCTCATGCTATTTCGTTCTGCTTCCCTTTTCAGTCTTGTCGCTCTTCTTTTCTCTTGCGAAAGCCTGCCAGAGAAAACTACCTCTACTGCCAAAACCGAATCCATCCAGGAAGCAGCGCCGATCTATTATTCTGTCAGGGCTTCTTATCCGCATAGCATTCTATCGTTCACGGAAGGCCTGTATGTACAGGATGGAAAGATCTATGAGGGAACTGGATCTCCACAAAACATGCCTGAGACTCGCTCTTTGATCGGAATACTGGATTTGAAAACGGGAGAACTGGACGTGAAGACAGAACTGGACCGCAACAAATACTTTGGCGAGGGCATCGTGCAACTGAATGGGAAGATCTATCAACTCACTTGGGACACCAAAATAGGCTTTGTGTACGATGCAACGACGTTCAACAAACTGGGAGACTTTACTTTCCCCAGCAGAGAAGGCTGGGGCATGACGACAGACAGTACGCACCTGATCATGAGCGACGGCACCAACCAGATCACGTATCTGGACCCCGTTACATTTAAGGCGGTCAAAACGCTATCGGTCACCGAAAACGGATCGTCGAGGGACAAGCTGAACGAACTGGAATACATCAATGGCTTTCTCTACGCCAATGTATGGACCACCCATATGATCGTAAAAATTGATCCTAGTAATGGCAAAATCGTGGGTAAAATGGACATTAGCTCGCTCGCCTACGAAGCGAAGAACATCAATCCGAAAAGTCTAGAAACAAACGGGATCGCGTATGACGCGGCGGCAGACAAGATCTATGTAACGGGGAAAATGTGGCCCAAGATCTACGAGATTAGCTTTGCGCATTAAAGTCATCAGTTATCAGTCTTGGGAATTGATGCGGACTGCTTCCAATTGACAGTGGCCAAGCTTTGGCTTTTAGCCTTTACCCTTAAGCTAATCTTTAAAATAGACCTTCAGCACACTTCCTTTTCCAAGTTCACTTTCCACCTCGATCTTCCCCTCAGCGTTTTCGACCATCCTTTTTACCAGATACAACCCAACACCCGTGCCTTCCACATGGTCGTGCAATCGGGAGAACATACCAAAGATCTTGTCTTTGTTCTTTGGGTTCATGCCTACTCCATTGTCTTTCACGGTCAAAAGTGTGTAATCTCCTTCCTGTACCGTAGACAACCATATCTCGGGCTTGCGCTCAGGGGAAGCATACTTGATGGCATTGGAAACAAGATTGTATAAAATACTACGGAGATTCTTGCGGTAATACTGGATCTCTTTGACATGAAAATCAGCATGAATCTTGGCTTCTGATTTCAAAATGAGGCCGTGGATACTGAGTTCTACTTCGCGTAGCATCTCTGCAAACGCAATCACTTGCAGGCCTTGCTCCTCTTCGTTTTGCAGGTAAGTGATCTCTGCCAAGTCTTTCAATGTTTTCTTGAACTGATGAACGGATTGACTCATCATTTCCAAAATAACAAGCGAGCCCTCCTGCATCTCTTCTTCAGATGCCAGCGCTTCCAGTAGTCCTTCTATATTGGAGATAGGGGCCTTAAGATCGTGATAGGCGGTATAAATGAAATTGTCGAGGTCTTGATTGGTCCTAGTCAACTGCTTGTTTCTCAACCCCAACTCATCCAGTGTCCTCTTCAATTCGTCTTCCCGCTGCTCTAGCAGTTTCCGCGCTTTGATCTGTTCACTTACTTCAAAAGCAAAAGCCAGAATGCCGATGACCTCATTCTTTTCGTTCCGCATGGGCTGGTAAACGAAATTGAAATACATCTCAGACATCTTGTCCGGATCTGTTTTAAAAGTCAAGGGTACTTCATTACCAGTCACTTCTTCGCCATGTTGAAACACACGGTCCAGCAATCCTTTCACATGACTGCCTTTCAACTCGGGCAAGGCTTCCAAAATAGGTTTGCCCACCAATTCCCTATCGGGAAAAAGTTGTTGATACAGAGGATTGACAAGCTCGTAGACATAATCCGGACCTATCAAGGTGCAAATAAGAGCGGGGGCATTCATAAACAAATCATGCAAAACAGCGCGTTGCTTCTCTGCTTCTTCTCTAGCCGCCTGCGCCATCAACAGCTGCTTTTCAGTCAACTGTTTTTCCTTTTGCTCGGTGATATCGGAAATGATTCCCGAACAGTGAATGGGCGTCCCTGCCAGATTAAACTCTATTTTGCCTTTAACTTGTACCCAATGGATGCTTTGATCGGGCCACAGTACTCTCACTTCATATTCAAGCAGACCCGTATGAAGCGACTCTTCAAATTTCGCACGGGCAAACTCTCTGTCTTCGGGTAGCACGTGATCGAAAAATCCATACGTTTTCCACTCAGGCTGCATTTCTTTATACCCAAGCACTCGGTCGTAGCCAAAAGAACGTCTCAATTTGTCTTGCACAAAATCCAAGTTCCAGGTGCCCATGTTGCCTGCATCAAGTGCGAGTTTCAGCATCTCCTCGCTTTCCTCTGCTTTCTTTTTTGCTACCACCAAATCGGTTACCTCAAAAGCGGTTTGGATAATTCCGTAAACACGTTCTTCTCCGTCGCGCAGCGGTTCATAGAGAATATTAAAGTAGCATAACTCCAATTTGCCGTTGCGCTCTAGTGTAGCAGGAAGCTCGGTTCCAGAAAAGTGTTTGCCGGTTGCCAACACCTCCGCCAGTATTTCCTCGAATCCTTGTCCACTTACTTCTGGAATCGCTTTGAAAAGCGGAAGATTCAACACCTGTTCAGGAGTTCGCCCCCAAATCTCCCGCATCCTCGAATTGGCAAACTCGACGACAAGTTCGGGACCAATATAGATGCCAATGGCGATGGGCGAGTGTGCGTACAATTCGTACGCCTGTTGTTTGATCGGCAGATTAAATCCTCCTATTGTTGACATAAAAACACGATCCGATAGGTGGATCTTCCATGCAGGTTTAAAATTAACATTTATGCTCAAAAAGAAGTATACCAGAAAACAGGTTGAAGGCCCGAAGGCAAAAGCCATGAAGCAGAGCGGAAAAACTCAAAGATGAATAGATGAATGACAAATGAATCACACTGCCTCCACATGTTTGACAAGCTGGTCTATCAGTAACAAGCCTTGAGCCTTTCGCCCAAAATAAAAAGGTGATATTGTTTACGTATTTTGCACATAGGTATAAACAACAGAATCATGGAAACCAAACGTCCTCTCTGTTCTCCTCCATCGGAACGCGAACAGCTGTTTATCCACTTGTACAAAAAGGCCTTTCCTGTGGTGTGCAAATACATCAGCAAGCGTGGAGGCAACATGGAACAAGCAAAAGATGTGTTTCAGGAAGCACTTCTTCTCTACTACGAGAAGGTAGTAGTGGGTCGAACAGAAATTGCGTCCAACGAAACCGCCTATCTGGTGGGGATCTCCAAGCACCTTTGGTTTCAACTGTGCACAAAAGAAAAAGGGACGTGTGAGCTCGGCCACCACGATCTTGCTGCCATCGAGGACGAGAAGCTCTCCGACAATAAACTGTTGGCACTTCTGGAAACATCGGGCAAGAAATGCATGGACATGCTCAAGGCATTCTATTACGACAAACTGAACATGGTCCAAGTCGCGGAGAACTTTGGCTACAACAGCGAGCGCTCGGCCACGGTGCAGAAATACAAATGCTTGGAAAACATACGGAACACTGTCAACCAAAAACAATTGCAGTATGAGGACTTCCTTGCTTGAAACGAAACGCATCGAGGAACACATACTCCATGTTTCCTCACCCGGTGAGCAATTGCTTTTTCAAGCACAGCTCATCCTAGACCCAGCATTGGACGAAAAAGCAATGGCTCAACAGAAGGCTTACTCCCTTATTCGCTCCTATGGAAGAAAAAAGCTGCAGGAAGAAATCGCCCTCGTCCATGCACAGCTATTCCAATCTCCCCAACACACTCCCTTTAAGGAACGCATCCTTTCCCTCTTCCAAAAAAAATAATATCATGAACCCACAAGCAAGTATGATTCCCATGGTCATTGATAACAATGGCCGTGGCGAGAGGGCTTTTGACATTTACAGTCTCCTTCTCAAAGAACGTATAGTGATTCTTGGCACTGGTATCGATGAGCATGTGGCCAATGTGATCGTGGCGCAACTGCTCTACCTGAACAGTGTGAACCCCAACGAACAGATCAACCTGTACATCCAAAGCCCTGGTGGAGTGGTGTATTCGGGTATGGCCATTTACGACACCATGCAAATGATATCAGCTCCTGTTTCCACGGTATGCATGGGCTTCTCTGGCAGCATGGGCACCGCCCTGCTCTGCGCTGGAGCAAAGGGCAAACGCATTGCCCTGCCTCATGCCACCATCCACATGCACCCTACTGGGGGCGGTGCCAGAGGTTATACGGAAGATGTGCGTATTGCCACTCGGGAACAGGAACGGTTACAAACCCAGCTTTTCCATTTGATGGGAAAACATACCGGCCACTCTTGGAAAGAAATCGAAGAATACTTTATCCGCGACCGTTACCTAAACGCTTTGGAGGCCAAAGAATTTGGTTTGATTGACGAAGTGCTGGGCGACACAAGCGATTTGATCAAACTGGTCCCTTCTGTGTTTGAGGTAGATTACCATGGAAGCAAGCAATTGAAAGACAAGTAAAAGTTAGTGGAAAGGACGGCATCTCTTAAAGGAATGCCGTCCACCTAATCGACCTGAAGGATGGAGCGCTCTTGCTACCCCCCTTGATTATTAAAGAGGGATGAAGGCGCGGTTCGATGTTTTTAGACGTTATTTGATGAAATTAACTTATCCTAACATCATGAAAAAAATCCTCCTCACAAGTGTGCTCTCCGCAGCCACACTTTTTGCCTATTCCCAAACCGCGCTCGATTCGCTGAAACCCCAAGCTGGAGAAAGGACACTCACGCTCGGCATCATCAACAATTCGGCCTTCTTTGTTTTCAAGAAGTATTGTACACCTACTATGGCCTGCAGGTTTGGCTTTGGAGGGAACTATCAATTCTCGAAAAACGAAGGTTCTCAAGGACCAAACACGTATTATGACCTAATGGGCAATCAAATTACTTATTATGACAGCTATAAAAACAGCACAAACAATGCCGCATTGAACGTCTTTTTTGGTGCCCAGAAAAGCTTTGGGAACTTTAAGAATTTTGAACCCTACATGGGAGCCGACATCGTACTTGGAAACGCATTTAAGAAGAACACACAGGAAACAGCCTATGATCCAAAAGGAGGCGG
>Ga0164241_10007088_pt1 | contig 10116 bp, 6 predicted proteins | sample OricomyardsoilBY_FD_108780 | JGI IMG/M metagenome (GOLD analysis project Ga0164241, IMG submission 108780) | Backyard soil microbial communities from Emeryville, California, USA - Original compost - Back yard soil (BY) | ecosystem: Environmental > Terrestrial > Soil > Unclassified | place: USA... | reverse complement strand
GCAAGCTCGACGGGCGGCGCTGGGACAGGCTCTTCGTCGGACGGCTCGTCCATCGGAGACGGCTCGAGCGATGGCTCTGGCGACACGAACCCCGGCACCGGCGATACGCCGGACGACGACTGGCGCATCTCACCGGTACCCTTCTTCATCGGGTTGGCCGTCACGGCAGGCCTCGGAGGAACCACGATCTGGAGCGGCGTCGACACGCTGAACAATCCGGGGACCGACGCCGTGAAGAAGGCATGCGCCGGGAAGGACGACACCTGTCCGCTCTACCAAGAGGGCAAGTCGAACGAGCTTCGGACGAACGTGCTTATCGGCGCGACGGCCGGCGCCGCTGCCATCACCGTGATCTTCGCGATCGTGGCCGACTGGGACGGCGATCCCGAGCCTCCGGATACGGCTGCCGCTGCGAAGAAGCGTGCAAAGAAGACGGCGGTGGAACTTTCTCCGCCTCGGTTGTGGGTCACTCCTGGCAGTGCTAATTCCGGGTCCGATCAGGGCGCGGGCTTTGGGGCCACCCTCGAAGGTCGATTCTGACCACGCTCGCCGTATGTGTTTCCTGTTGAAGTGGCGGGAAACAGGGCACGATGAGTCGGTCGTTTGCCTCGGCAAACCCAGCGAATGGTTCGTTTTGAGGTGAAGACGTCGTGGCGAAGGTAAAGCTGCTCGATCCTTCCGATCCTCGCCGGCGGCTCGACCGCTACGAGCTGATTGGAGAGATCGCGACGGGGGGGATGGCGACCGTCTTCCTCGCGCGACGCGGTGGCGTCGGCGGTTTCCAGCGCTTCGTAGCCATCAAGCGCCTCCACCCGCACCTCCAGAACGAGCCGGAGTTCGTCGAGATGTTTCTCGACGAAGCGCGCCTCGCGGCGCTGATTCATCACCCGAACGTCGTCCCCATCCTCGAGGTGGGCGAGAACGAGGTCGGCTACTACCTCGTCATGGAGTACGTCGAGGGCGACACGCTGAGCCGCATCGTCGCCCGGACGATGTCGCTCGGACAGCTGCCTCCGCGGCACGTCATGCTCCGCATGTGCCTCGACACCCTCGCGGGTCTGCACGCAGCGCACGAGCTCCGCGACGATCGCGGCCAGCTGCTCGGCCTCGTGCATCGCGACGTCTCGCCGCAGAACGTCCTGGTCGGCGTCGACGGCACGGCGCGCATCACGGACTTCGGTGTCGCACGTGCCTCGAGCCGCCTCACGTCGACGGCGCACGGCAAGCTGAAGGGCAAGCTCGCGTACATGGCGCCCGAGCAGACGCGCGGCGACGAGCTCGATCGACGAACCGATCTCTTCGCGATGGGCATCATCATCTGGGAGGTCCTCTGCGCGCGCCGCCTGTTCAAGGCGGACAGCGAAGCCGCGACGCTCCAGCGCATCCTCGTCGAGCCGTTGCGTCCGCCGAGCGAGGTGCTCGCCGGTATCCCGAAGGCGTTCGACGCCGTCGTGCTGCGGGCCCTCGACCGCGATCAGACCAAGCGCTACCAGAACGCGGCCGACATGGCCGACGCGCTCGAGGCCGCGGCGCACGAAGCGGCGCGCGAGCACGTGACAGAGGCAGGCATCGCCTCTCCACGAGAGGTCGCGAGCTTCGTGCAGCAGATCCTCGGCCAGGAGATCGGCGCGCAGCGCGAAAGCGTCCGTGCCTGGCTCGCCCAGAGCGACTCCGGCCAACCCATCGTCATCCAGGGGGGACCGACGTCTCCGCGTTCGCCGGGGTCCGGCGACGGAGGGCCTGGCTCCGATCCGAAGAAGGTCGTCGTCCCGCGCTTCGAGGTCGCCGCCGACGTGACCATGCGCTTCGCCCTCGAGCAGCAGCCGAAGTCCGAGCTGCCGCGGCCCGTGCCGCCTCCTCGCTCGGACCGCAGCTCCTCGAGTTCTCGTCCATCGGGAGAAGGGCCGCCTCCGCCGCCGAAGTCGGACGCCCCGAAGATCGCGCCGCCGCGCGTCCCGCCGCCGAAGCAAAGCTCTCCGACGCTGCTAGGCCAGGGCCCGTCGCCTCGCGGAACGGTCCCGGATGCACGCGCAGACGTCGACGCGTCAGGGTCGTATCGGCCGCCTGCAATGAGCGAGGACGTCGGAGACGACGCGGACACGGTCGCGCGTCCGGCCACAGGCCACCCACCGGCGATTCAACCCGCCGTGAAGACGGCGCGCGGGCTCTTCGCCGAACCGCTCCTCGCAGAGGCGCGCGCTTCCCTCGAAGACGGCAACGGGCAGAGCACGAACGGCTCGTCGAACGGCGCCGCCTCTGCCTCCGTCGCGGGCTCGGCCATCATCAAGACGCCACGCATGCCGATGCCGGCCGATCAGCTCGCCGCCGACGCGCGCGTTCAAATTTCGCCTGCCGCCGGCCGCCCGCCCGTGGTCGAGGCCGTCCCCGCCATCGGCTCCGCACGTCCGCAGCCGCGGACGCTCGTCTCCGCAGGAGAGGGCCTCACGCCTGGCTCGATGACGCTGCCGACAGACGGCTCGCCCCCGCGGAGCGACTCGTACCAAGACGCGACGGTCGTCCACTCGGTGCCGAAGCGCGGCCTGGCGAAGTATTTCATCGCGTTCGCTGCGCTCCTCTTGATCGGCGCGACGGCGCTGCTCGTCCTGAAGGTGCGACCCGGCGACGTCGCGAGCCGCCCCGACAAGAAGACCGCCGAGCCCTCGAAGACCGCCGCCCCGAAGCCTGCAGCCACCCTCACCGAGACCGCAACCCCGCAGCCCTCTGCGAACGCGGAGCTCTCCGCGCAGCCAGAGGCGAGCGCCGCGCCCACGACAGAGCCTCGGATCATTCACCACGGTGGCGGCGCCCGGACGGCTGCGACGACGACGGCCGCGCCTGTCAAGACGTCGACGGCTGCCCCCGTCAAGACGACGACGAGCGGCGGCGACGACCTGTCGAACCCGTACCGCTGACCTGCGGAAGCGCCTCTCCGTCATCGTCAGGCACGAGATCGCTGCGGCGTCCTTGCTTGCCCTCTTCCCCGCAGGTATGGGCAAGCGGCCATGTTGAGCGAAACTCGCGACCAAATCGTCGACCTCAAAAGGCGCCACGATGCGCTAAGGGGGCATCTTTGACGTCCCTCGACTCGAGAGGATGCTCGAAGACCTGAACCAGAAGACCCTCGCGAACGGGTTCTGGAACGACAACGAGGCCGCGCAGAAGGTCTTGAAGAAGCGCGCGGCGACCGAGGCGAAGCTCGACTTCGCGACGAAGCTCGGCCGCGAGATCGCCGATCTCGAGGAGTACCTCGAGCTCGGCGCCTCAGAGAACGACGAGTCGGTTCTCGCCGACGCGCAAGCGCAGGCCGACGGGATCGGCGCGCGCCTCCGCAAGGCCGAGCTCGATCGCATGCTCAGCGGCCCGGCCGACCGAGCCGGCGCGATCTTGAGCATCCATCCCGGCGCAGGCGGCACCGACGCGAAGGACTGGGCGCAGATGCTCATGCGCATGTACGTGCGGTGGGCCGAGCGCCGCGGATACAAGACCGAGGTCATCGACTTTCAAGAGGGCGAAGAAGCCGGCATCGACGCCGTCACTCTCTCGATCGATGGCGACGCGGCGTACGGATATCTGCGCGGAGAGGCCGGGGTTCACCGCCTCGTTCGCATGAGCCCGTTCAACGCCGACCACACGCGCCAGACGGCGTTCGCCGCAGTAGAGGTCACGCCCGACGTCGACGACGACATCAACATCGCCGTCAACGACAAGGACATCGAGATCACGACGATGCGCGCGGGCGGCAAGGGCGGTCAGAACGTCAACAAGGTCGAGACGGCCGTCCGACTTCGGCACCTTCCGACCGGGCTCAACATCGTGTGCCGCGCAGAGCGCAGCCAGCATCAGAACCGCGCGCTCGCCATGAAGATGCTCAAGGCGAAGCTCTACGAGATGGAGCTTGCGCGCCGCGAGGCCGAGACGGCCGCGTACAACGCGACGAAGAGCGCCATCAACTTTGGTAGCCAGATCCGCAACTACGTACTCGCTCCGTATCGTCTCGTGAAAGACGTGCGCACCAGCACCGAAGCATCCAATGTGGACGCCGTGCTCGACGGCGACATCGACGACTTCGTCGAGAACTACTTGATGGCGGCCGCCGGCGGGACACTCCGCAAGGGAGCGGCGAGCGCCGAGGAGGATCTGTGACCGACGGCGCGACGAAGGCGAAAGACGGGCCCGAGGGCGGCGAGGCGGCGCTTATCGCCGCGCGCCGCGACAAGACGGCGAAGGTCCGCGCACGCGGAGAGAACCCGTTCGCTAACGACGTCACCGCGCGCGAAAAGGGCAACCCGCTCGCGACGCTCGACGACGTCCGTGCTCACCACGCGGACGCGCGCACGGAGGGGACGCGCTTCGACAAGGACAAGGTCGCCGCAAAGTCGGCGCGCTTCCGTGTCGCCGGCCGCATCCTCTTTCTTCGGTCCTTCGGCGCCGGCGCTTTCATCCGCCTGCGTGATCGCACGGGCGAGCTTCAGCTCTATTGTCAGGAGGTCACGCTCGGCGCCGAATATGCGCGGCTCGACGAGCTCGATCTCGGCGACTTCGTCGAGGCAGAGGGCGAAACCGTCGCGACCGACAAGGGCGAGCTCTCGCTCTCTCCGACGAAGATTCGCCTCCTGACGAAGGCGCACCGCCCGCTCCCGACGAAGACCAGCTTCAAGGACGTCGAGCAGCGCTACCGCATGCGCTACGTCGATCTGGTCGCGAACGCGTCGGTGCAGGCCGCGTTCCGGGGACGAACGGCGATCGTCGCCGCGGTCCGTGAGTTCCTCGACGGTCGGGGCTTCTTCGAGGTCGAGACGCCGACGATGTCGCAGTTGGTCGGTGGCGCGCTCGCGCGTCCCTTCGAGACGCACCACAACGCGCTCGACATGAAGCTCTTCCTTCGCATCGCGCCCGAGCTCTACCTGAAGCGCTTGGTCGTCGGCGGCTTCGAGCGCGTCTACGAGGTCGCGCGTTGTTATCGCAACGAGGGCCTGAGCACACGCCACAACCCCGAGTTCACGATGCTCGAGTACTACCAGGCGTATGCGACCTACGAGACGCTCATGGACCAGACCGAAGAGATGTTTCGCTTCGTCGATCAGCGTCTCCTCGAGCGGTTCCCGGAGGCGCACGCGAAGTGGAGCGAGTCGAGGACGTTCAGCCTCGAGAAGTTCGTGCGCATCAGCATGAAGGACCTCGTCGCGCGCGCGCTCGACGCGGCCGGCTTGCCGAAAGAGGCGGCGACCGACGTCGCCTTGCCTGATGCGCCGATCAAAGAGTGGGCGAAGCTCGCGAAGCCGAAGGGCCGCGACATCGACTGGGCGAACTTCCGAAAGGGCGCCGCGAAGTGCGACTCGGCCGGTGAGACCTTGTTCGCCGCGTACGAATACCTGGCAGAGCCGTTCCTCACGAAGGACTACCGCACCGAGTCGGGCGACAAGAGCGTCCCGGTCTTCGTGGTCGACTATCCGGTCGAGGTCTCGCCGCTCGCGCGAAAGAAGGACGCGGATCCGTCGCTCGTCGACAGGTTCGAGCTCTTCGTCGACGGTCGCGAGATCTGCAACGCCTTCAGCGAGCTGAATGATCCAGACGACCAGGCCGAGCGCTTCCGCGCGCAGTCCGAGAAGAAGGCGAAGGGCGCCGAAGAGACGATGGACTACGACGAGGACTACATCCGCGCGCTCGAGTACGGCATGCCTCCGACGGCCGGCTTCGGCATGGGCGTCGACCGCCTGGCGATGCTCCTGACGGGGAGCCCGTCGATCCGCGACGTCGTCCTCTTTCCGCTGCTCAGACCGGAGACGTAGTGGGTTCGTTTCAAGATCCGCTCACTCTGATCTTCCTCGCCGTGGTCGGCGGGCTCTCGATCGTGCTCTTCGCGCGGGGGCTTCGCCGCGTGCCGGTCGGTCTCACCTCGCATCGAGAACGCAAAGGCAGCACGTTCTTGGTCGGGTTTCTGGGCGCCGTGTCGGGTCTCGCGTTCGCGGCTCTCCTCACCGTCGCGTTTCGCCATCCGCGCATCCCGAACGAGCCGTTCAACCGAGTCTTCGAGACGGTGCGTTACTCGTCCCTCGCCGCCGGCGTCGTCTTCCTGGGGTTCGTGCTCGCGGCGGCGCTTCCGGTGGGGCTCGATCTCCTCGAGAAGAGCGGCTTCATCGCGTTCGTCAGCGCGCGTCACGTGCGCGCCACGAAGAGCGGCTTCCTCACCGTGATCAGCGTCCTCAGCATCCTCGGCGTCAGCGTCTCGAGCTGCGCGCTCTGCTCGGTGACCAGCGTGATGGGCGGCTTCGGACACGATCTTCGCCAGAAAATCCTCGGCAACAATCCGCACATCGTCGTCGACACACGCGGCCTGGACGGCTTCGCCGATTGGGATCGCCCGCTCACCGAGATCCGCAAAGAGCTCGGACCCGATGGCTGGGCCACACCCGTCGTGTCCGGCGACGCGATGAGCCAGAGCAGCACGAACACCGCCGGCATCTTGCTCCGCGGCATCGATCCCGACTCGTTCGGCTCGGTGAACGACCTGCCGATCAACATCGAGACCGGCAAGTGGTCGTACCTCACGGACGAGGAAGCGCTCGCGCACATCCCGGTCGGCGAGACGATCGGTCGTCTGCCCGATGGCACCCCGAAGAAGAAGCTGCCCGAGGTTCACTTCTATTCGTACGACCCGTCGATCGACGCCTCCGTGCGCGACGCCGAGAAAGAGGCGAGCACCGCGCTTCCCGGCGTCATCCTCGGCCGCGAGATCGCCAAGAGCCTCCACGTGTACGTCGGCGACGAGATCTCGCTCGTCTCGCCGAACGGCGAGCTCAGCCTCGCGGGCGTTCTGCCGCGCGTGACGAGGTTCCGGGTCGCGGCGATCTTCTACACCGGCGTCTACGAGTTCGACGCCGCGCACGGGTTCATCACCCTGGCCCAATCGCAGAAGTTCTTCGACCTGGGTGAGAAGGTCACGCAAATCGACGTGCGGGTCAGCGACCCAGAGAAGGTCGACGCCTTCACCCCGCGCGTCGAGCGCGCCATACGCGGCGCGCAAGATCCGGCGGCCCTACCCGAGAACGCGCCGAAGCCGACAGAGCTGCGCGTTCGCGATTGGAAAGAGATGAACGCGAACCTCTTCAGCGCCCTGAAGCTCGAGCGGCTCGCGACGTTCTTGATCCTGTCGATCGCGATCGTGGTCGCGAGCTTCTGCATTCTCTGCACCCTGCTCTTGATGGTGACCGAGAAGGGCAAGCAGATCGCCATCATGAAGGCGCTCGGCGCCTCGAAGCAGAAGATCTTGCGCATCTTCATCGCCGAGGGCGTCATCATCGGCGCGATCGGGACGGTCTTCGGCGTCGCCCTCGCGCTCGCCGCCTGTACCGGGCTCAAGTGGTTCGGCGCACGGCTTCCGCCAGAGGTCTATTACATCGACCGCTTGCCCGTGAACGTGGACGTCATCGACTACCTGCGCATCGCCGCTGCGGCGCTCGCGATCTGCACACTCTCGACGGTGTACCCGGCCTATACGGCGTCGCGGTTGAACCCGATCGAGGGGCTTCACCACGAGTGAGCCGAAAGTCCGGAGCCTGAGGAGAAGATGAGTCACCCGAGCGTCGTCGTAGAAGGAGTCCGCAAGACGTTCGTCCACATGGGACGACGGCTCGAGGTCTTGAAGGGCGTCGATCTCACGATCGAGCAGGGAGAGGTCGTCGCCATCGTCGGCAAGAGCGGCGCCGGCAAGAGCACGCTCCTGCACTGCATCGGGACGCTCGACGTGCCGACGACCGGGCGCATTCGACTCGCCGGCGACGACTTGACGGGCCTCAGCGACGCTCGTCTCGCCTCCATTCGCAATCGAACCATCGGCTTCGTATTTCAATTTCACCACCTCTTGCCGGAGTTCTCGGCGCTCGAGAACGTGATGATGCCGGGCCTCATCCAGGGCAGGACGCACCGCGAGATGGAGGGCCCCGCGCGCGCGCTCCTCGACGAGGTCGGCCTGCGAGAACGCGCCACGCATCGTCCGGGCGAGCTCAGTGGCGGCGAGCAACAGCGCGTCGCGCTGGCGCGCGCGCTCGTTCTTTCCCCGCGCATGGTCCTCGCCGACGAGCCGACCGGAAACCTCGACTCGAACACCGGCGCCGAAATTCAGCGCCTCTTCTTCCGCATGAACGAGCGCCACGGGACCACGATCATCGTCGTCACGCACGACGGTGCGTTCGCGGCATCGATGCCCCGGACCGTGACGATGCACGACGGGCTCATCGCGGACGACGTGAGGCGTGAGCGCATGCGGAGCGAGGACATCCCGGATCCGCCACCATCGTCTGCCGTGCCGCGTCCCGCCGACGCAGAAGCAGAGGTCGCCGCCAAAGAGGCCGAGCCGGACGTCGCCCAGGCGAATGCGCCCGAGGCCGACGACGAGCCTGCTTCGCCGGAAGCGTCGTCGCACTGAGACGGACCGCGCGTCGTCGTTGACGGCTCCCCGCGCGTGGGGTGACATCGCCTCGATGAGCATCAGTCGAGAAGAGGCGGTGGCGGGACTCCACATCTTGGTCGCCATCGCGCAAGCCGACGGGAAGCTCCACGAAGACGAGAAGCGGGCGCTGACCGCTGCGATCGAGGACGTCGGTTTCGACGGGGGTCTGGAAGCGAGCGACCTCTTCGCCGACCAGTTCGATGTCGACGAGCAGATCGCGCTGCTTCGCTCGGACGTCGTCCGCGACGAGACGTTTCGCTCTGCTTACAGCCTGGCCTACGCGGACGGCGAGTGCTCGAAGGAAGAGCGCGAGCTGCTCGATCTGCTCAAGGTGAAGCTCGACATCCCGACCGGCCGCGAAGAAGAGCTGAGAAATCTCTTCGAAGCTCTCGCGCGCGAGCGGACGACGCACAGCATCTTCGAGCCAATCGACGATCCCGAAGCGCGCGCCAAGGCGAGCCGCGCAGAGACGCTGAAATGCGCGATGGTCAGCGCCGTCCTCGGCGCGTTCCCGCTCCCGGGGCTCGCGCTCCTCACCGATTTCGCCGTCCTCTATCTTCAGATGTCGCTCGTGCGAGACATCGGCGCGATGCACGGTCAGGTCGTCAATCGGGCTCGCGCTCGCGGCCTCCTTGCGGGCGTCGGCGTCGGGACGACCGCGCGCCTCGCCGTCTCGAATCTCGCGAAGCTCGTCCCCGGTTGGGGCAGCCTGGTCGGAGCGACGACGTCTTTCGCGTCGAGCTGGGCGATCGGCGCGGCCTTCGACAAGCACTTCGGCGCAGGTTTGGACGATGCCGCGCTCGCCGCAGAGTTCGCGAAGGCGAAGAAGGAGGGGGCGAAGGAGTACGAGGCGCAGAAGGCATCGATCGAAGAGCGCGGACGCGCCACGAAGCAGAGCCTCGTCGATCTGGCCGAGAAGCGTCAGTCGGGCCTGATCACCGAAGAAGAGTTCCAGGACGCGCTCGAGAAGGTCTGAGGCGGCGCCGGCGGGCTCGCGTCACGCGACCGCTTCGATGGCCGCCCGGAGGGCGCTCGCGACGTCTGCATCTTGAAACTCGAAGCCGAGCTCGAGCAGCCGCTTCGGCACGGCGCGCTGACTCGCAAGGAGCGTCGCGTCGGCCATCTCGCCGAACGCGGCTCTCAACGCGAACGCGGGGACTCGCATCAGTGTCGGCCTGTGCAAGACGGCGCCGAGCGCGCGCGTGAACTCGGCGTTCGTCACGGGGTTCGGCGCGACCGCGTTCAGTGAGCCCGAGATGCGGGTGTCGGTGGCGCTCTCCGCGAAGATCCGTACGACGTCGCGCAAGCTGATCCAGCTCATCCATTGCTTGCCGCTTCCGAGCTTGCCGCCGACACCCGCGCGGAACGGCGGCAGCATTTTCTGGAGGGCACCGCCGTGGCCCGCCAAGACGACGCCGACACGCAGGTGCGCCGTGCGAATGTTCGCTTGGCGAGCCGCGTCTGCGGACGACTCCCAGGCGGCGCACACCTCCGCGAGGAAGCCTTCGCCTTGGCGGGGCACGGCGGTGCCCTCCAGAAAATTCTGCCTCCGTTCCGCGCGGGCGTCGGCGGCAAGCTCGGAAGCGGCAAGCAATGGATGAGCTGGATCAGCTTGCGCGACGTCGTACGGATCTTCGCGGAGAGCGCCACCGACACCCGCATCTCGG
>Ga0164241_10007087_pt1 | contig 10118 bp, 7 predicted proteins | sample OricomyardsoilBY_FD_108780 | JGI IMG/M metagenome (GOLD analysis project Ga0164241, IMG submission 108780) | Backyard soil microbial communities from Emeryville, California, USA - Original compost - Back yard soil (BY) | ecosystem: Environmental > Terrestrial > Soil > Unclassified | place: USA... | reverse complement strand
TTGTATTTAGCCTGTGACAGAGCCACATCCCAGGCGTTGAACGTTTGCTGAAGGTGGCCGTGATAGCCGACGCCAATTTTATGCTTGTCGGCAAACTTGCCAAGACGCGCACTTTGATCGGCGTTGCCTGGCAGTTCAACCGTTACATGACTCGCACCCAGCGCCTTTGCTGCGCGCAGCGCATACTCAATCTCGGCATCCGTATTTTTTTCACCCAGGGCGTTTGGTTTGAAAGCATAGATGGATACTCCCGCATCGTTGTACATCTTGCGCAGTTTGGTAAATGCATCCATAGATACCTTTGAACGCCACACTGCGGTTTCCTCATCTTTTCGTTTTTGTTCTTCTTCCTGTTCTGGTGTGCGCTGCGGACGACCCTGCCCAGGCGTAAACTTCATGGGCTCAGTAGACGCATGAGGCGCGTCGGCAAATGCTTCACCCGTGTTGCCCATCAATTCAATAGCGCTGATGTTGCTATCCAGGCAATATTTCAGAACCTGTTCTGCGTTGCATGGAAGGCTTCTGAACGAATACGAGATGACCCCGATCTGAACGCCACCGAACTTTGAATTGGGCTTGCCAAGCGATTTCAGGATAGCTGGCGCCCCTCGCAAACTGCCCGCCGACAATGCTATGGCCGACACGGCCGCAGATCCCTTTAATAAAAATTCTCGCCGATTGAAGGAATTGGAATGTTTCATACTTACTGGTTGATTAACCCAATATAACAAGAACAAACCATTGCAAACTGCCCTTTTTATATACACGGTCGTTTCGCACTAACTGCGAACCTCTGCTCCACCCGCGGAACTCCGCGCATGCCCGCCGTAGCGTAGCAAAGGTGGGTCCAAATGGATTTCAGCTCACGTCGATCACACTACCAATCAGGATATAGGTTCCACACATTCGTTTAGCTTTGCAGGTGCTATATCAACAGACGCAATGGCTAGCTTTATTGTTATCGTCCTCTTCCTCATCGGATTCGCCTTCTTCTATTCCCACCAGAAACGCGTCGCCAACATGCCCGCAGAATTCCCGGAGAAGTGGCGCCAGATCCTCTTGACAGAAGTACCGTACTATCAATGGCTCGACGCAGCAGAAAGGAAACACTTCGAAAACGGAATTCTTCGATTCCTCACGCGGGTTCGGATCACCGGCGTTCAGGTAGATGTCGACCTAACGGACAAGCTACTGGTAGCCAGCAGCGCGGTAATTCCTGTGTTTGGTTTTCCCGACTGGCACTATTCATTTCTCAACGAGGTGCTGTTATATCCGGCTTCTTTTGACCAGTCTTACGACATCAACAGCAAGGAAGAGATTATTCTGGGTATGGTCGGAAGTGGCTCCATGGAGGGCAAAATGATCCTGTCCAAACCGGCCCTGCATCGGGGGTACGAAAACCACGAGGACAAACAAAATGTGGGCATTCACGAGTTTATCCATTTGCTGGATAAGGAAGATGGCGCTGTAGATGGCATTCCGGCCGCCTTAAACGATAAGAAATTTGCCGTACCCTGGCTTAAACTGATTCATCGTCAAACGGCGCTGATGTTGAAAGGAAAGAGTGACATTAACCCATACGGAGCCACCAATGAAAAAGAGTTCCTGGCCGTTGCAGGGGAGTATTTTTTTGAGCGACCTGCCTTACTGCAAAAGAATCATCCGGATCTCTACCAGTTATTGGCGATAGCTTTTCACCAGGACAGGGCGAAGCAAGACGGATCAAAGCTGGCTGAAAAAGCAGCGCTGTACCGGAATGACCCGTGTCCATGCGGCAGCGGAGAGAAATTCAAGAAATGTTGTATGGACAACAAAGCGGTCACAAAAACTTAGCCACTTATGTAAGAGGTTACGGAAACTTTCGATACATTTGTTTCACTATGATTAAGCAGTCTCCAATTGATTCGGCAGTCAACCTCCACATGGTGCTCAAGCGCCGTGGTATGGTCCGGGATTGTTTTATTATTTAGACTCATTGTTAAAATGAAATAATAAAGACCCGGGCCCAAATGTCCGGGTTTTTGTTTTTAATGACCTCAACAATGCAGAACGTTATACAGAATTTACGCAACGAATTGATCAGATCGATCTCCGCTATTGATGCCTGGTTCGACAAGGATAGAAACTTCCTTAGTCAAAAAATCAACGACACAGAAACAGCAGCCGAATTCCTGTTGAATCTGGTCGTTAGTGGTCGACATCTTTTGGACACCATTACACAGCGCACGCACAGACCACAAGGTGCACCGGTTGATGTACAATTTCCGCAAGATTCATTAGGAGAAATAGATATGGGCAGTGCGGGTCGTGTTAACCTTTCGAAGACGAGGGCAGAGCTCCGCGAGCAGCTCGACCGTTGCCTCATCTACCTCGAATGGTTGCAGCACCGGCAATCCAAAGACATCGGTGAGTACAGCGAACAGAATGTGCAACATTTGAGTGGATATCAGGGGATGTACTTGTTACTGATTCACCTGAAGCGCCACCTCGGTGAACTCAATCAATTTGCTGATCGGTTTGTAAGTCGCCAGGAATTATAGGATCCTCCATTCGACATTATCAAATTGGACTGTAGGAAGTTTTACGTTCGCTGGTTTCTTCAGGTTAGTGAGCGCACAAGGGCTTTACCGTAGGAGGCACAGGGTACGCGGTGACTCGCGGAAATTTTTTTGATGAAGTCATGTGGCAGCAGTTACCAGAACCTCTACATGACTTATTGCTGATCGGTTCGGAGGTCGACAGGATTATAAGTACTACTTTTCGACATGAATTAAGTTGGACCGTAGGAATTTTTGCGATCGCCGGTTTCTTCAGGTTAGTTGAGAGCACGGGGACTTTACTGCAGAATCACAGGTACGCCGTAACTCGCGGAGATTTTTTTGATGAGTCATGTGTCAACAGTTATCAGAATCTCTTTATGACTTACGTCGCTTCACCTTATCGTCGATGAAATCACGCAACGCATCAGGACCTACTACGGCGATCTCATCGATTAACCCAAGGGTGAAACGCGAAGGGCCCTCAAACGAAGACACCGGGCCTGTAAACACATAGCCGTTGTCGGTTTTCTCTATGAAGGGAATTGCCAGCGGGAACTCCTCACGCAGGAGCAGGTATGCCCGCAGCGACAGTTGCAGTGTAATGGTGGTGCTCGAATCACCAGACATTCCAAAGATGTCGGACTGATTTTTCTTATGGAGCGATTCATATTGATAACCCAATGGTCCTGATGCAATGGAGCCAATGCGATCCAGCTTGAAGTGCTTGCAGACCTGATCACCGGTATCGAGCGCCACTACCGTTTGATAGTTGTCGCCGAAATGAATAGGTTCTACGAGGCGGTCGCGAATTTCATTGCTGTTGGCAGAGTGATATCCCTGCAAGATGAGTTGCTGTTTATTTCGGATTGCTTCCGCGATTTCTTCCACAAATTTTCCCAAGCGCTGCTTCAGGAACAGGCGAGGCATACTGTCTAATTCGGAATTCAACGACAATTTTTTCAACAACAGATTTTTTAAAGGATTGTCGTGCGTGCCCGAAGCAATAAGTTTCTTCATTAGTCTCAACTCTTCCACAGAAAATACAGCCTGTGTTGGATCATCGTCGGAGGTAATAATAAAGTAACGGTTCTCGAAGTCTTTCTCGACCAGGAAATCGACAGCTTCCAATAAGTTCAGGTACCGGTAAATCGTCCGTGCACTTGTATCGAAACGCTCGGCCAGCTGGTGAATCGTCCAGTGTCCTGACTTCAGTACCGCAATGATCTGAAACAGACGAAGGAGCTTTGCCTGTGGAATGATGGACTCGCTTCCGCGGTTGGTTCCATGATTCACTTTGCGGGCACCCGCCTTCCCGATTAAACTCTTGCGGTCGTCGGCAGGCTTACTTGAACCTGCGCGCTTGTTCGAAACAGCATTCTTACTCGCGCTGGCTGTTTTGCCGGTAGCGCTTTCTTTTTTTGCACCTGCTGCTTTTTTCATTGCTGACTGGTTTCTCGTTTCACTGTAAGAATAGCTAAAATCAGGGAGTTGGCTGTTTTTTCGCGCCAGCGTTTCACATCCAAAGATAACGCTTTGGTTCCCGCCCTCAACTATGCGTGTGTCAGTACCTGTCACAGACCCACAATATCTTTGAATCAAACAAACAGGCGCATGGAAACTTTGATGTCGGCGGTAATGGTAAAATGTCCACACTGTGGAAACCGTTTTTCTCCTGAGGAATCTTTGGAGCATGAACTCAGGGCAAAGATTGAAAGAGAGTATCAACACAGGAGTCATGAGCAGATGAAGGCCGTATCGGATAGGGTACGGGCAGAAGAAGCGCAACGATTTCAGTTGAAGATGAACAGAATAGAAGAAGACCGGCAGCTCAAGCTGCGCGAGATCAAGAAGCTCGAGGAGAAAATGGTAACGATGGAGGAGCGCGAGCGCCTTTTGAGTGAGCGGGAAGAGCACATGGAGCTTGAGTTGAAGAAGAGATTTCTGGAGCGCGAGACCGCCATCCGCGAGCACGTAGAGAAGTCTACTTACGAGAAGGTATCTGTAGATTTTCGCGAGCGTGAGCAAAAGCTGGTGCGAGAGCGGGAACTCTGGGAAGTGCAGGCCAAGAAAAAAGTAGTGGAGGAAACCGAACGGGTGCGTGATGAGGAGCGCCTGCGCGCTGCCGAGTTACAAAAGAAGCTCGACGATCAGTCACGATTGATCAATGAGATGAAAAAACGTACGGAGCAGGGAAGTATGCAGATGCAGGGTGAAGTGCAGGAGCTTGCCATTGAAGAATACCTGCGACATACTTTTTCGCGCGACAGGGTGGAGGAAGTTTCGAAGGGCAAGCGCGGCGGCGACTGTGTGCACGTGGTGATGGATCAATTCGGCGTGGCTTGTGGCCGTATCCTTTACGAGAGCAAACGCACTAAACACTTTGGCGGCGATTGGATCCCGAAGGTGAAAGATGATATGCGCTTGCAGCAGGCGGGTGTCGCCGTGATCGTAACGGAGGCGCTACCCGATGGCATGACCCGTTTTGGCGAAATGGAGGGCGTCTGGATTTGTTCCTTTGCGGATTTCAAATCGCTGGCCGTTTTGTTGCGCAGTAGCCTGATCCGCATTGGCGAGGTGGTATCTGCTCACGAGAACCGCGATAGCAAAATGAGCCTGGTGTATAACTATGTTACCAGTCACGAATTCAAACAGAAGCTGGAAGCGGCATTTGAAAGCTATCGCGATATGCAGGAAGATTTGATCAAAGAGAAAACGCTCTTTGCCAGTCAATGGGCGAAGCGTGAGAAGCGGTTAACGAAGGCTATGGAAAATCTTGCGGCGCTTTATGGTGACGTCAGGGGTATCGCTGGCGGTGCGGTAAAAGAAATTAACGGACTCGAGCTTCCGGAGCCGGAAATGCTGGAAGAATAACCGATCGCAGACAATACATATAGAATCTGGATATCTTTTGGTATATAGGACGTCACGAAACCAGACTATTACTTTCATAAACAGGATATTTATGTCTAACCGCCGATCATTCATCAAACAATCCATGCTTACCACCGCTGGCATCATGGCGATGCCCAGCGTTTTCAGTTTTCAGGGTTCCCCGAACGAGAAGATTGTGATGGGCGTGATGGGTACAAACAGCCGTGGTTTTTTTCTGGCCACGATGCTGGCTAAACTGCCGAATGTGGAAATCGCTTATATCTGCGATGTCGATAGCCAGGTCGTTGATAAGACTACCGCCGCCATCGAGAAGATCACCGGCAAGAAACCAAAAGGAATAACGGATATCAGGAAGCTGGTGGAGCTCAAGGACGTTGACGCCATCGCCATTGCAGCGCCGGATCACTGGCATGCCCCTGCGGCATTGATGGGTGTTCAGGCAGGTAAAAACGTATATGTCGAGAAGCCGTGTTCACACAGCCCTGCTGAAGGCGAAATGCTGGTAGCTGCGGCTACAAAATATAACAAGCTCATTCAGATGGGAAGCCAGCGTCGGACGTTTCCAAGAGTGGTAGAAGCGATACAGGATCTGCATGCCGGCGCTATCGGCCGCGTTTATTTTGCCAAAGGCTGGTACACGAATGCGCGGAAGCCAATCGGTAAGGGAAAGATCGTTCCGGTGCCGTCGAATCTTGACTTTGAACTTTGGCAGGGACCGGCACCAAGGAAACAATATCAGGACAACCTGATCCACTACAACTGGCACTGGTTCTGGAACTGGGGAACAGGTGAAGCCTTGAACAACGGCACGCACGAAATAGATGTGATGCGATGGGGGCTTGGCGTAGACTTTCCAACAAAAGTAGTTTCAGCGGGAGGAAGGTTTGCCTATCAGGACGACTGGCAAACGCCGGATACCCAAACCATAACCGCTGAATTTAACAACAATACGGCGCTCACCTGGGAGGGAAGAAGCTGCAATGATTTTCCGATTGACGGAGCAGGACGTGGCGTAATCTTCTACGGAGAGAAAGGGACCGTAGTGATACCTGGTGGCGACGATTATAAAATTTACGATCAGGCTAACAAGGTGGTGAAAGACGTAAAGACTGCCATACAGCAGGCAGACACGACAAACACCATGGGCATGGGCGAGAAACTGGATAGTCTTCACCTGACCAATTTCCTGGACTCGATTCGCGGAAAGCAGAAGCTCAACATGCCCATCTCCGAAGGGCATAAGTCGACCTTGATTCCACAGCTGGGAAATATCTCATATCGTGTAGGGCGGGCGTTGCACTGCGATCCGACCAACGGCCACATCAAAGATGACAAAGAAGCGACCGCCTTATGGAGCCGTTCTTATGAGAAGGGTTGGGAGATGAAGCTTTAGTCGCCAGTACAATATTTGAGTCATACTTTACAAAGAAGTTTTGACTCTATTGGATTGAATCTGCTGTTTGGTGTCTATTTGAGCAGGCAGAGGCGCTGAGACTTTAGCGCAGCGACGCAAAGTAAATGAGTTCCGCAGGGATTTTTTTGGGTGATCAGCGTATCGGCAAGTTTTATCAACAGTATAAAATGTCTCTATGCGCAGTGTTAAAAAATTTTCACTGCGATTTCTATGTTGCGCCACTGCGTTTAGGCCCCAGCGCCTCTGATAGCAAGAAAGAATCGGTGTCCCAGTTACTACGGATGTATCTCCTCCCCATTCAAACGCTTGATACAATTAATGAGGGAGCGATATTGGTGATAGTTGGCCTTCCAGATGTGACCTTTGAGAGCTGTTTTCTTTTCCGGTTGCTTGTCGATGCCGCCTTCGAACCAGTCTCCATATTGATGGTCAATGAGATTCTTATCGCAGTAGCTCCAGAGCTTTAGGAATTTCTCATAATAATGGTGGTCGTCGTCCGGGAAATGATCCGACATCAATAATAAGGTATTTAATCCCTCTGCCTGTGCCCACCAGTTTTTGGTGTCGTGCGTGATGGTGATGCCGGGTTTCCCCTTGAAATAGTATCCCTCGTCATAAAATCCTCCGTCTTTGTCGTCCCATCCGTTGGCCAGCGAATGGTCAAGCATGTGTTTGGCTTTTCGCATTGTGAGGGTATCGTTCTCAATCCCCAGGACGTGTGATGCCTCGAGCATGAGAAAGGCAGTCTCCACATCATGCCCGAACGATACGTGGTCAAGGCCGTGATGTTTGTTAACAATAGAGTCTGGCTGGTCTGCGAAAGAGATGGGTTTCCAGTCCGGGGTGAGGAACAACGTAAGATAACCTTTGGAGTTTGTGATGGTGTCGCGAATCAGCACCAGCATCTCCTCCAGACGTTCCCGCACCAATGGGTCAGGCCAAATCTGATAAAGTTCGGCGAGCGCTTCGAGCAGGTGAATGGAACTGTTTTGATCCTTGTATCCTGTTTCTGCGGTGGAGGCGATTGACGCATCGCGACTCACGATACTCCCATCGCGTCGAAGGTGCTGATAATATCCCTTGTTTATGCTATCGTGGCTGTGGAACTCCATCCAGGCAAATGCCTTCCTGGCCAGGCTTAAGGCAGCTGTATCTTTCGATGCTTTGTAATAGGCCGCTAAGGCATAGATCCCGAAAGCATTTCCGTACGCGGTCTTTTCGCCCTGACCGCTTGCCTTGGGCTTTCCCTTCTTATCAACCAGCCAGTGAAAACCTCCGAATTGCTTATCCCACATCACATCGCGCAGAAATTCAAATCCATGACGCGCAGCTTCAAGATGAAGGGGACGATCAGGATAAAGTTCCGCGGCCTTGGCATTGGTCCAGATGTGTCTCGACTGTGTCACAATCATCTTATCCTGTTCACCGGTGGGTTTGAAGTCGTAGGTGAACGTGCTCAGGTATCCTCCATCTTCTTTGTCGATATTCAATGGATACCATTTGTCGAGGATTTCGGTTCGCGAGTGCTTCTCCATCACTTCAGCGAGTTGATGCTTCTTATCCGTCTGGTCAACGGGCTTGTTGCATGCAGTGATGAAAAGGAGAACAAGAACAATGGGGAGCGAGGCTTTTGTTGTCATAAGGTGGGCAGAACTTTTTGAGGCTGCAGTTTTCTAAAAGTTATCGTTTTGATCCGTGCCACCGGCGCGATGTATGACACGGAAATATTGTCTGTGATAATAATAGTACATATATCTTAAGATTGCGCTGACAATTATACAGGTGCGTATTTTCTGACGATGAGAGCTACCTTCAACATGCATCAAGAATAGATCGGTCACCGACTACACGTTCGCAACTGCCTTTAATCTTCTCCAGGAAACGCGCGTTATTGAAGACGCCCGCTTCGCGACACTTTGCCTCTGCCTTCGTTAGCTCTAGTGTGATGCGGTGTATTTCGGTATGACCTTAATCACCCGGTGTGCGGTAGCAAAGGAAAAAACGTGTCTGCGCGTGCACCCATCGGGTAAAGAACGACCATGTTCGGGTAGGAACGCTGCAGATAAAAAATGCTTTTGCAATCGATTTCTCATTGGTTTTTATTAAAATAGATGTATAATTGACACTTTAGTTCACTATTCCTAAACTTCGTAACCTGCAAAAATGCTGAACTTATCATGAGTGAGTTTCAGGCATATGCTGACATGGATTTGATCGGCCTGATGAAGGCGCAGAACTCCCAGGCATTCGAGGAGATTTATCGCCGCTATTGGCGCGTGTTATATTCAATCACCTACCGTCGCATCCAATCACGGGAGATTTCGGAAGAAATAGTACAGGACATTTTCGCCAGTCTCTGGATCAATCGCAGCACAGCGTCGATACAATGTCTATCATCATATCTCAGTTCCGCAGCAAAGTATAAGGCCATCAATCACCTGGCGCGTGAGATGTCGCGGCAGGCGTATGCGCACGACCAGCAGTTGAGAAGCGAGCGGAAACACGATAATTGTACCGAGGAGTCTGTGTTGCTCAACGATTTCACAGGGGCGTTGGAACGCGAGATTGAAAAACTGCCAGCGAAGCGTCGGCAGATCGTCCGGCTTCACAAAAATGAAGACCTTTCACTCAAGCAGGTAGCCTCTCAGTTGGGAATTTCCGAGAAGACGGCGGAGAATCAATACGGAAAAGCACTTAAGGTGCTGAAACTGAACCTCCGTCATTTTACTTTATTATCGACGGCCATCGTGGTTATCTTCAAATTCTTCCGCTAGCCTCATTCGGCTAACTATCCTCAATCAATTTTTTCAAAAAAAACTTTGCCTTCCGGTGGGGGTAAATAGTGGGTTTACCGGACTTTTCTAACGGTGCCGCAATCGATCGCTTCAATGTTTGAACATGAAAAAAGAAGTTACTCTTAGCCTGCTGAAAAAGTATCTAAACGGCGAATGTAGCCTGGAGGAAAAATCGCTTGTTGAAAATTGGCTAATGCGGATGGATAAGGGCAAGGACGATCCACGCCTGATGGATGCGCATAAGGCCAGCGACTTGAAATACAAGATGCTTGCCGAAGTCAAGCGTCGAGCGACGATCGGTAGTCCTGCCGTTGGGAAGACAACAACAAACTTTCTTACACCATGGCGTGTGGCGGCCGCGCTGCTGCTGTTGGCCGTGGCCGGCGTGTCGCTTGTGGTAATGCAGCGCGGACAGTTGGCGCAGGCAACAATTATGCAGGCAAATGATGCGCCCGAGGGCATGACGATCCACAACAG
>Ga0164241_10007086_pt1 | contig 10118 bp, 7 predicted proteins | sample OricomyardsoilBY_FD_108780 | JGI IMG/M metagenome (GOLD analysis project Ga0164241, IMG submission 108780) | Backyard soil microbial communities from Emeryville, California, USA - Original compost - Back yard soil (BY) | ecosystem: Environmental > Terrestrial > Soil > Unclassified | place: USA... | reverse complement strand
TAATAAGTGGGATGTGGACATTGACGGCTTTATGACAATTAAAAATGAACAAATAAAAAAATGGAATATAAATCGTCTGAAACGCAAGCTGGTAGCGGGTTAAAATTTTTTTAAAATGGATGCTATTTTGTAGTGTTCGTGGCTTATTTTTGCAGCCGATTGACGATTTTTATCCACATTTTCAGATCATTGTGTCTATGATTCCACGTAAACCAACGGCCCAGAAATTAGCACTGTTTATACTTGCCTTCTTTGTGTGCTCTTTTGCAAAGATTTCAGCTCAGGACGGCGCAGCAATTTTTAAAAGTAAGTGTGCATCCTGTCACATCATGGGTAAGGATGCTACAGGCCCAAACCTTGTTGGCGTAGTAGATCGCTGGGAAGGGAATATGGAACAATTAAGAGCCTGGGTACACAATCCTACGGCAGCTGTAAAAGCAGGGTATCCAGAAGCATTAAAAGTTGTTTCTTACGGAGGCCCCGGTAACCAGATGACTCAATTTGGTAGCTCTATTACTGACGCAGAAATTGATGCTGTATTTAAATATATCGCTGATTGGAAACCCGCACCTCCTCCGCCTCCTGGAGATCCAGCTTCATCAAGCGGTACAAACTCTATCATCTTCGGTGTTATCTCTCTCATTCTTGCAGTAATCGCTTTAATATTATTACAGGTTAATAGCAACCTGAAAAAAATCTCTGACGATACAGAAGGAATCGAACGCCCTGAAGCTGTTCCATTCTACCGCAATAAAATTTATATCGCTTTACTTTCTTTGATCTTTTTTGTAATAGCAGGTTACTTTATTTCTAAAGGCGCTATCGGTTTACAAAGACAAGTAAACTATTCTCCAAAACAACCTATTTTCTATTCGCATAAAGTACACGCGGGCATCAACCAGATTAACTGCTTATACTGCCACGGTAATGCATGGGAAAGCAAATCTGCTGCTATACCATCTGTGAATGTGTGTATGAACTGTCATAAAACAATCCAGGCTTATGAAAAAGGCCCGAAATTGTTTGACGAAGAAAACAATCCAATCGACGGTACGAAAGAGATTGCCAAATTGTATGAATATGCTGGCTTCGATCCGGCAAATGCTGCAGCATGGGATCCTTCTAAAGCAAAACCGATTGAGTGGACAAAAATTCATAATCTTCCTGACCACGTATTCTTCAGCCACGCACAGCATATCAGAGCGGGTAAAGTACAATGCCAGACCTGCCATGGCGAAATCACTGCGATGGATGAAGTAAAACAAGTTTCAGAATTAAGTATGGGATGGTGTATTAATTGCCACCGCGAAACGAAAGTTGATTTCAACTACGATAGCACAGGTGGTAATAAGTTCTATAGCATATATGAGAAATTCCATAACGATATCAAAGCGCATAAAATGGATAGTGTGACTGTGAAAGATATCGGTGGCCTGGAATGTCAGAAATGTCACTACTAATTCGATTTGCAGTAAACTGTTAGCAGTTTCTGCAATAGTAAATTGAGATACGAAAATTAATAAGGTTGACTAACTGCAAATTGCAAACTGTCAACTGCCAACTGGGATAAACTATGAGTCAAAACAAGTACTGGCAAGGCTTCGGAGAAATAAAAAATTCCGAAAATTTTCAAAAGCAGGTACAGGACGAATTTCGCGAGGAATTACCTTTTGAAGATTTGGATAGTAAAGGTTTAGCAGATGCGAAAGCACCGCGCAGGGATTTCCTGAAATACCTGGGTTTTAGCACGGCTGCAGCTGCATTAGCTGCTGGTTGTAAAACTCCGGTTCGCAAGGCAGTTCCCTTTGCTAATAAACCAGAGAATCTCATCCCCGGTGAAGCAAGATATTATGCAACGACTTATGTGCAGGATGGTGATGCTATCCCTGTATTAGCGAAAGTAAGAGATGGCCGCCCGATTAAAATTGAGGGCAACGATCTGGCTTCTTTTACAAGAGGTGGTACTACTGCACATGCACAGGCATCGGTTCTCGACTTATATGATATGCATCGCATCACTCACCCGAAACGGAAAGTGAGCGGTAAATACGAAGAAAGCACTTACGAATTTTTAGATAAAACAATTGGTGATGCATTAAATGGCTCATCGGTTGTATTGCTGACAAGCACTATCACTTCTCCTTCTACAAAACAAGTAATTGCTGATTTCCTGGCAAAGTATCCGGGAAGTAAGCATGTACAGGCAGATGCAGTTTCATACAGCGGTATGCTATTGGCAAATGAAGCGAGCGGCTTTGGCAGAAAACTTCCAACATATGATTTTGCTGCTGCAAAAGTAATTGTAAGCTTAGGTGCAGATTTTCTCGGTACATGGCTGAGCCCATTAGAAAATGCAATGGGATACACCAAAGGCCGTAAGATCGATGAGAAGAATCCGCAGATGAGCAAACATTACCAGTTTGAATCTTATCTGAGCACAACAGGTGCTACTGCAGATGAACGTTTTTCTCACCGCCCTTCTGAAACAGGTGCCGTAGCATTAGCTATACTCGCTGCATTAGATGGTTCGGTTTCAGCCCCTGCTATTGCAGATGCAAAACTGAAAGCAGCAATCGCAAAAGTGGCTGCGGATATGAAAGCACACAGCGGTGAAGCATTAGTAGTATCTGGCAGCAATGATGTAAATGTGCAGGTGATTGTAAATGCAATCAACAATGCTGTTGGTGCTTATGGTAAAACAATTGATTTTTCTAAAGCAGTAAAATACCGCCAGGGTATTGATAAAGACCTTACAGACCTCATTGCTGAAATGGATGGTGGAAGAGTAAGCACTTTATTCGTATATGGCGCTAACCCTGCATATACTTATTATAATCCTGAAGCATTCACAAAAGCTTTAGCGAAAGTAAAAACATCGGTTTCCTTTAGCAGCAGAATGGATGAAACTACAAGCCTTTGTTCTTTCATTCTTCCTACTCCTCACTATTTAGAGAGCTGGGGTGATGCAGAACCGAAATCAGGTACGGTTAGTTTTATACAACCTACCATCAATCCTTTATTTAAAACACGCCCGTTTGAAACTTCATTGTTGAAATGGGCAGGTAATAATACATCTGATCACGAAACATATTTCAAAAACTACTGGACTGGTAAACTCGGTTCGGATGAAGCATTTGAAAAAGCTTTGCAGGATGGAATCATTGAAGGGGCTGGTACAGAAGGTGCCGGTGCTTATTCCGGTGCTGCAGTAGCAGGCGCTTCTTCTGCTATCAATAGTGCGAAGAAGATCAGTGGTGATGAAATCATATTGTATCAAAAAGTATCTATCGGTACTGGTACAGGTTCTACCAACCCATGGTTGCAGGAGTTTCCTGACTCAATTACAAAAGCGAGCTGGGACAACTATGCAATGATGAGTATGGCAAAAGCCAAAGACCTTTTAGGTATTGACCTTGCACATGGTTCTGAAAAATCAATAGGCAATTACGAATACTTCCCTGAAAAACCAGTGGTGAAAATCACGGTGGGTAAGAATCAACTGGAGTTGCCTGTATTGATTATTCCAGGTATGAATGCAAATACAATTGCTGTAGCATTAGGATATGGAAGAAATGAAGAGTTAGGAAAAACTGCAGCAGGCGTTGGACAGAAAGCATATCATTTAGGTTCATTCGATGGTACTACTTTCAATTATGCAAACGAAGTAAAAATTGAAGATGCTAATCGCAAATACAAAATTGCGCAGATGCAGATTCATAACTCATACGAAGGCCGCGTAGAAGTAGTAAGAGAAACAACACTTGCTACATTTAAAAAGAATCCGGATGCTATTGTTCACTACCGTGAAGAACTCGCAGAAGATTTTGCAAAAACAACCGGTGACTTCCGTAAAGAAGCAACTATCTACTCACAGCATTCTCAACCCGGTTTAAAATGGGGAATGACAGTAGATATGAACGCCTGCTATGGTTGCGGTGCCTGCGTGATCGCTTGTCATGCAGAGAACAACGTACCAGTAGTTGGTAAGAGCGAAGTAATGCGTTACCATGATATGCACTGGTTGCGTATCGACCGTTACTTTGTTAGCGATGAAAAAAATCCGGATGACCTGAAAGGAGTTGTGTTCCAGCCGATGATGTGCCAGCATTGTGATAATGCTCCTTGCGAAAACGTTTGTCCTGTGGCTGCTACTAACCATAGCAGTGAGGGTATTAACCAAATGGTTTATAACCGTTGTATTGGTACAAGATATTGTGCGAATAACTGTCCTTTCAAAGTACGCCGCTTTAACTGGGCTGATTATACAGGTGCTGATAGTTTCCCTAATAACCAGGACCAACAGCTGGTAGGTGTACTTGACCCTGTAGTTCACCAGATGAATGATGAGTTAACAAGAATGGTATTGAACCCTGATGTTACTGTTCGTTCAAGAGGTGTGATGGAAAAATGTAGCTTCTGTATTCAACGTACACAGGCTGCTAAACTTTCTGCGAAGAAAGAAGGACGTCCGTTACTGGATGGTGAAGCAAAAACGGCTTGTCAGCAGGCTTGCGCAGGCGACGCGATCGTATTCGGTAACGTACACGATGCTTCAAGCAAAGTAAGGCAGGTGTTAAGTGAAAATAAACAACGTAGCTATGCTGTCTTAGAACAATTGCACGTGTTGCCGAATGTTACTTACCTCGCTAAAGTGAGAAACACAGAAGAAGTTATCGAGGAAGAAGGGCACGAAGCAGTACCAGAGCATCATGAAGCTGGTGCAGCAGAAAGGCCGGCAGCGGCGCATGAATAGAAGTTGAAAAGGTTCAAGATATTAAAGGGGTTCCAGAAGTTAAGCGTAACATTTGAAACTTCTTAAACCTTTGAAACCTCTGGAACAAGTTTAAAGTTGAGAATTAGTTAAGGGATTTTATAAAATATATTATGTCATTACTCAGGTACGAATCACAGGTAAGGCCACCATTGGTTGATGGCAACAAAGACTACCACCAGGTAACAGAAGATATTTGCCGCCCGGTGGAGACAAAGCCAACTTTTTCCTGGTGGGTAGGGTTTATTGTTTCAGTAGGCCTTCTCATATTCGGAATTATTTCTGTAACCATGGAAGTAATGTATGGTACAGGACAGTGGAACCTTGGAAAGACAATCGGTTGGGGATGGGATATTACCAACTTTGTATGGTGGGTAGGTATCGGTCACGCCGGAACATTGATCTCTGCGATCTTATTATTATTCCGCCAGGGATGGAGAACAGGTGTAAACCGTGCTGCGGAAGCGATGACAATCTTTGCCGTTATGTGTGCCGGCCAGTTCCCGATCTGGCACATGGGCCGTGTATGGGATGCGTTTTTTGTATTGCCTTATCCTAACACACGCGGACCTCTTTGGGTAAACTTCAACTCGCCCCTCCTTTGGGACGTATTTGCGATATCAACTTATTTCACTGTATCATTATTATTCTGGTATTCTGGTTTGATTCCTGACCTCGCTACTTTACGCGACAGGGCAAAACTAAAATGGAGAAAAGCTTTTTATGGTGTGGCTGCATTTGGATGGACAGGATCTACCAAACACTGGCAAAGACATGAAGCATTATCATTAGTGCTTGCCGGTTTAAGTACACCACTTGTGTTGTCTGTACACACAATCGTATCATTCGACTTCGCTACTTCAGTAATTCCGGGATGGCACACTACCATCTTCCCTCCTTACTTTGTTGCGGGTGCCATCTTCTCAGGGTTTGCAATGGTGCAAACGTTGTTATTGGTAACAAGAAAAGTATTAGGGTTACAGGATTATATTACGATCGAGCATATCGAAGTAATGAACAAAGTAATTGTATTAACAGGTTCTATTGTTGGTATAGCTTACTTAACAGAATTGTTCATTGCATGGTATGGCGCTAACGAATATGAAGGTTTCGCATTTATGCAAAACAGGGTGAACCTTAGCAGCCCTTATGCATGGAGCTATTACCTGATGATGGGATGTAACGTATTATCACCACAGGTATTCTGGTCTAAAAAATTAAGAAGAAACCTGTTGCTCACTTTCTTTATGAGTGTGATTGTAAATATTGGTATGTGGTTCGAGCGTTTTGTAATCATCGTTACTTCTATTTACAGAGATTATCTGCCAAGCTCCTGGAGTACATATTACAGGCCAACGATCTGGGAAATTGGTTTCTATCTTGGAACATTCGGATTATTCTTCACTTGCTACTTCCTGTTTGCAAAATTCTTCCCTGTAATTGCAGTGGCGGAGATCAAGCATATCCTGAAGAGAAGCGGTGAAAATTATAAAGAACAAATGACAGGTGTTGAAAAAGAATCATTGGGAGATTTCGACCACCATCATTTACACGAACATTAAAAAAATAAAAGCCGGAAGCCAATCAGCTTTAATGATTTGACTTTTGACTTCACTTTTGAATTATAATAACAATGGGAGTAAAAAAATTTGTAGTAGGTAATTTTTATGACGAAGCGGTATTGTTCCCTGCCGTTAAAAAAGTTCGTCGTGCAGGATATAAAATTCATGATGTCTTCACTCCTTTTCCTATTCATGGATTGGATAAAGAAATGGGTTTAAAAGATACAAGCCTGCACGTTGCCGGATTTATTTATGGCATCACTGGTACAATGACAGCGCTTGGTTTTATTACCTGGGCTTTGACGGTTGACTGGCAGATCAATTTTGGTGGTAAGCCTTTCTTTTCATTGCCCGCCTGGATACCTATTACGTTTGAGTTAACGGTTTTGTTCGCTGCGGTAGGTATGGTATTAACTTTTTGCTGGCTTTGCCAGTTGGCTCCTTTTGTAAAGAAAGACCATTTTAACCCCCGCTCTACTGATGATACGTTTGTAATGGCATTGGAATGTACAAGCAAAACAAACGAAGCAGAAGCTATTGCATTTTTAAAAGATGCAGGTGCGCAGGATGTATCAGTACAATACAGAGAGACTGGCTGGTGGTTAGGAAGATATGACAAGGAAACAGTAAGATTTCAAAAGAAAGTAGAAGCGGCTCATTGATATTAAATCTATTTGGATGAAGAAGATCTGGATCATAACAAGTGTAATTGTAGTTGCAGCAACAGTAATGGTTAGCTGCGGCTCTGATAGAAACCCTGGCAGAGCTTATATGCCTGACATGACATATAGCAAGGCTTACGAAACCTATGCCCCTGCACAGGAAAGATTAGATAATTCGGAAGCAAAGGGAGCTACTTATTCTGGCTATCCTGTAGCGGGTACTATTGCCCGTGGCGAATCATTGCCTTATCCTTATAAGAATGATTCTGCCGGATATACTTTATCTGCTTCTGTAAAAAATCCATTGGATGTTACGACTATAAACATGAAAGAAGCAGAGAGACTATACCTCATTAACTGTGGTATTTGCCATGGAACTAAACTGGATGGTAATGGCCCTCTGTATAATGATGGTAATGGGCCTTTCCAGGCAGCGCCGAAAAACTTTATGGATGAAGCTATGAAAGCAATGCCGGAAGGAACAATGTTTCATTCTGTTACTTATGGTAAAGGACAGATGGGTAGCTATGCATCTCAGCTGAAACCTGTACAGAGATGGGAGATCATTGCCTATATCAAATCGAAACAAGGCGGTGGCAAAGTAGTAGAGACACGGCAGCAAAAAAAGCTGATAGTGCGGCAGTAGCTAAAAAAGGTTAATAATTAGAAAGAATTTTTAAAAGAACACTGATGTCAATACGGGAACAATTTGCAGCTCCAAAACGGTATAACAATTTTGCTATTGCATTAATGGCTTTAGGTGTTATAGCGATTATTGCTTTATACATAACAGCTGGTTCTAAAAGCGATGAGCATAGCCAGGCAAGGTTCTGGGCGAGCTTGTTGCAGAACAGTGTATTTTTTCTGCTGATCACGAATGCCGCAATGTTTTTTATTTGTGCCACTACATTGGCATGGGGCGGCTGGCAAATGTCGTTCCGCCGCGTATCAGAAGCTATTTCTGCTTGTGTACCTGTGTTGGGCGTTATTTGCGGTGTTATATTAATGGTTATTGTTTTTGGTGGCAATCATGTTATTTATCACTGGACAGATACTGAACATGTAAAACATGACGCTATCCTTTCGCATAAATCAGGTTTTTTAAATAAAGGATTTTTTGCTGTTGTTACTATTCTTACCATCACTTTATGGTCTTTCCTCGGTTGGAAAATGAGAAAACTGTCACGCAGCATCGATGAAACGCCGTTGAATATTGAAGAAGGAAAAAAATACATCTGGAAAAACACAGTATGGAGTGCTTTATACCTGATTGTATTTGCTCTGACAGTAATGTCTTCTATTCCTTGGTTATGGTTGATGAGTATCGACGCACACTGGTATAGCACTATGTATAGCTGGTACACATTTGCGAGCAGCTTTGTAGCAGGCGTATCATTAATAACATTGTTTGTTGTATTCCTTAAAAACAATAATTATCTGGAGTATACAAACAATGAACACATACATGATTTGGCAAAATTCATGTTTGCGTTTTCTATTTTCTGGACATACCTCTGGTTCTCTCAGTACATGTTGATCTGGTATAGTAACCAGCCTGAGGAAACTATTTATTTTATCAATAGAATTGGTAACTCAGTAAGATCAAGTCCTTATACTGTAATGTTCTGGCTGATGTTGGTTATCAACTTTGTGGCACCGATCCTTATTTTGATGAGCAGGGATGCAAAAAGAAATTATGCAACAGTTACGATGATGGCAGTGGTTATCATCTTCGGGCACTGGCTGGATTTTTATCAGATGGTATTCCCGGCAGTATCACCCGATCACGTACCACTAATTATATATGATTTTGGCGTAGCACTTGGGTTTATAGGATTAATCATGTTTGTAACAGGTAAGGCTTTAGCAAAAGCTCCGTTGCTGGCAAAAAACCATCCGTTTATCAAAGAAAGCTTGATCCACCATACTTAAGAGTTAAGAATCAGAAAGAGAATACTAAATAATTGAACAATCGTTTATGGAATCATTTTTTATTGTAGCGATACTTGTTTTGGGCTTCATAGTTACTTTTCAGATTGCAAAAGCGAGTGAATATGTATCTGTGATCAGGGGATTAGAAAAATCCCGTAAGCAGTCCAATAAGATCAATGCATTCCTGCTGCTCGCTTTTTTAATTGTGGGGTTGATAGGTGTGTATTATTGTAATGAAAAGCTGAAAGGTAAAATCCTTGGTTCGCCTGCTTCTGATCATGGAGTATTGATCGACAGAATGATTTATATCACTCTTGCGATCACATTTATTGTATTTGTTATTACACAGGTGGCTCTGTTCTGGTTTGCCTATAAATACCAGGAGTCTGATAAACGCAAAGCTTTTTACTATCCGCATAATAATAAACTGGAAGTTATCTGGACAGCTGTACCTGCTATTACATTAACAGTACTTGTAGGTTTTGGTATTATGTATTGGTTCCGCATTACCGGAGACGCTCCTAAAGATGCAAATGTTGTTGAAATAACAGGTAGCCAGTTCAAATGGGAATTCCGCTACCCGGGAAAAGATAAAACGCTTGGTAAAAAATATTATAAAGAAATTAAACCGGAAGAAAATAATCCACTTGGCCAATTATGGGATGATCCGGCTAACCATGATGATATTTATGTGAGCGGTGAGCCAATGCACCTTGTAGTAAACAAACCTGTTCACCTGGTTATTGGTGCAAAAGATGTAATTCACGATGTGGGCCTTCCTCATTTTCGTATGAAAATGGATGCAGTACCGGGTACTCCTACAACGATGTGGTTTACTCCTACTAAGACTACAAAACAAATGAGAGAGGAAACAGGGAATCCTGAATTTATGTATGAGATTTCCTGTGACCAGATGTGTGGTGAAGGACACTGGAGTATGCGTGGTGAAATTATTGTAGAAACACAAGCAGAGTATGACCAATGGATGATCAAGAAAGAGCCACAATATTATGCGGCATTTCCTGATAAGAAACCAGGCAGTGCAAAACCAGTAGTAGCTGATACAGCAAAAGTTGCAGCAGTAGTTGCTCCGGGAAAAGCAGCAGGATCACATTAATTAAAAGTAAATAATCACCGCAGTGCAATGCGGTACAGATATAAAATAACAAGATTATGAGCGAAGCAATGCAT
>Ga0164241_10007085_pt1 | contig 10120 bp, 5 predicted proteins | sample OricomyardsoilBY_FD_108780 | JGI IMG/M metagenome (GOLD analysis project Ga0164241, IMG submission 108780) | Backyard soil microbial communities from Emeryville, California, USA - Original compost - Back yard soil (BY) | ecosystem: Environmental > Terrestrial > Soil > Unclassified | place: USA... | reverse complement strand
TGGCTCGCGTGCAACGCTGGCGGCGGTGCGGGCGTGAGCGCGGAAGACCGGACGAGTCCGTTTGCGGTGACGTTCGAGGACGACGGCGGCTGCCGGCTTTTGAAAAATGGCGCGGAGTGGTGGCGCGTCCGTACGGACGGAGTGGAAACTTCAAGCGCCGCGCGACTCGCGACGCTGGGCGTGGCGCGCTGAGCGCGAGGCGCGGCTCCAGGGAAGCGCTGAAAAACCCGGAGTCTGATTTTTAACAGGAGGTAGCGAAGAGAACGAAGGCCACAAAGACCTCGAGCGACCTGCGAGCCTTCGTTACCTTCTTATCTTTGTTCAAAATCCGAGGGCCGCGTCGGCGCATAAATGAACTAATCAGTGCTTCCCTCGCACGGCAGTTTCGCTTGTCTGCGCGATTAACGCGCCGCACCGCGTTTCCAAAGAAAGAGCATCGCAAGGCCGAAGAGGCTGAAGATCGCGCCCCAGTGCAGGTTCACATTTTGGCCGAGCGAATGCGCGGCGTAGATCGCGGGATCGGAGACGAGGCCGTACCCGGCGAGGATCAAGCCGAGCGTGAGAAAGAGCAGGCCGAGCGGGAGGCGGACGTCGAGATTCATGGGCGCGAGGAGGTCGGAGGGTTACCAGAAAATCACGTTGAGGACGACGGTGCAGGCGAGGACGGCGATTCCGAGAGTCGCGGGGCGCGCGTACCAGGCGACGCCTTCGTCGCGCGGTTTTTCGGTGAGCGAATAAACAAGACCGCGCAGTTCGTCGTCGGTCTTGTTGGGTTTTGTCGCGAGCGAAATGGCGATCGTGCTCAGGAAGCACGCGGCGAAGGCGAAGATCGCCATCCAGAAATTCTGCGCCATCGAGCTGGTGAAAATGTGCTGCGGCGCGCCGAGCCAGCCGCCCTTGATGCCGGCGTCGACGCCGTGACCCGGCAGCGTGAGCCCGTGGAAAATCATCGCGGTGGCCGTGCCGGTGAGCAGACCCCAGAACGCGCCGTGTCCGGTGCTGCGCCGCCAGAACATGCCGAGCAGGAACACGCCGAAGAGCGGGGCGTTCACGAAGCCGAACACCAACTGGAGCATGTCCATGATGTTGTTGAACGAACGCGCGAGATACGCGCAGCCGGCGCTGATGACGAGGCCGACGATTGTCGTGAGCCGGCCGATACGCAGGAGTTCGGCATCGGTCGCGTCCTTGTGCAGATAGCTGTGATAAAGATCGTAGGTGAAGACCGTGTTGAAGGCGGTGACGTTGCCCGCCATGCCCGACATGAACGACGCCATCAGCGCGGTGAGACCGATGCCGAGCATGCCGGTGGGAAAGTATTTCGCGAGCAGCGCGGGGACGACCATGTTGTAGTCAGTTTCTCCCGACGGCGTGATGGGCAGGTGGAGTGCGTCGCCGCGTTGCAGCAGCGCCACGGCGAGTAACCCGGGGAGAATCACGAGCGCCGGGAAAAGCATCTTCGGCACGGCGGCGATCAGCGGCGTGCGGCGCGCGGCGTTCATGTTTTTCGCGGCCATAGCACGCTGGATGACGAGGAAGTCGGTGCACCAGTAGCCGAACGAAAGGACGAACCCGAGGCCCATCGCGAGGCCGAACCATTCGACGCCCATCGGGTTCGCGGAGGCGTCGCCCATGTGCGACCACGACGACGACCACGCGCCCGGCATGCCCTTCGCTTCGGAGTAGAGACCGAGCTGCGTCATGAGCCCGCTCCAGCCGCCGATGTCTTGAAGTCCGAGAATGACGAGCGGGAGGAAGCCGAGGACGATGAGAAAAAACTGGAGGACCTCGTTGTAGATCGCGGAGGTGAGACCGCCGGTGTAAATGTACACGAGCACGATCAAACCCGAGACGCCTATGCACACATGGTAATTCAAGCCGAGGATCGCGTGCATGAGGATCGCGAGCGCGTGCATCGAAATGCCCGAGGAGAAAACCGTCATGCCGGCGAAGGTGAGCGCATTGAAGGCCCGGGTCTTTTCATCGAAGCGGAGCTTCAGGTATTCGGGCACCGAGCGCGCTTTCGAGCCGTAGTAAAACGGCATCATGAAAATGCCGACGAAGACCATCGCGGGGATCGCGCCGATCCAGTAAAAGTGGCTCGTGGAGATGCCGTATTTCGCACCGGAAGCGGCCATGCCCATGACCTCCTGCGCCCCGAGATTGGCACCGATGAAACCGAGGGCGCAGATCCACGCGGGCAGGGAGCGGCCGCCCTCGAAATAGTCCGTACTGGTTTTCTGGTGACGACGCAGCACCCAGCCGATGCCGAGGACGAAGGCGAAATAGACGGCGAGGATCACGAGATCCACGGGATCGAGATCGAAGCGAATGGAACCTGCGGACGCCGCGAGCGAATCACCGGCGGAAGCGAAGAATACGTTCATGGGGAGGATGACGGGTGCCTACACGTAGGCGCGGACGGGCAAATTTGCCACGCGGTCCGAAAGAAAATGCCGGAGGCGGTCGAAGCCTCCGGCGGTGACGACTGCGCGGATATGGGTTGATCGCGTTAGAACACGGCTTTCACGCCGAGCGACCAGTTCGTGCCGTAGTTTTCGTAGCGATAGAGCACGTCGGGATTGCCATTGCTGCTTTCGAAGATCCGGTGGGGCGTCTCGAAAATATTCCGGCCCGAGAAATAAAGGCTGATCGTATCCGTGATCTTGATGCTGCCGCTGAGATCGTACTTCACGTTCGATTTTAGATAGCGGTTTTGTGTTCCTTGGAACCACGGCGAGTCATCGCGCCAGACGCCATTCATGGAAACGAAGAAGCGCTTGTAGCGATAGCTCACGCCGCCTTTGACCGAGTGTGGCACGGCGCCATAGACGCGACGGTCCGTCTGCGTGCGCGTGTAAGACGCGTTCAGCGAAGTGCCGCGGAAAACCTTGGGGAGAAAGGTAAGGTTTTGGAGATAGGAGATCTCGAGTGTCTTGTAGGTCACCGGGGAACTCTCGTTGCTGAAGCTAATGAAGTCGTACGAATCCAGCCCCGGGTCGGTGTTGCCGTATTCCGTGGCGCTGAGCGTGCGACCGACCTGCTGGTTGGTGAGTTTGTTGTAGCCGGCGACCGCCTGCAGATTGCTGCTCCCGTTTTTGCCGAAGAAGTAACTCAACGCGGCGACGACCTTTTCGGAACGTTCGGGCAGCAAGTTTGGATTGGGCGTGATCACCTGCTCGGCCGTGTCGTTGATCTGCCGCGTGCCTGCGATCTGGTTCAAGTTGGGCCGCTTGATGGTTTTTCCCCAACCGATGTCGGCGAGGAGATTGGGCAGAATCGTGTATTTGGCGGTGAGGCTCGGGAAGTAGTTGTGGTATTTGCCTTCGCGGGTGACGCGCTCGCGGTCGGCGTACTTGTAATCCATGCCGGCCCACGTGGTGGGAACACCCGAGGCGTTTACGGGAAAACCGGCGTCAACGATCTCCGCGCTGGTGTGCGGGTTCAGCTCCTTGGATTCGAGCTGTGTCTCCTCGAAGCGGATACCGCCTTGAAGCTGGAGCGCCGCGATGCGCGTGTTGCCCATGATGTAGGCGGCGGGGATCGTCTCAACGATGTCGAAGGTCGGGTTGTTCGTGTAAACGCCCTGCTCGTACTGCGCGACGGAGATGATGGACTCGCTCTCGCCGCGAACGAAGTACTCCGGATGCGTCTTGAACAAGGCGCCAAGCGCGTCGCGATTGGGAAACGCGGGCGCGCCGCCGCCGCCGAGGGAAGTGAAACCGGCGCCGACCTGATTGCCGGGTTCGTAGAGCTGGAAAGGCGTCGCATAGTCCGCGAAACTGCCGGTCGCGCCGCCGCCCGGACCCACGTATCGCCAGACGTCATACGTGTTGCTGTTGCTCGTCACGCGATGGCTTTCGGTGACCTTGCCGCCGAGCTGGATGAAGATCGGGAGCTGGGTGGGCAGCGTGTAGCGCGCGTTGAGCTGGCCCTGGTTCAGCTCGTTTTTGTCCTGACGATTGTCGTCGGAGATGCGCGGGTTGGTGTAGCTCGCGAGGCTGGCCCAGTCGGCACCACCGGTCTGGACGAATTTCCAATCGGCTTCGCCGCCGCCGGAGCGCGACGCGGTGAAGCCGACGTTCTGGAGATTGTTCACCGGGCTGTTGGCGACGGTGCCGCGGACGAGGTTGTCGTAGTTGTTATTGGCGCGCGAATACGAGTAGGCGCCGTCGAGGACGAGATCGTTGTGACGGTATTCGAAGCGCGGGCTGATCGTCGTGGTGTGGCTGAGTTTCACGCCGTTGCCGCCGCCGATGACGACCTGGCGGCTGGAGGCGCCGTTGACCGACGTGGTGCCGTACGAGAGCACGCCGTCTCCCGCGACGTTTTGGCGGCCCGTCGTGGCGCCCGTGTTGTTGGCGCCAGCCTGCATGGTGACCTGACGGTTGTAGAAGCGCGCGTCGTAGCCGTTGTATGCGAGATTCAACGACAAAGTGAGGCTGCTGGTGGCGCGGAAATCGGCCGTGAGCGTGCTGGTGAAGCGCTTGGTCCACTTCGGCCCGTCTTTCAGCAGGATCTGCGTGAGAACCTGCGGGCGGGTGTCGGTCGCGGTGGCCGAGCGGTTGTAGGTGTGGTCGACGCGGTATTGCTCGTTGTAGAGGTTCGATTCGCTGACGCCGAAGAGGATGCCGAGGCGGTTGTGGAAAAAGACGTCCGAGTAATCGAGGCTGTAGTTGGGTTTGAACTTGCGGCTGATGCTGTCGTCGGGACCAGGGGTTTTCCCGGTGGTGAGTTCCTCGCTGTTGAAAACGGTGCTCACATTCAGGCCGATGCGCCGGCCCTTCAGGTCGAACGCGCGCTTCGTCTTGAGGTCGATGTTTCCGGCGGGCGCGCTCGCATCCATGGCCGCGCTGGTCACGCGGTTTACGGTGATGGATTCGATGCTGTTGATGGAAACTTGTTCAAAGCCGAACGAGCGGTTCGAGCTGCCGGCGGGCGAGTTTTCGAAGGCGACGTATTGAGTGAATGCATCCGCGCTCGCGACGCCGAGACCGTCCATGGTGACGCTGGTGTATTCCGAGCCCAGTCCACCGAGGCGCGGCCCGCGCGTGTCGGCCTCGACATATTCGAGTTCGACGCCTGGAAGGTATTTGAGGAATTCACCGACATTGCCCTCGGTGACGTCGCCAAAAGCATCGGACGAAACTGAGCGGCTCATGTTCATCGATTTCTTCTGCTGCTGAAGAGCCTTGGCGTTACCCTCGCGTTCGCTGGCCACGACGAAGGCTTCGAGCTGGATGACGGCATTGTCGCCAACGCCAACGCCAACGCCGTCGCCGGCGCTGGAGATGTCGAAGTCGTGCGTAAGCGTTTCGCCTGCGACGACGGTGAGTTGAGCGGTTGCCGTATTGTATCCGGAATAACTTACGGTGACGGTCACCGCTCCTGCAGGCACGCGGGCGAGCCGGTAGGCGCCGCCCGTTTCGGAGGTGGCGATGATGCTGGTGCCGGTGACGCGCACCTCGGCGTCGCGCACGTATTCCTTGGTGACGGGGTTGTAGATGTTGCCGGTGATCGTGCCGGTCGCACCGCTCGCGGGCTGGGCAGCGGCGGGTAACACAAGAGCGAGCGCGAGGCTCACGAAGGCGAGTAGTCTGGACGGTGTTCGGTTCATGGTGGGGACGAGCTGGCGCGAAGGCCTTGGGTTGGGTTCGAGATGTGACGGGGGAACGGTCACGCGGGGTCTCTCGATGCCGGTCAGAATACCGAAAACGCCGAGGCGTCTTCATCCCTCTTTAGAGGGGGGATGCGCGTCTTCGGCAGCGTACGTTAAATTGCTGCCATCCCCCTCTAATGAGGGATGCGGATAGCGCGGCGGTGAGCTAGTTTCTCCCGCAATCCCCGCAGCCCCGTCTTGCCCGCGGCCTCGCCCCCGACGCCAGTCCTCGCGAGGAGATCCACGATTCCACTACAGAATGCCTGTCTCTCTTTTAACAAAACTATCGAGCCTCGTCATGACGCTGGGCTGCGTGACGACGATGATGTCCGCGACCGCGGCGAAGACCATCGAGGCGCGGCCGGAGAGCTCGCTCAATCAAGGCTGGCGCTTTCATTTTGGTGACGCGAACGGCGTGATTCCGACGATGGCCGGAGCGAAGTCGTGGCCCGCGGTGGACATTCCTCACACGTGGAACGCGAGCGATGGCGCCGATGGCGGCGCCGACTATGCGCGCGGCGCCGGTTGGTATGTCACCACGTTCTCACTTCCGACATCGTGGGCGCACCGCCGGGTTTTTATCGAGTTCACGGGTGCGAGCCGAGTGGCCACCGTTTACCTCAACGGCCAGCCCCTCGGCGAACACGTCGGCGGCTTTGCGCGGTTTCGCTTCGACCTGACGGACGGGTTGGCCGCGACGGGTGAAAACACGCTCGCTGTCCGGGTGAGCAACGCCGAGGACGGCACGCCGCCGATCTCCGCTGACTTCACGTTCTTCGGCGGCCTTTACCGGGAAGTGCGGCTCTTCGCGACGGACGCGGTGCACATTGATCCACTGGATTGCGCCTCGGAAGGTGTGTATATCAGTCAGGATGACGTGTCCGCGGAGCGGGCGAATATTTCCGTCGCGACGCTGTTGAAGAACGACTCCGCCCAAGACGCCCAGCTCTCGGTGCGTACGGTATTTTTCGATACAGCCGGAACGATCGTGGCTGAGCGGGAAGACAACGCGACGCTGCCGGCAGGAGGTTCGATGCGATTCTCGCGTCCGCTGGAGATCTCCCATCCGCACCTTTGGGCGGGGCGGGACGATCCGTATCTTTACACGATAAAGACCTCACTGGTGAGAGACGGCGTAATTCTCGATGCGGTGACGCAGCGAACCGGCCTGCGTTTTTTCCGCGTCGATCCAGAGCACGGATTTTTTCTCAACGGTCGCGCCTACGATCTCCACGGCGTGTCGCGTCATCAGGATCGCGCGGGAAAAGGCTGGGCGATCAGCGAGGGCGACGAGCGGCAGGATTTCGCGATGATCGAAGAGATCGGGGCGACGGCGATTCGCGTGGCTCACTATCCGCAATCGAAACGCTGGTTCGATTTCGCGGATGAGCGCGGGATGATCGTGTGGGCGGAGATCCCGGTCGTGAATGAAGTGCCCGCGACCGGGCGCTATACGGAGAATGCGAAGCTTCAGCTCCGCGAGTTGATCCGCCAAAACTTCAATCGTCCGGGAATCGTCTTCTGGGGCGTAGGGAACGAAACCCGCGAGATGGGGGAAACCGCTTCGAATCATCAGGCGAACGGGCCCGCGGCAAACCGGTTGATCGAGGAACTCGCGGCGCTTGCGAAGGCAGAGGATCCCACGCGGATGTCTGTTTATGCGTCGTATCATAAACCTGATGACGTGAAAAATTTCCACACCGATGCGCTCGGATACAACAAGTACATCGGCTGGTACGGCGGAGATGCGCGGGAGTTCGGAGCGTGGATGGATGGCGTGCACAAACGCTTTCCCGAGCTAAGGCTCGCCGTCAGCGAGTACGGAGCGGGCGGCAATGTGCGCCAGCACGACGATCCGCAACACAAGCCGGCGCCGGGCGGAGACTGGCACCCCGAAGAATATCAAGCCTGGTTCCACGAAGTGCACTGGCAGGCGATGAGCACGCGCGAATATCTTTGGGGCAAGTTCGTGTGGAACATGTTCGATTTCGCCGCGGACAATCGCTCGGAAGGATCGGCCCCGGGCATCAACGACAAAGGGCTCGTCAGCTACGATCGCACGATTCGCAAGGACGCCTTTTATTGGTACAAGGCCAACTGGAGCCGCGAGCCCGTGCTCTACATCACCAGCCGGCGCGATGACGAACGACTGGAGCGGCAGGCGGAGGTGAAAGTGTATTCGAATGCGTCCGACGTGGAGCTTTTCGTGAATGAGATCTCGCAAGGAACGCTTTCAGCCGCGGACCGAATTTTTCGTTGGAAGATCGCGTTGGCCCCCGGTCCGAACCGGATTCGGGTGCGCGCGTCGCGCGAGGGACGCGCGCTGACCGACGAGTGCCTTTGGACTTTCAAACCTCCCCTCCCATGACCCCGCTTACGTTTTCCCCGCCTGCAAACTCGGCTCGTTTTCCCGCGAACTTCTGCTGGGGCGTCGCCACCGCCGCGCCGCAGATCGAGGGCGCCTGGGACGAGGACGGCAAGGGGCCCAGCATTTGGGATGTCTTCGCGCGGCGCCCGGGCGCGACGCACGGCGGCGACACGCTGGATGTCGCCTGTGACCACTATCGTCGCTACGAGACGGACCTGGACCTGATGGCGTCGTTGGGCGTGAAACATTACCGGCTGTCGATCGCCTGGCCGCGGATCATGCCGACGGGTGTGGGGACTTTGAATACGCGCGGCCTCGATTTCTACAGCCGGTTGATCGACGCCACGCTGGCGCGTGGAATCACGCCGTGGGTCACGATGTTCCACTGGGATCTGCCGCAGGCGCTCGAAGAGCAGGGTGGCTGGCCCGGGAGACATGTCGTTGATGCGTTTGCGGACTACGCCGATGAACTCGTCAAAGCCTATGGCGACCGCGTGAAAAACTGGATCACGCTCAATGAAGTCGGCGTGTTCCTGGAAAACGGATACGGGATCGGCCGCCATGCGCCCGGGCGGAAAGAAAAGCCCGAGGTGGTGAATCAGGCGTTTCACCATGCGCTTCTTTGCCACGGTCATGGCGTGCGTGCGGTGCGGGCGCATGGCGGCCCCGGGGCGCGCGTCGGGCTTACCGACAACTCGCGCGTGACGATTCCGCTGACCGAAACACCGGAGGACATCGAGGCGGCGTACGCGCAATTTGCGCGGAAAAATTGCCGGATACTGGAGCCGATTTATCGCGGCAACTATGGGGAAAACTACCGCGCGCTCACCAAAGGCTGGTTGCCGAAAACCGCGCGTGGCGATTTCGAGCTTATCGCGCAACCGACGGATTTTCTCGGACTCAATATTTACTCCGGCGAATGTGTGCGACGCGGTGCCGAAGGCGGCCCGCAAACGGTCGCATACCCGACGAATTTCCCGACGGCGGACAGCCCGTGGCTGAAGCTTAACCCGCGGAGCCTGTATTGGGGACCGCGCCTGGCGGCGGAGGTTTTTGGCGTGAAGGATGTCGTGATCACAGAAAACGGCGCGGGCTATGACGATCATCCGCCGGTCAACGGTGAGGTGCTCGATCTGCACCGACTGGAATATGTCCGAAGCTGCCTGCGCGAGTTGCATCGCGGCATCGCGGACGGTGCACCGGTGAGCGGCTATTTCGCGTGGTCGTTCATGGACAACTTCGAATGGGCCGACGGCTATGACCGTCGCTTCGGGCTCGTGTACACCGACTTCAGAACTCAACTGCGCACGCTCAAAGCCAGCGGGCGATGGTACAGCGCCGTGGTCCGGGCGAACGCGTTGGTTTAAACGCCCACGGACACTCATGGAACCGCTCACGTCTCTCTCGCCTACGTCACGTCGTGGATTTTTGCGGCAAACGGGATTGGGTCTGGCCGCGCTCACGCTGCGCCCACTAGTCCCGCCTTTGCTCGCGGGCGCGATGAATCCGTCATTCCGCGCGAGAACACCGCGAGCGCTCGTACTGATCCATCTCGAAGGCGGGCACGATGACTTGAGCACGTTTGTTCCGCTCGGGGATGAACGATATCGCCGGTTGCGCCCCAAGCTCGCGTTGCCGAGGAGTCGCGTGATTCCGCTCACACCGACACTTGCGCTCAACCGGGCCGGCGCTGCGCTCGAACCGCTGTTCAAAGACGGCAAGCTCGCGCTGGTGCAGAATCTCGCCTGCGCGCAACCGAGCTTGAGCCACTACCGCGCGGCGGAGATCTGGCACACAGGCAGCGGCTCCGACGAGCGGCTGTATTCGGGCTGGGCGGCAGGCGCGCTCACCGCACTTTCGGCGGAGGGGCGCCCCGTCAATGCGTATCATGCGGGAACTATGCGGCCACGCGTTTTTCAAGACGGGCCTCAATGTATCGAAACGGGAAATACCGGCGCGCGTTCCGGCGGGATTGCCTCTTCTTCGCGTGCGTTAAACTCGCGAGACCCGCTCTCCGCGCTTGGCGAGATTTCACGAAAGGCGGGCGACACTGGCGGTGACGAGATCTATTTTATCACCGTTCCCGGTTTCGA
>Ga0164241_10007084_pt1 | contig 10121 bp, 4 predicted proteins | sample OricomyardsoilBY_FD_108780 | JGI IMG/M metagenome (GOLD analysis project Ga0164241, IMG submission 108780) | Backyard soil microbial communities from Emeryville, California, USA - Original compost - Back yard soil (BY) | ecosystem: Environmental > Terrestrial > Soil > Unclassified | place: USA... | reverse complement strand
TACGCGTCGATCGCCGGTGCCTTGCCGTAGTCCTCGTCGCTGACATGCTCGCCCCATGTGACGGGACTGCCGGACTCGTCCGCCATCTGAATCGCGATGTGCGTCATCAGGCGGGTCGGCGCGGCGCCGTGCCAGTGGTTCTCACCCGGCTCGAAGAAGACGCGATCGCCAGGGCGGATCACCTCGATCGGCCCGCCCTCCTTCTGGCAGAGACCAGTTCCCTCGGTGACCCAGATCGTCTGGCCATGCGGGTGCGTGTGCCAGGCGGTGCGGGCGCCCGGGGTGAAGTGCACCGCGGCCGCTCCCAGCGGCGGGGCGGCAGCGATCGCGTCGATGAAGACGGTGCCCGTGAACCAGTCGGGCGGGCCTGGGTTCGTGGTGAGCGTGTTGCGTGTGATCTCCATGAGCCTTTCCTTGTCTCAGGCGGCCCGCTCGAGCCGGTCCGCCTCGATCTCGATGGCCACTCCGGTCGATCCCTCGTGGCCCGAGTAGCGTTGCGACGCCGTGTGAAGACGTGCGTCGTGGCTCCCGTGACACGGACACGGTGCCGAGTCCGCAGCCGCTGCGCTAGAGAGCATTGTTCCTGGGAACGAGCTGCCTAGGAAGATCTCTCCCTGATCGTCTACACCGCCCAACCCAGATCCCCCTCCGAAGAATCCCTCCGCGAGCTCGCCGCCTGGGCAGACAAGCATCTCGGCGCGGCCCGCGCTGGTGTTCCCTCAGGGTTCCCTCGGCGACGCTGGAGCCGGATCGCCCGGTCGAGCCATCTCGAGCGTCTCGGCGATGGTGAGCCTTTTGCCGGCTTCGGTCGCGCGGATGACGTCCTCCGGGATCAGCGAGGCGCGCGCGCGGTCGATGAGCTCACGCCCGACCGGATTGTCGCCGTAGACGTTGACGATGCCCTCTTCGCTGGCATAGATCTCGGCCGCTGCCGCGATGCGTACGGCTGCATCGGGCCGGTGGTCGGCTGCGGCGGCAGCCGCAAGGCCGATCAACGAGAGGCCGACTCCACGGATGCTCGCGAGCTCGGTGTATGCCTGGACGGATTCGAAGAAGTACCGGCGTGCAGCGGCGGCGTCTTCGGCCCCGAGATGCGTCCACGCCATTTCAGACAGGATGCGCGCTTCCTCTGCGCGATCTCCGATCGCTTCGAAGGCTGCGAGCGCCTGACCGTACAGATCGAGCGCGTCGACGAGGTCGTCACGGCCCGCCGCGAGTTGGGCGAGAGTACTGAGGGAGACGCCGGCTCCTTCGTGGTCGCCGAGCCTCCGCTGAATCGCAAGAGCGTGCTCGGACTTCGCCGCTGCGGTCTCGGTGTCGCCCTGGAGAGCGTTGACGATCCCGTCGAAGCTCGAGGCGAGGCCCTCAGCCCAGGCGAAGCCGAGCGCGCGGCTCGCCTCGGCGCCCTCGCGCGCACACTTCGACGCTTCCTCGAGGTCGGATCCGAGCAGACCGATCGCGCGGCATGTCGCGGCGATGCAGACCTCTCGCGCGGGCCCGAGCCCTGCTGCGCCCTGAGACGCCTCGGCCCACTGCTCGTCCGCCTGTTCGTACGCGCCGAGGGTCCAGGACGCAAGCCCCGCCGTGATCAGTGCGCCCACGCGACCGCGTGTGGAGGCCCTTGTCGCATCGGCTTGGAGAAAGCGGGCCGTGTAATCGCGCGCCGTCAGGTGCTTTCCTCGGATGTGCCAGTACATCCAGAGGTCGCCGCAGAGCTGGAGGCCGGCCTCGAGGGCGTCGGCGTCGCCTGCGTGCGCGGCGTCGAGAAGCTTGCCAAGCGCGGCTTCGAGATTGGCCTCGTCCGCGACGCCTTGCTCGATCGACGCTTGCTGGGTCGTGCCCTCGATACCGTCGCGGACCTCGCGAGCGAGGGCCGCGTACCGATGAGCGTGTGTCAGTGCGATCTGGTCAGACTCCCCGGCAGCCTCGAGTCGTTCTCTCGCGTATTCGCGAATCGTCTCCAGCATCTGGAACCGGTCTTGTGCCTCGACCTGCACGAGCGCCTTGTCCACGAGCGACTCGAGCCCGTCGAGTGAAGGCGTCTCCGCGTCGGCGCAGACGGCCTCGACATCTCCGAACGCACAGCCACCTGCGAAGAGGGCCATGCGCCGGAAGAGCCGCTGCTCCGGCTCCGCCAGCAGCGAATGGCTCCAGTCGATCGTCGCCCGGAGCGTCTGCTGCCGCCCCGGACTGTCGCGATTCGCTGACGTGAGCACATCGAGAGCGTGGTCGAGGCGCTCGAGGAGCGCGTCGGGTGACAACAGGCGTGAACGAGCAGCGGCGAGCTCGAGGGCGAGCGGCAGCCCGTCTAGCCTGCGGCAGATGGCAGCGATCGCTCCGGCGTTGTCGGCCGTCACGTCGAACGACCCCCGGGCCGACCTCGCGCGCTGTATGAACAGCGCGGCGGCGGGGGACGCCGCGACCGACTCCGGCGAGACTCCTTCCGACTCGGACGGGAGCGCGAGCGGCCCCAGCGAAAATTCGTGTTCGGCCGCGAGCCTCAACGGCGCACGGCTCGTCACGACGATTCGCAACATGGGGCAGTGCTCAGTCAGCGTCGCCACTTCGGATGCGACAGCGACGATCTGCTCGAAGTTGTCCAGAAGCAGCAGGGTGGGCCGGTCGCCGATCAGGGAGACGATGCCGTCGAGGAGCGTTCGTTCCTCCGCCTCCTTGACGTCGAGTGCGGTCGCGAGCGCCGGGAGGAACGCCGCAGGCTCGGAGACATCTGCGAGCGTGATGAACGCGAGTGCGTCCGGGAACTCTGCTGCGAGGAGCCGTCCGAGCTCGATCAGCACGCGCGTCTTTCCGACCCCGCCGGGACCGGTGATCGTGACCACCCGCTGCGTTCCCACGAGATCGGTGAGCGCGGCGAGCTCGCCCCTACGCCCGACGAGCGGCACCGCCGGAGTCGGGAGACTGCTCGGCAGGCTCGCGAAGCGCTCGCCCTTTCCCTCGAGCGCTCTCGCGTCCGGTACGACCAAGCCGTCGGCCCACACGGCAAACAGTTCGAAGGCGCGCCCGACGTTCTTGAGCCTGAACCGCCCCAACGACACGGCAACAACATCGCTTCGGTTCTTGATCTGCTCGTACGCAGCGTCCGACAGCAACACGCTGCCTGGGACGGCGAACGACTCGATACGCGCAGCGACGTTGACGGCATCGCCCGTCAACCGCTCCGGTTCGACGACCACCTCACCGCTGTGCACGCCGATACGGACCAGCACGTCCTGCGGCGCGAGCTCCCGCTGAACAGTTACCGCTGCCTGGACCGCGGCGAGCGAGCTCGGGAACATGCTCATGCTTCCGTCCCCGAGCCGTTGCACGATCGTCCCCCCGAATGCCTCGTGATGACGTTCGAGAGCGTCCCAGTACCGCTCTCGCCGGTCGAGTGCGAGACGCTCGTCCGCCTGCAACAACGCGGTGTACCCGGCCATGTCCGTGAACATCACCGCAACAAGGCGACGATCGAGCGCGACAACCACGAGGCGATCCTCTCAGCGCCGGTACGGCCGCGCCAACCCGGCAGAGCAACGTGCGTCTAGCTCCCTGTCCGCTAAGAGGGGGTCACCGCAGCTCGGATCGGCTTGCACAAGCCAGGCACGGCATGCGAACTCGCGCGATAAGGGAACGCCAGCTAGAGCCCGCAAGTGCCCCACGCGTACCAGACGTTTTGGCAAAGTAGGCCAAGGAAAACGGCACTTGCAGGCATTTCGCGGAAGCCCGCTGACGGACTCGAACCGTCGACCCCCTCCTTACCATCCTGGGACAGAGGCAGGAAGCGCGGGCATGGCCGGGTCACCGCGACCACGAAAGCGCGGCAGACCGAAGGGTGAACGGGAGCGTCCAGCACTTACTGCGTGACCATGTCTGAGACAATCCAGTGCCACCGGGGACGAGGAGGAGAACACAATGGCCACCACCGCAACGGCGCCGCGCACCATGTCAGACGAGGAGCGTGCCGAGTTCGTCGCCCTGACGAGAGACGCCGACAGCGTCGAGCTGAAGCTCACGGTTCCCGTGGCTCAGCGAAGCCGTAGCGCGGCCGCACTCGGAGTGGATCCACTCGACGCTCAGATTCGACAGGTCTTCTTCTTCGATACGCCGGAGCTGACGCTGAACAAAGCCGGTGTGGTCGTTCGCGCCCGCCGCGTCCAGAAGAAGGGAGACGACACGGTCGTGAAGCTGCGCCCGATCGTCCCGAGCGGGCTCCCGGCGGCGCTGCGCAAGTCGCCGAACTTCGGAGTGGAGGTCGATGCGATGCCCGGTGGGTTCGTCTGCTCGGGCTCGATGAAACGCGCGCTCGCGAAGCCCAAGGTCAGAGAGATCGTGCTCGGGGACGCTCCGGTCCGCAAGCTCTTCTCGAAGGAGCAGCGTGCGCTGTACAGCGCTAATGCCCCCGATGGCCTCGAGCTGGACGACCTCGCGATCCTCGGTCCGATCTCCGTGCTCAAGCTGAGGTTTGCGCCGAAGGGCTACGATCGCCGGCTCGTTGCCGAGCTCTGGCTCTACCCGGACAACTCCATGATCCTCGAGCTGTCGACGAAGTGCGCACCGACTGAGGCCTTCCAGGTCGCCGCCGAGGCAAGAGCGTTCCTGACGGAGCGGGGCGTCGACCTCACCGGCGAGCAGGAGACGAAGACCAGGAAGGCGCTCCAGTACTTTGCGAGACAGCTGGGGGCTGAGGCAGGCTCGGGACAGCGACCCTAGTTCAACCGGTTCCGGCTTGTCTGAGGAGGCTCGATCCGCACTGCCCTCCGTGGCAGGGGGGTGGTCTACCTCCTTACCATCGTGGGGCCGGGGTGGGAAGCGCGGGCACGACCGTGGCAAGGCTGGCACGAAAGCGCCGCAAACCGAAAGGATCTGACGAAAAGACGTTGACCCGCACGTGGACGGGCTTATGTTCGCTCCACGTTCGCACGCGATGTCTTCGCTATGGACAACGCGCTGCAACCCAGCTGTTCTGATCCGATGGGTTAAGGGACTAGCCGAGGTGGTTGCGTACTCGACGCGCGAGATGAAGGAGGCGCGATAGCGGCGTTACCTAGGGTGGGGTAGGCACGAATCGTGCCGGTCGCTGTGGCACGGTCGGCTCGCCGAGTTCCTCCCGCGTCGAATCTCGACGCGGGCGAGGTCGAGCTCGACGTTTCGAGATGTGCGCCTCGATTCAGGCGCTGTTCACAGCGCGACGCCGCCGACGGAGACAACGACCCGTACGCACCCATCATGGAGCGCGTACTTCGGCTCGTTCGATAATCAGCATGCTTGCGTGCTTGATGCTGGCCGAAATGAGAACCTTCCGCGTTTTCCCTCGCTCGAACTTCCACGCCGGTAGTGGTCACCGAAAGACAGTCGGCTGCGACTGGGAGGTCATCGTCGCGGCACGACGAACCGCGCTTTCTTGCCGGTGGCGCCGATGAGTGAGCAGCCATCCGAGCTCCGCTTCCGCGACAACACGGACGCACGTCGCTATGAGGCACACCTTGGAGACGAGCTCGCCGGCCTGCTCGACTATCGGCAGTGGGCTCATCGGGTTCGCACTCGAGGACATCCGTGAGCGCGGCCCTTCCCCAGCACGCCTTGAACTCCCCGAGAAGCCAGGAACCTGTGCCCAAAATCGGTCCCCAAGATGGCCTTTATCTATGGCGACGGCGTCTGCTCTCCCGTCCTGGGCTTTCGACTCGGGTCGGAACCGGCTAGTGCGCGTCGAGGCCGGCCGCCTCGGCAATTGAGAGCAGCCGGCCCTCCGTTCGCGCCCGAGTGAAGGCGGGTCCGTCTACGCCGAGGACGAGGGCTTCGAGCTCCTCGCGGTCGTTCTCCCACTGTCGGACGGGCCTGGAGGTCTGTTCGCTCTCGATCGCCCCCCAGAGACGGCCGGCCTGTTCGGCGTCCCCGCGTTCTGCGGCGATGACGGCAAGCTTGGCCGCGGTAAGCACTGCGCGCCGACGGTCACCGAGGCTCAGGGAAAGCTCGAGGCAGCGGAGCGCGTGACCTTCGGCGGCATCGAGATCTCCGCGCTCGCGCTCGAATTCGGAGGCGGCGGCGAGCTGTCCGCTCTCCCACCATCCCCAGTCAATCTCGTGCGCGATGGCTGCGCTTTCAAGGGCGAGTTCGATCGCGCGCGCGAGATCGCCCTCTCCGTGGGGCCTCTCCGCGAGGTATCCGAGTACCTGTGCCTCGCCGCGAGGCAGGCCGAGCTGCCGGAACGTACGGAGTGATTCCTCGAGCAGCGGCCAGGCAGCGGTCGTCTCGCCCATCGTCACCATTTGTCCAGCGACGCGGTAGCGGAGGTTCGCCGTCTGGATCTCGTTGCCGCTTGCGACGAAGAGCTCGAGGCTCTGCCGATACGAGGATGCGGCCGGTTCGTATTCGCCGCAGAGACCGAACGCACCTGCGAGTGCGCGAAGCGCGTGGCCGCGCAGCTCCGGTTCGGCGTCCGGGGCTCGTGCGAGCAGTGGCTCGAGACGTGACGCGCCCTCGCTCGGTTCGCGAACGAGCCAGAATCCCTCGAGCGACGCGGCCAGAGCGAGGCCGCGCTCGGGGTCGTGCTCGGCTGCCCAATCGAGCGCAGCGCGGATGTTGTCGATCTCGGGCGCGACGAGATCGACATCCCACTTGCCGGGAACGCCGACAGTCGCGCGAGTGCCCGCGCGATCGGTCAGATCGAGCAGCCACTCGATCTGGAGCCGGCGCAGGGCATCCTCCTCACCCGAGGCGTCCAGGCGCTCCCGTGCGAACTCGCGGATCGTCTCGAGCATCCAGAAACGCTCGTCCCCGTTCGCATCGCGGCGGCGACGGATGAGGCTCTTGTCGAGTAGCGACGCAAGGGTGTCGAGGTTCGAGCCACAGACCGCTTCGGCCGCCTCCGGAGTGGAACCGCCGCGGAAGACGGCGAGCCGGGCGAACAGCTGCTGTTCGTCGTCGTCGAGGAGGTCGTAGCTCCAGGCGATCGTGGTGCGCAGCGTGGCGTGGCGCTCGTCGGCGTCGCGGCCGCCCTTGAGCAGGTCGAGCCGCTGCCCGATTCGCTCGAGCAGCTGCTCGGGACCGAGGAGCTTGACCCGTGCCGCGGCCAGCTCGATCGCGAGCGGGAGCCCGTCTAGGCGGCGGATCAGCTCGCGCACCGCGTGCGAGTCACCGACATCGGGCCGCACGGCCCGCGCGCGCTCGATGAACAGCGTGACGGCGTCACTTTCGTCCATCGGCGGCAGGTCGAACTCGGACTCACCTGCTATCCGCAGCGGCTCACGGCTCGTCGCCACGATCCGAAGCGCCGGGGCAGCAGCAAGCAGCTCGGCGAGCGGCCGGGCTGCGTCGGGCAGGAGCTGCTCCAGGTTGTCGAGGACGACATGGGCTCGCTTCTCACCGATCCGCGTCGCGATCGCGGCGGCATCGTCGCCGGAGGCGCCCAGGCGGTCGGCGATCAGGGGCACGACCAGTGCTGCGGCGCGAACGGGGGCGAGCGGAACGAACACCGTGCCGCCGTCCGCCTCCTCCGCCAGGAACCGGGCAAGCTCGATCGAGAACCGCGTCTTACCCGTGCCGCCGGGGCCGATGATCGTCAGCAGTCGGGGCTCGCGGTCGAGCCACAGGGAGGCCGCGTCGCAGAGCTCGCGCTCGCGCCCGAGGAAGTGAGTCGCCGGGGTGGGGAGGTCGACGGCGCCCGGCGTCCTCAGCGACGGAAACTCGGCGACGCCGAGCTGGAACAGCCGAGCCGGAGCGTCGAAGTCCTTGAGTCGGTGACGTCCGAGATCCCGGAGCGGCTGATCCTCGAGGAGCGCCGCGGTCGAGGCTGAGACGATCACCTGACCGCCATGGGCGAGCGCGGCGACCCGGGCACCGCGATGGACGTCGATCCCGACGTAGCCCTCAGCGGCCACGGTCGGGGTTCCCGTGTGCAGACCCATCCGCACCGCGATCGGCCCTGGCGCGAGCGCCCGCTGCCCTACCCTCGCCGAGGCGGCCGCCCCAGCAGCGGTCGGGAAGGCGACGAAGAACGCGTCTCCCTGGGTATCGACCTCCACACCGCCTTCAGCGATGAACGCATCCCGCAGTATGCGACGGTGATCGGCCAGCGCTTCGGCATAGCGCTCCGGCCCGAGCTCCCGCAACAGCCGCGTCGACCCCTCGATATCCGTGAACAGGAACGTCACCGTTCCCCTGGGAAGGTCCTGTCGCATCAACGCATCATGCACCGCTGCCCAGAACGATCAGGCGTACCAGCTGAGTGCAGCTCGTTCGGTTGATTTGCTCCTCGTGAGACCCCGGGCCTACCTCCTCATGGAGGTGCTCGGTGGCCTCGGACGCGTCTGCGAAAGCCAAGAACCAGGAGACTGCGCGTCGGTGGGGACAGGTCTTGGAGACAGATCGGTGACCGACGTAACGAAGGTCGCAGCGCTCTTCGGCCAAGAAAAAAGGCCATTTGCTGGCCTTTCGTGAAGCCGTCTGACGGACTCGAACCGTCGACCCCCTCCTTACCATGGAGGTTCAGGTGCGGTACTGGCGGGCACGGCCGGGCACTCGCGATCACGTTTCTCCTGCAAATCGACACTTCGCGGCGTGTCTCGGGTGCCCCCGCGTGCCCGCGCGTGCGCTCGCTGATGTACCCGTCTCGTACCCGCGTGACGTTGTCTGTTCTTCAAACAGAAACCAGCAAGCGTTTGACTTCAGCTAGTGACTTCCGGGCGATCACCGGAGTATTCTCTCCGAGACGTCTCCTTTCATCCCGGTCCGTTTTCGCGCGGTTCGTTAGCGGTCGCGCCTGAGAGGTCCCGTTGAGTCTGACGGCAGCCGCGGGCCGGAAAGGAGCGAAAAGTAGCGACATCAGGGGCTCTTTGGGCGGGCACCGGCGCTCTTCGGGGTCGCTTGTGGCATCGGCGCGATCTACTGACGACGAGGTGGCTCTGGGTAGCGCTCTGGCCGCTCGGACTTGCCGTCGAATTCGCGGTGCTCTGGCCCGTGCTCTTCGGGCCGAACGCCGACGCAGCCAGCGTCTCTGACTTCGTCTATCGGGTGACCGGCGGCTCGTTCATCGCGTGCGGTCTCATCGCGTGGCAGCGACGGCCCGAAAATCGCGTTGGTGCGCTCATGGTCGCCGTCGGCTTCGCCTTGTTCGCCGACCCTCTCCTGAGCCAGTTCGACTCTTCGCTTGTCAAGACGCTGGGCTTGCTCTTCACCGACTTCTGGTCGGTCTTCTTCGCTGTCCTTCTCCTCGTCTTCCCGCACGGACGAAGGATCAAAGGCACGCTCGACCGTCTCCTGGTCCTCGCTTTCGCGATCCCGGCGGTCTTCATGCAGCTCGTCTGGCTCCTCTTCCTGGAGGAGCGCGGCCACCTCTTGTTGCAGAGGGGGTTCAGCAACGCGTTCCTCATCTGGCCGAATGCGCAGATCGCGGACGCCATCGAGAACGCCCAACGTGCTTTCTTCTTGCCTGCGACTGTCTCGCTGTTCGCGGTCTTGGCGTGGCGGTGGCTGAGGGCGAGTCCGCCGCTTCGTCGCCTCCTCGTTCCCGTTCTCGCGGGTGCCGCCACCATGCTCTCGTTCGCGGTACTGCTCACCACCGACTTGATTTCGGGCGCGAGGTCGCACGACGTTCTCTTGGTCACGTACATCGTCCTCGCAACCGTTCCGTTGGCCTTCCTCGCGGGGTTTTTGCATTCCCGCCTCGCGCGTGTCGCGGTCGGCGAGCTTCTCCTCGAGTTGCCCGATGAACCCTCGCCCATCGAGCTGCGAGACGCGCTCGCCAAGTCGCTCCGGGATCCGTCGCTGACGCTCGCCTACTGGCTGCCGCAATTCGAGAGCTGGGCAGACCCGGATGGGCGCGCGGTGGAGCTGCCGGCAGCCGACGGCGACAGAGCGACGACGTTTATCGACCGTAACGGCGCTCGCTTGGCGGCACTGCTGCACGACCCCGCGCTCGAAGCCGAACCCGAGTTGCTTGCTGCCGTCGGCGCGGCAGCCGGGATCGCCCTCCAGAACGCCCGCCTATACGCCGAGCAGAGAGCGCACCTCGAAGAGCTCAAGGGCTCGCGGGCCCGCGTGATCGAGGCAGGGCAGAAGGAGCGCCAAAGACTGGAGCGCGACCTCCACGATGGCGCTCAACAGCGGCTTGTCGCCCTCTCCCT
>Ga0164241_10007083_pt1 | contig 10121 bp, 6 predicted proteins | sample OricomyardsoilBY_FD_108780 | JGI IMG/M metagenome (GOLD analysis project Ga0164241, IMG submission 108780) | Backyard soil microbial communities from Emeryville, California, USA - Original compost - Back yard soil (BY) | ecosystem: Environmental > Terrestrial > Soil > Unclassified | place: USA... | reverse complement strand
CTACACGTTCTGGGAATTATGGATCTTCAGAGAATTAACCTCGCGGAGCAGGTAGTGAATAAAGCCGGTTGTTCCAGCGCACCCCTCTTTTCCGGGGTTCGTGGTGATCAGTGAACTCCGACATTCGTGCGGGATGAAATCGCGTAAAACGGTCGACAATTGGCGGCATTTATCCGGGACAGAAAGCGCAAGGAATTTCCATTCATGCAGGTGATTGACCGCTAAAATAGCCGTCCCGAGTGTACAGGATGCAACAGGATGCAACAGACTATTTTTGCACACACATTCCTGTTTCAAACTGACACAACCATAATCAATTCGCATCCTCATGATTTCACTCCGAAGATCGGTCGTCCTCACGCTTGCCATGGTCGCAACGCTCGCGCTTTCATCGTGCAAGAATGAACCGGCTACACCTGAAAAAGCCCATGGAGACCCTAAGATTGAAAAGCTTAAGATCCTGCCTGGCTTTACCGTTAAACACCTGTTCAGCCCGTCTGAAAACAAGATGGGTTCATGGGTGGCGATGACGTTCGATTCCAAAGGGCGTATGATCACATCAGATCAGTACGGCGGACTTTTTCGCCTTCAGGTTTCTCCGGATGTCGATTCGGTGATAAGCATTGAAAAGCTTGTCATTGGAAGGCTGGATCCAAGCCTTCCGGATTCCATCAAGTCGCGTGTGCAGATGGGTTATGCGCAAGGTCTGTTGTATGCATTCAACAGCCTGTATGTGATGGTGAACAATCGCGTAAACGACAATTTTGAAAAACACAGCGGTCTCTATCGCCTTCAGGATACCGATGGCGACGATCAGTACGACAAAGTCACGCTTTTGAAAGAACTGGAAGGAGAAGGTGAACATGGCCCCCACAGCATCATACTTTCGCCCGATAAGAAGTCACTTTACCTCGTAGCAGGAAACCACACCAACGTGCCGCCGATGAACAGCTATCGACTGCCCAAAGTCTGGAGGGAAGACAACATGTTTCCGCTGATCAAAGATCCGCGCGGCCACGCCAACGACAGGATGGCCCCCGGTGGCTGGGTTGCCCACATCGATTCATTGGGGAAGAACTGGGAGCTCGTGAGCGCAGGCTATCGCAACACCTTTGACATTGCCTTCAACGAAGACGGAGAATTGTTCGGCTACGATTCTGACATGGAATGGGATTTTGGTATGCCGTGGTATCGCCCCACCCGCATTTGCCACGTAACGAGTGGAGCTGAATACGGATGGAGAACGGGGAACAGCAAATGGTCTCCAGATTTTCCCGATAACTTACCTCCGGTAATCAACATTGGTCAGGGCTCTCCCACCAATCTGATTCACGGCATGAATGCGAAGTTTCCTGCAAAATATAAGAAGGCGTTATTTGCCTCTGACTGGAGTTTCGGTATCATATACGCCATCCATTTGAAGCCCAACGGCGCAAGCTACACAGCCGAGCCCGAGGAGTTCCTGTCGGGTGCCCCGCTGCCGCTCACAGATGGTATCATCGGTCCTGATGGCGCATTTTATTTCCTCACCGGCGGAAGGAGGTTGGAATCTGACCTATACCGCATCACTTATACGGGAACCGAATCCGGCGAGGATTCATCCACTCCGGACGCGGATGCTTCTAACGCCAGGGATATACGCAAAAAGCTGGAGGCTTTCCACAGCGGGCCGAACAAGGGAGCTGTCGATTTCGCTTGGCCATACCTGAAACATCAGGATCGATTCATCCGATACGCTGCGCGGATCGCTGTTGAACATCAGCCCGTGGCGCAGTGGGAAGGTCGTGCCCTGAAGGAGAAGGATCCTGATACAGCCATCGAAGCGATGATTGCCCTGGTTCATCAGGGCAAAGCAACTTCGAGAAATGCTATGCTGAACGTACTGACAGCTATCCCTTTTGAATCTCTTTCAGAGAGTCGGCAGATCGATATCATGCGTGCGATTGAACTCGTGATCTTACGGATGGGCACGCCGGAACCTGCCACCACGCAAAAGGTGATCGCTTACCTCGACCCGCATTATCCGGCAAAGACCAATCGGCTGAATCGTAATCTCAGTAAACTGCTCGTTTACCTGGAGGCGCCCGGCGCAGTGGACAAAACATTGGCGTTATTGGCCAATGCGAAGGACGACGCTTCCGAAAAAACAGCCAGCCAATCGTCAGATCTTATCCTCCGCAATCCCCAATACGGAATGGATATCGCCGGTATGTTGTCGCGTATCCCCCCCGCACAGCAGACGTATCTAGCCACCGTGTTGATGAATGCCAAAACAGGTTGGACATCCGACTCCCGTGAGAAGTATTTCGCGTGGTTCAAGAAGGCATTCGAATTCAAAGGAGGTAACAGCTACGTAGGCTTTGTGAACAAGGCGCGTCTTGCTGCGCTGGCAAATGTTCCTGCCGGCGAACTCGCTCACTTCCGTGATGTATCTGGCGAAGCGTTGTTATCAAAGTCTGGCAACGATCTGGCTGGTGGTCCTCAGGCTGAGGGGCCAGGAAGACGTTGGTCGGTAGACGAAGCCGTGAAGGTCGTCGACAGCACCGGACTAGTTGGTCGCAACTTTGAAAAGGGCAAGATGATGTTTGCCGCTGGTCGTTGTGAATCGTGCCACGCCATGCGTGGTGAAGGTGGCGCGATTGGCCCTGACCTCACCCAGTTGGGAACACGATTCTCGTCGAAGGACATGCTTGAAGCGATCATCGAACCGAATAAAACAGTTTCTGATCAATATGCGGCTACCGTATTTACCATGAAAGATGGTTCTTCGATCCTGGGCCGCTTGATCAATGAAGACGACACCAAATACTCCATTTCACAGAATCCCTTTGCGCCGGAAACCTTGCGTGACATTTCCAAGGCGGATGTGGCGAGTACGAAGTACTCTTACATCTCCGTCATGTATCCTGGTCTGATTAACAATATGAGTGCGGACGAATTGAAAGACCTTCTTGCCTACCTGATGGCTGGCGGCGATGAGAAAAACGAAGCCTTTAAAAAATAGTATATCCCAGGCGTTGCAATCGAATCTTCATCGTGCAGTTCGGTCAATGACACCTGATCACCTAAAATTCACATACCTATGTTTAGCATAAATCCCTCCCGTAAAATACTCACCTGCACGCTTCCGGTAGCGGTCGCGGCATTCCTTTGCCTCGGCGGTTGCAAAAAAAGTACTGAAGAAGCGACGGCCGTGACCGAAACGGATTCAGTGGTTGGACCCGAGTTTGTCTCTATATTCAATGGTTCTTCCCTCGATGGATGGGAAGGCGACAGCACATACTGGCGTGCAGAGAACGGGAGTCTCATCGGCGAAGTCACTCCGCAAACCCTGCTGAAGACAAACACCTTTATCGTCTGGAAAGGAGGCACTCCCGGCGATTTTGAACTTAAATTGGAATTCCGGATTGCCGAAGGCGGTAACAGTGGCGTCAACTACCGCAGCGAGGTCTTCCCGGATGTGCCTCATGCCTTGCGCGGCTATCAGGCCGACATCGACGGAAAAAACAACTACACAGGTCAAAACTATGAAGAGCGCGGTCGTACTACGCTTGCCTATCGCGGCGAAATAGCCACGATTCATTCACAAGACAATCCTTCAGATCCTGAGTCATTGCGCGCCAACGTAAAAAACAACGCCTGGAGTAAGCGCGACGTAACAGGTTCACTAGGGACCTCAGATGCGCTGAAGACGTTGATCAAAGGTGGCGACTGGAACACCTGTCATATCATTGCGAAAGGCAACCGTCTTCAACATTACATCAATGGGATACTGATGAGCGACGTCACTGACGACGACGAAGTGAACCGTAAAATGTCGGGACTTCTCGGCGTGCAAGTGCACGTTGGTCCTCCGATGACCGTGGAGTATCGCAACATCCTCCTTAAACAACAATAAGATAGCACATACCGTTTGAAACCATCCTGGCAACATAAGATATCAAACGCGGCGCAGCTTGGCGGCATCGAGACTGCCGTACTGGACAACGGTACGGCCAGGGGTACACGTATTGCCTGGATAAATACGGGAACGGGCCTGAGGTATAAGGTCGTCATCGACCGGGCCATGGATATTGCCGACGCGTTTTACAACCAACACAGCCTGGCGTGGTTGAGTCACGTAGGTATTACCTCGCCCCAGCCTTTCTCCGCTCACGGCATGGATTGGATCCGGACGTTCGGCGGCGGTCTGCTTACAACGTGCGGGCTATCGCACGTGGGAGGTCCGGAAACAGACGAGTTCGGCGAACGCGGGCTGCACGGTGGACTGAGCAACCTGCCCGCAGAAATCGAATCTGTTATTCAGCCCGATCCCATGCGTGGTCAGTTGAACATGAGCATCACGGCGAGAATACGCCAGACCCAGGTCTTCGGTCCCAGCCTGGAACTAAGGCGAACGATATCCGGCACACTGGGAGAATCTGTGATTCGCATACACGATGAGGTGTATAATGCAGGGAATACCGCGCAGCCCCACATGCTGCTGTATCATTTCAATTTCGGATGGCCGTTGGTGGATGAGGGGACTGAGCTACTGTGGAAGGGCGCCTGGTATAGTCCCGGCGGAAATAAACCCGACAAGATTTTCCGGGAAGGGAACTCCTACAGGACGGCTCCAGCTCCACTGGAAAACCACCGCGGATCAGGAGAGGAAGTGGCGGTTATAGATCCTCCTACCGTAGATGGAGACGGACATTGCCTGTGCGGACTTTACAATGCCAAACTGCGTATAGGCCTATCGTTAAAATTCAGAAAAGATCAGTTGCCCTGGCTCACTAACTGGCAGCACTGGGGACCTGGCGAGTACGTCACTGGGTTAGAACCGGGCACTAATCCTCCCATCGGACAGGCCCAGGCAAGGAAAGAGGGAAAGTTACTATTCCTAACACCGGGTACTTCCCGCACCTACGACCTTGAATTGGCGGTACTGAACGCCGAGGAAGACATCAATGAACTTTTAAAGAAAACTACACCATAATGTCAACGACAGGAAAATCAGGTCTCGCAGAAAAAGCGCTCGACCAGGGAAAAGGAATTTTGCGACTGGCGCCCACGTGGGTACCACGATCATTTTGTGTTCCCGGCAGGAGAATAAAACTACATCCCGATGATTATTATGTATTGGGAGGTATCCGTGGCGGTATCGACGAGCGCTGGCTTTCGTCGACCACGCCTGCCAAGAACGGTCCGCTCACGGGCGAGAACGAAGGGCTCAGTGCCATCGTCGTAAAGGACGGCTCAAAGCACGAACAGGTATTGCTGAAAGACGCCATCGATCACCTGAAAGGTGGCATTATCGGCGAACGGCTTTGGAACAAGTATGGTGCCTGGCCTATGTACTCAAAGTTCTTCGACAACATGGGGCCACTCCCCCACCACACGCATCACAATGACAAATACGCCAAGATGGTGGGTCAGCTGGGCAAACCGGAAGCTTATTACTTTCCTCCGCAGCTGAATAATCATGGCGGCGACTTCCCGTACACGTTCTTCGGCATCGCGCCAGGAACAACCAAAGAACAAATCCACGAATGTCTCGTGAATTTCACCAAAGGCGACAACAAGATTACCAACTACTCCGCCGCGTATCGCCTTGAACCTGGTACCGGATGGGATGTTCCTCCTGGATTGTTGCACGCTCCCGGCAGCCTTTGTACATACGAGCCACAGAAAGCGTCAGACGTATTCGCCATGTATCAGTCGCTTGTAAACGAAGCCATCGTTCCGGAAGAACTTCTCTGGAACGGAACACCCAAAGATCGCATCGGCGACTTTGATCTGCTGATCGAAGTACTCGACTGGGAACTGAACGTGGATCCGAACATGATGGCCAACCGCTTTATGAGGCCTGTACCCGTTGTGGCCGGTGCTTCCCTGAAGAACGATGGATTTGTAGAGACGTGGATCTGCTACAAATCCCATGACTTCAGTGCTAAGGAACTTACTGTTGCGCCAGGCGCATCCGTTGTAGTCAAAGACAGTGCGGCGTATGGCATCATCGTGATGCAGGGTCGTGGCAAGATGGGTGCCTGGAAAATCGAAACGCCATCGCTGATTCGCTACGGACAGCTCACCAACGATGAGTACTTTATCACAGAAAGTGCCGCGCGCGAGGGCGTAAAGATTGTGAACGAATCCGATACCGATCCGATCGTCATTCTGAAACACTTCGGACCCGATAACCCAGATCTTAAGTTATGATCATGAGGGCGCTGCCGCGTGAACCTATCAAAACTGAACGCAATTGACGCAGCGGGCACGACGCAGACCACTGAATACAAAGTCATTATATCAGACAACAACCAATTAGACCAACGCGTATGGCTGAAAACAATTTTCCAAAACTTCACAATGCTACCTGGCCCGGTATCGTAGGCAAAGGCCCTGATTCAGAGCCGGTCATTGCATTCGACAATATGCTGAAGATGACGGCTGCTGCCGAATCAGGTGGAGCAAAGTTTGATGGCGTCGATCTTGGACTGCTGGATCCGCACATCGGCATCGACATCAGTGATGACGACATCAAAAGACTTGCCGACAAGATCACCGGCTACAACCTGAAGGTCGGAAGTCTGGTAGCCCCCATCTGGGGAGGACCTGCCATGGGCACGACTGACCAGCGTAAGCAATTCGTAGAGATGGTGCGCAAAGCCTGCCACATCGGAAAAGTGCTGCGCGATATAGGTGCTCGCCCCTATGGTGTTGTGCGCATCGACTCAGCAAGTTCACCAGAACAATGGGATAAAGATCCCGCGAACAACACCAAGCTCATCGCCCAAACATTTCGCGAGGCCTGCGATGTAGCCGCTGAATACGGAGAGAAACTTGCCGCTGAAGGCGAGATCTGCTGGGGCGGCATGCACAGCTGGAAGACGATGATTGAAACGCTGGAGGCAGTAGAGCGTCCGAACATAGGATTTCAGGCGGACATGTCTCATACGCTGTTGTACCTGCTTGGTTACAACCGCCCGCAAGACAGGATACTGCCCGCGGATTTTGACTGGAAAGACCGCGCGACATTAACGGAAGGCCTGAAGACTGTAACTAAAGCGTTGCGTCCCTGGACGCTCGATTTTCACGTAGCGCAGAATGATGGAACTGTATTTGGGCAGGGCTCTCACGATAAGACCGGGCGCCACTGTCTGGCTACTGATCCAAACGGCAAGCTTGACATCGCCACAGATGCAGGTCACTGGCTCCGCGACGAAAATGGCAAACTCACGAAGAAGTTCAAACACATCTGTTGGGATGGTTGTATGTTTCCCAATGATGTCATGATGAAACAACAAACGTGGAACGACATCCTCGCCACGATGGTAAAAGTAAGGCAGATGCACGGATGGCACGAAGCCTAGATAAATAATCTACATACACATCTTTAGTACATTATGGCAAAGAAAAAAAGCTTGCGTATCGGATTGATCGGTTGCGGATTTATGGGCCGCACGCATTCGAACGGATATAATCGGATAAAAAATTTCTTCCCCGACTTAGGTTATCAGCCCATCCTGAAAGCGGTTTGTGCGCGCAATGAAGAGAAGGTGAAAGCCTTTGCTGACCAATGGGGATATGAATCCTGGGAAACGGACTGGCGCAAGTTGATCGCGCGGGATGACATCGACGCGATCGACATTTGTACGCCAAACGATACCCACGCAGAGATTTCCATTGCAGCCGCCGCTAAAGGCAAAATCATTCTTTGCGAAAAACCACTATCCCGCACGTTGGAAGAAGGTGAGAAGATGGTGGCTGCCATAGAAAAGGCCGGTGTTGCTAATACAATATGGTACAACTACCGACGCTTGCCGGCGGTATCGCTCGCCAAACAAATTATCAGCTCGGGTAAACTTGGGAAGATCTTCCACTACCGTGCAAACTTCCTTCAGGACTGGACCATCAGTCCGGAGCTTCCTCAGGGAGGCGAGGGCACCTGGCGTCTCGATGTTGACGCAGCCGGATCCGGCGTAACGGGCGACTTGCTGGCGCACTGCATTGACACGGCCATGTGGCTCAACGGTGCCATTACAGATGTATCCGCCGTTACAGAAACCTTTATCAAGGAACGCGTACACACGGCCAGTGGTAAGGTGCAAAAGGTCGGCATCGATGATGCCTGCATCTTCCATTGCCACTTCAGCAACGGATCGCTGGGCTTGTTTGAGTCCACACGCTATGCAAGGGGTCACAAAGCGCTTTATACCTTCGAGATCAATGGCGAACACGCTTCCATCCGCTGGGATCTGCACGACCTGAACCGACTTGAGTATTTCGATCACCGTGACGAATCGATCGTACGTGGATGGCGCTCTATTCTGGTTACAGACGGAGATCAGCCGTTCATGAAACGCTGGTGGGTGCCAGGGCTAATCATCGGATACGAGCACAGCTTTGTACACCAGGCAGCTGATTTCCTTCATAGCCTCGAAAAAGGCGAACCTTGTCATCCGACTTTCCGTGATGCACTAGAAACCCAGAAGGTCTGTGCAGCGGTAATTGAGTCGGCGAATACGAGAAGCTGGAAGGATACGAACGTGTCGAAGGACTTTGAGAAGTAGATCAGAAATTAGGTTTGGAAGGGCTAACACAAGAAATCCATTTGGACGCGGAGTCCCGCAGAAGAAGCAGAGCATCGCAGCGGCACTCTTCTTCTTCTTCTGCGGACACTGCATCTAAATGGATTTTTTATCGACGGCGAGCGCTTCCACTTGTTCAGAAGACAAGTCCGGCAACCAGATCATAAACTTACTTCCGCTGCCTTTCGTCGAACTTACATCTACAACTCCCCTCATCTTGTTCACCATTTCGCTGACGATGTAGAGTCCGATTCCGGATCCCGTGCTTCGGCTCGTGGCCCGAAAAAACATCTCAAATATTCTCGGCAGGTGTTCACCCGAAATGCCGTCTCCGTTGTCGGCTACGCAGATCGCGACACCGCGCTTGCTTGCCTCAACACTTACTTCGATAAACGAATTTGCCTTGCGCAGGTCGGCATATTTGATGGCATTTGATATCAGGTTATTGAGTATCACCGAAATCCGCTTCTCGTCGCTGGAGAACTTCAATTCATCCGGTACAGAGATCCTCCGCTCAATCTGCGCCAGAGCCTCCATGTGTTGAAGCTGCTCGAAAATTCCTTCAATGATGCCCCGGAAATTTATGGGGGATGACTCAACCGCCACCCGGTTGTTGCGTGAATAACTTACGATGTCCTGAATAAAATTGTCCAGCTTAAGCAGACTTCTCTCCTGCAGATCGAGCAAGTGCCCAAGGCTTTCGGGATCCTTCTCAACGCGCGCCACGGAAATAAGGCCTAACAGGGAGGCTATGGGCGCGCGCAGATCGTGTGAAGCGGAGTATACGAACCGGTCCAGTTCAGCATTGGTTTTTACGAGTTCCTCGTTCTTCAGTTTAATGGCTGCCTCGATCTGTTTTCGTTCGGTGATGTTGAGGAACATAACGGCTACCCTATTGCGTCCGGCCTGGAAGGCGTATACTTCGAACATGCCGTTCACTACTCCATTATTGAAATAAAAATCCTCGATAATCCAAGGTATCCCGTGCACTGCGGCCTGCAAGTACCGAAACGGCATTTCGGTTTGCTCCAGACCAGGAAACGCCTCTACGATCGACTTGCCAATCAACTGCCGGTTATTGGTTCCCGTTAAAGCATCTGCTGCCGAGTTAGTATCCTCCAAAATCAGTTCGCCTCTATCATTGACTTCGTACACATATATTCCCATTGGGCTGGCTTTGATGATATCACGGAACTTGCGTTCACTTTCCTTCAGCTCATTCACATGCTGTTCAAGTTCATTATTCAGCGTGCTTAGTTTTTGCTCAAGCCTTTTCCTGCCACTGATGTCAAAAGAGACGCACAGAATGCTGACGGTTTCGCCCGCCTCATTCAGCATAGGAGCGTATCGCGTAGCGTATGTGATTCCGTTAACCGTGGGTTCATACTCCGTGATCTCGCCTTTGAGTGCGCGTCGGATTGCCCTGGTAATGTCCGGGTAGTCCTTGTACATTTCGAATACTGATCTGCCGATAACTTCTCCGGGCTTCAACCCCAGTTCAGCAAGACCTAGCCCCTCCGACAATCTGAATATCCCCTGCTGATCAAT
>Ga0164241_10007082_pt1 | contig 10122 bp, 7 predicted proteins | sample OricomyardsoilBY_FD_108780 | JGI IMG/M metagenome (GOLD analysis project Ga0164241, IMG submission 108780) | Backyard soil microbial communities from Emeryville, California, USA - Original compost - Back yard soil (BY) | ecosystem: Environmental > Terrestrial > Soil > Unclassified | place: USA... | reverse complement strand
GTCGAGATGTTCGTTGGCGTCGGCGCATCCCGCGTGCGTGACCTGTTTGACCGCGCCAAAGCCGAATCGCCCGCTATCGTGTTCGTGGACGAAATCGACGCGGTAGGCCGTCAACGTGGTGCAGGTTTGGGCGGCGGTCATGATGAGCGTGAACAGACCCTGAACCAGATTCTAGTCGAGATGGACGGTTTTGAGACCGGGACGAACGTGATTGTCCTCGCCTCGACCAATCGCCCCGACATCCTTGACCCCGCCCTGCTGCGTCCGGGTCGTTTTGACCGTAAGGTGATGATGGACAACCCCGATGTGAAGGGGCGTCTGGACATCTTGAAGGTTCACTCCAAAGGCAAGCCCCTCGCCCAAAGCGTAGACCTTGAGTCCATCGCCAAAATTACCCCGGGCTTCAGCGGCGCTGACCTCGAAAACTTGATTAACGAAGGCGCGATTTTGGCCGCCCGCCGTAACCTCAAGAACATTGGCATGAGCGAGCTTCAAGAGGCTATGGAGCGCGTCATCATGGGGCCGGAGCGCAAAACCCGCGTCATCAGCGAGGCCGAAAAGCGCAAAATCGCCTATCATGAAGCCGGTCACGCCATCCTACAACACGTCCTCGAATACGCAGACCCCGTGCATAAAATCACCATCGTGCCGCGTGGTCGTGCGGGCGGGTATGTGATGAGCCTGCCGGATAGCGATAGTATGCTCAAGAGCCGCGAGGAATTTGAGGATGACATCGTAGCCGCGATGGGCGGACGTGCAGCTGAGGAAATCGTGTTCAATCAATTGACCACCGGCGCGAGCAGCGACTTACAACAAGCCACCCGCATCGCCCGTGCCATGGTCACGAAGTTTGGCATGAGCGATTTGCTGGGGCCGCGCAGCTATGACAGCAGCAGCGGCAACATCTTCTTGGGTCGCGAATTGAGCGAATCCCGCGAGTATAGCGAACACTACGCCGAGGAAATCGACAACGAAGTGAAGCGCATCTTGCAGACTGGCTACAATCGCGCCAAATCCATCCTCAGCACCAGCCGTCATATCCTTGACAGCCTAGCCGATGCCTTGATTGAGCATGAGACGCTCAATCGCCCAGAATTTGAGGAGATAATGTCAAACCTCTCCTCGTCGGGTGTACAAGCTGCCGGATAAGCAGTCCCTTAAATAACCAATGGTGCGAGTGTTTATCCCCTCACCCTGTTCACCTGTCGGAACCGTCCCTCTCAGCCTTCTGCGGCTTCGCGCACAAGGGCGAGGGACAAAAAACGCGCAAAAGTCCCCCTCGCCACCCTGTGGGAGAGGGGGATTTAGGGGGTGAGGGGTATATAAGAATTCAAACAGATTCCGAAATCCCTCTCTTTAATGATTTGCACCATTGGTTAAATAGCCCCTCACCCGATTCGTTTATCGGTGTGGGTCTAATAACAAGACTCTTCAAACAAAAGGCGACTCCCTAAATAGGAGTCGCCTTTTGTTGTTATGGGAGGTCTTCCGCGCCATCAGGCACGTTGATTAACGCGCCAATTTAGCGGGAGCGCGACGGGAATTGAGTTTCGGCTGCGCTGGCGCAGATAAACGGGGGCGGCTGGCAAATATCACCCGCAACACGCGCATGAGGCGTCCTGTACGTTGACCGCGTGCCAGTTCCCCCAAGCGAATGGCGCGCATCTCGCGTTGAAGCTCGTTGTGGCGCAAGGTGGTGTGATATTCCAAGAAGTGGGCGTCCATTGGGCATCTCCTTCGGTCTAACTCGGTGTGTGCTACCAAGCAGAATAGTGTATCGCTTGGATACTTTCAGGATAAACCGGTTAACCTTTTGCCCCAATCGTTTTAGCGAATTCTAAAACGAACAATAAGAACGCATTTTCGGATTATAATGAAATCGTACTCAAACGCAGGGATATGATCGAAGCATGATTCACCTCCATTTGACGCCGGATGCACTCCTCAAAACCCGATTCGCTTTCAGTCCGTTGGTTGAGGTGGCCGTCAGCTATCACAATCTCCGACGTGACAAATTTTCCAGCGGTGCGCTGTACCGTTGGGCTGAAAAAACCCGTGAAACGTTATACGGGACGGACTTCCCGCTGCTCGATGAGTTGATGGGGGTATGGGGATATGTGCCAGACTTCTTGACCCCGACGCCAACGCACATGGAGTTCAATCTCGAAAACGATTTCGTGACGCTACGCAATACGCCACCGCAAGTCATCCAAAACAACCTCGCTCATCTGATGGACTTAAGCACACCATCCGAAGTACGTCAGCAATTCCAAATTGACCCGCAAGCCTTCAAAGAAGCGCTGATTGATGAACTGCGGGCGTATTGGCAAATGGCGATTCAGCCGCACTGGCACGAGGTTGTGAATGTGATTGAGGGTGATTTACTGTTCCGCGCCCGCCAATTGGCCTTGTCCGGCAGCGGCACTGTCCTGTGCGATCTCGACCCGATGGCGACCTTTGATGGCAAGGCGTTGCGTCTCGATAAGCTGCATTACAAGAAACCGGATTCGTATTTCGTCCTCGACCAAGAGGGTTTGCACCTCATCCCCAGCTTGTTTGGGGCGGGCGTGATGTGGCAAGTCGCGCCGGAATATAAGCCGATGATTATTTACGGGGCGCGTGGGATTGGGCTGTGGCAAGAAGCCCAGCCCGCCTTAGATGAATCGCTTGAATTGCTGTTGGGGTCGGGACGCGCCTCGGTGTTGGCGCAGTTAAATTCCCCATCCACGACCAGCGAATTGGCGATTAGCCTCCACCTGACGGCGGGCGCGGTCAGCCAACACCTCAACCTGTTGAATCGGGCAGGGTTAATCCATTCCAACCGCAGTGGCAAGCGCGTGTATTATTCGCTCTCGCAAAAAGGTGAAGAATTTCTGCGCTTGTTCCGATGAGGCAACACTATTTACTTGACATGTCACGTATATGAAATAAAATAGATGACATGTCATGTAAATAGAAAGCCTTCCCCATGCACATCCACGCTTTCACCACCGGAACTGTCCGAATCACGCATCGCTGGTTACAAAATGACGCGACCTCCTATCCGGTACGCCTGTTGCGGACGCTGTTAGACCGTCGCCTGACCGAACCGTTGCCCATCTGGTGCTTTTTGATTGAACATCCCGAAGGCCACATCCTGATTGATACCGGTATCTCACTAGAGAACAAGCAGTCGGTCTGGTTTCCGCCGCATATCCGGTTGATACAGCGTGCAGCGCCGTTTCAAATCACGGACAGGTCAGAAGAGATTGCCGGTCAGCTGGCCGCGCACGGGGTGTCACCCGCGCAAATTCGGTGGGTCATCCTCACCCATCTGCACCAAGACCATGACGGGGGGATGGGGCATTTTCCCAACGCCGAGTTCATCGTCTCGCGGACGGAATGGCAAGCCGCAAGCGGGTGGCGCGGGCGAGTGAACGGGTATCTCAATCAGCGCTGGCCGGATGGTTTTGCCCCGAAATTAGTGGATTTTGAGGCGGACGACGCCATTTTTGGCAAGCGGCATACACTGACTCAAGCCGGAGATGTTTACCTCGTCCCGACTTCTGGACACGCCCCCGGGCATCTTTCGGTGGTGGTACGGGAAGGGGATTCTACCTTGTTTTTCGCGGGCGATGCCTCGTATACACAAGATTTGTTGTTGGATGACGCGCTGGATGGCGTGACGCCGAACGCCATCGCCGCACGGGATACACACCGACGGATTCTGGCGTTTGCGTCTCAGCAACCCACCGTTTATCTGCCCAGCCATGAGTGGGCGTCTCAGGAACGGCTGCAAGGCCGTCAGCCGATGGTTCTGTCGCTACAGGCTTGACCGGACGACTTTTTTTTGCCAAACTCCGTGATATGTCACATATCTAAACACGGGGGATGGCGGATGAATCAAGGCGAGGAACTGCGATATTTGATTTTGGCGGCACAACGCGAGGGCAACCGACGGCTGACCGAGGCGCTCAAGCCCTTGAGCCTCACACCCGCACAGGCAGAGGTGATAGCGGTCTTGCAACGCCACCCGATGATGACGTTATTACAGTTGGGTCAACACCTCGTCTGTGAGACGAGCAGCCCGAGTCGGTTGGTCAGCGGGATGGTGGAGTCCGGCTGGGTCGAGAAATTACCCAATCCACACGACAGCCGCGCCTTGATGCTCCGCCTGACGCCAAAGGCACAAGCGATACTCCCCCGTCTGAACGAGATTGAGCAAGCCTTCAACGCGCACATCACATCAACCCTCACGGGCGGGGCGCTGACGGGGATGATTGAGCAATTATGGACGCTCATCGCCGACACTCCCAGCGCCGAAGCCCTACAGAACCGCAAAGATGCCGGGGATTAATGCAATAGAGAGGTCGAGACGTGGCAAAGCGCCGGAGTCCCCCGCTCACGCTTGGGTGTGGTGGATATCGGAAAGGCTTCGCTCTTGTGGTGAGAGTGTGGTAAATTGGAAAACAGTTCATCAGCATCTTGTTCGTTGTGGTGATAACTTTTTGCCTGATTGAACGCTCTTTCGCCCCCTTATTTTCTCCCTTTGCACGCAACATTACATCGTGTCATGCAGTGAGCCACGAACACGAGTCAAAAAAATATGTCGGGTTTTGAGGACTCTCCCCGTTGGTTCAGGCTTAGGCGCATCTACAGAATCTCATAAGGTCAATGATATGGCGACAGCGGCACAAATTATCCGGCGGCGGCGGGCGCGGTTGGCGCGTAAACAAGCACAGGCGGGGCGCGTCCGCATCTGGACGGGCATCTGGCTGACGCTGGTGTTCATCATCGGGGTTGTGCCGGTCTTGATTTTGGGCGGTACGGCCTACGCTGTTTACGCCGAAGCCGTGCAAGACCTCCCCACGCCAGTTGAGACGACCTTCCTCGACAGCGTAGGCGTCACTCGCCTGTTGGACCGTACTGGCACGGTGGAATTGTTCGCGGTACAAGACCCGCTGGGCCGCCGCCGCGCATGGACGACGCTGGATGAGTTGCCTCAGCACGTCATCGACGCGACATTGCTGGTCGAAGACCCCGACTTTTTACAAGTCACCCGCTTTGACCTGTTTGGGACGGCGGTGCGGCTGTGGGAAAACATCATGGCGGGGCCAACCGAGGCCGACCCCAGCCTGACCGCCCGACTCGTCCGCAATACCATCTTGCCGGAATCCGAGGTCGCCACGGCAGAAGAACGCCAGCGCGAAATCTCATTGGTGGCCGAAATCAACCGCCGTTACAGCCCGTCTGATGTGTTGGAATGGCATCTCAACACCGACGCCTATGGCAATGAAGCCTATGGAATCGAGGCCGCCGCACAAGTTTATCTGGGCAAGTCGGCGCGGGAGCTGACCTTAGACGAAGCCGCGCTGCTAGCGTCCATCCCCACTGCGCCGCAATTTAACCCTTTCGATAACGAAGCCGCCGCCCGTGGTCGCCAAGCCGATACGTTGCGCCGGATGCTCAATGTCAACTTGATTACCACCGCGCAATACGATGCGGCCACCAGTGTCGTGACCGCTATCCGTGTCGGCGGCGGGCAAATCCCCGCGCTCGCGCCGGATTTCAGCTTCTATGCACGGCGTCAGGCCGAGACGATTTTGGATAATTTGGGATATAACGGCGCACGTTTGATGAGTCGCGGCGGGCTGAAAATCATCACGACGCTGGACGTGCCGTTATACGCGCAAACAGTCTGCGCGTTGGACGGGGCATTGGCGACGCTCAACCGTCAGCCCACCGGATGGGTCGCCTCAGACGGGACGCGCTGCGCCGCTGAATCCACCTTACGCTTGACCGCGCCGCCCGCGTCCGGTGCGCCGGACAGCGGCTCTGTCGTGATTTTGGACGTAACCACGGGCGAAATCCTCGCGTTGGAGGGCGACGCCCCTCATGCCAACGCCCAACCCGGCTATACCCTCGCGCCGTTCGTCGTGTTCGAGGGATTCCGTGACCGTCAACAAGGCACGCAGTACACCCCCGCCACGATGGTGCTAGACATCCCGCGTAGTTTTCCGGGCGCAACAGAAGGTCTGATTTACCAGCCCGCCAACCCCGATGGGACATTCAGCGGCCCGTTGAGCGTGCGCGAAGCCGCTGCCAAGTTACTCTTACCCCCCATCGTCCAGATGGCTGACAATCACGGCCTGACCGGAATCCTGCGCACGGCGCGGCGCTTGGGAATCAACACGCTCAACGACGGCCTGTATGACCTGTCTCTATTAGAGCGCGGCGGAGCAGTGTCACCCTTGGACATCGCCTATGCCTATAGCGTCTTGGGGTCACAGGGTGAAATGTTCGGCGTGCCAGTACAAGCGCGTGGGATTGGCCTGCGTAACCGTGATCCGGCTGCCGTCCTGCGGATTGAAGATACGAATGGCGCGGTGCTGTGGGAATATGCCCCCGTGCAAGACAGCGTGAACGTCTTCCGCGATGCGCCAGAACTGGGCTATCTGGTCAATAATGTGTTCTCGGACGCGACGCTGCATCACGAGCGTTTTGGCGCATCTTCCCCGCTGACCGTCAATCGCCCGACGGCCATCGTCACCACCCTGACCAGCGACGCCCGCGACAATTGGGCGATAGGTTATACCCCGCAACGGGTGGTAGTCGTCCATTTCAACCGGACGGATGGCGAGAAGTTGGGATTGACCGGCTACGCCCTAGAAGGCGCGGCGACGCTCTGGCACACCCTGAACGATACCGCCCACGCGGCGCTTCCTGTGACAGACTGGCAACGCCCGCCCAATATCGTCGAGACGAACGTCTGTCAGCGCTCCGGCCTGTTGACCCACCCCGATTGCCCGACTCGCCGCGAAATCTTCATCGCAGGGATTCAGCCCAACAACACCGATACGCTCTGGCAAGCCGTCGAAATCAACAGTCAGACCCGCCAATTGGCAACCGCCAGCACCCCACAGGCTTTGCGCGTCCGCGAGACTTATTTCATCCCGCCTGATACCGCCTTGGATTGGTGGCGTGCCAACCGTCAGCCCCTGCCGCCGGAAGATTACGACACGCTCAGTCGTCCCAATAATCTGCCGTTCCAGACCACCATCCTCAGTCGCCCTGAGCCGCTGGCATGGTTACGCGGCACGGTGGAAGTCCGTGGCACGGTCTCGCCTGATAATCTGCGGTACTATCAACTCGCTTATGGAATCGGCGTCAACCCGACGGATTGGGTGACGGTCAACGGTCAGCAAACGGTTGCTCCGGCGGACGGATTGTTGGGATTGTGGGATACCACCGGCCTTGACGGGGTGTATACGTTGGAGCTGACGGCGGTCAAAAATGACAGCACCCGTGAGCGCAGCATCGTACAGGTGCGCGTCGATAACATCCCGCCCGTCATCATCTTAGACGCGGGCGCATCGGGGAAGATTTATAAGTTCCCGACGGAAACGATTATCCCCATCAACATCACCGCATCGGATAACTTGGTGCTAGACCGCGTGGAGGTTTATCACGAGGGGCGTCTGGTGGCGACCTTACATCAAGCGCCGTTCAGTTATAACCATCCCATCACCGCCATCGGAGATGAGACGTTCACCGCTGTGGCTTATGACGCCGCCGGAAGTCAGAGCGAAAGCGCGCCGCTGACGGTGACGATTGCGCGGTAGACGGCTATTGCTGTTGTTGCTGGGCTTGCTGCTGCTGCGCTATCGTGACGGATTGGTCATACTGCGGCAGCTCAATTTCGGGCGATAGCGGCTGTTCTTCCACGGGGATGTCGTGCAGCATCTCAACTTTTACGCGCACTTCGAGGTCGCTTTCGGTCACGCCCTGATAGACGCCCCGCGCCGGGGATGAGCTGGCGTAATCACTGCCGACGCTGACGCGGATGTGGCGGTCTGACACGATGAGGTTATTGGTGGGGTCGAATCCCACCCAGCCTAATTCCGGCAACCAGCACTCCACCCACGCATGAGAGGCGTCGGCGTCGGAACGGTCATTCTGGTCGACTCGGTGGAATAAGTAACCGCTGACGTATCGGCTGGGGATGCCGACCTGACGCGCCAGCGCCAGCATGATATGGCTGAAGTCTTGGCACACCCCGCGCCGCGCATCCAACGCCACATCAATCGGTGAATCGACCTTTGTCACATGTTGCTGATAATCGAACGCCCGATAAATCGCGCCGTTCAACTCGGTCAACAGCGTCAGCGGGTCAGTTGTTCGCCCCCAGCCCAATTCGGTAGCAAATTCTTGGAGCAGCGGGGTCGGGTGGGTGAATTCACCCGGCAACAGCATGTCATACAGGTCACGGTCACGGGTTTGCGCGTCGAGGTCATCCCACGCGCTATAGGGCAGGGCGGGCGGCAATAAGGCGGGCGGTTTGACTTCAACCACGGTCTCGGTTTTGACAGCCAGATGTTCATGCGCGCCCGGAATGTTGAAGCTGTGCAGGACGTTGCCCAGATAATCGCGGTACGAGAAAGTTTTGGCCTTGGGGCGCACCTCAAGGTCGAATCGGATGCAGCGCTGATGCGAGTCATTGCGCGGGTGCATCCGCACTTCCATCACGCTATCGCTAATGGGTTGCGTGTAATTGTAGATGGTCAAATGGGTGATTGCATAATACATCAGTGATGAGTCCTGAGTGATAAGTCCTGAGAAACAACAACAACCACGGGCAGCCCTGTTTCCTGAGAAACCGTAAGAATGACGTGCGGCGCACTAGAAGATAAACGCCGCCGCACGCAAGATTTGGAACTCAGGACTTATCACTCCCGTTAAATGGCTGTTTCGATGGCGTAGGTGATATAGGTATCGTGTAATAGGTCGTGAATCTGCGCGATTTGCGCTTTCACACTGTTCAAGTAGCCGCGTAAATCGCTGATGTCAGCCATTTCATCATAGCGTAATACCGATTGCAGGCGTCCTGATAGGCGGTATAAGCGCGAGTTTTTGCTGCGTCCGGTGATGTCGGACAGCGTGGTGAGCGACGATTGAATCATCTCGATACCAAAGCGCAGCGAACGTGGAAATTCACGGTTGAACAGCAAAAATTCGATAATCCAGCCGGTTTGCAGGTTGGCGTTATAAACCTTGCAGTACGCCTCGAAGGCTGTGACCGATTTGAGGATGGATACCAGCTCAAAATATTGGTCGGTGGTCAGGTCGTCATGGGTGGTCAGCGGTATATCGGCAAAATGCACCGAGAGCAATTGCAACAGCCCGAAGACTCGTTCGATACAGCGCCCCAATTGGATGAAATGCCAGCCCTGATTGTGATTCATCGTCGCGTCGCAGATTCCCGCAAACAGATGTGACCCCTCTTTGACCTTCATATAAAAGTCGTGTGGCGATTCATACCAGATGCCATCGACTTTCGCGTAGCGCACATCAAGATACAGCTTGTTCAGCTGTGTCCACATCTCACTGCTGATTTGCTCGCGGACTTGGCGGGCATTCTCCCGCGAGACGGTAATGCTGTGATTGATGGAGGTCGGATGATTGGCATCAAAGGTCAGGCTTTGCAATAGCCGGTCACTCTCGGCGGAATCAACTGGTGTGAGCGACAGACTTTCTTGCAGACGACGCAGCCGTGCCTGCTCAAATACCTCCGGCACATCCGGCATGGTGTGCATATAGACATCCAGCAACCGTGCGGTGCTTTCGGCACGTTCCAGATAACGGCTCATCCAATATAGGCTGTCGGCAACGCGGGACAGCATGGTGGTCGGGTCGGTCATAACAGACACCTCAACAGGATGCGGTAGGAGTGTGGCACGCCCATTGTGACACATCCCACCCCCACTCGCATTATCCAAAAGCACCAAGCATCGCGTCCGTGTTTGCACACACCGTCCACGGATGGGACTGATAAAAGCGGGATTCAGAATCTATGAGCATCCCCATCCCTTTGTGCGATAGGTTGTGAAATAACACGGCAAACACATCAAATCTCGACCCTCGATCAATACCCCGTTGGGTGTATGTTACGACATCCCATTTTCTTTCGTATTTCAATTTTGGCTCATGTTTCAACACCTTCGCCAATTATGATGAGAGCGTTTAGGTCTGGCATCGTGGCCCTCATCCCCCGCCCTTCTCCCTCATGGAGAAGGGTGTTTAACACGACATCTAACATCAATTTACGAAAATACCCCGTAATATTGAGTTGTTCTCCTCTCGCCC
>Ga0164241_10007081_pt1 | contig 10123 bp, 8 predicted proteins | sample OricomyardsoilBY_FD_108780 | JGI IMG/M metagenome (GOLD analysis project Ga0164241, IMG submission 108780) | Backyard soil microbial communities from Emeryville, California, USA - Original compost - Back yard soil (BY) | ecosystem: Environmental > Terrestrial > Soil > Unclassified | place: USA... | reverse complement strand
AATATTGCATTTACCGAAAGGCAGTTATGCCCCAGCACTTTACCCATACCATATATGCCCGATGTTTCCATTTCGAGGTTGGTAATGCGGAAATGTTTATGCCTGAATTTATTGATAACCTCAACAAAATCGGGGAACGATCTTTGCCCTCTTACCATGCGGCCCTGTGGTGCATAAAACCCGCATGCAGTAATAGTAGTACCCTTTACAAAGTGCGGTTCAAATTTTTGTATCAGAGATTCGGAAGCACTGGCTATATATGGCATTACCCCTGCAAAATGAGGTTTTAAATGATTGGTAAATGCCTCTAAATACACTGTTTCCCATATCGAATCTTCATACTCGTAGTAGTTTAACAGGCCATCCATACCAATAGCAATTTCGCTAATTAGTACAGTATCTAAACCAATGTCTTCACTCACGGTGCCCGATGTACCCACCCGAATAATATCTAATTGGGTCTTTACTTCTTTAACCACACGTTTTTCGAAATCAACATTTACCAAAGCATCCAACTCGTTCATCACAATATCAATATTATCGGTGCCCATACCTGTTGATAGTACGGTTATGGGCTTATTATTCATAACACCTGTGTGCGTTAAAAATTCGCGGTATTGTACTACGTGCTGTATGGTATCAAAATGCTTGCTAACCTCTACTACGCGGGCAGGGTCGCCAACGGTAATTACAGTTTCGGCTAATTGTTCAGGCCTTAAGTGTAAGTGGTATATACTGCCATCGGGGTTTATAATCAATTCCGATTCACCAATTCTTTCATTTTCCATAACCTTTCATTTTTATTAATTCGCATTTACCCATTTAAAGGCATGTAACGCAGTGTTGGTTTTTACTTCAACCAAATAAACCCCATTGGGCAAATCAGTATTACTGTATTGGTAGTTTTTGTTAATAACAGTAATGGCGGGTGCAACCTGCTGCCCGTTTATATTGGTAATGCACAATTGCATTGTAACATTATCGGCGTTGTTAATAGTAAACCCGTATCCATTTTGTGTAAATGCTATAACTTGTTTAGTTGCTTCGCTTATAGCTGATACACCACAGGGGTTGCCTGCATAAAAAGCAACAAACCCACGCTCGAACAAATGCCTGTAAATAGGGCAGTAGTAGGCACCATTATTAAGTGTACTATCTACATCAATTAATAGCTGCGCGGCATCGCCCATGCTCATGTTTATGCTGTAATTGTAATGCAATTCGTACATTAAACTATCGGTTGCATTCCTACCAATTTCATTATGTATGGCCATAATAGCGCTGCTCCATATTTCGCCGGTACGGTAAATGCTGCCAGTAGCATCGGCAGGATAATTTTTTGTACTATTTACCACCCTGCCACTCCAAAATTCATTATGCCCGTCCCAATTAAAAACCCAGTCGCTATTAAAATTGCTAATTGCTTTTGAATAAGATGCAGCCACATAATCGCCAAAGGCTTCGTCTAACGCCTGCCTCTGAAAACCCGAATTACTGCCCGGCGATGCATTGTACGATAGAAAATGCCCGTACTCGTGCGTTACAACATCGGCATCCTCGGCATCGTCAACACCACCCGTGCCGTAATAAAGGCCGGGTGAAGGAAATGTAGGAGAGAAATAAGATTGGTCATCGCCACCTACGGCATGTGTATCTGCATGCACCAAGTGGTTAGCAATGGTGTAACCTAATGCGTTTACATGGTTACGGTATTGGTTAATGTGGTAAAATGCATTTACATCTTCAAATCCCGTTTCGGAGCGGTTATAACTAAACAGTGGGATAGTTGAAGCAGCGGGCAGCACATTGGGTGAGTCAACATCCACAATTTCAACATAATCGTTTTTTAATTGAAACTCGGTGCCCGTAAAATTGACATTGAAGCTAACCGTTTGCAACGCATTGGTAAGCCAAACTGCATTCTGATCGTTATTATCGTAAAAAGTGCCTTGCGTATAGAATTGTTGAGATGAGGTTAGAGGGTCGGGAGTAAAAACAGTACCAGTAACGGTTGAATCCTGATTGAAATACATATTCATATCGCGCTGAAAAATGATCTCGTTATTGTAGCGCAATACTTCGTAGTGTTGTTCGTAATACTTAGCTGCCAATACAAAATGTTCAGTATCGGGAAGTTTGGCAATTACTGATTTCTCATTGGCATTACTTACATCTATATTCCAATTATCAGTATTAAACGAGTTGTCGAAAATTGAATGTATGCTGTTGTGGTTATCGGTGTTTACTTTTATTTCGCTTTCATATACTTCAACACCTTTGTATGTTTCAGTAAATGAGTAGTGCAAGCCACCCGGGCTTTGGTTAACGTAGTTTAGCTTTAAGCCTATTTCATCACTTTTTAAGTTGGGAATGAAGTTTTTTAAATAGGCACTAACCGTAGCCGCAGTATTTTCGCCGGGTAGTTTTACTTTGTTGAAATACGAGGTACAAAGGCCTTTATAGTCCGCGGGGGTAAGTTTGTCGCTATCCTTTTGCGCCAACAAATTGGCGCTTATAAACAGGGTGAGAAATAAGGGTAATAACTTCATAACTTAAAGATAGGCAAAAGCCCGCCAAGGTTTAATGCGTTTATGAATTTGATACAACTATGACAATGATTGATGCCGCTGCAAAGGCAAGCCCTATTGCGTTGGTTTTTGTAATCTTTTCTTTATACAGTATTATGCCCGCAACTGTTGCAAACGCTACTACCCCTAAATTGTTAAGCGGGAAAACGATAGATGAACCCCAGTTAATAGCCGACAAGGCTTTTAACAAAAACAGGAACGAGAAATAATTAATAAAGCCCAATACAGCACCACCGGCTATGCTTTTAGCGCACAACTTACTTTGCCCCGTAATAAGTTTGTAAGCAAGTATTATACTACCTGTAGCGCCCGCGGATAGGAATATAAATAGGGCAAACTCGGCCATACCTGTATTCATTAAGTAGGTTTTGTTGGCATATTGAGTTATGGCATCGCAAACGCCACTACCTATAAAAACTAAAAACGGGAGATAAGCGTGCGATACTTTAGGCTCATTTAACGTGGGTTTATTTTCGGTAAGTGAGGATAGAACAACCGCCACAAAAGCTAACGCAATACCAATTAATTTAAAGGTGTTAAATCTCTCTCCGTATAATGTAAATGCCAATAATACAGGAAACACTAAGCCCAATTTAGATGCTACCGATGCTGTGGATACCCCAAAGCGAATGGTGGTGGAACTGATTAGGTTAAACACAGTGATGAACATAATGCCCAATACAATGGATACCGGCACCCAGGGCTGGCTAAAAATACTAAGGTTGTATAGTTGCTGCTTTTCGGGTAAAAATATAATACCGCTTATGGCTGCTACCCAGTAGTTAACCACTATGGCCTGGAATACAGGAGTGCCGCTGCGCTCGAAATACTTAAACATTAAAACCAATGCTGCCGAGCATACAATGGAAAGAAGCAGATATACCATATAAACTATTACAAGCTAAATAGAGCTACATTTAAAATGATAAGCAATGATGTATATCAATACCCCGATGTTAATACACTATTGCACTATTCATTATAAACTTTTCGGGCTGCTGTTTGTTTGTTGGTAATAGTAACGCAGTTGAGGTTTAACTTTGTAGCAATTATGGCGCAGTATTCAATAAAAGATGTAGAGGTACTTTCGGGGGTTAAGGCGCATACTTTGCGTATTTGGGAACAGCGCTACCATTTTTTAAAACCCGAGCGCACTAATACCAATATACGTTACTATACCGATGAGCAGTTGAAACGCTTATTGAATATTAGCCTGCTAAACCGCCACGGATTTAAGATTTCGAAGATTGCAGGCATGAGCGAGGATGACGTTACCCGCGAGGTGTTAACCCTTTCGGAACTTACACAAAGTGCCGATGATTTGTTAGATGCGCTTACCAAAGCCATGATTGAGTTTGATGAAAAGCGCTTTGAAACGGTGCTTTCAAAAGCTATTATGAAATTGGGGTTTATGCAGGCTTTCAGCGAATTGGTTTTTCCGTTTATGATACGTACAGGTGTGCTTTGGGCAACAGGTACCGTAAGGCCCGCACAGGAACATTTTGTATCGAATTTGGTACGCCGTAAGCTTTGTGTGGCTATAGATAACCAGTATGTTGACCACACACCCGACACTAAAAAATTTGTATTGTTTTTACCCGAAGGCGAAACACACGAACTGTTGTTGCTATTTACTGAATACATGCTGCGCGCCAATAACCACGAAGTAGCTTATTTGGGTAATTCGGTACCGTTTGATGATGTTACCTTTGTAAATAACACTTTTCGCCCCGATTATTTAGTTACCTATTTTACCTTAGCAATGCCCGATAGCAGCTTACAGGAATATATTGATAAATTAGCCAGTTCATTTCCCCAAATAAATATACTGGTTGGTGGTGTTCAAATTGAATTACAAAAGCCACAATTGCCCGATAATGTTACCATTGTTAATGGCATCAGCCAGCTTATTACAGCTATAAAATAAACTATCCTCCCATACCGTTTATTCAATTTGTTGATTTACAGCGTTTTATTATTTTGTTTAATCATTTATTAAAAATATTAAACAAAATATTTGTTACTTGATTTACTTTCTCTATTTTTGTTTAAGTTATTAAAACAATAGTTAAACAAAATAATCATGGAAAGCACACTTAATTTTGGATCGGAGTTGATGCGTTACGAAAACATACTAAGGCCTTTTGCCATTAACCTAACTAAAAGCTTTGAAGAAAGTGAGGACCTGATACAGGACACTTTTTACAGGGCATTAGCCAACCAGGAAAAATTTTTGGAGGGTACAAATATTAAGGCATGGCTATTTACCATTATGCGTAACATATTTATAAATAACTACCGCCGTGGCCAACGCAGCAACACCATTACCGATACAAGCGATAACCAGTATTTATTAAACAGTACCAAAAAGGTTGAGACTAACGAATCGTACCGCTCGTTTTTGGCCGAGGATATTGATTATGCATTGAACGAAGTAAGTAATGATTTTACCGAACCTTTTATGATGTATTACCAAGGCTTTAAGTATCAAGAAATATCGGAGAAGTTAAAGCTGCCTTTAGGCACGGTAAAAAGCCGCATATTTTTTGCCCGCAAGGAATTGCAAAACAAATTGCGCAGCCGTGGTATTAATAACTCAGCCAATAATTAGTTAGCGGGTTTTAGATTCTTTAAATGCTCTTCGGCACGTTTAAAGGTGGGGTCAATATTTAAACAGTTTTCGTACAACGCAATGGCTTCAGCTTTTTTGCCCATTTCTTCGGCGCACAGGCCTTTGCTAAAATATGCCCCTGCATAAGTGGGGCTTACCTCGGCTGCTAAGCCGTAATACTTGTAAGCCTGTTGCAACGAATCCATTTGGTAGTAGCTGAATGCAATACCCATGTAGGCCTCGGTGTTACGATGGTTAAGTTCAATTACTTTTTTAAAATTTTCGATAGCGCTGTTCATCCTCTCTTTGGCTTTTGCAGGCTGGTTACCATCGTATAATTCAGTCCCCTCTTCCTTCAATATGTTTGCTTTAGCGTAAAGGGCGTCTTCGGGTTTATCGCTTACTTTAATGGCATTATCTAAATACTTTTCAGCGTTTTTATCCTTTTGGGTACGCAGTATTAAACCTATTTGTACATAAGCATCATAATATTTTGGGTTCAGTTCGGTTGCCGTTTGGAACGATGATATTGCTTTAGCTGTATCGCCTACTTCCTTATAAATCATACCCTTATTAAAGTAAATATTTGCGTTTTGCGGGTCCTTATCAATAGCCGTATTTAAATAATTAATAGCTAAATTATAATTGCCGCTAATGGTAGTATCGATGTATGCAAGTTTAGCAGCCTCTACATAAAAATCAACATTGTTTGAATCAATAGAAATGGCCCTGTTCATTAACGCAATACCTCTTTGCGGCTCGGGTAATTTGCCTAATAATTCAGCTGCATATAAGTAAAATTCGGGGCGTACCGAGTCAAGCGAAAGCGCTAAAACCATGCTGCCTACAGCATCCTTATAGTTTTGCATTACATCGTACACCTGTGCCCTTTTATAGTATAGAAACGGATTAGTTGAATCTTTTGCTATTTGCGCGTTTATAGCATTTAATGCGGGGTTAGCTGATGTATCGGCCTGCACGGTTATATTATCATTAGCAGGCTTGTTGCATTGTTTGCACGAGTTGAGCAACAGTACAAAGGCGGTTAAAGTACTTAAGAGAAAAAATGCTTTTTTCATGCGGCAAATGTAATGGATATGATAAATTGAATGGTCATTATTGTATCAGCTTTGTTTTAGTATGCGTAGTTCGCGCGGATAATAATTGTTAACCCGGTTATCCATCACCTTAGCCCAGCCCAAATTATACCCTTGGTATTTAACTAAGCACCAACCCCGGTGCGTGGTATCTAATTTAATGGGTTCGCAACGCAAATAAGCAATGGCCTCGGTTTCAGTTACCTCAGCAAATGGCAAGTCGGCCCTTATTTCGGTACTTAAAGCCAAATCATGCGCGGGTATAAAATCTTTACCCTTACGGGTGCCTAATAATATACCTGCATGGCGCATGTGCAATGTGCCACTTATTTGGCGTATGTCGTGTTGTAACTGTGCAGGCAGGGCAATTATTAAATCTTTCTTTTCGGTCAATAAATATTCTTCAGGTTTCGATAGAAATTGCGATGCTATATCTGCCAAAGCAGCAGGGTTGTTAGGCAATTTGTAATTGGCAGAAATACTATGGTAGGTATTGGTGCCCTGCTTTTGCAATACACTTATATAAAAGCCTTCGCCCTTTACTTTATGCGGATAAAACTGTAAGCCCTTATCGGTACTTACAGCGCCGAATGTTTCCGTAAAATGCTCAATATTTAATGCATTTAATCCTTGCTGTTCCATCCACTTTACACTATCATCATTTTCTGCGGGTTCGTAAGTGCAGGTGCTGTATATAATATGTCCACCCGGTTTAAGGCACTCAATGGCATATTGCAATATATCTTTTTGGCGGATGCTGCACATTTCTACATTGGTTTCGCTCCATTCATCCATTGCATTTTTATCTTTCCTAAACAATCCTTCGCCACTGCATGGAGCATCAACTAATACTATATCAAAGTGGTTAGGTAGTTTGGCAAAGTCTTCGGGTTTGTTTTGTGTAACAGCAACATTGGGCTTTCCCCATTTGGTAATATTTTCCTGCAATATGCGGTTGCGGTTGGGTATTACCTCGTTAGTAACCAACAGGCTGTGGTTATTCATTAGCGATAACAAATGGGTTGATTTACCACCCGGAGCGGCGCACATATCTAATACCCGAACCGTTCTATTATCCGGATTAATCAACCTCCAAATCTGCTCCACAAACATCGAACTGGCTTCCTGCACATAATAGCAGCCTGCATGAAACAGCGGGTCGAAAGTAAACGACGGCCTTTCGGCTAAGTAGCGCCCGTTACTGCACCATACTGTTGGCTCTTCATTGTCGAATTTTGTTATCGGTTTAAACAGATTGATACGTATAGAAGTAGGTGGAGATTGATTTAAGCTATCGAAAAACGGCTGCGCCCCGTTACCTAAGTAACGTTCCATTCTTTTTACAAATGCTTCGGGGTATGCGTGTTTATTCATCTTTGTTATTCCTCAATAGTTGTCAGTTCCTCTTCGGCAACAAGTTTAGCCTTTTGGGCAGTATATAAAAAATTAAATAATACCCCACCTATCACCAATAATATACCCAACATGGTGTATAACGTGTAATGCTCGCTAAAAAATGTAAACCCAAACAGTAAAGCATATATTACCCCTAAGTAATTAAGTATCGAAACGTTGGCTATCTTTTCCATTTGCAAGGCTTTAGTAAGGCTTACCTGTGCAACCTGCGTTAATACACCTATCATGATTAAGTAAAACCACTCGATACCGTAAGGCATTACCCAATTAAATATCGAAAACGCCAAACCAATTAATGTACCTACTAACTGAAAATGTAATACCACCACGGCGTAATGTTCTTTCTCCTTTAGGCTTCGAACCATATTGTAGGCAAAGCCCGAAGATAATGCCGACAGTATACCAATAGCTATCATACCTGCAGGTATGCCTGCCGATACCCCCCGGATAACTATTACACCGGCAAACGAAACACTAAAGAATAACCACTGTAATGGTTTAATAGATTCTTTAAGTAAAAAGATGGCAATAACAGTAGTAAATACAGGCGATAAGTACTGTATAGTAACGGCTGTACCTAATGGCATTTTATGGAGGGTTATAAAAAAGGTGTATAGTGCCACGGTGCCGAAAATGCCCCGTGCCAATAATAATTTACGGTTATTGCCCACCCATGATATTTTATGCCGGTATACTATGCCAAAACATAAAACCATAGAAACGAGGCAACGGAAGAATACAATTTCGATGGCCGGTATACGTACACTTACCAACTTAATAAACACGTTCATGATTGAGAACATGAATGTGCTTAACAACATGTGGCGAATGCCTAAGGGTATATTGAATGGTAAGCGGCTTTTCAAAACGGTACTAAGGTAATATTCTGCCACATTATTGGCAGTTATCCAAAATTAATGCCGTTTAATTTCTTTTGTATGGTGTGTTTATCGGCATTGGTTTTAGCCAAGGCTAAGGCCTTTATTAAATTATGCTTTGCCTTGCTATTATCTACACCAAGGTACAATTCGCCTAATAGGGTAAAGTAAAAATGATTATCAGTTAGCTTTAGTTTTTCAGCTTCGGTAATAGCCTGCTGTTTGCCGTTAGCTTTGGCTAAAGCATAGGTGCGGTTAAGCGCAGCAATAGGAGAGTATTCAATTTGTATTAACCGGTTATAAAGTTGCAGTATGTTTTCCCATTTTTCAGGTGTATCTTCTTTATGCGTGTGCCAATAGGCAATGCCAGCTTCTAAATGGTATTTCGAAAGTTTGGTGCCTGTTGCCGAGCAATTTAAAAAGTATTCGCCTTTGCTTATTAAATCGGCGTCCCACAGTTCGGTATCCTGTTCATTGTATAATATAACTTCGCCTTGGCTATCGGTGCGCGCATCGAAACGCGATGCATGAAAACACATAAGCGAAATCAGTGCATTTACCTCTGGTTTGTTGGTGGCTTTATTTTCAACCAGCATATAACAAAGGCGCATAGCCTCCATGCAAAGTTCCTTACGCACAGTTGTGTTAGTACTTACCGAGTAGTATCCCTCGTTAAATAATAAATAAATAGTTGTAAGTACTGTTTGTAAGCGTTGTTCAATTTCGGCTGCAGGTGGCAAAGTTATTTCAATTTGTTCCTGCCACAGCTTTTCCTTAGCACGGTAAAGGCGCTTGTTTATAGTTTCTTTATTGGTTAAAAAAGCTTCGGCTATTTCATCAATACCAAAACCGCATAGTATGCGTAACGATAATCCAATCTGCGCCTCGGCGGGTATGGATGGATGGCAAATGGCAAACATCATTTGCAGTTGGCTGTCGTTAATATTTTTAGCCGATAGGTCAATATTAAGTTCGGTAACTTTTATCTCATGGTTTTTCAGGTTGGGGGTAATGGTGTTTTTAAAATGGTTACCGCGGTTTAAATAATTAATGGCTTTGTTTTTGGCCACGCTGTATAGCCATGCTGTTGGCTGTGCAGGCACACCTTTTAATCCCCATGTTTCGGCAGCAGCTAAAAATGTATCGCTGGCAATATCTTCAGCAATTTCAATTTGGGCAAAGCCAAACAATTTTGCCAATACCGATACTATTTTTCGGTACTCGGTTCTAAACAAATGCGGTATTAGTTCGTTGCTTTCCATATTAAGCAAAACGCCCCAAGGTTTTCTCGGGGCGTTTTAGTTTAAATTGTTACATGCTTATTATAGCCCTTACTTCAACACTGCCACCTACGTTTAATATAGGGCAATCTTTGGCCAGTTCAGTTGCTTCTTCAAGCGTATCAGCTTTTATTATGGTGTAGCCACCTACCGTTTCTTTTAATTCAACATAAGGCCCGTTGGTTACTACTTTGTTGGGCTTAATAACATTGCCTTCGTGTTCCAACCGGTTACCACCTGTAACTAATTTGTT